>Ga0126369_10002154_pt1 | contig 13921 bp, 10 predicted proteins | sample PanSoiMetaPlot_1_FD_109646 | JGI IMG/M metagenome (GOLD analysis project Ga0126369, IMG submission 109646) | Tropical forest soil microbial communities from Panama - MetaG Plot_1 | ecosystem: Environmental > Terrestrial > Soil > Tropical forest > Bulk soil | place: Panama | collected 2016-02-17 | reverse complement strand
GGTCGTTGTCCGCCACGAACGCCTTCGGTGTCTTCGCGCCCGGCGTCGTGCCGGAGGTGTGGTCGTCGGGCAGCCGCACCAGTTCCACCGTCGGCAGACTGTCGCCGGCGACGAACTGGTTGAACTCCCGCTCCCACTCGTTGATCCGGGTCTGGTCCGAGATGCCCTGCGTGAATCCCGGGTACTGCAGGTCGGTGTGGGCGCTCAGCGACGGCAGCGTCGTCACCGGCGGCGTGCTCGTCGTGAAGAAGCCGTAGTTCCGATAGCTGATCCCCTGGGCGTTGAAGCGGTCCCACAGGTAGCTGTTCTGCGAGACGGCGCCCGCCGCCGTGGCCAGGTTGCCACCCTCGAAGTCGTAGCTCCGCTGGCGGCCGCCGTAGTTGACCGGCCAGGTCTTCTGCACGTATGTGTTGGCGTTCGCCTGAGTCGACCAGTTCCAGCCGTCGGCCGAGACCTCTGCGTTGGCGTAGAAGTTGTCGATGGTGACGAACTGGCGGGCGAGGCTCCGGATGTTCGGCGCCACGCTGTCGTCGAAGAGGTTCAGGCCAGGATCGCCGTTGCCCTTGCCGAGGCTGCCCAGGACCTGGTCGTACGTGCGGTTCTCCTTGACGACGTAGATCACGTGCTGGATCGGCGAGCTGACACCGACCCGGCGCGGGACGACACCGCCGCTCTGGTCGGTGCCCGCCACGCGGACCTTGTCGCGCTCGTCGAAACCGTTGTTCCGGATCACCTGCCGCGTGTAGCGCTCCAGCTGGTCCCGGTCGGGGGTCGCCACGAACGACAGGGTGCCGTGCGCCATCGAGGCGACGTACTGGCTGGGGAGCTGGCCGCGGACCGTCGGGTTGGGACCGTTCACGTTGGGTCCGGCCCCCAGGCCCTTGGCGTTCTCGACGAACAGCGTCCGGCCATTGGGTGAGACAGCCAGGCCGGTCGGGTACCACGCGGTCGGGATCATGCCGAGGACGCGGCCGCCGCGCGCGCCGTCCTCGCGATCGTCCTGGCCGCGCAGCGAGATCACGTCGACGTCGTTGTTGCCGGCGTTGGCCACGAACAGCGTGCGGCCGTCCGGGGAGATGGCCAGCGCGTTCGGGTTGCTGCCCTCGGCCGCGCCCGCATACGGCGCCAGGTCGAACGTCCGGGTGACGGCGTTGGTCGCGGTGTCGACCACGGACACGGTGTCGCTGTCGCCGTTCGCCACGAACAGCTCCCGGCTGTCGCGGCTCGGGTTGGCGAGCACCGCGTTGGGATGGGTGCCGACCGGGATGTGCGCGCGCACGGCGCGGGAGGCGATGTCGACCGCCGTGAGACTGTGCTCACCCCAGTTGCTGACGTACGCGGTCGCGCCGTCGCGTGAGAGCGCCACGCCGTACGGCTGGCACTGGGCCGGCGCGCCGCCCTGGAACGGCACGAGCTGGGTCGTATCGCACGGGCCCACCGGCACGCTCGTGACCCCGCCGGTGGCGAGGTCGACGATGCCCAGGGCGTCGCCGGTGTTCTCGGCGACGAAGAGCGTGCGGCCGTCTTCCGAGATGGCCAGGCCGGCGGCGAAGCCCGGCACGGGGATGCTCGCGCCCTCGTGAAGCTGGCCGCCGTCGAAGGTGTACGTCCTCACCTTGTTATTGCCGCCCGCCGACGCGTACGCGCGGGTGCCGCCCGGACTCCAGACGACGCCGATGAAGAGCGCCTGCGGGGACGGGTAGGGGATCGTCTGGCGGACCGTCCGTGTCGCCGTGTCGACGACCTTCATCGTGACGAGCGATTGGCCGCCGCTGCTGATCAGCAGCGTTCTGCCGTCGGGGCTCAGGGCCAGCCCGTCCGGCCGGTCTGCCCACCAGACCTGATCGGCCAGGTCGAGCTGCCGGCCCGCGGGCGTCAGCACCCAGCCGTTCGGCGTGACGCCGGTCCCGTCCCCCTGCGGGCCCGCCACGATCCGGCTGAACGCGAGCGCCCCGCCGGTGGGCGCGACGCCGAGCACGAGAACGACAGCGGCCGCGAACGCGATCCGAGCTGCACGACTGCGCATCTCACCTCCTTCACCCAGGTGGATCGCCCGGTGGACCGGGCGAAATCTCCCTCTCGCTCCGACGCTACTGACGCGCGGGGGAACGCCGGTCAAGGGCCCGTTAACCGCCGGCGATGGCGTCGCGAAGTGCGGCGAACAGGTGTTCGCCATTGACGCGACCTCCGGCGTATTGCTAGCCTGGCCACCGTCGAACTCGCGACTGACGTTCCGGAGTTCGACGAGGGGGGTAGTCACGGACCGGTTCTCGAGATTGGCAACCCATGCCGTCGTGCTGGTCGTCGCCATCGGGTTGGCGTCGTACTCGTCGGTCAACCACGGCCTCACGGGCAGCCTCTTACGGCTCGGCGTCGCGAATCCCCTCGCCCACTCGATGACGCAGGGCGGGCAGGTCGCCGACGTCGCGCTCGGACGCGACGGAGTGGTCCTCAAGCCGTTCGCCATGCCGACGGCCGTGCCGGTCCGGCACGACCCGATCAGCTACACGGTGCTCCAGGGCGACAACCTCGGCTCGATCGCCACCAGGTTCAAGGTCACGGTGGACGAGCTCCGATGGTCCAACCCCCGCATCGGCACCGCGGCGCAGCCCAGGGTCGGCGACGTGCTGCTGGTGCCGCCGATCGCCGGCGTGGTCGTTCAGGCTCGCACCGGCGACACCGTGCAGTCGCTGGCGGCCGTCTGGCACGTCGACCCCGAATCGATCATCGACTTCAACTACCTTCGCAACCCCGACACCGACCTCACGGACGGTCGGATGCTGGTCCTCCCGGCCGGCCGCGGATCGACGATCACGCCCACCGCGGATGCCACGCTGCCGGCCGCCGTCGGCAGCCGCGGCGTGTACGTGATCAAGGTCGGCGGCAGCCTCGGGCCCTACTCGCCGCACTTCCCCTTCGGGCAGTGCACCTACTACGTCGCCACGAAGATCGACATCCCCTGGCGGGGTGACGCGTGGACGTGGTACGGCAGTGCGCAGGCCGCCGGGTGGGCCGTCGGCACGACGCCGCGTGTCGGCGCCGTCATGGTGACGTGGGAGAGCCGGGTGTACGGCCACGTCGCGTACGTCGAGTCGATCAACCCCGACGGCACCTGGTGGGTGTCCGAGATGAACTACGTGGGCTGGGGGGTCATCGACCAGCGCCTGGTCCGGCCGGGCTCAGTGCCGCTGATCGGGTTCGCCTACCCGCCGACCCACTGACGCCGGCCGGCCGGGCGCCGGATCTGTTTATGCCCCGGTATCGCCCTGTCCGATGCGCCGCAGCTGCGACCGGAGGTCGCGCAGCGCCTGGTCGCCGAGGCGCTCCTCCAGGCGGCGGTCGCTGTCCGCCAGCAGCCCGATGCTGGCCGAGTGCGCGCTCCGGCCGCGGGAGGTGGGCCGGATCACCTTCGCGCGCCGGTCGCGGCTGTCGGGCTCGACGGACAGGTAGCCGTGCTGCTCCAGGTAGCGCACCAGCTCACCCATCGCCTGCTTCGTCATGCCCGCGCGCCCGGCCAGGTCGGTCAGGCGCGATCCCTCGAACTCGATCGCGAAGAAGACCTGGGCGTGCGCGGCGCGGAGGTCGTGGTAGCCGGCCCCGCGCAGGCCGTCCTCCAGTTCGACGGCCAGTGCGCGCTCCGCAGCGCTCAGCAAGACGCCAAGCGGCGTCCGGCGCTCGGTCGCCATGCGCGGCGATGGCCCGGTGCTCAGAATGGCGCCCTGCCGGCGCTGACGGAACGTCGCACCACCTCTTCTCCTCTTTGGATGACAACGCGCAGCCCGGCAGCGTTACCCGATCCGGTAGCGTATTGGGCGGGGAGGTGACTCGCGAGTCAGTGCTCGATATCGAGGCGCTGTACCGGCAGTACCGCGTCCGGATCTTTCGCGCGATCGCCGGCGTCGTGTTCGACGACGCCGCTGCCGAAGACCTGACGCAGGAGACGTTCGAGCGCGCATGGCGGTCGCGCGCGTCATATCGCGGCGCGCCGGACCAGGTGGGCGCGTGGCTGTACCGCATCGCGATGAACTCCGCGATGAGCTGGCTGCGCCGGCAGCGGCTGGCCCGGCTGCTCCCCACCCGCCTCTTCACCGCAGAATCCGACAGCGGCGGGATGGACCGCGTCGAGGACCGGCAGCTGGCCGACCCGCGTCGACCCCGAGCTGGCCGAGCTCGTCCGCGAGCGCCTGGACGCCCGCCAGCCCCAGCTGCCGGCGCACTTCCTCCCGCCGCCCGAGCGGCCGCGGCGGCGCGGACGGCTGGTGACAGCGGTCGTGCTGGCGTTCCTGCTGGAGCTGGGCGTCGCCACGCTGATCCGGTCCGACGTGGGCACCGCGGTGCTGTCGGGCGTGCTCGGGCGGCCCGGCGCCACGCCGGCTCCCGCGACCCCGCCGGCGGCTCCGGGCAGGTCGAAGCCGCGGCACCGCACGAGCTCCCGTCGCCAGCCGCTACGCCTCCTCGGCCGCCTCGAGCTCGGTCCGGATCTCCCGCAGCAGCTCGGAGACCGCCTCCGGCGAGGAGGGCCCGCCGGCCTGCCGGAGGCGCTCCGCCGCCACGCCCGCCAGGTACGATGCCAGCGGCGCGAACCGCCGCTCCTGCGTGTGCGCGGCCACCCGGGCCAGCTCGAGCAGTTCTCGCGCGACCGCCGGGTCGAGGTCCGGCGCCTCCATGTCGTAGCCGCGGCGCGCCGCCGCGGACGCGAAGCGGCCACCGAGCTCGTCGAAGAAGGAGTTCACCGAGCCAAGATATCCAGTTGACGCGGAACACGCGGAACCGTACTCTCGGGCTGCGTTCCACGATTCGATTTGACGAGGGGGGATCGGGCTGTGTCTGCCATCAGCCGACGTGACTTTCTCAAGATTGGAGCGGCAGGCGCCGGCGGCGTCGGTCTCTCTGCTCTTGGGTTCGATCTCGCGCAGGCCTACCAGGTCAAGCAGAACCTGCGCATCGCGGGCGCGCGCGAGTCGCATTCGGTGTGTCCGTACTGCGCGGTCGGCTGCTCGCTGGTCGCGTACACGAACGACGCGGGAAATCTCCTGCAGATCGAGGGCGACCCGGACAGCCCGGTCAACGAGGGCAGGCTCTGCCCCAAGGGCGCGAGCGCGATGCAGCTGGCGACGTCCGCGAACCGGGTCGAGGACGTGCTCTACCGGGCGCCGAAGGCCACCGGATGGACGAAGATCAGCTGGGACGAAGCGCTGAATATGCTCGCGCAGCGGGTCAAGGACACCCGCGACAGCAGCTTCGTCACGACCGACGCCAACGGCAACACCGTCAACCGGACCGAGGGCATGGCCTTCGCCGGCGGGGCCGCGTTCAGCAGCGAAGAGGGCTACTTCACCACCAAGGTCATGCGCGGCCTGGGACTGGTACACCTCGAGCAACAGGCCCGCGTTTGACACGGCCCCACGGTCGTCAGTTTGGCGGCCACATTCGGTCGAGGGGCCATGACCAACCATTGGCGGGACCTCAAGAACGCCGACCTGATCCTGATCAACGGCGCCAACCCCGCTGAGGCGCACCCGGTCGGCTTCCAGTGGTTCATGCGGGCCAAGCTGGACCGCGGGGCCAAGATCGTCCACGCCGACCCGCGCTTCACGCGCACTTCCGCCGTCGCCGACAAGTACGTGCGCATCCGCGTCGGCACGGACGTCGCGTACTTCGGCGGCCTGATCAACTACGTGCTCCAGAACGACCGGCACCAGGTCGAGTACGTCCGCAACTTCACCAACGCCGCGTGGCTCGTGAAGGACGGCTACGGCTTCAAGGACGGCCTGTTCACGGGGTACGACCCGGCCAAGCGCACCTACGACACGTCCACGTGGAACTACGACACCGACCCGGCGACCGGGTACGCGAAGACGGACTACACGCTGCAGGACCCGCGCTCGGTGTTCCAGCTCATGAAGCAGCACTACTCGAGGTACACCCCCGACGTCGTCGAGAGCATCACCGGCATCCCGAAGGACCAGTTCCTTCAGGTCGCGGCGATGGTCGGCGAGATGGGCCGGCCCGACCGGGTGATGTCGATCGTCTACGCGGTCGGCCTCACGCACCACACGACCGGCGGCCAGCTGATCCGCTCCGCCGCGCAGCTCCAGCTGCTGCTCGGGAACATGGGTATGCCGGGCGGCGGCATGAACGCGGAGCGCGGCCACGCCAACATCCAGGGCAACACCGACCACGCGATCTCCTGGGACATCCTGCCCGGCTACCTGAAGATCCCGGCGCCGGGCCAGAAGAACCTCGACGACTACGTGGCGCAGTCCGCCGCCAAGAAGACCCACCCCAACTCGTGGAACTTCTTCGGCATCAACTACCGGAAGTTCATGGTCAGCACGCTGAAGGCGTGGTACGGCGACGCGGCGACGAAGGACAACGAGTTCGCCTTCGACTTCGTGCCCAAGCCGGCCTCGAACGCGTCCTGGATCACGATCTACGACCAGGCGCTTCGGGGCAAGATGCAGGGCGTCATCCTCTCGGGCATGACGGCCACCAGCATCGGTCCCGACAGCAACCAGGTGCTGCAGGCGCTGTCGAAGCTGAAGTGGCTGGTCGTGATGGACCCGTTCCCGACCACCAGCTCGGAGTTCTGGCGGGCCCCGGGCCTCGATGCGTCGCAGATCGACACCGAGGTCTTCATGCTGCCCACGACCCACTGGATCGAGAAGGACGGCTCCTTCGTGAACAGCGGCCGCTGGGTGCAATGGAAGGACCAGGTGCTCCAGCCGCATGGCAGCGCGCGCCACGACCACTGGGTGCTGGCCGACCTGTTCGACCGGGTCAAGAAGCTGTACCAGGCGAAGGGCGGCAAGTTCCCGGACCCCCTGCTCGCGCTGACCACGAAGTACCAGGACCCGCTCAAGCCGCAGCTCGACGAGATCGCGCAGGAGATCAACGGCTTCGACCTGACCACCGGCAAGCGCATGGCCACGTTCGCCAACCTCAAGGACGACGGCACAACGGCCGCCGGGGACTGGATCTACACCGGCAGCTACCCGGACCCGTCGGCGCCCACCGCCGCCGGCCGGGCGTCGGCCAACCTGTCCCGGCGCCGTGACGGCGTCAGGGACCCGGCGCACAACGACCCCACCGGCCTCGGCTTCTACCCGAACTGGGCGTGGAGCTGGCCGCTCAACCGGCGCGTCATGTACAACCGCGCGTCGGCCGACCTGACCGGACAGCCGTGGGACCCGACCCGGCCTGGCATCAAGTGGAACGGCACGACGTGGGTGGGCGACGTGCCGGACTACCCGCCGACCATGAACCCGGCCGACCCCGCCGCGTATCTGCCCTTCATCATGAACGGCGAGGGAACCGGCCGCCTCTTCTCCAGCTCGATGGCCGACGGGCCGTTCGCGGAGCACTACGAGCCCATCGAGTCGCCCATCCCCAACCCGCTGCACCCGACCAACTCCACCGACCCGGTCGCGTTCCTGTACGACCAGGCGGCCGGACGGCCGAACCGGTTCGGCACCGTGCAGGACTTCCCGTACGTGGCGACCAGCTACCGGCTGACCGAGCACGAGCACTACGTCACGCAGCACGTGCCCCTGCTCGTGGGGCTGCAGCCCGACCCGTTCGTCGAGATCCCGTTCGAGCTCGGAGAGCACCTCGGGATCAAGAGCGGTGACAAGGTGCGCGTGCGCTCCCAGCGCGGCAAGCTGGAGGTGCTCGCCCTGGTGACGAAACGCCTCGGCCCGGTGACCGTCGGCGGCAAGAAGGTCTACCAGGTCGGCATCCCGATCCACTGGGGCTTCGTCGGCATCAAGAAGGGCGACCACTGGCTGGCCAACGCGCTGACGCCGTTCGTCGGCGACGCCAATGCCCGCACGCCCGAGTTCAAGGCGTTCCTCGTGAACGTCGAGAAGATGTGATGGAGCAGCCGAACGCGACCCGGTCGCCCTGGACGGACCGGCGGCGGCGCGCGCACCACCTGCGCGACCGCCACCCGTTCGCGGCCGAGGTGCTGACGCTGTACCTGGCGCTGCTCGACGTGCAGGAGCCGGCGTGCGCAGCGGCCGCCGGCACCCCGCCCGACGCCGCGCGGGACATCGCGCGGGAGCTGCTGCCGCTCGTCATCGACGCGACGGCCGCGGCCGGTCCCGCGAAGCTGGCGCAGAGCGCTGTCGCGAGGTTTCACTCGGCCGACCTGGACGACGTGATCGACCGCTGGCTGCGCGGCGCGGAGCAGTCGCTCGTCGACCGCTACCTGGCCCGCGCCGCGTGCGCGCCGGTGCTGGAGGCGATGGACCAGTCCGCCCTCGCCGTCCTCTGCCCCGGCACCCGGGACGCGCGGCGGTGCCCGCGCTGCGGCGGTCCTCCGCAGCTCGGATTCTTCGCGCTCTCGGGCGAGGACCTGGTGACCGGACCGCGCCACCTCGTCTGCGCCAGGTGCGCCGCGACCTGGGTGCACCCGCGGATGGTCTGCGCCGGCTGCGGAGAGGAGACGTCCGCCCGGCTCCCGATCTACTCGGAGGCGGAGCGGTTCCCGCACGCGCGCATCGACGCGTGCGAGACGTGCCGCCGCTACCTGCTCGCGTTCGACCTTCGCCGGGACGTTGAGACGGTCCCGGTCGTGGACGAGCTGGCCGCACTGCCGCTCGACCTGTACGCCAGGGAGCGCGGCCTGCAGAAGGTCACGCCGAACTTGATGGGGTTCTGAGGCTATGGCGCAAGCTAAGGGGTTCTTCACCGACACAAGCGTCTGCATCGGGTGCAAGGCCTGCGAGGTCGCCTGCAAGGAGTGGAACCAGCTCACCGGCAACCCGCCGGCGTTCCTGGCCGACAGCTTCGACAACACCGGGAGGCTCGACGCCGAGAACTGGCGGCACGTGAAGTTCATCGAGAACGACGCCCACCTCACCGCTGCCACCACCGCCGGCGACGGCCAGGCCTGGCTGATGATGTCCGACGTCTGCAAGCACTGCCAGCAGGCGTCGTGCGCCGAGGTCTGCCCGACCAACGCGATCATCCGGACCGAGTTCGACACCGTCTTCATCCAGCAGGACACCTGCAACGGCTGCCGCAACTGCATCGCGGCGTGCCCCTACGGCGTGATCGGCTTCAGCGAGAAGACCGGCACGGCCCGCAAGTGCACGCTGTGCTACGACCGCCTGCAGAACGACATGACGCCGGCCTGCGCCAAGGCGTGCCCGACACAGTCGATCCAGTTCGGCGACCTCTCGGACCTGCAGACCGCCGCGGACAAGAGGCTCGCGCAGCTGCGGCAGGCGGGCTTCACGAACGCCCAGCTCTACGGCCGCGACCCCGACCAGGTCTACGGCGGCCTGAACTCGTTCTTCCTGCTCATGGACCGGCCGGAGGTCTACGGCCTGCCCACCGGCGAGAGCGCCCGGCTGCCCAGCCGGAACAACGTCGGTGGCTACCTCGGTGTGGCGATCGCGGGCGCCCTGGCGCTGATCGGCGCCATGCTGGCGTTTCGGCGGCGGCGCGAGCGGCCGGCCGGCGACCCGGAGCCTGAGCCCGAGCCGGTTCGCACGCCGGCCGGCGGCGGAGGTGAGTCCTGATGCTGCTCGCGGTCCACTACGCCCAGCCGCCCGAGTGGCGGTGGTACATCCTTGCCTACTTCCTCCTCGCGGGCCTCGCCGGCGGCAGCTACGCGCTCGGGACGATGCTGCGGCTGTGGGGCCGCCCGTCGGACGAGCAGGCCGCCCGCCTGTGCTTCCTGATGGCCCTGCCGCTGACGATCCTGTGCCCGCTGCTCCTCACCGTCGACCTCGGCCATCCCCTCCGGTTCTGGCACATGCTGATCGACACCGGCATCGCCGGACCGGCCCTGAACTTCAAGTACTGGTCGCCGATGTCACTCGGCGCCTGGGGCCTGCTCGTGTTCGGGGTATTCGCGGCGCTGACCTTCCTGGAGGTCGTGGCGCTCGACCGGCGCTACCCCTACCCGCTGAGCGGCTTCGTCGCCCGTGTCCTCGGCGGGCGGGCGGGCCGGGTCGTGAACGTGATCGGCACCGTGTTCGCCCTGTTCGTCGCGGGATATACGGGTGTCCTCCTCAGCGTCTCCAACCAGCCGGTCTGGAGCGACTCGTACGCGCTGGGGGGCCTGTTCCTCGCCTCCGGACTCAGCGGCGCGGCCGCCCTGGTCACGCTGTGCGGCAGGTGGCGCCTCGGCGCCGAGGCCAGCGACGACGTCCTCCACGACGCCGACAGCTACTTCGCGGTGCTCGAGGTGGCGTTCCTGGTCGCGCTGTTCGTGACCCTCGCGTTCGCCGGGCAGCTCGCGCGCGCCCTCATGCCGCCATGGGTCGTGCTGTGGGCGTTCGCGGTGCTGAGCCTGGTGCCACCGCTGGCCGGCCGGCTCGGCGGTGGGCTGGTCGTCGGTTCGGGGGGCACCGCCGCGATCCAGCGGGTGCGCGTGTCCGGGACCGCGGTCGCCGTCTTCGTGCTGGTCGGGGTCGTCGCCCTGCGAGCCGCCGTGCTCTGGAGCAGCCAGGGGTAGCCACCACGGGGGGGAGCAGGATGCGCCGCGTGCTCGGCGCCGGCACATGCGCGCTGCTGTGCTCGGCGCTGCTGGGCTGCACGGTCACGGTCGGCTCGGTGCCGGCGGTGCCCGAGGGCAGCCCCGCGGCCCTGCCCGGCTCTGCCGACGACGGCGGCGGGCTCGCGGCGCTGCCCGCCGCCTGCCACCTCCAGGGCGGGGGCGCGCTGCCCGACCCGGCCTGCGAGCCGGGCGCGACCGACCCGTCCGTCACGCAGGACAACGTCCGGTCCACGATCTGCGTGACCGGCTACACGACGCAAGTGCGACCGCCCGTCTCCTACACGGACGCGCTCAAACGAGACCTGGTCGCCCGGTACGGCCTGAGCGGCCCGCTCTCGGGCTACGAGCTCGACCACCTGGTGCCCCTGGAGGTCGGCGGGGCGCCGAGATCGGTCCGCAACCTCTGGCCGCAGTCGCGCGCCCAGCACCCGGGCGCTGACGAGAAGGACCATCTCGAGAACCTCCTCCACTCGCAGGTTTGCAGCGGCCGTCTGGCACTCGCGGACGCCCAGCGGATGTTCGAGCAGAACTGGGTGCAGGCGTGGCAGCAGCTGGGACGACCCTGAGGCGCGCCGTCCGGCGCCGGACCACGACGTTGTGGGCCCTTTGAGGCGGGCTCGCCTATCATTTCGGCGAAGTGGAGGCATGCCGGCGTCCCGGCTGCGGTGGCACGATCGAGGACGGGTTCTGCACCGTCTGCGGTCTGGCGCCGGAGGGTACGACGTACGCCGCCGTCACACAGGCGGCGTCAGTGGACACGACCCGCTCGACGAGGTCGACGCGAAGCAGCCGATCGACCCGCTCGACGGCCTCCACCCAGCGCCGGGCGTCCGGCGTCGCGCTCAGCGCCCTTCCGCCGCTGCCCCTCAGCGACCCGATGGCGGCGCTCATCCCCGGCGAGGTGCCCGACCGCAAGCGCTTCTGCTCCAACTGCGACGCCAAGCTCAGCATGGAGGCCGGGTACTGCCCCCGCTGCGGCCAGCAGTACTCGTTCAAGCCGAGCCTCCAGCCGGGGCAGGTGATCGCCGGCAAGTACGAGATCAAGGGGACGCTCGCGTTCGGCGGCCTGGGCTGGATCTACCTGGCGATGGATACCGTCCTCAACCGGTGGATCGTCCTGAAGGGCCTGCTGAACAGCAGGGACCCGAACATGCTGCGGGTCGCCGTCCAGGAGCGGGAGTTCCTGGCCGCCGTGAAGCACCGCAACATCGTCGGCATCTACGACTTCATCACGGAGGGGGCCGAGGGCTTCATCGTGATGGAGTACGTGAACGGCCGGAGCCTGCTCCAGCTGCGGCGTGAGCACGGGGGCCCACTGCCGCCCCTGGATTCGTGCTCGTACGTGCTCGAGCTGCTGCCCGCGTTCACGTACCTGCACCAGATGGGCCTGGTGTACTGCGACTTCAAGATCGACAATGCGATCGTCGAGGGCGACACCGTGAAGCTCATCGACATGGGCGCCGTACGCCGGATCGACGACACCGGCGGCGACGTGTACGGCACGCGGGGCTACGCCGCGCCCGAGGCCAGCGACGAGCCCTCGCCGGCAGCCGACATCTACACGGTCGCCCGCGCCCTGGCCGTCCTGGTCGCCGACTTCGACTTCCAGGGCGCGTTCGAGCGCTCCCTGCCGGCGCCCGACGCGGTGCCCGCGTTCCGGCAGTACCCGTCGCTGTACCGGCTCCTGCTCAAGGGCACGCGAACGGACCCCCGCACGCGCTTCCAGACCGCGGACGAGATGGCCGGCCAGCTCCAGGGCGTCCTGCGCGACGTCGCCGCCGGCACCGGTGTCCTCCCGGTGATCGAGAGCACGGTGTTCGCAGGCGACGCCACCACCACGAACCTGCTCGCCTCCGCCGACGCGGACGGAGCGCGGTCGCGGGTGCTGCCGGCGCTGCGGCCCGCCTCCGACGATCCCGCCGGACCGGCCATCGTGGCCGCGTCGATGGTGCCGGACGCGGCCCGGCGCCTGGCGCTCCTGGAGCACGCGTGGGCCAGCCACCCGGAGTCGCTGGAGCTGCCGTTCCGCCTCGCCGGCGCCCACATCGACGCCGGCTCCCCGGATGTCGAGGTCGAGCGCTGGCTGGAGAAGGCCGAGGCCGTCGACTCCGGCGACTGGCGAGCCGCGTGGTACCGGGGGCAGGCGGCGCTCGCACACCGCGACGCAGCGGGCGCCGTCCAGGCCTTCGACTCGGTGCTGGCCGAGGTCCCTGGCGAGCTGGCTCCGAAGCTGGCGCTGGCCCACGGCTTCGAGCTGGCTGGCGACCTGGACTCGGCGGCGACCAACTTCGACCTGGTCTCCCGGGCCGACCCCTCGTACACGTCCGCCGCCTTCGGCCTCGCCCGCTGCAGGCGGGCCCAGGGTGACCGCGACGGCGCCGTCGAGGCGCTCGAGCGCGTGCCGGCCGCGTCAAGCCGATACGAGGCGGCGCGGTTGGCGATGGCGGACGTGCTGGTGGACGAGCGCCCCGCGAACCCGGGCGCGGCCGAGCTGAGCCGTGCGGCGGAGGTCCTGGAGCCGCTCCGAGATACCGTCGACACGCTCGAGCTCCACAGCCTCAGCGCGCGCGTGCTGCTGGCGGCGGCGGGCTTGAACGACTGGGCCGGACGGCCCAGCGGCGACCGGCTGCTCGGGTTCCCGCTCCGTTCCGGCGCCCTCCGGTCAGGGGCCGAGCGGGAACTGCGCGCGTGCGCCCACCTGGCGCGCAGCCGGGGGGAGCGGATCCGCTACGTGGACGAGGCCAACCGTGCCCGGCCCTTCACCCTCCTCTGAGATCGCCGTCCGCTGCCCCCTCTGCGGCCGGCCGGCCGCGCCGGGCGACCGCTTCTGCGAGCTCGACGGAACGCCGCTGGCCGACGACCCCGCCGTCGAGGTGCTCGCGATTGCGCCCGACCTGGCCGCGGCCACGCACCGCGGACGCGCCCACGAGGTTGACGAGGACGCTCACGCGCTCGGCAGGCGCGAGCTGGAGGGCCGGCCGCTCCACGTGCTCGTGGTCTGCGACGGCGTGTCGTCCTCGTCCCACGGCGAGCAGGCGGCCGCGCGGGCCGCTAAGGCCGCGGTGGGCGCGCTGCTGAGAATCGCGGACGCCTCAGATCCCCTGGACCGGCCGGCCGCACTGCGCGGCGCGATCCGCGCCGCCCACCGTGCGGCGTGCGAGCCCGGGATCGACGCCGTCCCCGGCAAGGCCTCGTCCGGGACCACCATCGTGGCCGCGCTCGCGCACGCCGGCGACCTCGACGTCGCCTGGGTGGGTGACAGCCGAGCCTATCTCGTGCGGTCGGCGACGGCCGCCGAGCTCCTGACCCACGACCACTCGTGGCTCAACGAGGTCGTCGCGTCGGGCGAGCTGACCGTGGACGAGGCGCTGCGCGACCCGCGCGCGCGCGCGATCGTGCGCTCGCTCGGCG
>Ga0126369_10002152_pt1 | contig 13929 bp, 19 predicted proteins | sample PanSoiMetaPlot_1_FD_109646 | JGI IMG/M metagenome (GOLD analysis project Ga0126369, IMG submission 109646) | Tropical forest soil microbial communities from Panama - MetaG Plot_1 | ecosystem: Environmental > Terrestrial > Soil > Tropical forest > Bulk soil | place: Panama | collected 2016-02-17 | reverse complement strand
CGCGGCGCGCATGATGTCGGACGTCGGACAGTCGTGCTCGCAGCGCAGCGTCGCGCGCGGCGCAGTGCCGGCGAAGCGGACGACGATCCAGCCGTCGCAGCTGGGGCAGCGGCCGTCGAACGTGTCGCGATCGATGTAGCCGCAGTGCCCTGGCGGCATGAAGCAGTCGATGACGGCGGTGCGGAATCTGACCATCCGCCGCCTCACCCAGGGCGGTTCTCCCATCCCCGGAGCCTACGCTCGCGGTCGGACGTTCGGGGCTTCCAATTGCGCTCGTTGCGGGCTAATCTTCCGGGGCGGGCGTCCGCCGATCCACGTCCTTGTCTCCCATGCAAGCTGGCGTTGGCGGGCGCCCATCCTGCTGTCCGGAGGCGGCTGTATTGTGCGGGCAGTACATGGGAGCGATCATGGGAGTGGTTCATGGCTGAAGAAGCAATCGAGGAGCTCGAGATCGTCGAGCTCGACTACGAGCACGCCTCGCAGGAGCTCTGGGAGGCGCTGTTCGCGCTGCAGGGCGAGGGGCTGCAGGTCGTCCGCAACGAGGATGGACAGGTCGGCTCGAGGCACTACAAGTACTCGACGCTGACCGAGGTCAACGCGATCGCGCTGCCGCGGCTGACCCATTACGGGCTGTTGTGGCTGACGTGGCCGGCGCTCGTCGGCGGCGAGGGCGCGATGGGCTACATGCTGCGCCACGTGGCCTCGGGCGGTTTCATCCGGGGGCTGATCAAGACCGGCGTCGGGCGTGAGTTCACGGCGCAGGAGCAGGGCTCGGGCCTGACCTACGGGCGCCGCTACACGCTGACGCCGCTGTGCAACATCGTGCCGGCGGATGTCGACGACGATGCGGCAATGGTGCGTCGCCGGCGCGGCGATCCGCCGGTCACCCAGAAGGCGCGGCGCGAGATGCTGGCGGAGCTCAAGGAGCACCTCGACGCCGGCATGGTGCCGCTGTTCCTGGGCTCGATCGCGGTCACGAACATCGCCGAGAACTGGACCGAAGCGGATCTGGTGCGGATCCGGGCGGGTCTCGAGAAGCGCGCGGAGCTGCAGAAGGCGGCGGCGGAGGGGGCGTCGTGACGGTCGAGAAGAAGGACTCGGAGTTCTTCCGCTTCGACGAGCAGGGGTTCGTGCTCGAGTACCGCGACGCCTCGCATCGCTACTGGCTGCACGAGCTGGTCGAGGGCAAGAGCTCGCGGACACCGATGCAGTCGGTGACCGGGGTGCTGCGGGTGCTGGACAAGCCGGCGCTGCTGGCATGGGCCGAGGCGTGTGGCGCCGAGGGCGCGCTGCGATTAGAGCGGATGGGCGAGCTCGAGGGCATCTCGTTCGAGAAAGCGATCTGGAAGGTCCGTGATCTCGGGATGGGGATGGAGGCGAAGCGGGATGCCGCGGCGGACCGTGGCACGCTCGTTCACCGCGTGCTCGAGCATTACGGGCGCACCGGCGAGCCACCGGAGATCTCGGAGTTCGAGTTTCCTGTCCGCGGCTACGTCCAGGGCCTGTGTTCCTGGTTGCTCGAGTGGATGCCGGAGCCGGTCGCGATTGAGCAGCCGATCTGCTCGCGGCTGCACAACTACGCGGGCCGCGTGGATCTGTTCGCGCGCTCGCCGGCGAGGGGCCGAGACGACCTGTACCTGTGGGACCTGAAGACGAACCCGAGCGGCACGATCTACACCGAGTCGCATCTGCAGACCGCGGCGTACGAGCTCGCCGGGATCGAGTGCGGGCTCGAGCCGGACATGGTGATGCTGCTCGCGGTCGCCGAGAACGGCGAGTTCCAGGTGTCGCCGTGCCATGCCTCGGGCGATGATTTCCTGGCCGTGCTCGAGGTGTCGCGGATCATGAGGAGGCTGGCGAAATGACCGAGCCGATCAACGACCCCGCGGGGATCCAGCTCGAGATCGATCGTCTCTGCCGCGGGATCGGGAAAGCCGCGGATGAACTGGGCGGGTTGATCGTCAGCCTCGGCAACGCCGAGATCGCGTACGGCGATCTGTTCGACGACGGGATCGCCCAGTTGTACGAGGACGCGAAGGCGGACGGGGGCCGGCTCCCCGGGGAGGATGTGCGGCGCGCGCTGATCCACCGGCATGGTGCGGTCAGGGAGCTCTGGCATGAGGTCAGGCGGACGTCGCGGCGGATCGAGGCGCTCGAGAAGTGGTCGCGCAAGGCCGAGGCGGAGCTGACCGGGCGCGAGTCGCAGCTGCGCTCGCTGCGGGTGGAGGCACACTCGTGACCGGGGCGAGCGTGCTGTCGATCGTGCTCGCCGGCGCGGCGCTCGTGATCGCGGCCTGGAGCCTCTACATCAACCTGCAGGTCCGCAAGCTGCGCCGCCAGCAGGCCGAGGCTGATCGGGAACGGCTCGATATCGATCGTCGCCGCTACGCGCTGCAGCGGCAGATGTCGCTCGCACAGGAGCGACGGCCGGATCGGAACCGGCCAGGCGGGTGAGCGTGATGGATCGGCGAAGTCTGTGCCTACCCGTCCGGTGAAGCGCCACGCGCTATGAGACGCCGGCGAGCGCCGTTCGTGCCGCGGGACCCGCCGCGCAAGCACGCGTGCGCGGTCTGTTTCAAGGTCGCCCACCACTGGCACCACCTGATCTCGCAGCAGCTGCTGCGGCGCTACGTCGACCGGCAGGGCCTGATGGACCGGGACGCGTACGCGCTCGAGCGCCGGCTCGTCAACGATCACCGCAACCTGCAGGCGCTGTGCGTGCACTGCCACCTCGACCAGAAGAAAGGGCTGTCCGGGATCGTTCCTTCAGAGATCATCCCCGACTGCGCATGGGAGTTCGCACGGGAACTGGACATGGAGTACGTGCTCGAGCGCCGCTATGGCTCAGAGCCGCGGGACCACCAGGGAACGCCAGGTCCGCAAGCGGCTTGAGGCGGATGGCTGGGTCTGCGTGCGTGCCGCCGGCAGCCTCGGGCCCGTTGATCTGGTGATCATGCGATGCGGCTGGACGCCCAGGCTGGTGCAGATCAAGAGCGACGCGCGCGGGCCCTACCAGAACTTTCGGCCCAAGGACCGCCAGGAGCTCGCGGCGCTGGCGTTGCGCGCCGGCGCGACGGCGTGGCTGATCCATTGGCCTCCGCGCGGCGAGATGGTGTGGCGGGCGGCGCATGAGTGGCCGTCTGCCTGACGGCTTCTCGTACATCGTGCCATTGACGCAGCCGATGCTGCGGACGCTCGACCAGATGGCGAGAGGCCGCAGCACCGCGCGTGTCGTTGGCGCCCGCTACGGGCTGCCGCTGCTGCGCTACCCGTCGGGCGAGCATGTGCTGCTGACGACGATGGGCAGGCTCGAGCGGCTCGGCCGCTGCGATCAGCAGCCGTCCCACTGATGCCAAGGCTCGGTGCCTCGGGCGGCGTACATCTGACTGAACGCCTCCTTCTGTTGGGCGAGCGTGCCCCAGCCGCCCGGTCCCTGGATGCCGTAGATGTTGCTCGAGAGCTGGCCGTCGGTCGACTCGCGGAACGCGACGCAGGCGGCGAAGCTGTGCGGGACGCCGGGAACGTCGGCGAGGTCGGAGCTTGAAAGACTCGAGGCCGCGGTGCTGCTAGACGAGACCGTGGTCGCGGGGGCTGGCGGGGCGCTCGCGGGAGGGTGCTTCGCCAGCCACAGCTTGTGCTGCCAGCGATGCCAGATGCGGCAGTGGCGGGCGCTGTGCCAGTGGCGGCAAATCCATTTGGCTACGGCAATGATGCAGGAGTGGTTCGAGCCACAGTGCCGCGTTGACAGTTCTCCATATGCGTCACTGGCTCGAGATGTGCCGGATTGACGCAGTAACGAGTCCGACATAGATGGTCGAGTTCGAGGCCTACCGGCACTGGTCCTACTAATAGTTCGTAGGCAAAGCGATGTGCTCTCTTGGTCTTGCCTCGCGTAGGCGCGAGCATCCCATAGCCACGATCTCGCGCACCCAGCCAGATCCAGCACGGACCGAGATCGGGACAACTCGATGGCAGTGGACCAAGCTTGTCGACCTTTTGCCAGAAGCGTTCTGTGGCTGTTCCGCGCGTTAGCTTCCGCGGTGCATCCATGTTCTGCCCATTGCGGGCTCGCCACCAGTGCATCCAGCACCAGCCCAATGCGTAGTGCGGGTGGCTGCAGTGGGCGTGCTGGCAGATACGCTTCGACATGTCGGACCTCCTTGCAGGTTCGGCCTGCCCCCGGCCGTTCAAGCGGTGCGGGGGCGTTCGTGGGGGTGGACTGGAACGCGGCAAGAATCGTGGCCGCGACCATGATGGGCAACATGACGTGTAGACCCTCGCCTCCGGGTGCTTCTCGCTACTCGGACTTGGCTAGGCCGGTACATGTACCGGCCCACTGGGAGGCGGGTGGATCACTCCTTTCTGATCGATGGGTGCGGTGCGGTCGACGGGTCGACCCTGATGTAGATGCCGTCCATCGTGCGCTGACCGCACCAGACGCAGGTCTCCGCGCTCGGGTGCTTCAGCCTGCCGGCCGGGAGACCGTGGTGTCGCTCCTCCCAGCAGGCTTCGCAGATGGGTTGCGTCCATGAGTACTTCACCCGATTATTAGAATTTCGGCGCCTGGATTTCCAGGCTGAAACGATCCTGACTTTTCGCAAATCAGCACTTTTTTCACGGGTCGCGTTTGACAGGTGCGGGAAAATATGTGTAGGCCGAATCCTCGGCCATCGACATGGGAGACCATACACTGTGACTGATGTACTTGGAAAACTGAATCGCATGTGGGAGGCGCAGGCCCGCGAGCATGCAGCCTGGCTGGACATCATGATCGAGCTCCGCGCCCGTGGGCTTGAGCCCAACGACGCCGCGCAGGACGATCTCGCGCGAGCGCTGCGCAAGTGGGGCGAGGAGCTCCACCAGCTACGGCTCGCCGATCCACGGCACGACCAAACGGCGCTCGGCGACGTGCGCGCCTGCTACCCCGGCCAGTACGAGCGCAGCGAGTATCCGAGATGATCACGATCGAATGTCAACGCATCGGCTGCGGCGAGATGGCCAGCACCGATGACGATCTCTACTGGTGGGGAGATGTCGTATCCAACCGCATCGAAGTCACCATGCCCGAGGGCTGGGCAATCGATCGTGTCGGCGACGATCAGGTGATTCACTGCCCCAAACACGCCTCATGAGGCTTGCCAGCGTCAAGCCCGGTGACATCGTGCGCCTCGGCGAGGACTACCACTGCTTCGTCGTGAAGAAGCAGCCCGGGAGACTCGTCGTACGCGGCATCGGTAACGGTGCGGTACGCGCAATCAAGGCCAACGATGTAACGGCGCACTGGCGTCGCTCGCGCGCCTGAAATGAAAGAGCCCCCCTCGGCGGACGGGCCGAGGGGGGCATGTAGCACTTCCGGAGGACTCGCGCTTTAGGTTACCGGCGCATTCCAGGTCGCGGCCCACGTCTGCGGGCCCACCTTGCCGTCGACACCGAGGCCCTTCTCCTGCTGGAACTGGCGTGCGACACTCTCCGACTGCGGCCCGTAGATCCCATCCACGCCGATCGACCAGCCGCGGTTCTTCATCTGCTGCTGCCACGGCCTCACGGCGTGCTTGTTGTCCCAGCCGCCGCCGTGACCGTCGTGCCAGTGCTTCGTGCCGTCAGGCTGGCCAAGATAGTCGCTCGAGACATACGGGAACGGCGGCGCCTTCTGGGACGGTGGCGACGGCGGTGGGGTCGACCCGCCTGAGCCGCCGCCGCGCGCAGCGTCGAGGATGCGGTCCAGGGGAAGCCCACTTCCGCAGTCGACGTGACCACCGCCCCATGCACCGAGGTCGATGTGCTGGCATACGCCTCGGCCTGAGCCCTGGGCTTGGGTAGGACTCAGCTTCGTGATCGGGATCCCGAACCGGCTCGCTTCCTCGGCGATCCACTTGGCGCAGTTGTCGAGCATGTTCGGGTGCTGGTTCCACGTCGCCGTCGACCATGAGGCGAACCCGCAGAGCTCGATCTGCACGGCCACCGGGTTCGCGTTCGCCGAGGTCCATGCCTTGTTGCCGGGCTTCACGTACTCGCCAACGGTGTTGACCTTGTCATCCGCACCCGTGTGCGAGCTGACCTGGTTGGCCGAGTTCGCGAACCATGAGCCGAGGCTCTCGATCGTTCTGCTACCCTCAGCCGTGTAGGTGCAGCACTATCAGTCGAACGCTCGACCCGCCGCGCGACGAGTACGAAGGGCTTGGGAGCCAGATCCGCTTCAGTGCCATGAAACCACCCCCTTCCGATGCGCCCCACGAGGCGTTCGTCGATAGTTAATATGAAGCCCTGGGCGGAGCGATTCACGACCTGTCGGCACGGGCATGTCTACCCACCAGACACACCGCGAGGTGCCGATGGTCGGCGTCTGTGCGCAACATGCAAGACGGACAAGATCGGAGCGCATGCTGCGCGCAAGCAAACCCCGGTCGCCGACCGTCTTTGGCGACGCGTCCAGCGCGCTGGTCCCGATGACTGCTGGTTGTGGCTCGGCCCGGATAACGGCCGTGGCTACGGCGTGATCGGCGTCGGCAGTCGAGCGGCTGATGACCTCAGACATGCCTATGTCCATCGCGTCGCCTGGGAGCTTGCACACGGGCCAATTCCCTCGGGACTCGAGATCGATCATCTCTGCAGCACGCGTCGTTGCGTGAATATCGCCCACATGGAGCTCGTCACGCACGAGGAGAACAACCGGCGCTCCAGCGGATTGGCGGGAGCCAACATCCGCAAGACGCACTGCCCGGCTGGCCATCTCTATGACGAGGCGAACACTTACCATCCGCCAGGTGCCCCGGGCACTCGCAGGTGCCGGGCCTGCGATGCGATTCGTGAAGCCAAGCGCCAGCGCTGATCAGGGGCTCGGTAACCAGACCCGGTTCAGCGTCATTGTCCCTTACCTCCTGCTCGTGTCCGAATATGTCTGGTGTCTGCGATCGTCGCAACGCTGCCGCCAGTCCGGGCGTTGTAGTGCGCAAGGATCTGCGCGGGAGTCAAGACCTTGTTGTAGACGGCGGCCTTGGCGAGTTGTGCTGGAAGGTATTCGCCGTTGGGAACGTAGTTCGCGCCGAGCGTGATCGAGCTGTCGCCCGTGCAGGTCGTGTTGGTCATGGTGCCCGTCACGTCGACGCCGTTCAGATAGAGATGGATGGCAGCACCGCTCTTGGTGAAAGCGACGTAGTTCCAGGCGCTGGTGACGAGGTTCGTGGTCGACGAGCCGATGTCGGCGTTGTTGGCGGACAGCAGATCGAGCTTCGACTGGTAGACACGCAAATACCAGCCGCTGAGGCCGTGCGCAAAGACGCCGGCGGGACCGGCGATGCTGCTCGGATAGATCCATGCCTCGCAGGTGACGGGACCGTCCGCCGAAGTGATTGCCGGGCTGCTGGTGCTCGCGGCCCTGACGTAGCCCGTGGTGCCGTTGAGCGTGACACTGCCGGCACCGTCGCCGATGCCGACCGCGTTGAGCGTGAAACCGCCAGTGTAGGTGAGCGGATTGCTGCCCGCAGTGTCAGCGGCAGCCGTTCCCGAGGTTTCGGCGAGCGCCCAGTACGACTGTGGGCCGTCGGCGAGAATCGCCGTGTCGTAGGCGGTCATGGCCCCAGCAGTAGCACGTACAGCGTCGCGCCGGCACCCGTCGCCGTCGAGTTCATGTACAGCTTCGACAGGCCCAGCGTGTCCATCGAGATCACCTCGCCCGCCTCCAGTAGGTAGCCGGTCATCGGCGTCACCGCCGAGCCGCCCAACGCGACCGCGGCGGTGTTCGTCTTCGACGCCTTGATGATCGCCGACATCGCGCCACCGCTCGAGACGGCTGCGCCCTGGACCGGCTGCGCGGTGCTGCCGGTTGTCTGCGCAACCTGGAATGAGCTGAAGTTCTGGAATGCGGCTGGCATCTACTCCTCCTCGAGCTCGTCCTCCTCGTCCTCGGGAGGATCGGTGGTGTGGGTCTGCTCCTCCTCCGGCGGCTCCGGCGCCGGCTCGGGCTCCACGTCAGGGGTCGGCTGTGTCTCGGTCATCTGTCTCCTCTTCTTCGATTGCGGTTGCGTCGATCACGCTGACAATGCCCCTACCCTCGAGCGCCCTGATGATCTCGGCGACATCCCTGACCTCGGTGATCTGGGTTGGCCGTCCCTGGATCGCCAGGCGCTTGTCGACTGACTGCGTCGTGACCTGCGAAAGCTCGCGTGCTGCCCGGGCGGGCTCGTCGAGCGTGCCTTCTTCGAGCCGCCGCCGGGTCTCGGCGATCAGCGATCTCACGGTCGCCGTCGCCTCGGCCGCGTTGTCGAGCAGGTCGGCGGCCAGGCCCTCCTCGATCACCGGGGCGAGCTCGGCACGGCGCTGGCGATACAGGTCCGGGTGACGGTCCCGGACCCTCATGACCGTCCTGACGGTGGTCGACAGCCCGGCCTCCTTCAGCTGTCGCCGCGCCTCGGACGCGTTGCCGTTGCAGAGCGCGAGCGTCGTCAGGATCTCGCTGGTCTTCTCGAGCGTCGACGGGTAGAGCGTGCCCTTCACGACGAAGCCGTCGCCGGGCTTCGGGACCATCACGCCGCCCGGAACGGGACGAGACCGCCCTGCGGAGTCAGGTGCATGGCCGGTGCGCCCGCGAGGCTCACATGGCGGATCGTATAGCCGGCGGTCTGGGCGCGCTGGAACCAGCCGGCGCCGCCGCCGGGGTTCGACATCGAGGTGCCGAAGAAGCGGCCGCCCAGCTCTGCGAACACATGGCCCGGCGAGGCGTAGATCGTGAGATCGTTCTTGCCGCCGGGGCCGGGCTGGCCGTAGCTCATGAACTGGCTGGCGACCAGTGGCGCCCTGAGCATGCCGGCGGCGTGCAGGATCGCCGAGATCGCGCCGGAGCAGTCGTAGCCGACACCCGGACCCGAGCCGTGCCCAACGCCCGCGGTCGGCTGGAAGCCGACGTTGTGTCCACCGCCCCACTCGTAGTTGTACTTGTGGCCGGCGATCTGGTTCATCATCGAGACCATGTGCCCGAAGTCGGAGTTCGGCATCGGCTTCGAGCCATCCTGGCCGGTCGTCAGCGCGGGCAGGCCGGGGATGTTGATGCCGGGCAGCTGTGTCGCCTTGGCTGCCGGGTAGCTTTCGGGCAGCTGCGAGAAGCTCAACAGTTGGCTCATCGTCAGACCCTTGCCGCCGGATCGCAGCAGCGCCGAGCTCATCGCTTCGCTGCGGGTCGGCATGTTGTTCGGGTTCGGGTTTGTCGGCAGTAGCGACAGGCCGGGCATCGAGAAGCCGGGCGTCGCGGGAAACGTCATCTTGGTGGCACCACCACCACCACCACCACCGCCGTTGAGCGCCATCGCGCCGCCGCCGGTCAGCGCCGCACGGTAGTCGGTGCCCTGGTAGTGGTTGCCCGACCACGGGCTCTGGACGACCGCCTGCCTGACCGCGGTCGGGTTGCTCTGCCGGAACGCCTGGATGACCCTGTTGTAACGGCCGTTCTGGAGCGTCTTGACGGTCGCGTCGATGCCGGCCTGGATCGAGCCATAGCCCTTGATGCCCGCTCCTTGAGCGCCGGCCTGGCCCCAGGTCGTGTTGAGCGGGTTCGTGGGGCCGCCGCCCTCGGCGGCGATCCAGTCATGCATCGCCTGCTTGGTGTGCGCGTCGACCGGCGCGCCAATGCCCTTCAGCACACCGGACACGAAGTCGGCGGGCGTCGGCCTCGAGGGTGCGCGCGGCGTCGTCGCCACAACCGGGGGTGGCGTGATCCCGTATTTCTGGGCTGCGCCGAGCAGCAGCGCGCGCAGGCCCGGCGGCGCCATTGATGGCAGTGGCAGCGCCATCAGGGAATCGTGTAGGCGCCGCTACTGCCGCTGCCCGGGATCGTGTAGGGGCCGCTGGTGTGACCGTGGCCCGGAATGATGAACGGCGGCCCGCTCGGCGCGGCGCCGCCGCCGCCGTGCGCGCCCGACGCGAGCCGTGTCTTCTGGATCGCGATCGGACTGACGAGATGGCCGAGCGCACCGCCGTAGTTCGGCTTCGCCGAGTCGGCGTAACGGTGAATGTCCCACGGCACGCTCGAGCTGTAGTTGCTGGTGCCGCCGGTCGCCAGCTCCTGGATCTTCGCGACCGGCAGGAAGTTGCCGAGCAGCGAGCTGATCGCGATGGCCAGGCGCGGCCCGAACGGTACCTCTGCGCCCCTCGCAAGCCCCGGCACCGTCAGCTTGGCGCCGTACCAGTTGTCGCTGGCGAGCCCGAGTATCGCCGGCTGGACCTGTGGCAGCGACAAGCTCAGGATCGATCCGAGCGGGTCCGCTGACGCGCCGGTCGGCGAGTAGTAGGACGCGGGCCAGATCTTGCCGGGGCTCCACGGGATCCCGCCCTGCTGGCCCATCGCCAGCTCGAGCGGGTTCCAGTCGTTGCCGAGCGGACCCAGCAGCCCCTGCTTCGTGCGCTCCTTCTGGGTCGCGGTGTTCGCGGCGGCGACCAGGCCGGTGATGATCGGGTGATCGCTCGGCATCGTCGCGTACACGAACTTGAGGCTGTTGACCATCCACATCCCGAACGGTGTCATCAGGATCGTGTTGCGGGCCTGCGGGCTGAGCTTGCCGTACCGGCCCGCGTACTTGTCGACGTAGCGCGCGAGCTCGACCTCCTTCTTGCCGCCGATCAGGCCCTTGAACATTTCCTCGGCGGCGTCGCCCTGCAGTTTCAGCGCCTCGCCGAAGCTGATGCCCGTGTCCTTCGCGACCTGGCGCAGGAACCTGCCGGCCAGGGCCTGCTGGAAGCTGTGCTCGAAGCCCCTGCTCTCGGCGTGCATGATTGCGTCGGTGCCGTCGCCCCAGTACTTCATAACATGGCCGATCACCATCTTGCCCCTGGCCTTGGCGAGCGGCGAGCGCGGATCGTAGATCGACTCGCGAATCGACTGACCGGCGAGCTGGCCCGCCATCGCGCGCGCCTCGGCGCCGCGGACCCACTGCTCCGCGGTCTGCCCGTACTTGGCCTTGAACTCCGGCGTATTGAACTCCGGTCTCGAGGCGAGATCCCTGAACGCCGCCCAGCGGTAGTAGTCGCGCGGCGTCGTGCCCGACGGGAACGTGCGGATGACGTTCTCGATCGGCAGGCCGAGAATGCGGTGGAACGAGGTCGCGATGTTGGCGCGCCGGTAGTTGCGGGTCACCATGCGGCCGGTGCGGATCAGGCTGCCGGCGCGCTTCTCGTAGGCGCTGACGGTCTCGGCGTAGTCGCGTGGCATCAGGATCCAGCGGCCCGCCTGCTGCGAGACCCTCGAGGCATCGGTCATCGGCTGCTCGGGCGCGGCCTCGTGCAGCGGCGTCAGGTCGCCCTTGATCGCCCTGATCTGTCCCTCTCTCGTGAACAGCTGGTAGACGTTGACCCAGGACAGCGGCTGGCCGTGCGGGTTCTGCGGGTTCGGCTTCTCGAGTTCTGCGCGCGCACGCTGATCCGGCTTCTCCCAGTAGCCCTTCTGGCCGCTCTCGGGGTCGATCTTGAAGATGCCGGCCTCGTCCATGTGCTTCTGCGCGGTCGTGGCCGCGTCGATCTTGCCCTGGTTGCGCCGCAACTGGTTGCGGACCGCCTCATAGGACAGGTCGACGAGCCCTCGACGCCAGGCCTCGCCGGAGCGGAACTTGGCGTTCGCGAGCGGGTGCTGCGACTGCTTCACAAAGGCCGAGGAGGCGACGTCGCCGACGTCGGGCATGTGCGACACGAACAGCGGCTCGGCGCGGCCGTTCGCCTTCATGTGGTCGCGGATCTCCTGATCCGGCACGATCCTGTGGGTCGCCGGGTCGTAGAACACCTCGTGCTGCTGCAAATGCTGGGCCGGCTCTTTCGTCTTCAATGACGCCGCCTCGGTTTCCCTCAGTTGCACCTGGCGGTGCGCGGCCTCGATCACGCGCTGGTCGCCGGTACCGAACGCCTTTCGCAGCCGTGTCTCAGCCTCTGTGACCTTCTCGACGGCGGCCTGATGCTTGCGCGCCGCAGCCTGGTAGCGGTTCTCGGCGGGCTGCGTGTCGCGCAGCTCGCGGTCGCGCTGCGCCAGCCGCAGCCGCGCCTGCTCGACCACCCTCGGGTCGCCGCCGGCCACGTCCATCAGATGTCGCTCAGCCTGTCGTTGCGCCGTGGCGGCCGTCGTGTAGCGCTGATGGTCGGCCTCGTTGGGGCGCAGGTCGCGCTCGGTCTGGCGGCGAGCCTCGAGCTGGCGGCGCGCCTGGTCGACCTCCTTCGGGTCGACCCTGTTGCCGCCGACGCCGGTCAGGTGCTTGCGCGCCTGCTCGGCACGCTTCTCGGCCTCGAGATAGCGGTTGTACTGCTCCATCGCGGGAGTCGGCCGCGCACCGCGCTCGAGGCCCATCTCGTCGAGCGCGTACGGCACCAGCGGCGCGGCGCTGTCGGCCTCCGCAGAGTGCAAGCCCCAGTGCACCATCGGCCCGGTTTCGCCGCGATGGTTGTTGATCTGGTGGTGCGCGAGCTCACGGGCGGCGTGGAGCGCGTCGTTCGCGTTGGCGAGGAACGCGTTGTCGGTCTTCAGCGCCTCGAGATGGTCGATCGTGTTCTGGCGGATCTCGCGCTCCTGCTCTCTCGTCATCCCGAAGTGCTCTTCCTGCGCTTTCGACAGCGGCGGCTGCGCTTTCAGCGACGCGATCTTCCGGTCGAGCGCCGGCACGATCTGGTCGGCCCTGGTGATCCCGACCTGGGCGAGATAGTTGATCGCGTCAACGCCGTGAATGCGCTGTGCGAACGCCGGCTCGAGCGGGTCTCGCATGTGGCGTTTGAGCTGCCCGAAGCTGCGGCCCTTCGTGACGAGCCTGTTCGTCAGCCGGTTGACGTCGTTGCGGTTGCTGCGGCGCAGTGTCTCGCCGGCGTCGACGTTCTCGGCGGCGATCCTGCGGATGCGGTGGCCGATGCCGGTGACCCAGGTTTCGGGCGGCGGGATCTTCTGCTTGGTCTTGGCGACGCCGCGCTGGATCGCCTGGCGGTAGAGATCGCGGGCGAGCGGCTCGACCGGCTCGTGCAGGCTTGCGGCGAGCGGCATCGGCGCGCGCGCCCTTGCCGCGGCGCTGGTGATACCGGCGATATCACTCGCAGCGCCGAGCGCCGTGCCGACGCCCGACGCGACACCGGACGCCATCAGCACCGCGTTGAGCGGATTCTGTTCGAGCTGCTTCGAGCTGAACGCCTGCGGCACGGCCTTGAGCTGCCGAAGCGCCGGATCCCACTTGCCCTTGAAGACGCCCTGGCCGACGGCCTTGCCGATGTCGTAGGTCGACGGGATGAACGAGGCGGGGATGTTGACCGCGCCCTTGACGAGGTTCGTTCCGACCTTGGCGGTCTCGGCCGATGCCGATGCGAGCGGCGTGATCGACGCGCCCGGCAGCACGCCGGATGGTCCGCCGCCGCCGATCGGCCTGCCCTTGGCGTCGTAGTTCTGGCCCGAGAACTCGCGCTGGAGGTCCTTGCCGAGGATCGTGATCGGCTTCGCAACGTAGCCGGTCGCCTTCCACAGGAGGTTCTCGAGCGTGTCGTTCGGGTGCGCCTTTGCGTAGGCGGCAGCAACTGCGGGTGCACGTGCGCGCGTGCGCGCGAGATCGCTGCGGACCGACTCCAACTGCCTGAGGCGCTGCGCTACTACCGGCGGGACGGGGGCCGGTCTGTTCTGGCTGGCGACGGGCTGCGGTACGTTGACCCGGCCCGACACCGGGCGTGCCGGTGCGCGCGACGGCGCGTACGCGGTGCCGGTGACGCCGCGCACAGGCGACGGTGGCGGCGCGACCCTCGGCGCTGGCCTCACCGCCGGCCGGGGCGGCGGCGCGGGCCTCGGCCTCGCCACCGGTCGTGGCGGCGGCGCCGGTTTCGGCAGGACCGGCGCCCCGAACGCGACCGGACCCTTGGGCGGCGCGAACGGCGGCATCTAGCCCAGGCCCGGGCCGGTGACGCTGCCCGCACCGGGCTGGCCCTTCCTGGCCT
>Ga0126369_10002149_pt1 | contig 13938 bp, 12 predicted proteins | sample PanSoiMetaPlot_1_FD_109646 | JGI IMG/M metagenome (GOLD analysis project Ga0126369, IMG submission 109646) | Tropical forest soil microbial communities from Panama - MetaG Plot_1 | ecosystem: Environmental > Terrestrial > Soil > Tropical forest > Bulk soil | place: Panama | collected 2016-02-17 | reverse complement strand
CGCGCCGCGTTGAGCACGAGGATGTCCAGGCGTCCGAACTCGGCGCCGATCTGCTGGAACATGGCGGCCACGGCATCCTTCTGCCCGATGTCAGCCTGGATGGCCACCGCGCGGGATCCGCGCTCGACGAGCTCCTTGGCAAGGGCTCGAGCCTGGGCCTCCGAGCGGCCCCCGGCCTGGCGGTAGTTGATGATCAGGTCGGCGCCGGCCTCGCTCAGCTTGCGTGCAATGACTCGACCCAGTCCACGCGAGCTGCCGGTGACCAGGGCCACACGGCCGCGACAGGGTCCCATTCAATGTCCCTCGTACCCAACAGTAGTGACCAGCGAGCGCCGAGGCTCGGCTGGATCTAGCGTAGGCCCGAGTTAATGGCAGGCAGGGAACGATGTCAAGCAGAGAAGGGCTTCCTTCAGGGTAGCGGCGCCTCGTACAGGCGATAGGTCTTGTGATGACGGCCGCCCATGCGGATCGCTCGATTCATCGCACGGTTGTCCTCGAGAGTCCAGCCAATCTCCGCGCGCCGATAGCCGAGCTGCTGGCCGCGGCTCAGCACCTCGAGATATATGAGGGCATCGATGCCACGATGGCGAAACTCGGGCAGAACACCGAACGCCATCACTCGAATCTGGTCGACCCGGCGCAACCCACGGTAGAGCGTCCAGAACCCGAACGGAAAGAGCCGTCCGTCTTTCACTCGCGCGAGCGCCTGATTGACATCCAGCACGGCCAGACAAAAGCCGATCGGGCGTCCGCCGACCTCCGCCAGGAGGACTCCGTCCGGGAAGCGCTGGAGCACCGGCCGGAGTTGCTGGGCCGCGTGAATGAACTCGTGCTCGGTGAGCGGGACGAACCCCCAGTTGCGCGTCCAGGAAGCATTGTAGACGTCCATGGCCCGTCGGATTTCGGCCGCGTAGTCCGCGAAGTTCACCAGGCGCACGACGACGTTCGTACTCCGCCGCACGACCTCGGCGACGCGGTGGATCTTGTCGGGTATCGTCTGGTTCGCGCGTATCTCCCAGGCGTAGAGGTCCTTGGCCTTGGTCAGACCGAAGGCCCCGAGCAGCGCAGCATAGTAGGGTGGATTGTAGGGCATCCCGATCATCGGGGGCTCCTCAAACCCCTCGATCAGCAGCCCACTCTCCTCGTTCGTCGAGTGAGTGACAGGGCCCCGAATAACTCGCATCCCCCGCTGACCCAGCCACCGAGCCGCCGAGCCGAGCAGCGCTTCGGACACCGCCGGGTCGTTTTCACTCTCGAAGGCGCCGAAGAAGCCCACCCGATCGTCGTGGAACTGATTGTGCGCGTGATTGACGATGGCCTCGACGCGGCCCACCGGTCGGCCGTCGCGCTCGGCGAGAAAGAAGGCCGCCTCCGCGTGACGGAAGAACGGATGGCGCCTTGTGTCGAACAGCTCTCGGCACTCCCGCCGGAGCGGCGGCACGAAGAACGGATCGCCCCGGTGAAGACGATAGGGGACGTCGATGAACCGGCGGAGGGCCCGCCCGGTGTCGGCTGGAACGATCTCGAGGGACGGCATCGCTCGAGTGTAGCGCGTACTGCCGAGGTGCGATGACGACGTATACTGAGCCTCGTGGAGATCACCATGACCGCGACAGCGAGTGCCATGGACAGCGCGGGCGGCCCGCGCCGGTCGGGTCGGCCGTCCATCAGGGCTGGGGCGGCCAGCCTGGGCCTGCTGGTGATCTTCGCGGGGAGCGCCCGCGCGACGTCACCGACGGGCGCCCTGCCGTTGGACCTGTCCCAGGCCGATCGGCACAACCTGGAGCAAGTCGTCGAGCACGCGTCGGTCACGGCGCGCTCGAATGGCGAGACCTTCCTCGTGCGGACCGACATGTTCGAGTACCTTCTGGACCATCCAGATTTCGCGACGCACGTGATGCGAGCGCTCGAGATCGCCCGCTACCGGATCTGGCGCGAGCCCGAGGGGCTCTGGCTCGACGACACCAACGGCGCTCTGGTGCGGTTCGACACTGTCTACGCGTCGCCGGGTAGCCGTGTCTTCTATCTGCGCGGCCGATACGAACCGCCGGTGTTGCCCACGATCTACGGGCGCGTGGTGGTGATCCTCGAATATCGCGTCGAGCCGACGACCGGCGGCAAGAGCTTCATCACCCCGGCCATGTCGAGCTACGTGAGGATCGACAACGGATTCGTCGATGCACTCGCCCGGCTGTTCAAGGCGGTCGTGGCGCCGCGGGCGAGCAAGGTCACGAGCCGCATCGTGGTGGATATCGCCAAAACGGCGCGCGCGATCGAGGGCGACCCGCTCCGCGTCGACGCCGCGCTCCGCAGCCGGCCGGACCTGCCGCCCCGCGAGCTTGCGGAGTTCCGTGGGCTCCTGGCTCGTCCCTGAGGATCTGTCAGGCGCCACGATCAGCGCACGTAGCCGTGCTCCTTGAACCACCGCCAGGCGTCCGAGACCGCGAGCTCGAAGTTGGTCTCCGGGAAGTCGAGCTCGGATCGAGCTCGTGCCGAGTCGAAGTAGTGTGGGAGCTCGCCCATGGCCACCGTCACGGGGTTGACCACCGGCTCCTCGCCACTGAGCCAGCCCCAGACGGCGGTTGCCTGACCGACGAGCCAGGTGCCCGCGGCCGGCGCGGTACCGAGGGGCCCGCGCCGTCCGACGATCCGGGCGACCCGCCGCCACGCCTCGCGGTATGTGAGGTTCTCGCCTCCGAGGATGTAGCGCCGACCCACCTTTCCTCTCTCCAGCGCGGCAACAATCCCCGTCGCCGCGTCGCGCACGTCAAGAAAGCTATTCCCGCCGCCCGGAGCCAGGAGTGCGCGCCCGCGCGCGATCTCCAGGATCATTCGACCTGACGTTGGGCGTGTGTCCCAAGGGCCCAGCAAGAGCGTCGGATTGACGATCACGGCAGGAAGCCCAGCGGCCACATAGCGGAGGACCACCTCCTCGGCCGCCCGTTTCGTATCGATGTACGGACAACGCAGATGCTCCAGATTGGGTCGGCACTCCTCGTCGGCGGGGTGTTCACGGGTGCGGATCCCGAGCGTGTCGACCGAAGAAACATGCACCATACGGCGGATGCCGGCCTCGGAGGCGGCCCGGCACACCGTCTCGGTACCTCGCACATTGACCCGTTCCATCCACCCTCGGCCGCTCCTACCGATCCAGTTCGCCGCCGCGGCGTGGACGACCGCTTGACACCCGGCCATCGATTCGGCGACGGATGCCGGCTCCTCCAAGTTCAGGACCGACGTCTCCACGGGCAGGCCCTCGATGGGGATCCGATTCGAGGTCGGCCTGACCGCAGCGCGAACCGCATAACCAGCCTCGAGGAGCGCCCGCACGACATTGGCGCCTAGGAGCCCGGTCGCTCCGGTCACGAGCACGCTCACGGAATAAGAGGCCAGGGAGCGCGTTGACGAAGGCAGCGGAATGCCACCGACACCTTGTCAGTGACGGGCGCTCCAGTTAGACTAGCGCCGTGCGAAGAGTGCAGTCGCTGGATTCCTCTGCGCGCGCGACGTGGTCGTCTACGTTCCGTCGGTTCTCGCCCGGCACCTTGGCGGTGCTCGGTCCTGTGACGCTCGAAGTGAACGATTGGGCTGCGCCTCGGCCAGGCCAGCCGCAGATGTTCAATCACCCGTTCCTCGAGTGGTTCACAGGCACGCGCCCACGGACACTCGTCTTCATCTACCTTCCGGTCTCGGTGGGCTTCGCCTGGACGGGACTGGCCATGGGCTACTCCGCGGTCGCGTGCGCGCTCCTCTTCTGCGCCGGAATGCTGCTGTGGACGCTGATGGAATATGTGCTGCACCGCTTCGTGTTCCACCTGACGCCGCGCGGCCGTCTCGGGATCCTCTTCGCCTACACGATTCATGGTGTCCACCATGCGTTCCCCGAGGATCGACGCCGCTGGCTCATGCCGCCGATCGTCACGGTGCCCGTCGCGACCGTCTTGTACTTCGTCCTGCGCTGGCTGGTCGGGGCGGCGGCGGCGCCCGTCTTCGCCGGCGCTCTCTTCGGCTATCTGACGTACGATCTGATTCACTACGCCAGCCACGCCGGAGCGTTCCGAGGTCGCGTAGCCCGCTACCTCCGGCAGCACCACATGACGCACCACTATCGCATCCCCGAAACGCGTTTCGGCGTGTCGAGCCCGCTCTGGGACCGCGTGTTTGGCACGTTCCGCTAGCTGCACCCGCACGGGTGCGTTCACCCGCTGCCCGCACCCTCGTTCCTACCGATCGACCGAGGATATGATGCGCTCTGGGGCGTCCTGAGCCGGGGTCATCTGGAGCCCTGATACCTCTCGCGACCCAAGCCAGGCGCCGGCGCCGACCGCCAATCCGACGCCGAGCCCCGCCAGAGTGTCAACGGCGTAATGGAACTGCCCGTACACGGTGCCGAGGGTCAGCAGCGTGGACGGGACCACCAGCCCCAGGCCGATCGCGGGCCACACGCGGAGCGCGATGACGGTCGCCGCGGCCGCGACCGCCACATGGCTCGACGGGAACGCGGCACCCCACGCGGCGACGTGCTCGAGGAATCGCGCCGTCAACTGGACGATGACCGTCTGGGTCGCGGCGTTGTCTGCTGCCGGGAACAGGTGTCGTGGGCCCACGACCGGGAAGACGAGGTACGTCGCATAGCAGAGATAGAACGTCGCCGCGATGGTCGTGACGGCGCGCTGCATCGCCTCACGCTGCCCGGTGAGATAAAGCGCGACCGGCGCTGCCAGAATGATGGGGTAGTACGCGAGGTAACCGAGATGCAGCACCCAGGAGAGCCAGACCGACGGGCTCCAGCGAATCCACTCGCGGGCGGGCTGAAAGCCGAAGAGCGCCTGTTCCCAACCCAGCACGATCCGGTCGTACGCCCGCCCGTCGGCGAGATTGACCAGCCCGATCTCGGTATAGATCGGCATCAAGATGAGCAGCGGGTACCAGTCGGCGACGAATCGGCCGACCCGCCCGGCCCGACGTGCGAAGGGCATCAAGAGCGCCAGTGCGACGAGTAGGCCGTGCACGACGAGGTGGACGAGCAGGCGGCCCGCGTTCACGCGCCAGATGAGCACGGCCGCCGTCGCGAGCGCGTAGACGATGGTCCAGCGGTCGACAGGAGTCATGCGGTGCCAGTAGGCGACCGCAGCCCGGCGGCCCGCCTCGGCGAGCTGGGTGATCATCGGATCGCGAGCTGTGTGTCGATGAGCTGGCGATAGGCGGGCGAGGTCTTGATGAGCTCGTCGTGTCGGCCGCTGTCGACGATGCCTCCCCGCTCGAACACGATCACACGATCGATGTTGATCACCGTGGAAAGCCGATGCGCGACGACGAATGTCGTTGGCCCGTAGTCGAGCGCGCGCAGCGCTTGATACACGAACGCCTCGCTTTCGGAATCGAGCGCGTTCGTCGCCTCGTCGAGCACGAGGATCCGCGGCCGGCGGAGCACCGCGCGCGCGATCGCCAGGCGCTGCCGTTGCCCCCCCGACAGCTGAACGCCCCGCGAGCCGATCGGCGTCGCGAAGCCGGCCGGGAACCGCTCGATGAATTCCCGGGCGCAGGCCAGCTCGGCGGCCGCGGCCACCTCCGCGTCGCTCCGCCCATCGAGCCCATAGCGGATATTGTCGGCGATCGAGCCAGAGAACAGCATCGGCTCCTGCAGCACGACGCCGATCTGGGCGCGCAGCCACGCCGCATCGAGCGTTCGAAGGTCGTGTCCATCGATCGAGACCGCGCCGTCGTCGGGATCGTAGAAGCGAAGCAGCAGATGCAGAATCGTGGACTTTCCGGCACCGGAGCGTCCTACGAGTGCCACGACCTCCCCCGGCCCGATGTGCAGATCGACGCCGGCCAGCGCCTCCACGTCGGGCCGCGTCGGATACCGGAAGCGAACGTTTTCAAACGTGACGGCCCCTTCCACACGCGGGAGTTTCACGACACCATCGACCAGCATATGGGGCTCACGCACCAGCAGTTCGAAGATCCACTGCGTCGCGCCGAGCCCGCGCACCGTCTCGCCCCAGAACTCCGAGGCGCGGCGGAGACCGCGCGCGACGAGCAGCCCGTAGAGAACGAACGAGATCACGGCGCCCGAAGTGAGACGGCCCTGAAGGATGAGGCTCGCACCGGCCCACAAGCCGAGCAGCGCCGCCGTCTCGCCGACCACGAACGATATCCCGTTTTGGGCGGAGTTCGAGAGAATCGTTTGCTTGGCCGCCGCCACCGCCGCCAGCAATCTCTCGTGATAGCGGGCACGCGCGGCCGGCTCCTGCGAGAACGCGCGGACTGTGCGGATGCCGCTGAGCGATTCTTCAGCCACGGTCCCGGCTTCGGCGTAGGCCTGCTGCGCGCGGCTGGAGAGGGTCTTCACGCGCGCTCCGAGCAGCCACGCAGCGACGGCGATCGGCGGGACCGCGAGCATCAGGAGCACGGTCAGCGTCGGTGAGGTGTAAACGAGGAGGACCGTCCCGAGCACGCCCAGCAGGGCGAAGCGCACAGCGGCGGCCAGCGGCTCACCGACGACGCGCCCAACGACGATCACGTCGTCCGACAAGCGAACCGTCAGCTCTCCGACGTGCCGGCTATCGAAGAACCCGATCTCTTGACGCAGCAGATGGTCGAACACGCGCTGACGCAGCTTCGCCATCAGGCGCTCGGCGGCGAGGTTGAAGTAATAGTCACGGACCACGGTGGCGACGCCTTCGGCCGCCAATAGCACCAGGAGCACCAGCGCGAGCTCGTTGACACGCGACATCCGTCCGGCCAGCACGCCCTCGTCGATCAGCCGCTTGACCAGGATCGGGTAGGATAAGGCGGCGACGAGACCGATCGCCACGAACGTGCTGCCGACAGCGTATAGAGATCGCTGCTCGAGTACCAGGGCGACCAGCGCGCGAAGCTGGGTCGTCACGTGGCCTAGCTATATCACACCCCACCAGCGTGCCACACTCGAATGGCGAAGCCGGCCCAGCCTGTCATCGCCGGCGCGTGGCCGAGTCGGGGCCTGTCGGACAAGGTGTACCGTGATAGGGTCCTCGTGTGCGGGGTATGTCATGAGTAAAGCCAGGACGCACGGCCGACTGTACGTCACCAAGCACCTCCGGGTTCCGGAGAAGCCCCTCGCACGACTCAACTTCAGGATCGCCACGTACACGCACTCGGTCGACAATGACACCGACGAGCTGCGCGCGGTCCTCATCGCCGACTTCGAGCCCAGGATGTCCCTCCTCCTCGACGCGTTCATGAAGCTTCGCGACGTCATCGTACGTCCCTCCGAAGAGATTCGCACGATCTGCGACTGGGCAGCCCTATCGACGTGATGCGAGCCGAGGTGAATGCGCCCACTCGGGTGCTGTTCCTCCTGGCGACCCTCGACGGCGGTGGGGCCGAGCGCACCGTCCTCACGCTCCTGCCCCACCTGCGGGCGCGAGGGATGGACGCGCGCGTCGGCCTGCTGGCGCGCCGCGGGGTGCTCGACGGCGAGATCGAGTCGACGCAGATGGTCCGCACCCGAATAGCGCCCGACTGGATGAGCTATGCGCCGTCGCCGGGCCTGCGCCGCCTGCTCGTCGGCGTCCCCCTCGTGCCTCTCCAGCAGCTTGATCTCCTCCGTCAGTTCCGGCCGCACGTGGCGGTGAGCTGCACGGCGGCGATGAACCTCGCCGCGCTGCTGTCGACGCGCGCGTACGGCCGGGACCGGGTCGCGTGGGTCCTGCGCGAAGGCAACAACACGCGCGCGATTCTCGAGAGCGACACGCCCGGGCGACTCGGCCGGGCCCTGCGATGGCGGGCGACCGAGCGGGTCTATCGCGCGCCGGACCGCGTGGTGACGATCTCCAACGGAGTGGCAGACGGGCTCGTGCGCGATTTCGGCGTGCCGCGCGAGCGCGTGCGAGTCGTCCACAACCCGGTCGAGGTCGCGCGGGTCCAGCGGGACGCGCAGGCCACCGGGAGCCTGCGCGTTCCGTCCCGGTTCATCATCGGGTGCGGTCGCTTGCATCGGCAGAAGGGCTTCGATCTCCTATTGCGCTCCGTGGCTCGGCTGCGCGATGCGGACCTCGCCGTGGTCATCCTGGGCGAGGGCCCCGAGCGCGGAAGCCTCGAAGCGCTGGGGCGCGAGCTCGGCCTGGGGCCGCGACTGGTGATGCCGGGCTTTGTCGAGAATCCCTGGGCCTGGATCGGGCGCGCGTCGGCGTTCGTCCTGCCTTCCCGGTGGGAAGGCTTCGCCTCCGTCCTGGTGGAGGCCATGGCCTGCGGCACTCCGGTCGTCGCCGCCGACTGCGACTATGGCCCGCGCGAGATCGTACACAACGAAAAGAACGGCTTACTCGTGCGCAGCGACGACGCGCAGAGCCTCGCCCAGGCCATCCAACGGATCCTGGCGGATCCCGCCCTCGGGACGGACCTCGCCGCGCGCGGGCGCGAGCGGGCCATGGACTTCGACGCGTCCTCGATCGCACACCGCTACATGGATCTGGTGCAAGAGGCGGCGGTCCGCGTCCGGCATGCGCTTCGCCGCGGCGAAACCCGATGAGGCTACTCGTCGGACTGGCGAACGGGCTCCTCACGCTGTGGGAACAAGCCCGCGGGCGACGACGCCGCGTGGATCCGACAGGATCGATCGGGCCCGGAGGCACGAGAACATCTCCGCATGCGGCGGTCGCCACCGTGATCATCTTGAACTGGCGGCGATTCGCGAACGTCCGGGCCATTCTCGACACATACACACGATACCGTCGCGTCGCGGAGATCATCGTGTGGAACAACAATCCAGATCTGACGTTCACCTACAGCCACTCGAAAGTCCGTTCGGTCAACAGCGACGAGCTCGGCCTCAGCACGCGCTGGGCGGCGGCCCTCCTCGCCTCGCACGGCTGCATCATCGTCGCCGACGACGATCTCATCGCGGAAGAGGATACGATCGATGGGCTGATCGAGTGGTGGCGGGGGGATCCGGATCGCGTGTACACACTCCACGGGCGCAACCCGACGCCGGACAACGATTACGGCACGCACGTGGATCACGTGCGTCAGCCGACCGAAGCCGTCATGCACCTCACCCGACTGACGTGCCTGGATCGACGACACGTGCCGCACTACTTCCTCGCACTCGAGGAGCTCGGTCTTCGCATCGATCCGGCGAACGGCGGAGGGGAAGACATCGTCATGAGCTTCGCCCTCACCCGCGCGACGGGCAAGCGGCCGCTCGTCGTCCCGGGCTCCTACCGCGATCTGCTGGCTCCCGGCGGCATCGCCAACCGATACGGCTCGCAGCGGCAGAGTCGGACGCTGATCATGAGGCGCTGCCAGGCGTGGCTCGACGACTCCATTCGGGCCCGGAGCGACCATCGCGCGGACCCGTGAGCCTGCGTCGAGCGGCATGCGTTTCGTGAAGCCAGGCTCCATCTGGCTGTTCGTGTTCGCACACTTCCTCGTGCTCGGCGTGTCGGCGAGCGTCCGGCACCTCGGTGGTCACAGCAGCTTTTACGACCTCGGTGTCATGGACAACATCGTGTGGCAAACGATCCACGGCCGCCTGTTCTTTTATCCGCAATACGGGATGTCCTATTTCGGCGACCATTTTGCGCCGATTCTGTTCGTGTTCGTTCCTCTGTACGCGATCTGGGCCCACCCGCTGGTGCTCATCCTGGGGCAGGCCCTGGCGTTGGCGCTGGGCGGGCTCTTTGTTCATCGCATTGCAATCGTGCACCTGGGGCGCGAGCGAACTGCCGGCGGCGTCGACACACAGCCGCCTCGGCGCGCCCTATGGGCTCTCACGCTGCTCTACGCGCTGCACCCCTCGTTGCTGCACGTCGCGATGTTCGACTTCCATCCGGTCGCGCTGATGATTCCGTTGTCGCTGGCCGCGTACTCTTGCTATCTCACGCGAACGTGGCTCTGGCTCGTCGTGTCCCTCGTGCTGCTCGCGGCCTGCCAGGAGGAGGCGCCCATCACGGTCGCGGCCTTCGGGCTGTTCATGCTCGTGTTCGGCGAAACGCGGTCTCAGCGCTGGTTCGGCGCCGTGACCAGCCTCGCGGCCTCTCTGTATTTCGTTGTCGTGATGGCGGTGATCATCCCCGCGTTCCAGCCAAACACCATGTCGGCCGGCTGGTCCTACGTCTCTCGCTATGCGCATCTCGGTAGCTCGAAGGACGCGATCCTGCGCGCAATTGTGCTGCATCCAGTCGACACGCTTGTCGGCTCCTTTGCCATCTACAAGCTCGAGACCCTCCTGGAGCTCATGTTGCCGCTCGGTCTGCTTCCGCTGCTGGGTTGGCGCGCCCTCCTGGTCGCTTTGCCTTCGCTGGCCTATACGTACCTGAGCGCCCGACCTAATCAATTCGTCATTCGCTATCAGTATTTCTCTCCGGCTCTGGGCTGGCTGATGGTGAGCGCGGTTCAGGGAATGAGCGTCTGGCTCGCCTTCTGGGGACGCCGGAGCCCGCGCCTCAGGCCCGGCTGGTGGCGAGCCGCCGTGAGCCTCCCGTTGGCGATCGCGTTCGTGGCGACAACCGCCGTCGACGCCTTCTCTAGACCGATCAAGCCCAAGTATTTCAGACGGCACCCTCACCGCGATGACCTCGAGCGCCTGCATCGCATCATCGGGCCCGAGGCTTCGCTATCGGTGACCAGCGACCTGGCGCCGTTTTTCGCCCACCGCCCCCAGTTCGTTCTCGCGCTCGACTTCACGCTCAATCGCGGGCTGAACGCCTCCCTCGGGATTCCGGACTATCACGACACGGAATTCCAGTTGTTCGACCTGACCGACCTCGGCGACAGCCAGGACCGAGAGCGTCGGGTCGCCCAGCTGCTCGCGGATGAGCGTTACGGTGTCCGATACTACCGGTTCCCGCTGGTTCTTTTTCAGTCCGGCTCTCCGAGGGAACGGCAGCCGGAGCTCGAAGCGCTGGTCAGCAGAGACGGTGACGAGGGTCGAGGGGTCGTACGCGTCTTCCCCGCCGTGTTTCTCAGTATCCGGGACACGAGCTCGGTCGAGCGGGATCTCGGCGTCGCTGGTCACGGCGCGACACTCCGCTTCATCCCAGGCCGCCGCGGCGAAGTGAGAGGCCCAGGAGTCATCCTGCCCGCCGGGTCCTACGAGGTGGATTTTCATCTCCGGCTCGACAACGCCGCCGTCGGCTCCGTCGCCGCCGACCTCGAGGTGGTCAGCAACCGCGCCAGGACCCGGCATGCTGCGCGTCGCCTCACCACGACAGATTTAGCGAGCGCTGGCCGGTGCCAGCCCGTCACGCTCTCCACCGACCTGTCGGCCGAGACGCCCGATCTGGAGTTCAGGACTCGCTCGCACGGCGCCGGTCTCTCTCTCTGCAAGATCGTCGTGCGACGTGCTGCTCGAACGCCATGATGGCGACGGCCGCCGCCAGCTCGGCTTGACGGCCCGCCGTCGGCGGAGCAGTATCCCGCCATGGCGGCCGGAGACGATTCAGTCCTCATCGCGATTCCGACCTACAATGAACGGGAAAACATCGGCGAGCTCCTCACGTCGCTGCTGGAGTTGTATCCGACGGCGCACGTGGTCGTGATCGACGACGGTTCCCCCGACCGGACAAGCGAGTTGGTGGCCGCTCGCGCGGAACGGGACTCCCGGATCCACCTGATCGAGCGTGAGCGGAAGGCCGGAATCGGGAGCGCTTACCGCACGGCCTTTGCATGGGCGCTCGAACACGGATTCAGCCTCGTGGTGTCGATGGACGCGGATTGGTCTCACGACCCTCGAGAGATCGCCAGTCTGCTGAAAGCGACCGAGGAGGCAGACGTCGTCGTAGGATCCCGATACATCGCTAGCGGCCGCATTGAGAACTGGCCCCTCTCGCGTCACCTATTGAGCCGCGGAGCCAACGTGCTCGCCCGCCTTCTAGTCGGATCGCAGATCTCCGACTGGACCGCGGGCTTCAAGTGTTACCGCGCCAGCATGCTGAAGGAGCTTCCGTTCGGCTCAGGTGGCATCGATTCTGAGGGCTACGCATTCCAGGTCGACATCCTCTATCACTGCCATCGATCGGGCTTTCGAATTCTCGAGGTTCCCATCGTCTTCGCCGATCGACGGCAGGGGCGGACCAAGATGTCGCGCGTCGAGGTGTATCGGGGCATCCTCACGCTTGTCCGCATCGCGTGCCGCCGCTTGGTGGGCCCGAAGGCTATCCGAGGGAGGTCCGGATAGCTCCGCCGCCTGCCCGTCCTCTGCGGGTGGCGCTTCGCGTCCCTCGCGCGTTGGCCGCTTGGCAGCGCCGTGCCGTCGACGAGGCGAGTCGTGTCGAGAGCGTATCGCTCGTGGAAGTCGTCGCGGAGACAGATCAGACGATCGACGTGCTGATCGATTTCGTTGGAGGTGGATCCGACGAGCCGATCCGGCCGGTGCCACGAGTAGGCATCTGGCGATACGGGTTTGGCGATGGCGCCCACGTCGCTGATGGCGCTCCAGGGACGCTCGCTCGTCTGTATCAGACGGCCGGCCCGGGCGCCAACGGTACGATATTGCGTGAGGGGTGGTTCGGCGCCCGCACGCGAGTGTCGCCTGGCACGAAGGATGTCGGGGCCCGCGTCGCCGCATGGATGGCTCTGGTCCTCAACGGGCTCACGTCGGGTGATTTCGACGCCCTCGATCGTCCTCCGCGATTCATCGGTGACACGCCCGACGCGCTCCCACCGAAGGCTCGTTGGTCTGCCGCTGACGCGCTGGCGGCCGCGTTGTTCGACCTGCGCAAGCGTGAACGATGGACCATCGGTCTGGTTCCGATGTCATGGCGAACGCTCCTCGAGCATGCAGTCCTTCCGGAACCGACCTGGCTGATCGGCCAACCGCGCGATCGGTTCTACGCGGATCCGTTCCCACTCGAGATCACGGCTCGAGGTGTGCGGGTGCTGGCCGAGGACTATCGATTCGAGCCCGGCCGCGGTCACATCGTCGAGTTGGACATTGCGCCCGACGGCGCGATCCGCAGCGTCCGCGATGCCATCATCCCGGTCGGCCATACCTCGTATCCCTTCCTCCTGCGATCGGGCGAGCGTCTGCTCTGCGTACCCGAGGCTGCGTGGCTCGACGGAGTGTTGGCCTACGAGCTCGACCCGACAACCGAAAAATGGCAACCGCACGGCGAGCTGCTCAAAGGTTTCCCCGCGGCTGATCCGACGCTCCTCGCGCACGACGGACGGTGGTGGCTTTTCTGTACCAACCGGCGAGAAGAAGGCCGAACGGAGCTGCACGTCTTTTCGGCAGCCGACCTGCGTGGACCGTGGGAGCCGCATCCGCAAAACCCGGTCAAGTCGGACGCCAGATCCAGTCGTCCCGCCGGCGCGTGCGTCACGATCGGCGGCACGTTGTACCGGCCGGCCCAGAATTGCGCCCTTCGATATGGCGGCGGTATCACCGTCAATCGGGTCATCGAGCTGACGACGCGCCGATTTCGAGAAGAGCCGATTCTCGCCATTGAGGCGAGCCCGACGTGGCAGTGGCCGCATGGCATCCACACGATCAACGCCGTCGGCGATCTGATCGTCGTCGACGGCCTTCGCGTCGAGCGTTGATTATAGCCGTCTCTTGAGCTTCCAGAGTCCGACGTCGATCGTTCGGTACAGCCAGAACCAGCAGGCGAGGAATGGATCCAGCCAGAGCGGCATCCACGGCAATACTTTGTTCCGCGTACGGAAGATGGGCGTCGGATGATCTGAGTTGATGTCGAGCTCGTCGTCCGTCATCACCAGCTCGGGCTCCCGAGCGAGGAGCACGTTGAGGGCCGATTGGTCGAATCGATGATTGTCGTGCGTGGCGCCTGGTGGGGCGCTGACGCGCACATCGAGACACGCCTGCGCCCACGCGTCGAGGAGCCGCCGGATTCTGGGAACGGCCGTGTCGAAGCCCAGGACGCCGGAGCCACGCTGCCGTAGCGCTCGCACCTCCGCGTCCGCCGACAGCACCTCGAGAGCGGTCGGGTG
>Ga0126369_10002148_pt1 | contig 13938 bp, 13 predicted proteins | sample PanSoiMetaPlot_1_FD_109646 | JGI IMG/M metagenome (GOLD analysis project Ga0126369, IMG submission 109646) | Tropical forest soil microbial communities from Panama - MetaG Plot_1 | ecosystem: Environmental > Terrestrial > Soil > Tropical forest > Bulk soil | place: Panama | collected 2016-02-17 | reverse complement strand
AGGATGGAATTGGCTTTATTCCAGCCCGACATCCCCCAGAACACGGGCACCATCCTGCGGCTCTGCGCGTGCCTGGATGTGCGGGCCCATATCATCGAGCCGGCGGGCTTCGCAGTGTCTGACCGCGCCTTCCGCCGGGCGGGAATGGATTATCTCGACCAGGTGATATGGATGCGTCACGATTCCTGGACCCGATTCGAGCAATGGCGCCACGGCGAGGGCTACCGGCTGCTTCTGTTCACGACCAAGGCTGCCGTGTCCTATCTTGATTTCCGTTATGCCGCGTCGGACATCCTGCTGTTCGGACGGGAGACCGTGGGTGTGACGGACGAGGTGGTGGCGGCTGCGGATGCGCGGCTGAAGATTCCGATGAAGCCCGCCTTGCGCTCGCTCAATGTCGCCATGGCGGCGGCCATGGTTGTAGGCGAGGCGTTGCGGCAGACGCGACAGGACACGGATTGATGGACGCGAACCTCATCGAACATCGCAAGGCAAGGGCGCGAAGCTGGTTCGAGGCGCTGCGCGACGACATCTGCGCTGCCTTCGAGCAACTCGAGGACGAGGCGCCGGCCTCGCTCTATGGCGACGAGGCAGGCCGCTTCGAGCGCACGCCATGGCAGCGCACCGACCATACCGGTGCGCCTGGCGGCGGCGGGGTGATGTCGATGATGCGCGGCCGGCTGTTCGAGAAGGTCGGCGTGCATTGCTCGACCGTACATGGCGAGTTCGCGCCCGAATTCCGGGCGCAGATTCCGGGCGCGGCCGAAGACCCGCGCTTCTGGGCGTCGGGCATTTCGCTGATCGCGCATCTGCACAATCCGCATATCCCCGCCGTGCACATGAATACGCGCTTCGTCGTCACCACCAAGAGCTGGTTCGGCGGCGGCGCGGATCTGACGCCGGTGCTGGAGCGGCGGCGCACGCAGGAAGATGCCGACACTGTCGCTTTCCATGCCGCGATGAAGGAGGCCTGCACCGGGCCGAACGGCGTCGCCGATTACGACCGATACAAGAAATGGTGTGACGAATATTTCTACCTGCCGCATCGCAAGGAAGCGCGCGGTATCGGCGGCATTTTCTTCGACTGGCACGACAGCGGCGACTGGGACGCCGATCTCGCCTTCACCCAGGACGTCGGCCGCGCCTTTCTGAAGATTTATCCCGATCTCGTTCGGCGCAATTTCGCGATGCCCTGGACGGCGGAGGATCGCGAGGAGCAATTGATCCGGCGCGGACGCTATGTCGAGTTCAACCTGCTCTACGACCGCGGCACCATCTTTGGGCTGAAGACCGGCGGCAATGTCGACTCCATCCTGTCGTCGATGCCGCCAGAGGTGAAATGGCCGTGAGAAGCGAACTGCCGCGCGCGATGCTGATCGACATGGATGACACCATCCTGTCGGCCTATGGCCGCCCGGAGATCGCGTGGAATCACATCACCGCCGAATTCGCCGACCAGCTTGCGCCGATGTCCTCGCATGAGGCCGCGGCTGCGATCCTGGCCTTCGCGCGCAACTTCTGGGCGACCGCCGAACCGGCGTGGCGATTGAAGCTCGATGAAGCGCGGCGTGTGGCGGTGAGAGGCGGCTTTGCCGCGCTGGCCGCGGGCGGCCACCCTCTCCTCTCCGACGATCTCGCGATCCGCATCGCCGACCGCTTCACCGCCTATCGCGAGGAGGAGATGTTCGTCTTCCCCGGCGCGCACGAGGCGATCGACGAGCTGAAGGCGCTCGGCGTCAAGCTCGCGCTGGTGACCAATGGCGCCGCCGGCGCCCAGCGCGCCAAGGTCGAGCGCTTCATGCTCGCGCACCGCTTCGATCACGTCCAGATCGAGGGCGAGCATGGTTTTGGCAAGCCGGACGAGCGCGCCTATCTGCATGCCATGGAAGCGCTCGGCGTCACCGCGTCCGAGACCTGGATGGTCGGCGACAATCTGGAATGGGAGGTCGAGGCACCGCAGCGGCTCGGTATCTACGCGATCTGGATGGACGTGCATGGCGAGGGCCTGCCGGAGGGCTCGACCGTCAGGCCGACCGCATCATCCGTTCGCTCTCCGAGCTGGTGCCGGGGAAGCGTTAGACGGCAGCCCGGTTCCAACATCGCGCGCCTGCGCCGCCTTGCGGGTGCAACTCGTAGGTGCCACATTTGCCGCTGAGTTCGACGGCAAAGACCGGGCAGACGGTCACGCGTGACAATGGGGGGAAGGATGAGGCTGGCTCAAAACCTGTTCGCCGCCCTGGTGGTGCTCTTCGCGGCGCAGACGGCTGCGGCGCAATCCGGTTATCCGAACCGGCCGGTGAAAATCGTGGTCGGCTTTACACCTGGCACAGCGCCCGATCTTGCGGCGCGCATCCTCGCCGACCGGTTTTCTGAAGTTTGGGGCTCACCCGTCGTGGTCGAGAATATTCAGGGCGCCGGCAGCAACATCGCTACCGATCGCGTCGCCAAGGCGGCCGCCGATGGCTACACCTTGCTGATGGGCGGCAACTCGGCGCTGGTCATCAACCCGAACCTGTATGAGACGCTGCCGTTCGACCCGATCAAGGATTTCGCGCCGATCTCGCAGATCTTCATCGCAGCCAACGTGCTTGTCGTTCCGCCCGAAGTGCCGGCCAAGACGGTGGCGGACGTGGTGGCGCTCGCCAAAGCACAGCCCGGCAAGCTTTCCTATGCGCATGGTGGCGTTGGCACCTCGCAGCATCTGGCCGCCGAATTGTTCAAATACATGGCGCAAGTCGATATCGTGCCGGTGGCCTATCGCGGTACGACGGCGTTCCTGCCGGACCTGCTCTCGGGCCGCGTCACCATGTCGTTCGCCAATATCGCGAACGTGATACCGCTTGCGCGCGAAGGAAAATTGCGCGCGCTGGCCATCACCTCGATCAAGCGCTCGGCGCTGGCGCCCGACCTCGCGACCATGGGGGAATCCGGCTTTCCCGGCTTCGAGGCGGTGCCGTGGTTCGGCCTGCTCGCACCGGCCGGCACGCCAAAAGATATTGTCGACAAATTGCACGACGAAGCCGCCAAGGCCCTGGCGACGCCGGAGATACGCAGGAAGTTCGAGGAGCTTGGCCTTGAGCCGATCGGCAACACGCCCGCCCAGTTTACCGAAGTCATCAAAAAAGAAACGCCCGAATGGGCCAGGGTGATCAAGGAAGCCGGCATCAAGCTCGGCAACTAAGGCGCACATAAGCGCGGCCCATATCCTAGTCGGGATCAGAAACAGACATCTGCAGCGCGATCTGTTAGAGATCGTCGCTGTTGAAGGCCCGGATGGAAACGGGGGCTTCGGTGGTCAGAGCGAGCACGATCACGTTGCGCACGGGTCGCAAAGTATGGCTCCAGGGACTCACTCAACGATTGACTTACGAAGGCCTCCTCGAGGGCCTGCCCGTGACCAGAACCAACAAAGCCTACCTGGACAATCTGGTCGCAGAACAGCGAGCAAAGAAGCTTTCGCCGGTTTATCTTGTGACTCCGGTCGAAACGCCGATCGATCCGGGGCCAGGCAAGACTTACCCATTCGGTTCGCCTGCCGCCCTTCCTGGGGTGACATGCATAGGTCGTTTTCGATCGCGATCGATTGAGGAGAACGATGCAGCCTGCTCGGAGCTCACGATCGTTTGGCTTCAAAATGAGTTCGCGATGCCGATTGAACCATCCGCGCTCGAGGAAATTGTCAGACTTGATTGGGGCGCACTCGCCTCGACTTGCGACGATTAACTGGACCATGCGGCTGGCAGCGTTGGCGCGAGGCAGGAAATGAAAGCCTATCTGGTACTCGACCTGTCGGTGAATGATCTTGCCGGCTTCCGAAAATACATCGCTGAAATTCCGGCTTTCATCGCCAAGCATTCAGGGAAATACATCGTTCAAGGCGCACAGCCCACGACCGTGGAAGGCGACTGGAAACCCGACCGCATGGTCATCCTTGAATTTCCGGAGCGCGAAAAGGCGGAAGCCTTCCTGAATGACCCCGATACCCGGGATCTGTTCAAGGTGCGCCACGCTACGACGACAAGCAAACTGGTGCTTGTCGACGGCTGCACCTAGCCCCCTTCAGAGCAATTGCCGCAGCGCCGCCGAGATCATCACCAGCCCGCCGATGATCACGGCAACATCGAGGATAGCGGTGTGGATGTGCACCGGCATGCGTTCGACAAAGGCCTTGGCGAGAAAGGCGCCGGGCACGCCGATGCCGCCGATCAGGATGGCGAAGGCGAGCACCTGCGCGGTGACCACACCGGCGAGCCCAAACACGGAGATCTTGATCACGCTGGTGACGACCGAGATCACCGCGTCGGTTGCGATCACGGCCGCGCCTTCGAGGCCCGCCGCCATCAATAACGAGAGCAGGATCACGCCGGAGCCCGAGGTGCCGCCGACCACCACGCCGTAGCCCACCGCACCGGCGGCAAGCGTGGTGTCGTTGATGCGCACCGAGCGGCGGCGAAGCACGCGACGCAGCGGCACACTGGCGATCAGCATCGAGCCGATCACGATTGCGGCGCCGGCATTGCTGAGCCTGGTGTAGCCGTAAGCGCCGAGCGCCGTGGTGAACGCCGCGGCGATGATCACGATCAGCGCGCGGCGGCCGTCGACATAGCCAAAATAGGCGGTGCTGCGGCTGAGGTTCGCGAAGATCGCCGAGATCGCGATGATCGGCACCACGGGCTCGGCGCCGATCAGCGGCACCAGCACCAGCAGCATCAGCGCGCCGGTACCATAACCGGCGAGCCCGCCCACGATGGCCGCAAACAGCGCGACGATCGCGACCAGCAGGAGCTGAAAAATCGAAATGTCGGCAAAGCCGGACAAAATGTTCACGATCTGGCGTCACCCTTCACGCGAACAACGGCCTGGTCGGCGATCGAAGCAAGCCCGGCCTTGTCCAGCGGAAAATCCGCGGCAAGCCAGGCGTCTTCCGCAAGCGTCAGCGCCTGGCCGAGCGAGGGGCCTTCGGCAATGCCGCGCGCGGTGAAATCGGCAGCTCTCAGGGGGAATTTCGGCGCGGTCCAGCGCTCCGGCAAGCGCGCCAACTCGATCCAGTGCCGGCTGCTGCCTCCGCTTCGGGACCGCGCCCAGGCCAGCAACAGGCGGTCGCGATAGGGACCTTCGCCCAGCCGGTAGAGCCGCCGCTTCGCCCGCGCCTCGTCCATCGCCTCCATGCGCCACCAGCGGTGACCCATGGAGTCGAGTGCCTTTGCCTCGGCATTGGTCAGCCGCAGCCGCGTCGCGAGCCTCTTGGCGTCCTCGGTGACGGCAACCGCGAGCGCGGCCAGCCGACGCATGGCGTCGGCCTTCAGGCCGAGCGCATGCTCGGCGGCGATCATCGCTGCAAACGTCCCGCCATAGGTGACGCCGCCAACGATCGTCTGCAGTAAACCGCCTTCGCTCATTGCTGTCACCGCGCCTGCGGCGCCGTCAGCCACCAGAAGCTTCAGCATTTCCATCCGCACTCGTTCAGCGGACAGGGTTGCCAGTCCCGCGCGGCCGCCAATGCAGGCGAGATAGCCGATGCGGTCCATCTCGCCCGCGCCAAAGGCGGCGTGCATGCGGAAGAAGCGCAGGATGCGCAAATAATCTTCCTCGATCCTCTTGCTCGCTTCGCCGATGAAGCGCACGCGGCGGGCTGCAATATCCTCGAGGCCGCCGGTATAATCGTGGACAACGCCGTCGGGACCAACCGACAGCGCATTGATGGTGAAATCGCGCCGGCGTGCGTCGCCAAGCCAGTCGCGGCCGAACGAAACCTTCGCCTTGCGGCCGAAGGTCTCGGTGTCCTCGCGCAGGGTCGTGACCTCGAACGGCTGCGCACCAACGACCAGCGTCACCGTGCCGTGATCGATGCCGGTCGGCACGCTCTTGATGCCTGCGGACCTGGCGCGGCGGATCACCTCGTCCGGCACGGCCGTGGTCGCAATATCGATATCGCCGACCGGGATATTCAGCAGCGCGTTGCGCACCGCGCCGCCGACCACGCGCGTTTCCTCGCCATCGGCGTTGAGAAGTTGCAGCACGCGGGCGGTCGCGCCGGATCTGAGCCAGGGCGCATCACCGAGCCGCACCGCGCTCATTTCTCGACTCCGGGAACGAACTTGCCGTCCTCCATATGCGCGGGGATGTAGGTCGAGCCCGGCGGCGCGCCGGAAAAATGCGCCAGCATGATGAAGCTGACGATCACGAGCAGCAGCGATCCGAGCGCCAGCCGCGCCACCAACTGGATCGGCCAGGAGGCGGGCGCCAGCAGCGCGGAGCGGGTGGCGAGCAGGAACAGCGCATAGACGCCGAACGGAACCAGGAAAATCCCGATCTCGGTCAGCACTGGCCGGATCATGGCTGGCAGATCCGTTCGTAAAGCACCCGCAACATCCCGGCGGTCGCGCCCCAGATGTAGCGTTCGGCGAACGGCATGGCGTAGTAGGAACGCTCCATGCCGCGGAATTCCTTGCTGTGAACCTGGTGGTTGGCGGGGTTCATCAGGAAAGCGAGCGGCACCTCGAAGGCGTCGACGACCTCCGAACGATTGATCTTGAGCGTGAAGCCGGGCCTGACGCGCGCCACCGTCGGCAGGATGCGGAAACCGAAGGCGGTGCCGTAGAGGTCGAGATAACCGATCGGATCGACATAGGCGCGGTTCAGTCCGACCTCCTCCTCGGCCTCGCGCAGCGCCGCGTCGAGCGGCGATTTGTCGGTCGCATCGATCTTGCCGCCGGGAAAGGCGATCTGGCCGGCGTGCTCGTTCAGTTGAGAGGAGCGCTGGGTCAAGAGCACAGTCGGCTCCTCCCGCGCAACGATGCCGACCAACACGGCCGCCGGGCGCACCGGCTGCTCGCGCGCGATGATCTCCAGCATGCGGTCAGTGCCGGGATCGCCGCTTTCGGGAATGACATTGGGATCGACCAGCCCTCGTGGCACGTCAAAGCTCAACCGCGCCCGTGCGCGGTTGAAGAATTCGGCCGCGGTGACCGCCGGTGTGATCTTCAGTATCGGCTCGTTCAAAGCGCCGCCCTCACCTGCTCTGCATCCGCCATCGGGAAGAACTCTCCTGCGGACATCACGCCGAACATATCCTGGCCGTCGATCTCACGCTCTTCGCCGAGATCGACGAGATCATAATACAGCGCGCGCGTAACCTTCGCCCAGAGGTCGGCGCGGACATGAAGATAGGGCGTGAGCCCGCCGTCGGGTGCCATCTCGAAGCGCAGCCGGTGCGCGGCATCGCACGGCACCCAGTCGTCGACATTGGTGCGGAAGCGCAGCAGCCGGCCGTTTGCAATGTTCTCCTTCACCATCTCCACCGCCGTGAACGGCGCGTCGTCGACACGGATGCCGACCTTCTCGACCGGTGTCACCAGGAAGTGCTTGTCGCCCTCGCGCTTCAGAATGGTCGAGAACAGCCGCACCAGCGCGTGTCTCCCGATTGGCGTCCCCATGTAGAACCAAGTACCATCGGAAGCGATTCGCATGTCGAGATCGCCGCAAAACGGCGGATTCCACAGGTGCACCGGGGGCAGCCCCTTTCCGGCAGGGGTCGCGTTTGTCGCTTGCCGCGCGGCGATGGTCAGGCCTTCAAGGTTGGTTGTGCTTTGCCCTTGCTTCGCCATGGTTTGCCTTGACGTTTGAACAGCCCAATTTGGCACGATTGGTGCAAGACTTTGTTGGATATAGTGACCGGTTCCCGGGGAAAAATCCGGCTTCAGGTCGCCACATCGTGATGCAGTTCATACCCCGAAATACCGATAATGTGGGGATAGTTTAATTCAACGACTACATGGACTTTGCACCGATTTAGCATGGGTTAATGGCACGACGTTTGTAGGTCGCAAAGCAGCGTCACAACAGGAGCGGCGGATGGCGGAGAATGTGGAAAAGCTCGAGGACGTGATCGTCCGCTCGGCGGAGCAGGTCTCGGGACAGATCCGCGCGGCCAAGGAAGCCGTCGCCACCGTCATCTTCGGCCAGGACCGGGTGATCGAAAATACCCTGGTGACGATCCTGTCCGGCGGCCACGCGCTCCTGATCGGCGTGCCCGGCCTCGCCAAGACCAAGCTGGTCGAAACTCTGGGCGTCACGCTCGGGTTGGATGCCAAGCGCATCCAGTTCACGCCCGACCTGATGCCGTCGGACATTCTCGGCGCCGAGGTGCTGGACGAAAGCTCGAGCGGCAAGCGCGCCTTCCGCTTCATCTCCGGTCCGGTATTCGCCCAGCTGTTGATGGCGGACGAGATCAACCGCGCCAGCCCGCGTACGCAATCGGCGCTCTTGCAGGCGATGCAGGAGCAGCACATCACGGTCGCCGGCGCTCGTCACGACCTGCCGAAACCGTTCCATGTGCTGGCAACCCAGAACCCGCTGGAGCAGGAAGGCACCTACCCGCTGCCCGAGGCGCAGCTCGATCGCTTCCTGATGGAGATCGACGTCGACTATCCCGATCGCGACGCCGAGCGGCGCATCCTGTTCGAGACAACCGGGGCCGAGGAAACGCTCGCAAAAGGCGCGATGCAGGCCGATGCACTGATTGCCGCGCAGCGCCTGGTGCGACGCCTACCGGTCGGCGATTCCGTGGTGGAGGCCATCCTCTCGCTGGTTCGCTCCGCGCGCCCCGGCCCTGAGGGCGGCGAAGGCGGCAAGCTGATCGCGTGGGGCCCGGGTCCCCGCGCCAGCCAATCGCTGATGCTGGCGGTGCGCGCCCGCGCCCTGCTCGACGGGCGGCTCGTGCCCTCGATCGACGACGTGCTCGACCTCGCCGAGCCGGTTCTCAAGCACCGCATGGCGCTGACCTTCTCGGCGCGCGCCGAGGGACGCACCATTCCGGACGTGATCCGGCAATTGAAGACGCGGATCGGTTGATGGCGGTGGCGGACAAGCCCGAGACAAGGGAGATCCTGGCAATCCGACGTGCCGATGGCGAAAGCCGTACGCTCGCCGCTTCCTTGCCGCGTCTCGTGCTCGAAGCCCGCCGCATTGCCGCCAACGTCATCCACGGCCTGCATGGCCGGCGCCGCGCCGGTGCCGGCGAAAGTTTCTGGCAATATCGCCGGTTCATATCGGGTGAGCCCGCGCAGCGTGTTGACTGGCGCCGTTCGGCCCGCGACGACCATCTTTACGTCCGTGAGCAGGAATGGGAGGCCGCGCACACGGTGTGGCTCTGGCCGGATCGTTCACCCTCGATGGCGTTCGCGTCACGAGAAACCCGCGACAGCAAGCTTGAGCGGGCGCTGATCGTGGCCTTCGCGCTGGCCGAGCTTTTGGTCGAGGGCGGCGAGCGCGTCGGCATTCCCGGACTGATGAACCCATCCTCCAGCCGCAGCGTTATCGACAAGATGGCCCAGGCCATGCTGCATGACGACGCGGCGCGGCTCAGCCTGCCGCCCACCTTCGTGCCGTCGTCGCTCGCGGAGATCGTAGTGCTGTCCGATTTCTGGTCGCCGATCTCGGATGTCCACGGCATGCTGGCGGGATTGTCCTCGTCGGGCGCGCACGGCACGCTGGTTCAGATCGTCGATCCCGCGGAAGAGACGTTTCCCTATTCGGGGCGGATCGAGTTCATCGAGCCCGAGGGTTTCGGCGCCATCACCGCGGGCCGCGCGGAGAGCTGGGCCCGCGACTATGTCGCGCGGGTCGAGCTGCATCGCGACCAGATCCGCGACGAGACCAACAAGCTCGACTGGCTGTTCACCACCCATACCACCAGCCGCTCGGCCGCCGAGCTGCTGCTGTTCCTGCACGGTGGCATGATGGTAAGCAAGGGCGGCATGCGCCATAACGTCAAGGCGGGGCGGAGCGCATGATCGCAGGTCTCCCGCTTTCGTTCGCCGAACCGGTACTCCTGCTGGGCTTGCTGAGCCTGCCGGTGCTGTGGTGGCTGTTGCGCGTGATGCCGCCGCGGCCGCGGCGCATCGAGTTTCCACCGACGCGGCTGTTGTTCGATATCGCGCCAAGAGAGGAGACGCCATCGCGCACGCCATGGTGGCTCACCGCGATCCGGCTGGCCGCCGCCGCGCTCGTCATCCTCGCTGCCGCCGGTCCGATCTGGAATCCGCAGACGGGGCTGGCCGGCAACACTTCGCCGCTTGTGATCCTGCTCGACGATGGCTGGAGCGCTGCCTCGAGCTGGGACACGCGGATCAAGGCCGCCGACGAACTGATTGCCAATGCCGACACCAACCGGCGCGGCATTGCGTTGGTGCCGCTGTCGGATCCGTCGCGCGACATCACGATCATGACGGCCGGCGCGGCGCGGGTCGCGCTGCGGCAGATCGTGCCCAAACCCTACGCGATCGACCGGGTCGAGACGCTCGGAACGCTCGATCGCTTCCTCAAAGGTGCGGGCGACGCCGAGATTGCCTGGCTGACCGACGGCGTCGACACCGGACGCGGCGCGGAATTTGCCGCGAGCCTTGGCAGGACCATCGGCGACCGCAGCCTGACCATTTTCGAGGGCGGCACGCCATCGCCCCTGGCGCTGGCTGCGGCCGAGAATGCCGCGGCGAAAATGACCGTGAAGGTGCTGCGCACCGGCAGCGGAATTGCGACCGGCGTCGTGCGCGCGCTCGACAGCAAGGGCTCGCCGATCGGCGAAGCGCGCTTTTCGTTTGCGCCGAATTCGCGTGAGACCGAAGCGGCGTTCGACCTTCCGGTCGAGCTGCGCAACGACATCTCGCGGCTCGAGATTTCCGGCGAGCGCTCGGCGGGCGCCGTGCAATTGCTCGACAAGCGATGGCGCCGCCGCGCCGTCGGCATCGTCAGCGGTTCGACCAGCGACACCGCGCAGCCGCTGCTGGCATCGACCTTCTATCTCACCCGCGCGCTGGCGCCCTTTGCCGATGTGAGGCTTGGCGACAAGGTCGCGCCGCAACAGGCGCTCACGCAGTTCCTCGACCAGAAGCTGCCGATGATCGTGATGGCCGACATCGGCACGCTGACGCCCGAGATCCGGGACCGGCTCGCGGCCTGGATGGATCAGGGCGGCGTGCTGGTGCGCTTCGCCGGCCCGCGTCTTGCGCAAGGCGACGACGATCTCGTGCCGGTGAAGCTGCGCCGCGGCGGACGCACGCTTGGCGGCAGCCTGACCTGGGAGAAGCCGCAACATCTCGCCGCCTTCGCCGCCGACGGTCCGTTTGCGGGACTGCCCGTGCCAAAGGACGTCACCGTGAGCCGGCAGGTGCTTGCCGAGCCCGATCCCGTGCTTTCAACCAAGAGCTGGGCCTCGCTCGAGGACGGCACGCCGCTTGTCACCGGCGAGCATCGCGGCAAGGGGCTGCTCGCCCTGTTCCATGTCAGCGCCGACATGCGCTGGTCCGATCTGCCGATGTCGGGCACATTCGTCGAGATGTTGCGCAGGATCGTCGATAACTCCGGTTACACCTCGACGCCCGGCGCCGGCGTTGCCGGCGAAACCGGCAAGGCGACGCTGGCGCCGCTGCACACGCTGGACGGCTTTGGCGTGTTCGGCCCGCCGCCCGCGACCGCAAAGCCGCTGTCCGCCGATTACAATGACCGCTCGACGCCGGATCATCCGCCCGGCTTCTACGGCCCGCCGGATGGACCGGTTGCAGTCAATACGCTCGCAGCGGGCGATCGGATCGCGCCACTCGATACGTCCGCCTTGCGCGCGCGGCACGCGACCTACACCAATGCCGAACCGCGCGATCTGCGCGGCATACTGCTGTCGGCTGCGCTTGCGCTGTTCCTGATCGACGCTGTTATCATGGCCCTGCTCGGCGGCGGTCTCGCCGCACTGGTCCGGCGCCGCGCCGCGCCCGCCATGATCGCGCTCGCGATCATCGGCGTGGGTGCGCTCACGCTGCCGTGGCCATCATGGGCTGAAGGCAGCGACGAGTTCGCGATGCGCGCGGTGTCGCAGACGCGCCTTGCCTATGTCGTGACCGGAAATGCCGACGTCGATTCCATCGTCAAGGCCGGCATGGCCGGGCTCACCCTGTTCCTGGCGCAGCGCACGGCGTTGGAGGCCGGCGACCCCGTCGGCGTCGATCCCGCGCATGACGAACTCGCGTTCTTCCCGCTGATCTACTGGCCGATCGTGCCGGGCGCGCCCAAGCCGCCGCAGGACGCGCTCAACAAGATCGACGCCTATATGAAGCAGGGCGGCACCGTGGTGTTCGACACCCGCGACGCCATCGAGGCCGGGCCCGGCGACAACGGCGCCTCGCAGACGCCGGGCATGCAGACGTTGCGCGACCTGCTGTCCTCGCTGGACGTGCCCGAGCTTGAGCCGGTGCCGCGCGAGCATGTGATGACCAAGACCTTCTATATCCTGCGCGACTTCCCCGGCCGCTTCACGACCGGCCAGACCTGGGTCGAAACCCTGCCGCGGGAGAACGAGGAGGAGGCCGCCGAGGACAAGCGTCCGGCGCGCGGCGGCGACGGCGTCTCGCCGATCATCATCACCTCGAACGACCTCGCCGGCGCCTGGGCGATCCGCCCCGACGGCCAGCCGATGTTGCCGCTGACGCCTGGCGAGCCCAAGCAGCGCGAGTTCGCGTTCCGCGCCGGCGTCAACATCGTGATGTACACGCTGACGGGCAACTACAAGGCCGACCTGGTGCATGCGCCGGCACTGATCGAACGGCTCGGGCAGTAGGGTCGTGTCATGAATTACGGTATCGCGTTCACACCGCTGGTTCCCTCGCTCGTGCTTTGGATCGCGATCGGCGCCATCGTGGTGATTGCCGCGCTGTTACTGGTCTCCCGTGCGCGAGGCGCTGCGGTCCGTGTCTCGGCGCTTGCGCTGATCGTGCTCGCGCTCGCCAATCCTTCCTTCACCCGCGAGGACCGCGAGCCGCTGAGTTCCGTCGTCGCCGTCATTGTCGACAAGAGCCCAAGCCAGAATTTCGGCACGCGCAATCAGGAGACGGCGAAGGCGCAGGAAGAGCTCGTCGACACCTTGAAGAAGATCAAGGGGCTCGAAGTCCGCGTGGTGGATGCCGGCCAGGCCGACGGCGAGACCGACGGCACGCATCTGTTCGGCGCGCTGCAGTCGGCACTCGCTGATGTCCCGGTCGATCGCGTCGCCGGCGCGTTCCTGATCACCGACGGGCGGGTGCATGACATTCCCGCCAATCCCGGCGCGGTCGGCTTCCAGGCGCCGGTGCATGCGCTGATCACCGGCCACAAGGACGAGCGCGATCGTCGCATTGCAATTTCGGCCGCGCCGCGCTTCGGCATTGTCGGCCAGACCCAGACCGTCACCTATCGCCTCGACGACCAGGGCGTCACCGGCCAGCGCGCCAAGGTCACCATCCGACGCGACGGCGAGACCATCAGCGAGCGCACGCTGCAAAGCGGCCAGACCTCCAGCGTCGACATCGACATCAAGCATGCCGGTCCCAACATCGTCGAGATCGAGGCTTCTCCGCTCGATAACGAGCTGACCCTGGTCAACAATCGCGCGGTGGTCGCCATCGACGGCGTACGCGACAAGCTCCGCGTGCTGCTGGTGTCGGGCGAGCCGCATTCGGGCGAGCGGACCTGGCGCAACCTGCTCAAGTCGGACGCCAGCGTCGATCTCGTGCATTTCACGATTCTGCGGCCGCCGGAGAAGCAGGACGGCACGCCGATCAACGAGCTGTCGCTGATCGCGTTTCCGACCCGCGAGCTGTTCCAGCAGAGGATCAACGAATTCCAGCTGATCATCTTCGACCGCTACGCCCGCCAGGGCGTGCTTCCGATCGCCTATTTCGACAACATCGCGCGCTATGTGCGCCAGGGCGGCGCGGTGCTGGTCGCGGCGGGTCCCGACTACGCCTCGACCACGAGCATCTGGCGCACCCCGCTCGATTCAGTGCTGCCGGCCGAACCCGTCGGCGTCACCGAGAAGCCGTTCTATGCGCATCTCTCGGATGCCGGCAAGCGCCACCCGGTGACGCGCGGGCTGGAAGGCGCAGCCAGCGAACCGCCGCACTGGAGCCGCTT
>Ga0126369_10002147_pt1 | contig 13940 bp, 15 predicted proteins | sample PanSoiMetaPlot_1_FD_109646 | JGI IMG/M metagenome (GOLD analysis project Ga0126369, IMG submission 109646) | Tropical forest soil microbial communities from Panama - MetaG Plot_1 | ecosystem: Environmental > Terrestrial > Soil > Tropical forest > Bulk soil | place: Panama | collected 2016-02-17 | reverse complement strand
CCGGTTTGACTTGAGATGAAGTCCTCGCTCGACCGCATGGAGCATGGCGTGCTGGCCTTTCATGCGCTCGCCAACTTAGATCAAGGCGACTTTACCGAAGCCCACGAACTTGATCGCAAGTGGAGAGTGCCGAAGGAGATGATCGGATGCCGACAGTCGCAGGAGGAAGCGAAGAGGTTGTTGGCGATTCGACTAAGGGCGGACCCTACTGCAGGATGCCACAGGGCTGGGCGACTTCCACTCACTCCAGATAGCCAATCACAGACGCGAAAATTCGTCCGGCAGTGTTGGCATCACCATTAAGAGTAATCGTCGCTCCTGCGTCTAGATACATTTTTACCGGAGAACCAAATTGGTGAAATCGCCCGATACCTAATTGACCACCAAAATTTAGCTCCCTCGAGGTGAAATGGGTTGGCAGATTCAATTGCTGCGTCCCTGTTGAGTCTGTCGCCCAAATCAGATCTACAACGTCCGCTGTGCCAACCACAAAGTACCCTGAAATATGCTCTACTATAAACCGCTGGCTACTAGGCACCGGGCTGCTCGTGGCTGACACGCGAGTAGTTGGATTCGCGACGTTATCTTGAAAAAGTATGAAAGCGAATGGTGTCATGTTTACCCTCTCCCATCTTAAGCCAACGTTCCTCAGATGACTTCCCCGAACTGTAGCGAGTTTCTAGCTCCCTGGAAGCCGGACGACGTGTGGGAGGCACCTGGGTCTGGCAGAAATTCAGCGACAGAAGGTGGCTCGCGAAGTTTGAATGAGGTCTGGTGCTGGCGTCGATTAGTGCCCCGCGCATTGTCGTCTTCCCTTGCGCAGCATGGTCGGGTAACTTTGTTAGCAGGAGGGGCTGCATGGTGGACTGGATACCGGTACGCAGGGCAGGTATTGCGGGAGCAATTGCGGGCCTGGTTGGTGGTTTAGTGGCCGGCACAATCGTCGGTATTATTAGAGGGGAGGCCTCCTTTGTGGCCGCCATTGCTCTTGGCAACTTGATCTCCGGTGCTATCAGCGCTGGAATGCGTGACATATTCCGCCAGAAAAATTGGTTCTGAAATGCTGCGTCTCATCGGCCAGAGTATCCTTGTTGGCGTGATTGCCGGAGTGGTATTCGGAGTTATTGGGGCTATCTTCGGGTTCTCAGAAATTGCTCTCTTCTTTATCGTCGGTGCGGTTGGGGGAGCGGTTGCTCCCTGGGTGGTGTCCGAAAGGCAATCGGGTGAGATAGCCGACGGGTACTAGGCGATAACCTCTTGGCCGAGCCAAAGTGGCAAGTCTGTGCAACCGTTGTGTGAATTGATTCACATTTACGTTGTAGAGCTACGGGTATGCTCCACCGGGGCAAGGATGATGGAGCAATTAAATGGCTCACGCTGGCTCTGATTGGCTCATTCTCGTCGCTGCTGGCGCCATGGTCGGCGTCGTGTTGCTGGCCGTAGCTCTTATCGTTGGCTGACCAACAGGATAAAAGCTCCGGCAGCTATCACCACTGCAATCAGAACACCGACGACGAACGACGTAACCGGATGTCGACTGGGCTTGAGCTCTTTCGACCTAGCGCCTTTCTGTGCAGCTCCGATACCCAACCAGAAGAGAAGTTTGTCCATAGAGCGATCCCTCGCCCATTCATGATTTGAAATTTGCCGGTACCTTCATCATCCGACCTGGGCGGAATAGAAAGACCCGTCCGCACACATACCGCTCAGTAGTAAGAGAACGACCTGGTGACTGATTTTCATCAAGCGATCAGCCAACCGATCTTAAATCAAGCTCATGTACGGCAGTCATCGTCAGCAACCACAGAACCACGGTTGCAATGATGAACACGATCCATTCCTTGTTGTCGAAGAACCATCCATGATGCACGGTATTCATGGCCAGCCTCCTACCGGCCCGATCCAACCGAAGACATTACCACAGGCGGGAATAGGTTCCACTCAGGGGCGGACCCCCACTATGGGTGAGATAATGAGGGTCCGGCGCTACACCTTGCCTGTCGCTCACGGCAAGGAAGCGCATCACATCAACTCCCGGCCAATCACTTGTTTCTCAACGCCAAAGATTAAATTGAGAGTGACCCTAGCCCAGGGGGCAAATGGAGAGTTGCCAAATTGAGAGTGAGAGGAGTGAAGCATGGCAGACAAGGCACAAATACAGATAGGCGATAAGCTCAGGTCGGGTGGTCCACTTATGACGGTGAACGAGATTATACCTGCCGCCCAGACGACGGCGGCGTTGGCGTTCGTGTCTTGGTTTGACACGGAGAACAAGGCACAGAATGGCTCATACCCGCTCACATCGCTAAGGAAGGGGTCGTCGAGGTGACCTGAGGCAAGAGGCGAGAACCATTGCTGATCCTCGCCCACACGCCACACCAACGCTACATACAGTCTTCCAAGATGACTTCTTCAAACGCAATCCTTGCGTTTGGAAAGCGTTGACGGCAGGCAGAAACAACCTGGTAGAGGCTGGACTTGGCCGGATAGCCCAACACCAATTCGGCCTGTGTTCCGTCGAACCTACCGATCCAAGCGTCATCCGTGACACGAAGAATTAGCAGCGGCGACCGAACCAGCTTATGCAGGCGGAACCATCTTGTGATTGTTCATTGCCAACCCCACACAACTAGCAGGGTCATCACCAAGCCCGCAAACAGGGCCAGGGCAAGCTTTGAGATCGACTTTGAGATTGATGTAGACTTGGTTCACCCATTCGGACCTCCTAGACAGGTTCGGGCAGGCTGGCTGGATGGGAGAGCCCCCGCGCGCATCCCCAAATCTCGTCTGTGGAATTGGTTCCATGGTCCGTTCGGTCGCGCGCACGGCGCAGACCCTAACGGCGACGAATGTACCTACCCTGCACCTACGTTACGCCAATACATCATGCAAGCCATTGATCTATCGATAGAATTTAGATTGTGGGTATTTGACCGCCGTCCAGGTCCACGGTCGCGCCGTGCAGCCACGTCGCGCGCGCGGAGACGATGAAGGTGACGAAGTCGGCCACGTCCTCGACGGTGCCGTATCGTATGATGCCGGTTTCGCGGCAGAACTTGGCCCGTATTTTTGCCTCCGGCTCCCCCGTCCGCTCGACCTCGGCGCGGATACGCCGCCATTGCCGCTCTGTTTCGACGAGAGAGGGGTGAATGCAATTGACCCGGACGCCGTCATCCTTGCCGAGATCCGCCAGACATTTTGTAAAGGCGGCGACCGCGGCATTGACCGAGCTGCCGATCGTGAACTGCTTCTCCGGCTTGCGTCCGCTCGTCCCCGCGATTGCGACAAGCGCGCCGCCGCGTTCCTTGAGGAGCGGCCAAGCCGCACGCGCAAGCCGCACATGGGCAAAAAATTTCAGCGCGTAGCCGTCTTCCCAGTCAGAGTCGGTCAGCGCGAAAAAATCGCCGCGCTTCGTCGCGCCTGCATTGTTGACGAGAATGTCGAGGCCGCCGAATTCCTGGCTCATGGCTTCGACCAGCGTCTTCGCCGCGCTCGGCTCGCGCAGATCGAGTGCGCGTACGGCACTCTTGCGTTGCTTTCCGCGGATCGCCTGCGCCACGTCTTCGAGCGCTTTGGCGTCGCGGGCCGTGAGCATGAGGTCGCACCCCTGCTCGGCCAAAGCCAAGGCAATGCCACGGCCGATGCCACGACTCGAACCAGTGACGAGCGCGACCTTCCCCTTAAGTCCAAGCTCCATTTAGAAACCTCATGCCTGCCAAGACGCGTCGCGGGATAAGCTCATCGCATGGCGAGGAGGGTAAAGGGGAGGGGCGTCTCGCGCGAGTCGCAGTGTCTGGCCGTGGCGGCCCGCTCGTCGCGCTGAGTTCAAATCTTGTCGGGAAATTTGATGATGAAGTTGTCTGCGTTCGGCATCTTCACCTTCGGCAGCGTTTGCGCGTTCATGACGTCATTATCGCCAATGATCTTGTTCTGCGCGAGGATGAAGGCTGTGAGCGCATAGACCTCGTCGTCGGTGAGCGTGCGCGGGCTCATCCACGGCATAGCGCGCCGCACATAATCGAAAACCGTCGTGGAATAGCCCCAGAAATTAGCAATCGTTTTCGTGGTATCGATGCTCTTGATCGGCGGCGCGCCAACCACCGCTGCACTGATCCCGCCCTTGCCGCCTTCGCCGTGGCAGGCCACGCATTTCTCCGCGTAGATCTTGGCTCCTTGTTCGGCGGTGCCGCTGCCGGCCGGCAAACCGGTGCCGTCGGGGAGAATGCTGATGTCCCATGCTTTGATCTCGGCCTCCGAAATCGGTTTTCCCAGCCCCGGGGGCTCGGCTAGCGCCGCAGGTGCAGCGACGGCGAGCGCCAGCACGAGGGAAGAAGTCGCCTTAAGCATAGACATGCTTGATCTCTCCCTTGTTGTCGATCGCCCAGCTCGTGAGGCTGTTGTAGTGCTGGCTGGCGAATCCGAACACGTTGGGTACCTTCGCGGCCTCGCCCCGCTCGGCCACGAATTGAGCGCGTAGCGGCTGGACGTTCCCCGCCTCGTCCCAGGCGCGGCTCTGCAGAATCGCAGCCTGCCCATCCCAGCGCCACGGCACGCGGAAGCGGGTGAACGCCTTGGACTGCACCGGCTCCTGCAAGGCCGCCTGCGCCCAGCTCTTGCCGCCGTCGGCGGAGACCAGCACCTCCGCGATCCGGCCGTTGCCCGAATACGCAATCCCGGAAATCTCGTAATACCCTGGTTCCTTCAACGCCTGCCCGAACGACGGATGAGTGATGAAAGATTTGACTTCATTGACGAAGTAGAACCGATACGCCTTCCCGTTCGGCAGAATTTGCGAATACGTCCGCGTTTCGAAGTAAGTCATTCCCGGCTGGTCGGTGAGCTTGAGCCGGCGCAGGAATTTCACGTGCATGTTGCCTTCCCAGCCCGGCAGCAACAGGCGCATCGGGTAGCCGTTGCCCGGCATGATTCGCTCGCCGTTCTGGTAGAGCGCGACCATGGCGTCGTCCAACGCCTTCTTGACCGGAACGCTGCGACTCAACGCGAGCGAATCGGCGCCTTCGGCAACGATCCATATGGCCTTCGGGTCGATGCCAGTCTCCTCCAGCAAAGTGGACAGCGGCACCCCCGTCCACTCCGCGTTGGAGACCAATCCATGCAGCGCCTGTACGCTCGCTTGAAGCGGCTGCGGCGAAAACATCCCCGCGCTGTTGCCGGCGCATTCGACGAATGCCATGCGCGACACCATGGGATAACGTGCAAGCGAATCCACGGTGAAGACCAGTGGCTGCTTCACCATGCCGTGGATGACCAAGCGGTGCTTGGCCGGATCTATATCCGGAATGCCGGAATGGTTGATGGTGAAGTGCAAGCTGTTGGGTGTGATTGTGCCGTTGAGCAAATGGTGCGGTGTGCGCGCGTGGGACGTGCGAGGCTCGCCGTTGGGATTGCTCAAGATGCGGACCACGTCCTTCTCGAACCGCGACGGTGTCTGTAATGCCGGCGTGATCGCCCCGGTTTCGAGACTCCAGGCGTCGTCTCGCAGTGGTTCCGCAGCAGCTGTGGTCGGCGAAGTGCTGACACCGGTCGACACGGCCCCCGCAAACATGATGCCGCGCCCGAGCAGCGCGCGGCGATCGAGCAGGCCGTTGCCGGCGACCGGCTCCAGCAGCGGAGCCTCGCGACGTTTACGAGTGGTCATGGCGTCCTCTCCCTAGCGGGATGCAGCGTCTTAATCGCCGATCCTGCCGCTTTCCCGGGTTGAGTTGACTAACGCGCCTTTCGCAGGATGTTGTTGCTTCTGGAGTTGCGGCAGAACCGTAACGCTTAGACGGGCAAAAGATTAGCGCCGTTTTCAAATCGGTTGCAACAATTGAGGCAGCGACCTCCCGCTGCCGTCAAACAGCCACTCGAATCCGCTCTTCCGGGCAATTCGGAAAACAATTACCATTCGTCGGTTCAGCCGGAAATTAACCGGATGTATGGGTGACATGGTCTATGCGTCGGTGTTGGAGGCGCCGGTCGAGGGTGCCAAGGTTGAAGTCCTCAACATGGGCGACGTCACAAAGATCAAGGGCGTGACCAAGGTGATTCCATTACCGTTTGGCGTTGCTGTCATCGGCGATACGGTCGAGGCGACGAGGGCCGGCCGCAACGCGCTCCAGGTCAAGTGGGACACGACTGGCGCGGCCGCCGCGAACACAGATTCCGATAAGGCGAAAGAGGACTATGCCCGCCATGGCCAGGACCCCAACGCCAAAACCATCGTGGAGTACGAGGTCGGCGATGCCGCCAAAGCACTGACCAGCGCCGCGAAGGTGATCGAAGCGACGTATTGGTCGGAATACTGCTATCACGCGCAGATGGAGCCAATGAACAGCGTGGCCAAGGTTTCGGAGGACGGCCAATCCGCCGAGATTTGGACCGGGACGCAATTTGGCGCGCTCGCCGCCAACATCATCTCCGGTATCCTCAAGACCACGCCGGACAAGATCAAGATCAACCAGCAGATGTTGGGCGGCGGCTACGGCCGGCGCATTTGGCCGGATGCCGCGATCCAGGCAACCATTCTGTCCAACATCACCAAAAAGCCGGTGAAGCTCATTCTCACCCGCGAGGACGATGTCGCTGCCGCCCGTCCGCGCCCGTTGACGCATCACGTGCTCAGAGCCGGTCTCGATGCCAACGGCAATCTCGTCGGCTGGTACCACCGCCTGGTCTCGGAGAACGTGGATGCGGTCGCGGCGCCCCCGCGTTTCGAGGCGACAGGCGGCAGGGACTACATCGGCGCGCGCGGCCTTGATCAGGCGTTCTACGGTATCCGCCACGTGCGGGCCGAATACGTGCGTGAGACCCGCGGCATGCGCGTTCACGCCTGGCGCGGCATCGGCTCGGGCTACAACAAGTTCGCGGCCGAATGTTTCGTCGACGAGGTCGCCAACGCCATGGGCAAGGATCCCTTCGCGCTGCGGCTCGAATTGACGAAAGACCAGCCGCGGGCGCAGACCGTGATCAAGGCGGTGGCCGAAATGTCGGACTTCAAGCGCAAGCGCCGGGACCCGGGGCATGGGCATCGCGTTCTCTGACTATCACGGCACGCTGTCGGCTGGCGTGGCAGAGGTCTCGTTGGATCGCAGCACCGGCAAAATCCGCGTCCACAACTACTGGGTCGCGGTCGATCCGGGTCTCGTGATTCAACCCGACCACGTCCATGGCCAGCTCGAGAGCGCCGTCGTGTTCGGCCTGAGTGCCGCGTTGTTTGAAGAGCTGACGGTGAAGGGCGGCGCCATCCAGCAGACGAACTTCAACAACTATCCGGTGCTGCGCATGAGCGATCTGCCGGAAATTCATACGAAGATTGTTACGACCGACAACCCGCCGACTGGCATGGGCGAAATCGGCGTGATCGCGGTAGCCCCGGCCATCGCCAATGCGCTGTTCCAGCTTACCGGCAAGCGAATCCGCAACCTGCCAATGTCGCCGGGCCGGGTGAAGCTGGCGCTAGCATAGCTGCGGCCGCGGCAAAGAAAGACGGTGCCCGTCTACGCCATTCCTATGCGGGGCGGCCGCCCGTTGCCGACAAAAAATAAGGAGAGCGAATGTTTGTCAGGCGCGGCGTGCTGGTAGCCCTGCTCGTAGCTATTGCGCCGTGGCCCGGCGGGGAGGCATTGGCGCTCGAGAAGGTGAGACTCGGCAAGGCGGTTCCCAACTCCTTTGCGTTCGGCGCGACCGAGGTGGGAATCGAGGCGAAAATCTTTGCGTCGGAAGGAATTGAGGTCGAGGTCACGAGCTTTCGCGGTGATGCTCAGCTCCAGCAGGCGCTCGCGGCGGGCAGCCTGGACGTCGGCCTGGGTTCGGGCCCCGGGCTCGGTTTCCGCGCCAAGGGGGCGCCAGCGATCGGGGTTGCCGCCATGTATGGGCCGCCCGCCAATCTCGCGCTCGTGCTCCCGTTCGGCAGCCCGATTAGGACCATCGCGGATCTCAAGGGCAAGCGCATCGGGGTGACCACCGTGGGCTCGCTCACGGACTGGCTCGTGCGGGAATTGTCGCGACAGCAGGGCTGGGGCAGCGACGGCATGCAGATCCTCGCGCTCGGCCAGATGCAGGCGCGGCTTGCGGCCATTCAACGCGGTGAACTTGACGGCATGGTGATCGAGGCGGCGACCGGCTACGAGCTGGAGGAAGCCGGCAAGGCGAAAAACTTCCTCCTGTTCGGCGAGATAGCGAAGGACTTCTACACCCACGTCATCCTTGCGACCGACGATCTCATCGAAAAACGGCCGGACTTGCTGCGGCGGTTCTTGCGCGGTTGGTTCAAGACGATCGCGTTCATGCGAGCAAACAAGGAGTTCGTGGTGGCGTCCGAAGCCAAGACCATCGAGGTCAAGCCCAGCATCGCCGCGAAAATTTATGACGCGCAGATTTCGGGTTTCTCGCCCGACGGTGCCTGGAATCCGGCGGCGATCGACGTGATCAGGCATTCGCTGAGGGAACTCGGAATCCTGTCCGTCGTGCCGGAGGCGAAGGCGATCTACAACGATCAGTTCGTTCCGGTGCGATTCTGACGCGAGCGCCTCGCGCCTCGCCAGTAACAGCAGTCCCACGGACTGCGGCGGAGTAGAGGACATGCTGGCGCAGGAGAGGCGTCGACGCTTGCTCGGCGCCATGGCGAATGCCGCAATCGGGCACGTCGTGCTCTACGGCAATGCCTGGCAGGGCGACTACCTGCGCTATGCCACCGATTTCGGCATCCTCGAAGGACACGGCCTCGCGCTCGTCTCGTCTGACGGCACGACCGAGCTATTTCTCGACAGCGCCACCGAAGCCGAGCGCGCCGAATCCGAGGCGCCGGAAAATAAAATATATGTCGCTGCCGATATCGCGCGCGCGGTCGCGGCCCGGCTCGATCGCGTCGCCAATCATCGCCTCGCTGCCGCCCCGCGTCGGTTCCTGCCGACGTGGCTTGCGGATAACGCCCGTGGCTTTGTCCTGGAGGATGCGACCGCGCTCCTTGACCGGCTCCTCCTGCACAAACTGCCGGCGGAGATCGCGGCGCTCCGCCGCGCGGCGCAGATGGCGGATGATGCCTTTGCAGTGTTCCGTGAGGCGGTGAGGCCCGGCCGGCGGCAATACGAGATCGTGGCGGATATCGAGGCTTATCTGCGCCGCCGAGGGTGCCCGGATAATTTCATGATCATAGGCTCCGGTGGAACCGATGTGCTGGGGATGACTCCGCCCTCGGAGCGCCGCGTCGTCCGCGGCGATCTCGTGACGACTGAGCTCACGCCCGCCGTCGATGGGTATTTCGCGCAAATTTGCCGCACGTTGGTCGTAGGCCGGGCAACGGCGGCGCAGCGCCGCGCCTTTGACGTGTTTCGTGAAGCGCTCGCCGCTGGGATTGCGGCGGTGCGGCCGGGTGCGACCGCCGCCGACGTGGCACGGGCGGAGAACGATGTCTTTCGCAAATATGGCCTCGGCGATTACACGACCAGCAAATGGACGCGGGTGCGCGGCCACGGCCTCGGCTTATTTTGCGATTCGAAGCCGCACCTGCTCGAGGACGTGAATACGCCGCTCACGCCCGGCATGGCGCTGATCGTCCATCCCAACACCTATCATCCTGATGTGGGCTATATCGTGCTTGGGGACGCGGTGGTGGTGACGCAGGAAGGCGCCGACGTGCTGTGCAGAATGCCGCGCGAGCTGTTCGAGGTCGCAGCGTGAGGCGAGCATGCGGCGCGGCCTGATTTCCCGCTCCAAGGCGGAGCTGCCCGATGCGGTACTCGAAGCACGCATCGCACGCTTGCGCGCGGCGATGGGCGCGGCAGGCCTCGATAAGCTCATTGTGTACACCAACAACACGCGTCCGGCGGGCGTGTCTTGGCTGACCGGCTTCGTACCGTATTGGTCGGAAGCGCTGCTGGTCGTGCCCATGGATGACGCGCCCGTGCTCGTCGCCGCGCTCAGTCACCGGGTGAAGGGCTGGATCGAAGCGACCAGCCGGATTGGCGAGGTGATCCACAGCCCCCGCATCGGCTTTGCCGCAGCGGGCCTGATCGCGGCGTCGAAAGCCGACGCTGCGGTCGGCATTGCCGATCTCGAGGGCCTGCCGGCCGGAATATCCGACGATTTGCGCGAGGGCGGCCCCCGCCTGATCCTAAGCGACGCGACGGCGCTGTTCGCGGCGTTGCGTGGCACAGCCGATTCGACGGAGATCGCGCTGGCAACGAAGGCGGCGGCGATTGCGCAACGCGCCTTGGCGCAGGGCTCGTCGCGCGCGAGTCTCGGAGAGATCATCGCGGCAATCGAAGCGCAGGCGCGTGGAGAGGGTGCGGAGGAGATCTACGTGGCCGCCGCTCCCGATCTCAAGCGCGACCGCCGCCTCAGGCGCATCGAGGGCGAGGTGGCACTGGGCGACACCTTCGCGGTGCGCGCCACCGTTGCCTACAAGGGTACGTGGATTCGCGTTCTGCGTACGCTGACGCGTGATGGGTCCGTCATACCGGAGGAGGCGGCGCGGGCGCGTCTAGCGACCGCGGTGGCGAAGCTTCCGAGCGAAGATGACTTTGCCGGATTTTCGTCATGGCTGGTCGAGGGCTGCCGAATTGCACAACCGCTCGAGCCGCTGATCGGCTCGCGCGTCGGCACCTTACATCCGCTTGCGCCAGGCGCGCTCGTGTCGGTGCAGGCGAGCCTGGAAGTTGATGGGGCACCGCTGCTCATCGGTGCCCCCGCGCTGATCGGCAAGGACGGCGAGGCTGCAAGCCTGCTCGTTCAGCCCTTTTAGAGCGCTTTCGGCGCAGTGGTGGCGTCGGCGCTGCGTGCGTGTAGCGCCATCGCGATCATCGCCGCGCCGCCGAACAGCATGTTGATGCCGACCAGGAGTCCGAGCGCCCACTCCGCCGTACCCGGCAGCCCGCCCCAGATGATCGCCGCCAGAATGAGGTCGATGATGCCACTGAGCAGCATCCAGCCCCACCGACCCGACAGCTCCTTCTTGTGCTCGAGCGCGTACATGATCGAGAGGACGCCTTCGATGATGAAGAACACGATCAGCAGCAAGGTGAGCGAGACGGCGCCGCGCACCGGCCATGCCAGCAAGACGATGCCGGCGGCGATGGCGAGCACCGCGGAAAGGAGCGACCACCAGAATCCCGGCGCGTGCCGGGCCCAGAACGTGGTGATTAGGCCGACGATTCCGCTGATCAGAAACAGCCAGCCTAGGAATATCGTGATCGCAATGGTGGCGATCGGGGGGATCACGATGGCTAGCAATCCCAGCACCACGAGGACGATGCCCTCGATCAGGAATAAAACCCAATGCTCGCGAACCGATTGTGCCAGCGCGCGCTGCAGCTGACTGGCGTCGCCCGAATCCATCGACACGGCAACCTCCCCGATGTAACTATGGCGAAAATTTCCGAACGCGGATCAATATACCCGCCCACCCAGGGGTGCGCCAACTCGCAAAACGTGGGGTGCAAACGCTCTCGCGTCCGCCGGAGAAGCGTCAGGTGAAATGTGCGGCCGACGGAAAGGAAATTTGGCAGGTTGCGGGAGGTAAAGAGTGCGTCTCACCAACCCTGTAGCCAGTAGGCGATGTCGTAGGCCAGCGCGCCGATGACACACGCCGCAAGGCCGCCCCAGAGAACTCCGAGGAGCAACACGGTGTTTGCGCGTTCTACAAATTCTTTGTCGACCAGGTGGGACATGACTCGCCTTCGCTCAACAGAATCTAATCCTCGAGCCGCACATTAAGTTAAGGCTGCGACCGCACAGCAGGGTTGCATCTTGTGCGTGGCTCACCCGCTCGTTTATGCCCGCTTTACGTGGTCCGCCTTCGCGAGCATAGGCAGCGCCTATAAGGGTGAACTACTTTCGAAAGCGTTGCGTTCGCCGTTTGCTCAACTGTGTCGCGGTTGCGGCAAGCGACGAGCACTTTTTAATGGGGCTCCGTACATCACATCTCGTCGAGAGCCGCAGGGAGGCTTGCGGTCGGGACTCGTCGCGATGATGCCGCGTCCGTGACAGCTTCGCTCGCGATTGCTAGGAAAACGCATCGGCCACGAGAGGGGAAAATCATGCTGCGAACGCTGAAGTGTCCGGTGATCGCGCTGGAGGAACACTACTGGGACAAGGAGCTGGCGGCGTCGTTCGTCGGCGTCGAGGGTGTGCGCGATCCGGAGATCCTCAAACGGCTATACGACCTCGGCGAGTTGCGTTTGCGCGAAATGGATGAAGCAGGCATCGACCTGCAGATTCTGTCCCACGGCGCGCCCTCGGCGCAGAAGCTCACTGGCGCCGACGCCGTCGCGCTGACGCGGCGGGTGAACGACCGGCTGCATGCCGTTGTTACCGCCAACCCAAAGCGGTTCGCGGCCTTTGCAGCGCTGCCGACGAGCGACCCAAAAGCGGCAGCCGACGAACTCGAGCGGACGACCAAGCTTGGCTTCAAGGGAGCGATGATCCACGGGCTCGCGAACGGCGTCTTTGTCGATGACAAGCGGTTTTGGTCGATCTTCGAGCGGGCGCAGGCGCTCGACGTGCCCCTATACCTGCATCCTTCGCTACCGCTACCGGCGGTGATGGACGCTTATTACAAGGACTATGCCAAGGACTTTCCGATGGTCGTGCGAGCCGCCTGGGGCTACACGGTCGAGACCGCGACGCAGGCGATCAGGCTCGTGCTCGGCGGAGTGTTCGACGCTTATCCACGACTGAAGATCATTCTCGGCCATCTCGGCGAGACGCTGCCATTCCTGGTGTGGCGCGTGGATCACGCCCTTGCCCGCCCGGGCGCGAAGACTCTGAGCTTTCGCGAGGCCTTCTGCGGGCACTTCTACATCACGACCAGCGGCAACTTCTCCAACCCGGCACTGCTGTGCTGCGTCATGGAAATGGGAATCGACCGCATCCTATTCGCGGTGGACTGGCCCTTTGTCGCCAACAAGCCGGGGGTGCAATGGATGGAAACCGTGCCGCTATGCGATGAAGACAAGGCGAAGATCCTCAGCGGCAACGCCAAGCGGCTGTTCCGCATGTAGCCGACTGTTCCGCGCTCGCGCGCGAAGTTGCGGCGGGATTCGCGGGGCCCCATCTTCTGCGCAAAACTCACGTTGGGCCGCGGCGCAGTTGCCGCGTGCAGGTACGCGGTGTATTGGGTCGCGCGCGTGCCGCTTTCATGGGCCCGTAGCTCAACGGTTAGAGCCGACCGCTCATAACGGTCTGGTTGGAGGTTCGAGTCCTCCCGGGCCCACCATTTTATTTCAGGATTTCTGAAGCTTCGTGCGTGCGTTGCTTTCGCCGACCACAGAAACGACCACAGAAACCTTTGGATTCTTGCCGGTAATCGCATCGGCTGCACCCTTCAAATAGTCTGGGCTGTGGTGGCCATAGACGCGATCAAGTATTTCGGCTGACATGCCGAGGTAGCCTGCTGCCTGCCAGATTGAGACGCCGCGTTGCATGAGCCATGTCGCGGCGGTGTGCCGTAGCGTATGCGGAACGATCTTGCCGCTTTCGGACGAGAGCCCAGCAAGCTGCACAGCTCGTGAGAAAGCGGTCTTAACCGATGAGATCGGCTTCCCGTTGAATTCGACGAAATGGTCTCCAATCAGACCAAGGCGTTGCCACCGCCGCATGTGGGCCAAAAGGCGCGGCGGTATCGGCGCCGGTGGCTGACGCTTGTTCGTGGCGCGCTTGCCTTGAGCAAGACGATAGAAAATCCCTTGCTCAAGATCGACAAAGGAGCGTCCTGCAGCACGTTTCGGTGAGGCAGTTGCAATGGCGCTAGCGCGTGTGCCGGTATAGATCCCGATAAGAATGAAGCGTGCCAAGTGACGCAAAGGCCGCTTGTCTGTAGGAAGCCTTCGACCCTTGTGGGACCCGCGGTGGCGCGTTTGTATTTCGCGGTGATGCCAGCAAGCCCACAGCAAACGCGCTACTTCCGAACGTGTAAGCCACCGGTCGCGAGGTGGGCCCTT
>Ga0126369_10002144_pt1 | contig 13946 bp, 10 predicted proteins | sample PanSoiMetaPlot_1_FD_109646 | JGI IMG/M metagenome (GOLD analysis project Ga0126369, IMG submission 109646) | Tropical forest soil microbial communities from Panama - MetaG Plot_1 | ecosystem: Environmental > Terrestrial > Soil > Tropical forest > Bulk soil | place: Panama | collected 2016-02-17 | reverse complement strand
GTGCTGGTGCTCGGCGAAGATCTCATGGTCTGCTACGCGAACCCTGCTGCGGAGAACCTCTTCGAGCTGTCGCGGCGCCAGCTGGTCGGCTATTCCGCGCGAGCAACCTTCTCCGACGCACCCGCGCTTTTCCAGGCAATCGACAAGGCACTCGCGACGGGCGCCTCCTACACCGAGCAGGAGCTCGAACTCGCAGTGAACGGCAAGCTGCGCCTGCACCTTTCGTGCACCGTCTCGGTGGTCGAGGTCCCGGGGGCGGCGCTGTTGCTCGAGTTCCGCCACATCGACCAGCAGCTCAAGATCGCACGCGAGGAGCGGCTGCTCGAGCAGCAGCAGGCGAACCGCGAGCTCATCCGCAGCCTGGCGCACGAGATCAAGAATCCGCTGGGGGGCATCCGCGGCGCTGCGCAGCTTCTCGAGCGCGAGCTCGACCGCCCGCCCCTGATCGAGTACACGCAGGTGATCATCGGCGAAGCAGACCGCTTGCAGTCGCTGGTCAACCGGTTGCTAACGCCGCACCGGCTTCCGTGCTACCGCCGCACCAACATCCACGAGCTTCTCGCGCGCGTTGCGAGCGTCGTGCAAGCCGAGTTCCCCGAGGTATCGGTCGAATCGGATTTCGACATCAGCCTGCCCGAGTTCGACGCCGACCCGGAACAGCTCACACAGGCGATGCTCAACGTCGTCAGGAACGCGGCACAGGCATTGCAGAGCGTCGCCGGCCGCCGCGAGATCCACCTCACGACGCGCGTGGCGCGCAGCGTCACGCTCGCGAAGCGACGGTATCAACTGGCGCTTGCGGTAACGATCGAAGACAACGGCCCCGGCGTGCCGGAGACGATTCGCGACAAGATCTTCTTCCCTCTCGTCTCCGGTCGCGAAGGCGGCAGCGGGCTGGGGCTCACTATTGCGCAGACGTTCATCGCGCAACACAACGGAACGATCGAGTGCGAGAGCGCTCCGGGTCACACCGTATTCACGATACTGCTACCGCTGGAATTCGACCGCTCCGTCGCGTAGAGTGAGACTTCGAGGTTCGCAAAGATGCATGCTTATGACGATCATCAGCCTTTCGGAGGCAATCCGGTGAAACCCGTGTGGATCGTAGACGATGATCGCTCGATCCGCTGGGTGCTCGAGAAGGCGCTCGCGCGCGAAGGCATCGCGTACCGGACCTTTGCCTCGGCGGGAGAAATGCTGCAAGCCCTGCAGCAGAGCCGGCCGCAGGTGCTCGTCTCCGACATTCGCATGCCGGGCGAATCTGGTTTGGCCCTGCTCACCAACATCAAGCAGCGTTTTCCGGACGTGCCGGTAATCATCATGACTGCGTACTCGGACCTCGACAGCGCGGTGGCGGCGTTTCAGGGTGGCGCTTTCGAATACCTGCCCAAGCCCTTCGATGTCGATCACGCGATCGCGTTGATTCGCCGCGCCAGCGCAGAGGGTCCTCCGGCCGCAAGCCCCGCCGCGAGTGTGACCGAGTCGCCGGACATGCTGGGACAGGCGCCAGCCATGCAGGAGGTATTCCGCGCCATCGGCCGGCTGTCGCAATCGAACGTCACGGTACTGATCACCGGCGAGTCGGGAACAGGGAAGGAGCTCGTGGCGCGGGCCCTGCACCGTCACAGCCCGCGTGCGAACGGGCCGTTCGTTGCCATCAACACCGCGGCGATTCCGAAGGATCTGCTCGAGTCAGAGCTCTTCGGGCATGAGCGCGGCGCGTTCACAGGCGCGCAGAGTTCGCGCCGGGGGCGCTTCGAGCAGGCCGAGGGCGGCACGCTGTTTCTCGACGAGATCGGTGACATGCCGCCCGACCTCCAGGTGCGGCTGTTGCGCGTTCTGGCCGATGGCGAGTACTACCGCGTCGGGGGCCATGCTGCGCTCAAGGCGAATGTGCGCATCATCGCGGCCACGCATCAGAACCTGGACGAACGCGTGCGACAGGGGCTCTTCCGCGAGGACCTGCTGCATCGGCTCGACGTCGTGCGTCTGAGGCTGCCGCCTCTGCGCGAGCGCGCGGAGGACATCGCGCCACTCGCGCGACATTTTCTGCGCAAGAGTGCGCGCGAGCTCGCCGTCGAGCCGAAAACACTGTCCGATGCGGCGCTGCGGATGCTTTCCGCATTCTCGTTTCCAGGAAACGTTCGCCAACTCGAGAACATCTGCCATTGGCTGACGGTCATGGCTCCCGGTGCACGGATCGATGCGGGCGATCTCCCGGTGGAATTGCGCTCGGCGGCAGACGGCGCGAGCGAAGCGGAGAGCAACTGGCAGCAGGCGCTCGATCACGCGCTTGCGCAGGCACTCTCGCGCGGCGAGCGTGATGTCGGCGCACGCCTGGAAAGGGAATTCGAAAAGACGCTCATCCTGCGCGCTCTGCAGCACACGGGAGGACATCGGATGGAGGCGGCGCAGTGGCTCGGCTGGGGGCGCAACACCCTCACGCGAAAGATCCAGGAGCTGAAGCTCGACCCGGAGAAACCGTAGCAGCCCGGGCAGCGAGCGCGGACTCGCGCTACGCAGCGATCTCCGCAAGGACCGGCGCGTGATCCGAGGGCTTGTCGCCCTTGCGTGCCGCGCGATCGATGCTGCACGCCGTGCACGCGGACGCGAGCTTGGGCGAAAGCAGGATGTGATCGATGCGCAGGCCATTGTTCTTCGGAAACGCGAGCATGCGATAGTCCCACCAGCTGAATGTTTTCTCGGGTTGATCGAAGAGCCGGAAGGCGTCCTCGAGGCCGAGCGCAAGCCAGTCGCGAAATGCGGCTCGCTCGGCAGTCGTGCACAGCACCTGCTCGCGCCACAGATCCGGAGCGTAGACGTCGCGATCCTCCGGCGCGATGTTGAAGTCGCCCACGACGACAAGCCGCGGGTATCGCGAAAGCTGATGGCGCAAGTACGACGTCGCGGCGGCGAGCCAGCGCAGTTTGTACTGATACTTCTCGGACGTCACCGACTGGCCGTTCGGCACGTAGAAGCAGACGAAGCGTACGTCGCCGATCGTCGCGGCGAGCACGCGCTTGTGGTCGTCGGGGAACTCGGGCATGTCGGGGACCACGTCGCCGGCAGGCTTCCGCGAGAGGATCGCAACGCCGTTGTAGGTACGCTGGCCGCTGAAGATCGCGTGGTAGCCGGCGGCCACCATCTCCATGGTAGGAAAGCGCGCATCCTCGAGCTTGGTCTCCTGCAGTCCGACGACGTCCGGCTGATGATCGCGCAGCCACTCGAGGAGTCGCGGCATGCGGATGCTGAGCGAATTGACGTTCCAACTCGCGAATTTCATCCGTCAGCTCAACGCGTGGAGCGGCCCATGAGATGGTCGGGAAGCCAGGTCGCGATTTCCGGGAACGCGCAAAGAATGACGATCGCGAGCATCATGCAAACGACGTAGGGAATGGTCCCCCACATGACGCGCGTGACCGGCACGTCCGGGGCGATCGCGTTGACGATGTAGATGTTGAGCCCGACCGGTGGGTGGATCAGCCCGATCTCCATGTTGATGGTCAGGATGACGCCGAACCACACCGGGTCGAAACCGGCGGCCTTGATGATCGGGTAGAGGATCGGGGCGGTCATCAGAATGATCGCCGCGGGTGGAATGAAGAATCCGCACACCAGCAGGAACAGGTTGATCATGCCCATCAGCACCCAGCGGTTCACGTGCATATCGGCGATGGCCTGCGCCAACGTCTGCGTGAGATAAAGCGAGGTGAGCATGTAGCCGAACAGCACCGCGGCGGCGATGATCATCAGGATCATCACCGACTCGCGCGTCGTGTCGCGCAGGATCGCCCACCAGCGGTCGGGCTTCCACATGCGGTAGATCACGACTGCGAGCACCACGCAGAGCGCCGCGCCTACGCCGGCAGCCTCGGACGGCGTGGCCACCCCGCCGTAGAGCACGTACATCACGCCGACCACGATGGCGAGAAACGGAGCGACCTTGGGAATGGACGCGAACTTCTGCTTCCAGCTGTAGCGAAAATCCGCGGCGTGCGCGCGGAAGCCGCGCTTCCAGATGATGATGAGCGTCCACAGCATGAACAGGCCGGTGAGCATGAGGCCTGGCAGGACACCCGCGAGAAACAGGCGACCGATCGAGGTTTCGGTCGCGATGCCGTAGAGAATGAAAGTGATCGAGGGTGGAATCAGTATCCCGAGCGTGCCGCCGGCGCAGATCGACCCCGTTGCTACATCGTCGGGATAACCGCGACGGCGCATCTCCGGAATGCCCATCTTGCCGATCGCCGCGCAGCATGCGGGCGAAGAGCCGGTGAGCGCTGCGAAAAGCGCGCAGGCGCCGAGGTTGGAGATCACGAGGCCTCCGGGCAGACGATAGAGCCACCGGTCGAGCGCCTCGTAGAGGTCCTTGCCCGCGGGAGAGGAACCGATCGCCGCGCCCATCATGACGAACATCGGGATCGACACCAGCGTGAAGTCGTTCAAGCCCGCGTAGAACGTTTCCGCGACCACGTGCAGGGCGTCGAACCCCTGGAAGATCAGGATGAACACGATCGAGATCGCACCCAGCCCGAACGCAACCGGCGCGCCGCAGAGCAGCACGACGAGCGTTACCACGAGCACGATCGCACCCTGAGTGGTCGGGCTCATCGATTCCCTTCCGAGTCGATGCCGAACGGGCGCTCGCGTCCGCTGACCAGCCCGATGATGTCGACCAGGCATTGCAGCGTGAGGAGCCCCAGTCCAATCGGCATCGATGCGTAGGGAATCCACAGCCGTGCCCGCCACATCGTGTCGGAGACCCACTTGTGATCCCAGGCCTCCTTCCAGAACTGGAAGGTGAGCACCGCGATCGTCAGGCAGAACGCGAAGGTCAGACCGGAAGCGAAGAGTGCCAGGCGGCGCCGATTGCGCGAGCTCAAGTAATGGGGCAAGACGTCGACGTTGACGTGACCGCGTGTCATCAGCACGTACGGGCTGCCGATGAAAGTCGCTGCAACGAGGCTGTAGGTTACGAAATCGGTCTGCCAGATCGTGTTCTCATTGAGCGCATAGCGCACGAACACCATCTGGCAGACGACGACGACGCTGGCGGCGATCAGTCCTGCGGCCACGTATCCGCAAAGCCTCGACAGCAGTCTCACTGCACGAACAAAGGATTCCACTCAGCCGTCGTTCCCGCGAATGAGGGAAAACGAGCGCGAAGCGCGAAGCTTCGAGGAACGGCCATCCGGTGAATTTCCCCCGACAGACACCGGGCCCCCGCGTTCACGGGGGCGAGAGCGTGGTTCGGCCATCGTTATTTGACGGAAAGGGCGTCGTCTATGAGCTGCTTTCCGTCGGGAACTTCCTTGGCGAATTCGGCGTAGGAGCTCTGCTTGGCGACGTTGACCCAGGCATCGTATTCCGCCGGGCTGAGCGTGACGACCTCGACCTTGTTCTCCTTGAACACCTTGACCATCTCGTCGTCGAGTCCCTTGGCCTCCTTGGCGAAATAATCCTGCGCCTTCTTGCCCGCCTTGAGGAGCACGTCCTGCTGCTTCTTATCGAGGCGGTCGAAGCTCTTCTTCGACATGAGCACGGGCTCGTACATGAACCACAGCGCATTTTCTCCGGGCGCGGTCAGGCACTTGACCTGCTCGTAGATGCGGAACGACACGAAGCTTCCCGAGCTCGTGTCGGTCGCTTCGGCCACGCCAGTCTGCAACGCGTTGTACACCTCGTTGCTCGGAATCGACACGATCGAGGCGCCTGCGGCCTGCCACATCGAGGCGAAGGTCGGTCCCGCCGAGCGGATTTTGACGCCCTTGATGTCGGCGGGTGTGCGGATGCACGCTTTCTTCGATGCCACGGCGCCGGCCAGCCAAGCGTCGGACAGAACGATCACGCCTGCCTTCTCGATCTTGGCCCTGATCTCCTTCATGAACTTGGAATCGTTCATGCGCAGCGCGCGATCGTGGCTGCGCACGAGGCCGGGCATCAGCGTGGCACCGAAGGCGCGCTCCTTACCGCTCGCGTAGTCGAGCGGAAACGAGGAGATGTCGAGTTGCCCGTTGACGAGCGCGTTCCACTGCTCGTTGGGCTTGAAGAGCGACGCTCCGGGATAGACCTGAACGTCGAGGTCGACGCCGGCCGCCTTCGCGTCGCGGGCAATGATCTGCACCATCTCGTCGCGCACATCGCCTTTGCCGCCGGGGAACTGGTGCGATGCGCGCAGTACGATCGGCGCCGCGGTGGCACTCGCGGCGAGCGCGGCCGCGGCCAGAGCCGCCGACACGCGCGCAAGGGTTGACTTGCTCATCCTGAGCCTCCTCCAAGCGTGTTGAACAAAGGCGCGATCACGCCACTGAAGGCGGTCGCGCCGTCGTTATCCCGGCAGGTATTCTATTGCGGGTAGTCGGTCTTGGGTGGCGTCGGCGCCGCCGGAGCAGCAGTGGCTGCCTGTGGCGTGGCCGATGGCGTTGCCGGAGACGGCGCGGGTGCGCGCGCAACCGGTGCCGTACGGGGCGGCGGCGTTTCGGGGTAACCCGCGTCGGTGAGCATTGACTGCCAGCGGGTCTCGTTGTAGCCGGTCGTGAATTGATCACCGACCTGTAGGGCGGGCGCGTCGAGACCGCCGGTGAGTCGTTTCAGCTTGTCCGCGCCGTCGCCGGCGCCGACGTCCACGACAGCGTGGGGCACGCCGCGCTTGTTGAGCAGACCCTCGGCGGTATCGCAAACCGTGCCGCAGCCGAACGTGTAGAGAGTGACCGGAAAACGCTCCTGCGCCCGGGCCGCCGTGTAGGAGAGGTTGCTCGTCTCAATCGTGTTTTTACCGATGCGCTTGGCCTGTGCGTCGCGGGCGTTGGCCGGCGGCGGCTTGTCGGAGTACACGACCCGCCCCTCCTGGTCGACGTAGCGATAGACCTGCTGGAGTTGGGCCAAAACCGTTCCGCTCGCACAAATCGCGAGCAACGCAAGCATGGCCCGACGCGACATACGACTCGATGCGGTCTTCATGACGGCCTCCCTGACCGGGGTCGTTTCATGACACTGACATGCCATTATGCCGCAACAAGGCGTCGATTTGGGGAGGTCGACCCCGGAAGGCGACAAATGACTCCAGGGCGGGCCGGCTGCCACCCCGAGCGAGGACCTCGTCCCGGAACCGTCCTCCGGCCTCGGCCGACAGGACCCCCTGCTCCTCGAACAGGCTGTAGGCATCAGCGGACAGCACCTCGGCCCACTTGTAGCTGTAATAGCCGGCGGCGTAGCCCGAGGCGAAGATATGGCTGAAGCTGTGCGGACTGCGGTCGTACTCGGGCCGTCGCACGACGGCGACCTCGTGGCGGACCCTGCGCAGGAGTTCGAGCGGCGTGTCGCCGGTGTCGGGATCGAAATCGTGGTGCAGGAGCATGTCGAAGAGGGCGAGCTCCAGCTGCCGCACCATTTGCATCCCGCTCTGAAAATTCTTCGCCGCAAGCATTCGGTCGAACAGCGCGCGCGGCAAGGGCTCGCCCGAGTCGACATGCGCGGAGAGCTGCTTGAGCACGTCCCACTCCCAGCAGAAGTTCTCCATGAACTGGCTGGGCAGCTCGACCGCATCCCATTCAACCCCCTCGAGGCCCGACACTCCAGGCACATCGATCTTGGTGAGAAGCAGGTGCAAGCCATGCCCGAACTCGTGAAACAAGGTCTGCACTTCGTCGTGCGTGAACAGGGCCGGACGCCGCGTACCGTCACGCACCAGCGGCGCCGAGAAGTTGCACGTGATGTAGGCTACCGGATGCTGCAGCTGCACCCCGTGGCGTCGGCGGTTGATGGCGTGATCCATCCACGCGCCGCCGCGCTTGTGCGGCCGGGCGTAGAGATCGAGATAGAACTGGCCGGTGATCGCGCCGGCGCGGTCGAGCACGTCGAAGAAGCGCACGTCCGGGTGCCAAGTGGGAGCTGCGCTCGCGCGAATCCTCATGCCGAAGAGCGCTTCGGCCACGGCGAACATGCCGTCGAGCACGCGTTCCTCGGAAAAATACTGCTTCACCTCCTGATCGGAGAAGCTGTACCGAGCCTGACGCAGCTTCTCGGACGCGAACGGCAGATCCCATGCGCAGAGGTCGGGCAGCGCCAACTCGTCGCGCGCGAAACGGGTGAGCTCCGCCATGTCGCGCTCGGCAAACGGCCGCGCACGCGCCGCGAGATCGCGCAGAAACGCGAGCACTTCGTCCGGCGTGCGCGCCATCTTTGCCACGAGCGACACTTCCGCGAAGTTCCGGTAACTCAGCAGGCGCGCGTGCTCCTGCCGCAACTCGAGGATGCGCGCGATGAGCGGTGTGTTGTCCCACGCGGCCTGACCGAATTCGCTCGCGCGCACCGAGAAGGCGCGATAGAGCGTTTCGCGCAGCCGCCGATTTTCGGCGTACTGCATCACCGGCAGATAGCACGGCATGCGCAGCGTCAGTTTCCACCCCTTCCTGCCGTCCTCCGTGGCCGCGTCGGCTGCTGCACCGAGCACGTCTGCGGGGACGCCCTTGAGCTCGACCGGATCCTCGATGTACAACGCGTAGTCGTTGGTGGCGTCGAGCACGTTGTCTTCGAAGTGCGAGGCGAGCGCTGCGAGCTCTTCGTCAACTGCCTTGAAGCGCTCCTTGTCGGACGGCGGGAGCTCGACGCCGGACAGACGGAAATCGCGCAGCGCGTTATCGATCAGCTTGCGCTGCCCGGCGTCGAAGCCTTTCGCCTCGGGAGCGCTCGCGAGTGCTCGGAAGCCGGCGAAGAGGCGCTCATCCTGCGCGAGCTCGGTGTGAAACGCGGTCACCTTGGGCAGGTTCGCGTTGTATGCCTCGCGCAGCGCGGGCGTGTTGAGGACCGCATTGAGGTGCGTGACCTGACCCCACGCGCGATCCAGCCGGTCCTCCGCATCGGAAAGCGGTTGCACGAAGCTCGACCAAGTCGGAGCGGCGGCTGCAACCTTCTCGATCGTCGCACGCGCTTCGGCGAGGAGGCCGTCGACCGCAGGGCCGACGTGCTCCGGGGCAAGGTCAGAAAAGCGCGGCAAGCCGCCGAAGTCGAGCAAGGGGTTGGCGGCGAGCATTTCGTTAGGAGCGATCATGACGATCTCCACTTGGACGGTGAGCGGAGCGCCGCGTCGAGCTCGACCAGATCTGCCGGCGTCCCAACGTTGGCCCAGAAGCCGCGGTAAAGCTCTCCGGAAACCCAGCCGCGCCCGATCCACTCGCGGTACAGCGGCAGCATTTTGAGTTTCTCTCCGCGCGGCAGTTCCCGAAACAGCGACGTGCGATAGAGCGCTATGTTAGCGAACGTCGAGCGAGCGGCGCCGTCGAGCGCCAGTCGCCCGTTCTCGAGTGCAAAATCGCCGGCGCGATGGTAGGCAGGATTGGGCACCATGACCATGTGCGCGTGCGGTGACGCCGAGGTCGCGGCCATTGCCTCGGCCCGGTCGGCCAGCGCCGCGTAGTCGTATTCGGTGTACAGATCCCCGCTCACGATCAAGACGACGCCGTCGCGCAGCATCGGAAGCGCGGTGGCGATGCCGCCCGCGACCTCGAGCGGCTGCGGCTCTCGGGAGTACGCGATCGAGGCACCAAGCGTCGAACCGTCGCCGAGCGCGGACACGATCGCATCTCCACGATGGGAGACGTTGATCACGACGTCGCCGAAACCGGAAGCCACCAGCCGCTCGAGCTGCCAGACGATGAGCGGCTTGCCACCGACTTCGAGCAGCGGCTTCGGCGTCGCATCGGACAACGGCCGCATGCGCTCGCCGCGTCCGGCCGCGAGGATCATCGCCTGCATCAGAACGTATAGCCGGCGACCGGCTGCCGCTGCTCGAGCTCGTCGAGCAGACCGGCGAGCGGCTTGAGCTCCCTATAGCGCGCGCAGGCTCCGCGAAGATAGCGCATTACCCGCGGCATCTCCTGCAAGTAGGCATCCTTCCCGTCGCGGTGGTAGAGCCTGGCGAAGATGCCGAGCACCTTGAGTTGGCGTTGCACGCCCATCCACTCGAAGTCGAGCCAAAACGTGGCGAAATCCGCTGCCACCGGCAGCCCGGCTTCGCGCGCGCTCTCCCAGTAGCGCGCCGCCCAGTCGAGCTGCTGCTCCTCGTCCCATTCAATGTACGCGTCGCGCAGCAGCGAGACGAGATCGTAGGCGATGGGGCCATGAACCGCGTCCTGGAAGTCGAGCACCCCGGGATTGGGATCGGCGACCATGAGATTGCGCGAATGGTAGTCGCGGTGCACGAACACTCGCGGCTGCGCGAGATTGTTGTCGAGGATGACGCGGAACGAGCGCTCCAGCATGGCGCCCTGTGCGTCGCTGAGCGTCATGCCGAGATGCTTCGCGACGTACCAGTCGGGGAAGAGGTTCAACTCGCGCCTGAGTAGCGCTTCGTCGTAGGCCGGAAGAACGCCTTCGCGGCTCGCAAGCTGCCAACGGATGAGCGCTGCGCAAGCGTCGCGGTAAAGCCTCGGCGCGCTGGCGGCGTCGAGAGCATCGAGATACATCCGCGTGCCAAGATCAGTAGTGAGGAGGAATCCTCGCTCGACATCCGCCGCTAAAACGGCCGGTGCGTGCACCCCTGCGTCGGCCAGGAGCTTGGCCGTGGCGAGGTAGGGGCGACAGTCTTCCTGTTGCGGCGGCGCGTCCATCGCGATCAGCGTGGAAGCGCGCAATGTGCGCTCGGGCACGACGATATCTTCGACGAGCGTTACGCGGAAATAGCGTCTGAAGCTCGCGTCGCTCGACGCCGGCGCGAGGGCCGCCATCGGCACGGGCAGCACCGTTGCGAGCCACGCTTTCAGTGCTTCGAGTCGAGCATCGGGATGAGCGCCGGTCATCGAGCGGGGAACAAATACGTTTAGGCTAGAATGCGAAATTCTAGCATTCGCCTCTTCAGTTCCCCGTCAGCTTCGATGTCTCGCCGCTATGGCATCGTGTGCCTTGTCTTGCCGTTGCTCGTGTGTTCACGCGGCGCGATCGCTCAGGTTTCGCAGGACGAGCCCGCTCCAGCGCCACCGCGACTCAAACCTTCGCTGACGCTCGAGCCGGCACAGGTGAAGCCGCCGCAGGCAGGGGCAGGACCTGCACCGCGCGAGGCCATCTTCCTGCGCGCCGACAAGCTCGAAGGCGAGAGCCAGAACTGGATCCAGGCCGAGGGCAAGGTCGAGCTGCGCACGCGCCGGCAAACGGTTCTTGCCGATTGGTTGCGCTACGACGCGGCATCCGACGAGTTCTGGGGCAAGGGCAACGTCACGCTGCGCCGGGGCATCGACTGGATAACCGGGCCCGAGGCGCGATTCAAGCGCGACGAGGAAACAGGGTTCGTCACCTCCCCCGAGTTCCACGTTGGCGAGAACGCTTCGCGCGGCGACGCAAGCGAGCTTACGTTTGTCGGCCCCGAGCGCTACGACATCAAAGATGCGCGCTACACCACGTGCGTGACGGGCAACAACGATTGGTATCTCACTGCTGTGGACGTCGACCTGGACCGCTCGCGGCTGGTCGGGACGGCGCAGGACGCGCATATCGTCTTCAAGGGCGTGCCGATCCTGTATTCGCCATACCTCACGTTCCCTCTGTCGAACGAACGGAAATCGGGCTTTCTGACGCCGGTCTACGGATCCAGCAACGAGCGCGGCTTCGAGATGGCGATACCGTATTACTTCAATCTCGCGCCGAACTACGACGCGACCGCGCTCGTGCGTCCGATGAGCCGTCGCGGCATCCAGTTCGACGGTCAGTTTCGATACTTGTTTTCGAACTCGGCGGGCGAGGCGGACGTGGAGGAATTGCCGCACGACCGCATCACAGATACCAACCGGTACGCGCTCGCCTGGAAGCACAACCAGGATTTCGGGCGGGGCTTCAGCGGTTACGTCAACCTGCAGAAGGTATCCGACGACACCTACTTCGCCGATCTATCCGACCGGCTCGCCCTTACTTCGCAGACCAATCTGCCGCGCGAGGGCGGCATCGCTTACAGCCACGATCCGGTCTCGATGCTCGCACGAGTGCAGACTTTCCAGACGCTGCAGGATCCGAACAATCCCATCGTGCCTCCCTACTTCCGCAAACCGCAGGTGGCGCTGAACGTGAATCCCATCGAGCTCTGGGGGCTCGATTTTGCGGCGACGGGCGAGTATGTCAACTTTCAGCAGCCCGCTCTTACCCCAACGGGTGATCGCTCCTATATTTATCCGACGGTCAGCTGGACGCAGCGTGGCAACGCCTGGTACTTCACCGCGCAGGCCGGGCTGCACATGACGCACTACGACCTCGAGAATCCGTCAACCCCGCCTGCGAGCTTCAGCCGCGTATTGCCTATTACCTCGCTTGACGCGGGGCTGTTCTTCGAGCGCGAGACCGAATGGCTCGGTCACAACTTCACCCAGACGCTCGAGCCGCGCGCCTACTACGTCTTGATCCCGTTTCGCAATCAGTCGACCTACCCGGACTTCGATTCGGCGGTCGACGACTTCAACTTCTCGCATCTGTTCACGCCGAACCGCTATCTCGGCATCGATCGCATCGGCGATGCGAATCAGCTCACGCTGGCGGTCACTACGCGCTTCCTCGACAGCGACACCGGCGCCGAGAAGATGCGCTTCGCGATCGGCCAGCAGTACTATTTCAAGAGCCAGCAGGTGACGCTGAATGAGCCTCCGCGCACCACGAACACCTCGGACATCCTGGTCGCGGCCGAGAGCCGGCTCTCCGACGTCTGGACGGCCGCCGCCACCTGGGATTACCAGCCGAGCACGAAGCTCACCCAAATCTTCGATATCGGTGTGCGCTGGCAGCCAGCTCCCGGAAAAGTGCTGAACGCCACGTACCGCTACAACACGCAGGGTGTCGATATCACTGGCAACGTCGGCTTGCTGAAGCAGATCGATGTTTCCGGGCAGTGGCCGATTTCCACCAACTGGTCCGCGATTGGCCGCTTGAACTACTCGCTGGTCGACGACAAGACGCTGGAGGGTGTGCTCGGGCTCGAGTACAATGGCGGCTGCTGGGTCGTCCGCGTGGCCGCGCAGCGCCTGCAGACGAACACGCAGCAGGTCAGCAACTCGATCTACGTGCAATTCGAGCTGAACGGCTTGGCGCGCATCGGCACCAATCCGATCGATGTTCTCCGGCGAAGCGTCCCCGGTTACCAAAAGATCAACGATCCGACGCTTCAGACGGGCGGTACGGCGCCGAGCGACTATTTTCCGGAGTTTTGAAATGTTTTCTCGTACTCTTCTCGCCATCCTGCTCGGGCTCGCGGCAACCGGGACGCTCGCTCAACCATCCCGCACCGCGCCTGTCCGCGCGCAGCTGGTGGACCGCGTCGTCGCAGTCGTCAACGACGAGGCAATCACGCAATTTGATCTCGACGATGCCAAGCGAGTCGTCCTCGACCAGCTCAAGAAGCAGAAAGTGACATTGCCGCCGAACGACGTACTCGACAAGCAGGTGCTCGAGCGCCTGATCACCGAGCGCTCTCTGCTTCAATACGCGAAGGAGAACGGGATCAAGGTCGACGATACGCAGGTCGAGCGCACGATCCAGCGCATTGCCGAGGACAACAAGATGACGGTCGACGAGGTGCGCAAGGCACTGTCGCTCGACAACGTGAGCTATGCCCGCTATCGCGAGGACATCCGCAACGAGATCATCGTGCAGCGAGTGCGCGAGCGCGAAGTCGACAGTCACATCACAGTGAGCGACGCCGAGGTCGACATCTATCTCGCTTCGCTGAAAGCGCAGGCAGGCAGCGACGCCGAGTACCGCATCGCCCATATTCTCGTGCTGGTTCCCGAGCAGGCAAGCCCCGAGCAGATCGAAGTCCGGCGCCGCCGCGCCGAGGAGGCGCTGCGGAGCGTTAGAGCCGGGACCGACTTCGCTCAGGTCGCGGCTACGTTCTCGGATGCTTCCGACGCGCTGAACGGAGGCAACCTCGGTTGGCGCTCAGGCGCGCGCCTGCCGACGATATTCACCGAGACTGT
>Ga0126369_10002141_pt1 | contig 13964 bp, 8 predicted proteins | sample PanSoiMetaPlot_1_FD_109646 | JGI IMG/M metagenome (GOLD analysis project Ga0126369, IMG submission 109646) | Tropical forest soil microbial communities from Panama - MetaG Plot_1 | ecosystem: Environmental > Terrestrial > Soil > Tropical forest > Bulk soil | place: Panama | collected 2016-02-17 | reverse complement strand
TGCTGCGCGAGGTGGCGACGCGCGTGCCGGCCTCGTTTGGATGGGAACGGATCGCCCTCGCGCGACTCGCGGGCCTCGTCGCCGCCAAAGCACTGCTCGACCGCGAGCTTTCGCCGCTGAGCCCTCTTGGCGTGGAGGCTGTTTGTGCGCGGCTCGTTCATCAGTTGGGGGCGCGTCAGGAGTTGGGCCGCTTTCAGCCCGTCTGGAAGCAGCCCGGCCTCGCGCGGGCGCTGGCCCGAACGCTCCAAGAAGTCCGCCTCGCCCGGGCGCGGCCCGCTCAGGACCTCGGCCGGATCCTCGACGCCTACGAGGCCGAGCTGCTTTGCGCGAAGCTCGCCGATCGCGCCGAGGTATTTCGCCTCGCGGTGGACAGCTCGCATCCTTTGCTCGCGCTGCCCGCCGTGCTTCTGGACGTCGCCGCGACAACGGAGCTCGAAGCACAATTTGTGAGTCGCTTCTCGGGGCCCGTGCTCACCACAGTGCCCGAGGGGGATGTGCAATCGCTTCGGCGTCTCGAGCGGGCGCTGGGGACTGCACCAGAGCGGCTGGACGACGCGGCAGACACCTCTCTGGCGCGCGTGCAGAAGTACCTCTTCGTAGAACGCACCGCCTCGCCCGCGACCGCTGGCGACGACGTCGCGATTCTCTCCGCGCCCGGCGAAAGCCGCGAGTGCGTGGAGATCGCGCGCTTGGTCCGGGACGAGGCGGAGCGCGGAACCCCGTTTGATCAAATGGCGGTGCTGCTTCGCGCGCCCGAGCACTATCGCGCCCTGCTCGAAGAGGCGTTCTCGCGGGCGGGGATACCGATCCACCTCGCCCAAGGGACGCGACGTCCGGATCCCGCGGGGCGCGCGTTCCTTGCCTTGCTCGCGTGCGCTGCCGAGCGTCTGTCGGCACGGCGATTCGCGGAGTACCTTTCGCTGGGCGAAGTGCCCGAGGCAATCGAGGGCGCTCCCCCTGCCCCGCTGCCTCGCGGCGAGCGATGGGTACCGCCCGATACCGAGCTGTCGCTGCCCACTGAGCCCGAACCTTCCGCGCCGAACGACCCCCCTGCGCCAGTTCACGAGGACCGGCCGGATGCACCCGTCGTCGCCGGCTCACTGCGCGCGCCGTGGCGATGGGAGAAGATGTTGCTCGACGCCGCGGTCATCGGCGGCCGGAACCGGTGGGAGCGGCGCCTGGCCGGGCTGGAGCAGGAGCTCCTTCGCCAGCTCGAGTCGTTGGCGGATGATGAGGCCCGCGCCGCTCGTGTTCGTCGCGACTTGAACGACCTGGAGGCGCTGCGGGAATTCGCGCTGCCGCTGCTCGGCGCGCTGCAAAAGCTTCGCAGGCAAGCCACCTGGGGGGAGTGGCTCGACGATCTGTCCGCTCTGGCGACTCAAGCCATCCGGCAGCCCGCGCGAATACTTTCGGTGTTTGCCGAGCTTGCGCCGATGGCGCCGGTCGGACCAGTCGCCTTGGATGAAGTCCGGCTCGTCCTCTCGAAGCGCCTGACCGAGCTTTCACAGGCGCCCTCCGGCAACCGCTATGGAAAGGTGTTCGTCGCGCCGGCTCAGGCGGCCCGCGGGCTCTCCTTCGAGGTGGTGTTCGTCCCCGGGCTGGCGGAGCGGCTTTTTCCTCAGAAGGTGGTGCAGGATCCGTTGCTCGGAGACCGCGAGCGGCGCGAATTCAAGGGGCTGGAGACGACGGAGGACCGCGTTCTGGCGGAGCGACTCGCGCTTCGGCTCGCGGCCGGCGCGGCCCGACGAAGAGTCGTGCTCTCGTGGCCGCGGGTGGATGCGCAGCAAGCTCGAGCCCGGGTGCCTTCCTTCTACGGGCTCGAAGTGCTGCGGGCCGCGGAAGGAATCCTCCCGGCCTTCTCCGAGCTGATGCGTCGAGCGGAAAAGGTCGCTGCGGCTCGCATCGGGTGGCCGGCGCCTTGGGATCCGGCGCAGGCGATCGACGAAGCGGAACACGATCTTTCACTGCTGAAACGCGCGTTCGACGCCGGCGACAAGGAGCGGCGCGGCACCGCTCACTACCTCCTCGGGACCAACCCGCATCTTTGCCGAGCGCTGCGGGCTCGGGCGCGCCGCTGGCTCAAGCGCTGGACCTCTGCCGACGGGCTCGTTCTAGGCGAGGACTCCAAGGACGCGCTTGCTGCGATTGCGCAGCACGCCCCGTCCCAGCGCTCCTTCTCTCCCACCGCGCTGCAGGACTTCGCGGCTTGTCCCTACCGGTTTCTATTGAGAACGGTACATCGGCTCGCGCCGCGTGAAGTGCCCAAGGCGATCGATGAGATCGATCCGCTCTCGCGCGGCTCGCTGTTGCACGAAGTCCAGTTCGAGCTGCTGCGCGAGCTGCAGCAGGCCAACGCCTTGCCGCTGACGCCATCGGGATTAGATCAAGCACGCGCAAGGCTCGAGTCGATTCTCAAGCAGGTGGCGGAGCGCTGGAAGGACGAGCTTAGCCCGGCGATACCGCGCATCTGGGAGGACTCCATCGCCGGGCTGGCCGCCGACCTGCGCGAATGGCTGCGCCGACTGTCCGAGGAACCCGAGTGGACGCCTTGGCGCTTCGAGCTTTCGTTCGGCCTGCCGGATCTCACCCAACGCGACGAGCACAGCAGCAAAGAGCCGGTGGCCCTGGACGAGGGGCTGCGGCTGCGCGGCTCGATCGATCTCGTCGAGCGCGGCGCCAGCGGAGCGCTGCGGGCAACGGACCACAAGAGCGGCAAGCAACGCGCCCACCCGGGCGTTGTCATTGGCGGCGGGGCGGTTCTCCAGCCGACGCTCTATGCACTGGTGCTGGAGAAGTTGTTTCCCGACGCCCAGGTTCACGGAGGCAGGCTCTACTACTGCACGTTCGCCGGAAACTTCACTCCGGTGGAAGTTCCGCTCGATGAGCTGGCGCGCGGCAGCGTTCGCGAGATGACCAGGACCTTGCAAGCGGCGATCACCAGCGGATTTCTTCCGGCGGCTCCCAACGAGGGCGAGTGCAAGTACTGCGATTTTCTCCCAGTCTGCGGTCCCAACGAGGAGATGCGCGTCAAGCTGAAGCCACGGGATCGGCTGCAAGCGCTGCAGAAGCTGCGGGAGCTCCCATGAAGAAGCTGGCCGACCAGAACGCGCGCGAGCGCATCCGGGGCGATCTGGGCGCGACGCTGATCGTCGAGGCGGCCGCGGGGACCGGTAAGACCACCGAGCTGATCGGCCGAATCGTCGCTCTGATCCAACAAGGCTCCACCTCCTTGGAGCGGATTTTGGCGGTGACTTTTACTGAGCTCGCAGCAGGGGAAATGAAGCTGCGGCTGCGAACCGAGCTCGAAAAGGCGATGAAGCTCGGCGGCGCCACCGAGCGGGAGCGGCTCACGGCGGCGCTGGCCAAGCTTGAAGTGGCGCCGATTGGCACCATCCATTCCTTCTGCGCCGATCTGCTGCGGGAGTGGCCGATTGAAGCGGGCGTCGACCCGGTGTTCGAGATCGTCGCCGAGGAGTCTCGAGACCGCCTCTTCGCCGAGGCGTTCGACGCTTGGTTTCAGGTCGTCCTCGGCGCCCCCGAGTCCCACGACTCGCCCACAGACGCAACCGGCTCGAGCTCGGGGCCGGCTCCCGTGCCCGAAGGCGTTCGCAGGTTTCTGCGCCGGCGGACCCGGGGTCGTCGCGACCTGCCGCCTCGCGAGCAGCTCAAGCGGGCTGGACTGGACTTGCTCGAGCGAAGGGACTTCGAAGCGCCGTGGAGCCGGCCGAGCTACAACCGAGCTGCAGGGCTGGCGCGAATGGTGGAGCGGCTCCTCGAGCTGGGCGCGTTGGCATCTCGAGCGCTCGATGCCCAGGACAAGCTGGCGCAGTCGCTTTCCGAAATTCACAATTGGCTCGCCGACCTTCACCGCCGCGAGGGAGTGCGAGGGCGAGACGAGGATGGCCTTGAAGCGGAGCTGTGCGAGCTGTCGCATCGCTATTTTTGGAAGAGCTGGGGCAAAGGCAAATGGTATGCCCAGGGGCTGGAGCGAAAAGCAGCTCTGGCCCTGCGCGATGAAGTCAAAGCGGAGCTAGACGCTTTTCTCGAGCAGTGCGATGCGGATCTCGCGGCCTTGCTGCAGGAGGAGCTGCGACCCGTCATCCAACGCTACGAGGAACTGAAGTCGCAGTCCGGCTGTCTCGACTTTCTGGATCTGCTGTTGCGAGCCCGAGATCTGGTGTGTTGCAACCGCGCCGTCCGCGAACAACTGCAGCAGCGCTTCACCCACATCCTGGTGGACGAGTTCCAAGACACCGATCCGCTCCAAGCCGAAATCCTGGTGCTGCTCTCCGCCGACAACCCCTCGCAGGAAAACTGGCGCCAAGTACGGCCGATGCCGGGAAAGCTCTACGTGGTCGGCGATCCGAAGCAGTCCATCTACCGCCTCCGGCGTCCGGACATCGCGCTATACGAGGACGTGAAGCGGGTGTTGCTGGCAGCTGACGCCGAGATGGTGCACCTGAGCACCAGCTTCCGATCGGTCCCCGGGATTCAAGAGGCGGTGAACGCGGCGTTCGCGCCTTTGATGACCGGCGGCACCCAAGCGACTTACGTGCCGTTGGACCGATGCCGCCCGCCTCCGGAAGGCCGGCCGCAGCTCGTCGCGCTCCCCGCGCCGCGGCTGTACAACGAACGCGGCTGGATTACCAAGGAGCAGATCGAGAGGTCGTACGCCGACGTGGTCGGGGCATTCATCGACTTTTTGATCAACAAGAGCGGATGGACGGTGACCGAGCGCGGCGATTCCGGTCCCGTTCCACTCGAGGCCCGCCACGTGTGTCTGTTGTTCCGCCGAATGAGGAGCTGGGATGGCGATATCACGCGCGCCTACGTTCGGGCACTCGAGGCTCGCCGGATCCCGCATGTTTTGGTCGGCGGCCGCTCCTACCACTCCCGCGAGGAGGTGCTCGCGATCCGCAACGCCGCACAAGCGATCGAGTGGCCCGATGACGAGCTTTCGGTGTTCGCCGCGCTGCGGGGTCCTTTGTTCGCGGTGGGTGACGACGCGCTGCTATTGTTTCGCCAACGCCAAGGGCGCCTGCATCCGCTGCGTTCCTTTGCGCTCGAGTCGCTCTCCGAGCCCGAGCGCGAGGTCGCCGAGGCGCTAAGAGTTCTCGGTCAGCTTCATTTGCGGCGCAATCATCGGCCGATCGCGCAGACGCTCACGCTGTTGCTCCAGGCGACTCGAGCCCACGCGGGGATCGCCATCTGGCCCACCGGCGAGCAGGCGCTCGCCAACGTTCTGCGGGTGCTCGAGCTGGGCCGGCGCTTCGAGGCCGCCGGGAGCAGCTCGTTCCGAGCCTTCGTGGAGCAACTCATCGAAGATGCCCAGCGCGACGACGCCGCCGAGGCTCCTGTCGTCGAAGAAGGCACCGAAGGGGTCCGGGTGATGACGGTGCACCGGGCGAAGGGGCTCGAGTTCCCAGTCGTCATTTTGTGCGATCCCACCGCGCCCGCCGAGCCCAAAAACCCGAGCCGGTACATCGAGCCCGAGCGCCGGCTTTGGGCGATGCCGCTCGCCGGCTGTGTCCCGGTCGAGTTGCTGCAGAACCGGCAGCCGGCGCTGGACCGGGATCGCGAGGAGATCGTCCGCCTCGCGTACGTTGCCGCGACCCGCGCCAGGGATCTGCTCGTGGTTCCGGCGCAGGGAGACGGTCAGCCGGAGGGGTGGCTCGAGGCACTCACGCCGGTCATCTACCCGCTGCCAGTTCGCCGTCATCAGGGAGCGCCAGCGCAAGGCTGCCCCGACTTCCCAACCAGAATGACCGTTCTGGATCGGCCCGAGGACAGCCGCGAGCCGGTGTCGGTGTGTCCCGGACAGCACCTGCCGCAGGCCGGCGCTCATCAAGTGGTGTGGTGGGACCCAACTTGCTTTAGGCTGGACCTCGAGCCGAGCGGCGGGCTGCGAAGCAACGATTTGCTCGTGCAGGACGAGCAGTCCCGCGAAACCGCGCAAGCCACGGCGCGCTCACACCAGGCTTGGCAGGAGCGCCGGGCGCGCGTGTTGCGGGCCGGGGCCGAGCCGTCGGTGCGCGTTGCCACGGTGACGGGCCTCGCGCCCCAATCCCTCCCCCAAGGCGCCGTGGAGTACGCGAGCGTCACCGGCCGTGACTCGGCCCGGCCCGGAGGGAAGCGCTTCGGCACGTTGGTGCACGCGGTGCTTGCCCAAGTCGATTTCAACGCGGACCTGGAACAGATCCGTCAGGTCGCGACGGTTCAGGGGCGGCAAGTCGGCGCAACGCCGGACGAGATCCACGCCGCGACGCTGGTCGCATCGGCCGCCCTCCAGCATCCTCTGCTTCGGCGTGCGGCACAGAGCTCCGATTGCCGACGCGACGTGGCCGTGTTCCAACGGCTCGCGGATGGCACCGTGCTCGAAGGCGTGGTGGACCTCGCTTTCCGCGAGGAGCCTCCCACCGGACCCACATGGACGGTGGTGGATTTCAAGACGGATACGCGTGTCGAAGGGCCGCAGTACGCCGCTCAACTGGGTCTGTATTGCTCGGCGATCGCGCAGGCCAGCGGCGCCCCGGCTCGAGCCGTTCTGCTTTCCATCTGACCCTCGCGCCGGTTCGCTGGCGGAATACCGTTCACGTCAGCCGGGAGCTGTCGAGTAGTCCACCCGGCGGTGCGCTGGCCTGCGCTGTAACCTCGTCTCGAGTTTTCGAGTATAAGCAAGGACCTTTGAGCCCTGGAGGCTTCTCCGTGCAAGCCGTTGCTTGGATTTTGCCCCTAGTGACCGCAGCGTCGGCCCACGCCGCCGAGGGCGACGACCGTTCGTTCTTCCAGCAGTTGGACCTCTCGGTGGCGACGCCGTCCGGCTTCACGGCGGCGCTCGGCTACACGCCCACCTTCAGCTTCTTCAACCATCGTTTGAACACCGGAATCGGCGCGCGCTTTTCGTCCTTCTTCGGAAGCCAGGGGGTTGTCTTCCCAAACGGCGACGCGTCGCTGATTGCCGCCGGGGCCAAGGATACGCTCACCGTGGATGACCCGCGCAGCTATGCGGTCAATCTGATGTTCGGCATCTCGGTTCGGCTGTTCGCCGGGCTGGAGGCCGGAATGAACATCGATCTCGTCGGGGTCGGCTTTGGTCCCCACGTGATCGGCGAGTATGCGAGCCCGGACCCCACCCTTTCGGGACCCCAGGGGGCTAGCCCGTCGCGGCTGAACCTTCTCCTCTTCGGCACGCACGATCACGGGCAATTAGACTCGGAGTTCTTCGTGGCGTACTGGTCCGGCTCATGGGGCATCCGCGTCGGCGGAAGTCACATGAGCACCGAATACACCACCGATAAGGCGCTCGCCGGAAACAATGACCGCTTTCGCACTTCCTTTACGCGGGGCTTCGGAACGGTGGGCTACCGCTTTTGAAAGTCGCAAAACGGCTGCGCCGCCGCGCCGAGGATGTGCCGGTCTTTCTTCTGCTGAACGAAGGCCACCACCTGAAGCGCGTTTCGCTTCCACGCCTTCTGCAGCGAGACCTGGGTGGAAGTTTGAAATCCGTTGCTCCCGTCGGATTTGATCTCGCCCAGGGAGCGAAGCTCGCGGACCACCGCGGTGTGCTGCAGCGTGCGGCCGGCATTTTCGCCGCGACGCACTTCACTGCTCAACCCGCTCTCGGTCACCGCGACCCAGAGCTCTGGGGCGGCTGCACCCGAGAGCTGGCCTACCGAAACTTTGAGATTGGACGAAAGCTCGCAGCGGGGGGTCAGGGTAAGTCCGACTTGGGCCTTATGTCGAGCCGATGCCTCGGCCACGGATCGGATCGCGTCTGCCTCGTCGCCGACGAATTCGCGGGAGCCGTCGACAACCATTTGCGGCGTGTACACGCGATTGCCTCCAAAGGCATCGCTGTACTCTTCCTGCCGTTGGCTGAACTGCGCCGAGGAGAACGGATCCGCCCACCCGAGCCTATTCCAGTAGTCCACGTGAAAACCCAGGGGGATGATTTCCGCGCCGCGGACCGGCTGACTGCGTACGAGCCGTTCGAGCACCGCATCCGCGGGTGGACAACTCGAACAGCCTTCGGACGTGAACAGCTCCACAACTACCGGGGCACGCTCCGCACCCCGGGCGTGAAGGGGCGCCAGGGAGACCCACAACGCAAGGCCAGAAAACAGTCGAAGCATCAATTCTCCTCGTTGCCACTAACCATACGACGGGAAGTCACGACGGTTACAGGTTGAAGCTCAGATCTCCAGTTGCAAACCGTCGTCGGCAATTTCCACGCCTTTCAACACCTGCGCAGCACGCCGGGACCCGGTCGACAGGTGTGTGAGGAGCACCCGACGAACGTTCCAGCTCGGCCGCAAGCGCGCGATGTCCTCGACCGTCAGATGCTTTGCTTCAGGAGCTTGGGACGCCTCGGTGAGGGTGCACTCGCAAATCAGCACGTCGGCCTTGTCGGCCAGCTCCGACAGCGGCGCCAGCCTCCCGGTGTCGCCGGTGAAAGCAATTACCTTGCCTTCGCTCTCCACGCGAACGCAGAGCGCCGTGCCATCATGCATGTGATCTGCGGCAAAAGCCTGAATCCGCCGACCCAGCACGTCAATGGATTGGCCGGGCGAAAGCGCATGGTGTTCGAGCGCAAAGGGCCACTGGTCGGGATCCAATTCCGCGTAGAGCGCCCGTAGCAAGTCTTTCACGCGAGTTCCCAGCGCCCGCGGCCCGACCACGTGCAGCGGAGAAGCTCGCTGTTCTTCCTCTCGCGCCGAGAGCAACACGAAAGGCAACCCGCCAAAATGATCGCCGTGCAGGTGCGTGACCACCGCCATCTGAAGGGACCGGGCGTCGATTCCCTGGCGCTTCAGCAAATAGGAGGTGGTGACACCGCACTCCAGAAGCCAGGCGCCGGCAGCGTCCTCGACGACGATCGCGCTCTGGGCCCTTCCAGCGCCGAAGAACGCGTGCCCGGTTCCAAGAAAGGTCAGGCGCACGTGCGCACCATGAGGCTGGCTTCCGCACTGAACCGGTCGCGGATTTCGTCGGCGATGATCTGCGCCACCTTGGTCTCGTCGTACTGAGTGGTGTCCACTTCGAGGACTTCAAGAGCAGCCAACGTCCGAGCTGCGGCGAACTCCTCTTCGAAGTGGGTTCCGACGCGCGCGAGAATCGACTCGCTTTCATGGAGGTGGAGCCAATACTCGCGCGGCTGTTCCTTTAGCCCTGGTGTCTGCGACACCCGGCGGTGGATTCGCTCCAGCGCCACCGAAGCCGGCGTACGCAGGAAGATGTATAGATCTCGAAACGGCACTCCCGAGAACTGTTGAAACGCTCTCATCCGGCGCCTCAACGAAAATTGCTTAAGCGCGGGCCAGTAGATGTCACAGTAAATGGTCGGATCGCTGATCATGCAGCGCGTGTTGAGCACGACGGATCGGCGGTACTTCCCAATCAGGTACGGTTCGAGCCAGCGCTGGTAGGCGATGAACGCGATTCGGCTGAGTCCAATAAGGCTTCGCCGCCAGCTGGCATCGACGCGATGGAAAAGTTTCTCGAAGTACTCTCGATGGCCTCCCTGTTGAACGAACGCATCCCGGCCGGGCTTGCAGATGCAAGCATCCGCCGAGAGCCGTTCAATGGCTCTGAGGGTGGTGGAGCTTTTCCCCGCGCCGTTAATTTCAACCACGGACACGCGCAGCGGCGTGCGGTTCACGCCCCCTAGATATTAAGGCCCGACCAAAACGCAAGATACCGATCGCGACTCAAAATCGGCGAGGCACGTTCACGTCGAGTTGAGTCCCGCGGGTCGGAGGGATTTCCAGCTTCGGGACGCTTCCACAAAGTTTCCGACGCGCCCAAACGCTGCAATTCGCCACAACAGACGCTCGAGATCACGCGAAACAGATCCTCCCGAAGAGCCTTCGGCTGGCAGGGTGCGAAAAATGCAACGTTTGTCCAAAGGCTCGCCGAGATTGCGCGTGAAGAAGCTGGACCTCAAAGCCCAAGAGATCGCCAAGTCACAGCACGGGGCCATTTCGTGGCAACAGCTGCAGCGCCTCGGCTTCAACCGCTTCCAAGTAGAGCGGCGGGTCCGGTCAGGAGAGTGGGTCCGCGAGCTACCGGGCGTGTGGCGACTGAGTTGGGCTGATCCGACGTGGACGTATCGGGTTTGGTGCGCTTGGTTGTGGGGCGGAACCGAGGCCGTGATTTCCCACCGTGCTGCAGCGCGGCTCTGGGAGCTTGATGGAGTGAGGTCGGACGCTGTGGAGCTGACCTCGCCGAAGCGGCTTCGTACTAGGCGCAGATGGGTTTACGTTCACCAGTCACCTGCACTACCGCGGGTGGAACGGCACACGAGCAATGGAGTGGCCTTGACGTCTCCCTCGCGAACACTGGTGGATTTAGCCGGAGCGGTCGATGAACCTGCACTCCGGAGGGCCCTAGAGCACGCTCTGCGGCGAAAGATCGCTTCCATCTCCAGCGTCTGGCGGGCTTTGCGCTCCGTCCCGTCGCAAGGCAGGGCGGGAACCGGCACGTTGAGAACGCTCCTGGACTCAGGCTTGTGCCGTCCCGAACTTCAGTCTGAGCTGGAGCGCAGCGTTCTCGAGCTGTTTCGGCACGCGGGTCTGCCCGAGCCCGAGTGCCAGTACACCGTGGTGGAAAGGGGCAGGCGCCTCGGCGACGTCGACTTCGCTTGGCCGCACGCCCGAGTGATCGTCGAGGCGGAGGGCTTTCAGTTTCATTCCGGACGGCAGGCTTGGGAGCGCGACATTGCTCGTTACAACCGTCTCGCCCTGCACGGATGGACGGCGCTGCGCGTCACCCGAGGCGACCTCGAGGACGGTGGTGAAGAGTTTGCCAATGCCGTGCGCCGCGCGCTCGAGCGGGGTGGCCGCGCGGCTGCAGGCTGAAATGGGTCAGATCGCCACTCGGCGCAGGCGAAGGGCGTTCCCAATCACCGACACCGAGCTGAAGCTCATCGCGGCGCTCGCGATCATCGGGCTCAGGAGGAGCCCGAACACCGGGTAGAGCGCTCCCCCGGCGATCGGCACCCCGAGGACGTTGTAGACGAAGGCAAAGAACAGGTTCTGCCGGATGTTTCTCAGGGTGGCGCGCGAGAGCCGCCGGGCGCGGACGATGCCCGAAAGTTCGCCTCGGACCAGCGTCACGTCCGCACTCTCCATGGCGATGTCGGTCCCTGTCCCCATGGCGATGCCAACGTCCGCCTCCGCCAGGGCCGGCGCGTCGTTGATGCCATCGCCCGCCATGGCAACGGTCCGACCCTGGCCCTTCAATCTTCGGATCACCTGGTCTTTTTGGGTCGGCAGAACCTCGGCGACGACGTCGTCGATGCCGAGCTTCTTCGCCACCACTTCCGCGCTGGTCTGGTGGTCCCCCGTGAGCATCACCACACGCAGTCCCTCGACCCGCAATGCGGCCAGCGCCGCGGGCGTGGACGGCTTGATCGGATCGGCCACCCCGAGAAGGCCGGCAGGCTTGCCATTCACGGCGACGAGGATCGCCGTCTGGCCATCGGAGCGGAGCGCCTCGGCGCGCTCGAGGAGGTTGCCGACGTCGATGCTCCGCTCAGCCAGAAGCCGGGCATTGCCCACAGCCACGCGACGGCCGCCCACCGTCCCGATCGCACCTTGCCCGGGAATGGATTGAAAGTCGCGCGCTTCCTCGACGCGCAAGGACCGCTCCTGAGTGCCGGCGAGGATCGCCGCCGCGAGCGGATGCTCGCTGGCGCGCTCGACGCTCGCGGCAAGCGCCAACAGCTCAGCCTCGGAAAAACCCGCCGCCGGCTCCACGCTGACGAGCCGCGGCTTACCCTCGGTAAGCGTCCCGGTCTTGTCGACCACCAGCGCGTCGACTTTCGCCAAGACTTCCAAGGCCTCGGCGTTCTTGATGAGAACTCCTGCGGTGGCCCCGCGGCCGGTGGCCACCATTACGCTCATCGGCGTCGCCAGCCCGAGCGCGCAAGGACAAGCGATGATCAACACAGACACCGCATTCACCAGTGCATAGGCGAATCTCGGCTCGGGGCCGACCAACGCCCAGACGACGAACGTCAAGACCGCGGCGAGCACAACCGCGGGAACGAAGTACGAGGCGACCACGTCCGCGAGCCGCTGAATCGGTGCGCGGCTTCGCTGCGCTTGCGCGACCATCCGGACGATCTGGGCGAGCACAGTATCCGCGCCCACGCGCTCGGCCCGGATCACCAAAGTGCCGGTTCCATTCAGCGTACCTCCGGCGACTTGGCTCACGGGCGCCTTCTCCACCGGGATCGGCTCGCCGGTGAGCATCGACTCGTCGACGGTGCTGGTACCCTCGAGCACCACACCGTCGACGGGAATCTTTTCCCCCGGCCGGACTCGCAGTCGATCTCCAACCTTCACCGATGCCAGTGGAACGTCCTCATCGGTGCCGTCGTTCCGCACCCGGCGGGCTAACTTGGGCGCCAGTCCCAGCAGCGCCTTGATGGCACCGCCGGTCTGAGCGCGCGCCCGCAGCTCCAGCACCTGGCCAAGCAGCACCAGCGAGGTGATCACCGCCGCTGGTTCGAAGTAGACTTCCACCTCGCCGTCGTGCCCGTGAAACGAGGGGGGAAAAATGTTCTGTAGGAGAACGGCGACGACGCTGTACCCGTACGAGATCCCGATCCCGAGCCCAATCAACGTGAACATGTTCAGGTGGCGGTTCACGATCGAGGACCACGCCCGCTGAAAAAACGGCCACCCGCCCCACAGCACCACGGGCGTCGCGAGTGCGAATTCCACCGACGTCCAGAGTCGGGGAGAGACGGCGTGCTGGATCGGCATGCCCGGAATCATCTTCGACATGTCCAGGAAGACGATGGGCAAGGTGAGCGCAACCGATATCCAGAACCGCTTCGTCATCTCGCGAAGCTCGGGATTGTCCTCGTCCGCGACGGCGGTGCGCGGCTCGAGCGTCATGCCGCAGATCGGGCAGAACCCCGGTTCTGGGCGCACGATTTCCGGATGCATCGGACAGACGTACTCGGCTGCGGTGTCAACCGCGCTCTCGCGCTCGAGCGCCATGCCGCACTTGGGACAGGCACCGGGCTGGTTCTGCCGGACCTCGGGATCCATCGGGCAGAGGTATCTGGCGCCGGCTTGGGGCTGCTCGACCTCCTGTTTTTGGAGCGATGTATATTTGGCTGGGTCTGCCCGAAACGTCGACAGGCATTTGTCGCTGCAGAAAAAATAGCTCTGGTCGCGATACTCGGCCTTGCGTTTCGAGGTCGCCGGGTCCAGTGTCATCCCGCAGATCGGGTCCTTGGCCAAAACGCCGGCGGGGGCCTTAGCACGATCGTCGACGAGAGTTTCGCTCCGCATGTCCAAGTACTCTTACTGCAGCGCTCCGGCCGCCAGTAGATTTGCTATGGCCGTCAAGAACCGGCCGCGGCTACCTCGAGGCTGTCGCCGGTGCGATGATCTTCGATCTGAAACCGCAAGAAGTGGTGAATGGCTTTCAAGGCGCGGGGATTACCGGTGGAGATCACGATTCGACCGCCGCGCCCGGTTTGTTCCACCCGATAGTCGATCGAGCCCTTGAGCTTCTTCATCGTCCCCACGCCGGGGGGCGACTTGGCATGAATCAAGTTCGGCATCGCGAAGTCGCCGGCGGCAAAGGCGTGGGCGATGTGGTGAAAATGATCGCGAATTGCGTTGCGGGTGGTGGTGTCGTTCGGATCCGTGGCCTCCGCGAGGATGAAACCGCCTTGGGGTGTCAATCCGAAGTGGTGACCACTCTTGTCGTGCGCGAACCCCATCACCTCGTTGCCGCGCTCGGTCACGCCCGCAAAGTGCTCCTGCGAAGCAGTGTGCTCTTTGTGCATCGGGCAGTCCTTCATTTCGGCGTGCAGGTCCGCCGCGAGCGCGGCGCCTCCAGTCATCACCGCCAGCCAGAAAATACCCCTAATCCTCATCTCATCTCGCTCCTTTCAAGGGCCCAAATCGTTCCTCGAGTCGTTTCGACGCCACCGAGGCTGA
>Ga0126369_10002139_pt1 | contig 13971 bp, 10 predicted proteins | sample PanSoiMetaPlot_1_FD_109646 | JGI IMG/M metagenome (GOLD analysis project Ga0126369, IMG submission 109646) | Tropical forest soil microbial communities from Panama - MetaG Plot_1 | ecosystem: Environmental > Terrestrial > Soil > Tropical forest > Bulk soil | place: Panama | collected 2016-02-17 | reverse complement strand
GACGAGCGCTAATGGTTGCTTGTCACGGATCGCCGTCAACGCCAACAGCTTCGCCAAGGGTGATTCCAGCTACATCGGGACCGAGATCAACGGCGGATTCACCTGGCGGTTCGCGCCGAACGCGGCGTTCGACCTGGCGGGCTACTACCTCATCGCCGGGGACGCGCTGGACATGACCGAGCAGCTGAACGGTCAGGCGGTGAAGCGCTCAGCGCGCGACGGCTACTACGCTGCCGCACGCGTGAGGCTGTCGTTCTAGGTCGCTTGTAGGTCGTTGGAGTCCGGGGCGGGGCATGGGTGGCGTATCGCCCATGCCCCGTTTCGTTTCCCCATTCCTTGACTCTCCCTACCCCCTGGGCTAGCCTCGGGCTGATGCTGGCGTCAGTACCCGCATGAGCCGATCCGCGGCTCGGATCGTCGCCCTCGGCGCCCTCGTCGCTCTCTGGGGTTCCGGGACGTCGGGAGCCCAGACTGCGGCGCCCACCATCGGTGTGCTCGTCGATCAAATTCAGGCACTGTTCCCGAAGGTCGACGGCGAGGTGATCGAGGTCCAGAACGGCGCCGTGACCCTCGCGCTCGGCAGCAAGGACGGCGTCGTAGCCGGAGTCGAGCTGGCGCTCTACCGGCAGGGCCGCGAGCTCAAGCATCCGAAGACCGGCGAGGTCCTCGGCCGCACGGAGCAGCAGCTCGGCCGGCTCGTCATCCAGCAGGTGTTCGAGGCGTACTCGACGGGAACGGCGAGCGCCGGCAGCGAGGTGCAGCCGGGCGACCGAGCACGGATCTCCGCCGGAAAGATCAAGCTGAGCTTGGTGCCTCTCGTCGAGCCGGGCGTCAAGGATGCGCAGGCCGACGCGGCCGTCCACGAGATCATCGACGCCCTCAATCGCACCGGCCGCTTCCAGATCGGCCTGGGCGACGCGATCGGCGTGTGGATCAATCAGCAGGGCGGCAAGCGCGAGGACGTGCTCGCTGGCAAGGGGCTCGACCCGGTCGCGGACCGCTTCAAGGTCGACAATCTCATGGTCGTCGCGTTCTCGCGCGTGCAGGGCAAGCCCTACATGGATGTCCGCCTGTTCAGTTTTCCCGGCACGAATAGCCGCCTCAACACGGCGCTGTTCGTCCCCGCGGCGGTCAAGCCGCCGGCCAAGGGCGACTACTCCGCCGCAGGCCAGAAGAAGGAAAGCCAGACCCCGAACCAACAGCGCTCCTTCCTCGCCCGGCTGCTCTACGGCGAGCTCGATGCCGGGACCTACTCGAGCGGCGAGCAGGCGATCCCGCTCCGAGAGGTCGCGAAGTTCCCCTTCGTCATCGCGTCGATGGACCTGGCGATCGGCTCGAAGGACCGGATCGCGCGTATGGCGATCAGCGACGGCGCGACCGTCTGGCTCTACCGGATCACGCCGGAGCGCGTGCTCGAGCCGGAGTGGACGTACAAGGTCGACAGCCGCGCGAAGGTCTTCAGCGTTCAGCTGGCAGAGCTCTCCAACGACAGCACCGTGCACGTCGTCGTCAATCGCTACAACGCCATCAAGGCGATCCGGGTCAGCTCGCTGATCCTCACCAGCAAGGACCAGAAGCCGGTCGTGGCCGTCGACGACATCCCGGACATCCTCATCGCCGTCGACGCGAACGGCGACGGGGTGAAGAAGACACTCTGGTCGCAGGCGTTCGCAGAAACGGGCTTCTTCAAGCAGGGCGATGCGACCCGCATGACGCTCCGGAACGGCAAGCTGGTCTCGGACGGCAAGGTCCGCGTCCCGAGCAGCTTCCGCGCGACCGGCGCCGTCTACAGCAACATCAACGGCAAGGGCGAGCGCGCCCTGGCGTTCATCGACGAGTACAATCGGCTGCGCATCGCGATCGGCCCCGACGAGCCGTTCAAGAGCGCGGCGCCCGTCGGAACCGGAATGGCGAAGCTCGGTGTCGAGACACAGATCGAGAAGGGCGGTCGGACGTTCGTCTACCACTCGGAGCCGATGCCGATCTCCGTGGACCTGGACGGCGACGGCATCGAGGAGATCGTGGTGCCGCAGAACCAGATCCCGGGACGGCTCGCGGTGGTCTACAAAGGGCCGGCGGGCTATAGGTTCCAGACGGTCAATTCCGGCTTCGAGGGCACGGTGCTGGCTCTTGGCGCCATCCCGGGCGAGGGCGGACCTCCCTCGCTCGTCGCCGCGGTGGTCCGTTACACGAACTTCCGGGAAACCGAGGGCGAGACACAGATCATCATGACAATCTCGGAGTGACCCCGGCACGCGTCCGTTCGTCGGCCTGACTCCGTTGCGCTTCCTCCCATGATCTCGCGTCACCCGACCGCGCTCGCGAAAGCCTGCCCGCCCATGTCCCGCGCTGGATCGGAGCGAGCGTGAAGCTCGACACGGCGCCGCCCCGCGGCATGAAGGACCTGCTCCCGGCGGAGGTCGAGCTGCGTGACCGCGCATCGGCCACGATCCTGGCTACCTACAAGCGCTACGGCTTTCGCCGGGTCGAGACGCCGGCGCTCGAGAACCTGAAGCTCCTCCTGGGCAGCGGCGGCGGCGAGAACGAGAAGCTGATCTACAAGGTCCTCAAGCGCGGCGCGAAGCTCGACGCGGCGACGACGCAACGGGAAGAGGACCTCGCCGACCTCGGGCTGCGCTTCGATCTCACGGTGCCGCTCGCACGGTACTACGCGCACAATCGGGCGAGCCTGCCCGACCCGTTCAAGGCGATCCAGATCGGGCCGGTCTGGCGCGCCGAGCGGCCGCAGAAGGGCCGCTTCCGCCAGTTCATCCAGTGCGACATCGACATCCTCGGCGTCGCCGCCGAGATCGCGGAGATCGAGCTCATCCTGGCGACCTCCGCGGCCCTGGTCGCGCTCGGGCTCGAGCAGCCGCGCATCCGTGTGAACGACCGGCGGATCCTCTCCGCGATGGCCACGCACTGCGGCGTCGACGGCGCGCGGCACGGCGAGTTCTTCGTCGTCCTCGACAAGCTCGACAAGATTGGGCGGGAAGGCGTCGAGCGCGAGCTGCGGGAGGCCGGCTACGACGACGGCGGGATCGCCAAGCTGTTCGAGCTCTTTGTCTCGACCGAAGACCGTTCGCCCGAGGCCAGGCTCGAGCAGCTGGCGAAGGCCATTCCCTCGGCAGCCGACGGCGCGGAGAGCCTGCGCACGATCGTACAGGCCGTCGCACGGGAGGCCGGCGATCGCGCGACTCTGGAGTTCGACCCGAGCCTCGTGCGCGGCATGGGCTATTACACCGGCCCCATCTTCGAGGCCGTTCACGGCGGGGGGACGTCCGCGATCGCCGGCGGCGGCCGCTACGACCGCATGGTGGGCCGGCTCCTCGGCTACGACGTCCCGGCATGCGGGTTCTCGATCGGGTTCGAGCGTGTGGTGTCGATCCTCGAGGAGCGCAGCGGAAGCGCTCCCCCTGAGCGTGACCGTATCGCGTTCCTGTTCGATCGCGACGATCCGCTGCCCGACGTGGTGTCGGCCGCGAGCCGGCTGCGAAGTGGAGATCGCGTCGTGTCGCTGACACTCAAGCGGAAGAATCTCGCCCGGCAGCTCGACGACCTGGCCGGCGAGGGATTCGGCTCGTACGCCGTGCTCCGACCGGGCTCGGGCGATGCCGAGATCAAGCCGCTGGCGCGCCGCGCCGCGGGTGGGAGCGCCGCCGATGGCTAGCCTCAGAACGCACACGTGCGGCGAGCTCCGCCGTCAGCACGCCGGGATCACGGCCCGGCTCTCGGGCTGGCTCCACCGCAAGCGCGATCATGGCAACCTGTTGTTCCTCGATCTCCGGGACCACTATGGCATCACCCAGTGCGTGCTCGACGGCTCGAGCCCGCTCTTCCGGATCGCCGAGCCGCTGCGGCTCGAGAGCGTGATCACCGTCACGGGCAAGGTCGTGCCTCGCGCGGCGGCGGCCGTGAACCCGAAGCTGCCGACGGGCGAGATCGAGCTGGCGGTCGAGGAGCTGGTGGTGCAGTCGACGGCGGAGCCACTGCCCCTTCAAGTAAACAGCGACGCCGAGTTCCCCGAGGAGACTCGCCTGCGCTACCGCTTCCTCGACCTGCGGCGCGAGAAGCTCCATCGCAACATCGTGCTGCGCAGCCGTGTCATCGCCTCGATCCGCCGCCGGATGATCGACTCGGGCTTCACCGAGTTCCAGACGCCGATCCTCACCTCGAGCTCGCCGGAAGGCGCGCGGGACTATCTGGTGCCGAGCCGCGTGCACCCGGGGAAATTCTACGCGTTGCCTCAGGCGCCGCAGCAGTTCAAGCAGCTCTTGATGACGGCCGGGTTCGACCGCTACTTCCAGATCGCACCCTGCTTTCGCGACGAGGACGGCCGCGCCGACCGCTCGCCCGGGGAGTTCTACCAGCTCGATTTCGAGATGGCCTTCGTCACGCAGGAAGACGTCTTCGCGACGATCGAGCCGGTGCTCCACGGCGTCTTCGAGGAGTTCGGCAACGGCGCCAAGGTGACGGCGGCGCCCTTCCCGCGGATCCCGTTCGACGAGGCGATGGCGAAGTACGGCACCGACAAGCCCGATCTGCGTAACCCCGCGCTGATCGCCGACGTGACCGACGTGTTCCGCGGCTCCAGCTTTTCGGCGTTCGCGTCGGCCGTGGCCGGTGGCGCCGTCGTCCGGTCAATCCCGGCGCCCGGTGCGGCAGCGCAGCCGCGGAGCTTCTTCGACAAGCTCGGGCAGTGGGCGCGCGACCAGGGCGCGCCGGGTCTCGGCTACATCGTGCTTGGCGACGGCGGGACGAAGGGACCACTCGCGAAGTTTCTCGACGGAGACCGTCTCGGCCGGCTCTTGGCCGCTACCGGCGCCCGCGACGGCGACGCCGTGTTCTTCGTGTGCGACGCCAAGCCGGCCGCCGAGAAGCTCGCCGGCCGCGTCCGCCTCCGGCTCGGCGAAGAGCTCGGCCTGGTCGAGACCAACGCGTTCCGCTTCTGCTGGGTGACGGACTTTCCGATGTACGAGCTGAACGAGGACACCAAGAAGATCGAGTTCAGCCACAACCCGTTCTCGATGCCGCAGGGCGGACTCGAGGCGCTCGAGCGCGCCGATCCGCTGACGATCAAGGCCTATCAGTACGACATCGTCTGCAACGGTGTCGAGCTCTCGAGCGGCGCGATCCGCAACCACCGCCCGGACATCATGTACAAGGCGTTCGCGATCGCCGGATACGGGCGCGAGGTGGTCGAGGCCCGCTTCGGCGGCATGCTGAACGCATTCAAGTTCGGCGCGCCGCCGCACGGCGGCTCGGCGCCGGGCATCGACCGGATCGTGATGCTCCTGGCCGGCGAGACGAACATCCGCGAAGTCATCGCGTTTCCGATGAACCAGCAGGCGCAGGATCTCATGATGGGAGCGCCCGCGCCCGTGCCGCCCGAGCGGCTGAAGGAACTGCACCTCAAGCTCGATTTGCCGAGTGAAGACTCGGGGAAGGATCCCAGGCGTTGAACGAAGCTGCCGCGATCACGCGCCGGATCTCGCTGGCCCAGGACCTCGACCTGCTGCCGCTCCTCGGCCGCAACGACGATCACCTCAAGACACTGGAGTCCGAGCTCGACATCCGCATCGTCGCCCGCGGCCACGACATCATGCTCAAAGGCGACGAGCGCCAGGTGAAGAAAGCCGAGCGTGCGCTCATCCAGCTCGCCGAGCTGGTCCGAGCCGGTACCCCGCTGCGGGCCGGCGAGGTCCGCGCCGCGCTCCGGATGCTCTCGGACGACGATCAGGCCGATCTCAAGAGCGTCTTCGCCGACTCGATCGCGGTGCCGTCACGCAAGAAATGGGTCGCGCCCAAGTCGGTCAACCAGAAGCGCTACGTCGACGCCATCCGCAACCACGACATGGTCTTCGCCATCGGCCCGGCCGGGACCGGCAAGTCGTTCTTGGCGGTGGCGATGGCGGTGGCCGCGCTGATGAAGCGGGAGGTCGCGCGGATCGTCCTGACGCGGCCGGCGGTGGAAGCCGGTGAGCGTCTCGGCTTTTTGCCGGGCGATCTCTACGAAAAGGTCCATCCTTATCTGCGGCCGCTCTACGACGCGCTCTACGACATGCTCGAGACCGAGCGGGTGACGAGCTTCATGGAGAAAGGCGCCATCGAGATCGCGCCGCTCGCCTACATGCGCGGCCGCACCCTGAACGACTCCTTCATCATCCTCGACGAGGCACAGAACAGCACTGCCGAGCAGATGAAGATGTTCCTCACGCGCCTAGGCTTCAACTCGAAGATGGTCATTACCGGCGACGTGACCCAGGTGGATCTGCCGGCGTCGCGCGGCTCTGGGCTGATCGAGGTGCAGTCGGTGCTGCGAGGCGTCCCGGGTATCCGCTTCGTGTTCTTCGACGACGGCGACGTGGTCCGCCACCAGCTCGTGTCGGCGATCGTCCGCGCCTACGACGCCCACGACGCCCGCAAGGGCGAGCGAGGCGAGCGCGGGTCCACGCCCGCGCCGGCGTGATGTCAGCAGCGGTCACGAATCACCAGGACCGAGTCGCAGTGTCGCCGGCGCGCCTGGCCAGGACCGCCGAGCGCGCGCTGGCCGCGGTCGGCCGCGTGGCGGGCGATGTCGACGTGCTCGTGGTGGACGATCCGGCGATCAAGCGGCTCAACCGCATTCACCGCGGCGTCAACCGGCGCACGGACGTCCTGGCCTTTCCGCTCGAGACGCCCGGGACGCCGAGCCCGCTGGTCGGTCAGATCGTGATCTCTGCCGAGACGGCCCAACGCCAGGCGCGACGGCTCGACGTCGCGCTCGCGACCGAGCTCGACCTGCTCGTCACGCACGGCGTGCTTCATCTGGTTGGCTATGACGACCGCGATCCAGTCGAGGCGCGCCTGATGCACGAGCGCGAGCGCGAGATTCTCTCGACCGGCCGCCGCCGCCCGCCCGACCGGCTCTGGCGCGGCCTTCTGGACGTGAACCAGAGCCGAATCGGCCTCAATGGACCCGCAATCGTGAACCAGAGCCGAATGACGCATCGGGAACGATCGGGCGTGCGGAGCATCGCCGCGCCTGTCTCAGCCCACCCTGCCGGTCCAAGCCGGCCTCACGGCGGCTCGCAATCGTGAACCAGGGTCGAATGACGCATCGGGAACGATCGGGCGTGCGGAGCATCGCCGCGTCTTTCTCAGCCCACCCTCGGTCCCAGCCGGGCTCACGGTCCCCGCTCCAATGACCAGCCGCGCCGGATTCGTGTCGCTCATCGGCCGGCCCAACGTGGGGAAGTCGACGCTCCTGAACCGGCTGGTCGGCGAGAAGCTCTCGATCGTCTCGCCGCGGCCGCAGACCACGCGGAACCGCATCACCGGCATCAAGAATCTTCCGGACGCCCAGGTGATCTTCGTCGATACGCCTGGCCTCTACCCGGCGGACGGCAAGCTCGGCGATTTCATGCTGAAGACCGCGCAGCGCGCAGTGGAGGACGTCGATCTGGTCTGTCTCGTCGTCGACGCGTCGACCGGCGAGGGCCCCGACGCGATCGTGCTCGATCCGTTGCGCGCTTACACGGGCCCGGTCTTCTGCGTCCTGAACAAGACCGATCGCGTGCGGCCGAAGAGCCGGATGCTGCCGGTGATCGAGACGTGGCGCCGCAAATACCAGTTTTCCGAGATCGTCCCGATCTCCGCCATGGCTGGGACCTACTGCGATCGGCTTCTCGAGCTGATCGTCAGCCGGCTCCCCGAGCATCCTCCGTTCTTTCCGGCCGACGCGACGAGCGATCAGCCCGAGACCTTCTACGTCGCCGAGATGATCCGCGAGAAGATCTTCCATCTCACGCGGCAAGAGGTTCCGTACGCCGTCGCGGTTCGGGTCGAGGAGCTGACCGAGCGCGAGCATCCGGCGTGCCTGTACGTCAGGGCGACCGTGTTCGTGGAGCAGGAGTCGCAGAAGGGTATCCTCATCGGCAAGGGAGGCGCGATGCTCAAGCAGATCGGCACCGCCGCCCGGCGCGACCTCGAGGCGTTCTTCGGCATCAAGGTGTTCCTCCAGTCGACCGTCGAAGTACGCCGGCACTGGCGTCGGGACGAGCGCGCGCTGCGCGAGTTCGGGTTTATGCTGACGTCCTGATGCTCGGGAAAACCGCGGCCGTCGTGATCGGGTCGTTCCCGCTGGGCGAGAGCGACCGCCTCGTCACCTTCTATTCCCGCGATTTTGGCAAGATCCGCGGAGTCGCCAAATCGGCCCGCCGGATGCGCTCGCGGTTCGGCAGCGCGCTCGAGCTCTGTACCCTCGGCGAGCTCGTTTTCTTCGACGGCGGGCGCAGCGAGCTGGTCCGCGTTGACCACTTCGACATCACGCGCCCATTCGATCGCGTGCGCGAAAACCTCGAGAAGCTGGCGCAAGCCGCGTGGATGATCGAGTGCGTGGCGCGGCTGACAGCCGAGCGCGATCGGCACGTGGCGCTCTTCGGCCTGCTGGTCCGCGGGCTCCGGGCGCTGGACGGCGCGCGCCCGCCGGCCCGCGTTGGGATGGCATTCGGCGTACGGTGCGTAGAGGCGCTCGGGCATCGGCCCCGTCTCGACGCGTGCATCGCCTGCGGGCGGGCCTATCCGTTTCCGCGGCCGGCTCTCGGCGACGGCGGTGTACTCTGTGAAGCCTGTGCGCGCCGCGCCGGCGAGACGCTGGCCATTTCCCCCGCGGCGATCGGCGCCTTCGAGCGACTTCGCTCGGTGTCCTGGGACGACGCACTGGTGCTGTCGCTCGGTCGGGCCGAGGCGGAGCTTCCCGCGCTGCTGGAAGCGCAGGTGGCACGCCTGATCGGCCACCCGACGCGCTCGACCAAGTTCCAGCGAGAGGTGCAGCGGCTGTCTCCTATTCCCGGACAGATGGTGGCGGGCGAGGCGAGTCTATGAGCGGGCTCACGAGCATGGACGTGCTGGTTTCTCTCTCGAAGCGACGCGGCTTCGTCTTTCAGTCGAGCGAGATCTACGGCGGCACCGGCTCGGTCTGGGACTATGGTCCGCTGGGCGTGGAGCTGAAGAACAACATCAAGCGCGTCTGGTGGCGCGACTTCGTCCAGGCCCGTGCCGACATGGTTGGCATCGATGCGTCGATTCTCATGCACCCGATGGTGTGGAAGGCTAGCGGCCACCTCGATCACTTCACCGATCCGATGGTCGACTGCCGCGAGTGCAAGCACCGCTTCCGCGCCGACCACGTGGACACGCTGCCATGGACTCACTACTGTCCCGCGACCAAGGGCAACAAGTTCACGATTCCTGCCGGCGAGCCGTGCGGCCACTGCGGCCAGCGCCGGACGTTGTGCCCGGAGTGCGGCAAAGGTGAGCTCACGGCGCCGCGGCAGTTCAATCTGATGTTCAAGACGTTCATGGGCCCGGTCGAGGAGGACGCGGCGGTCACGTATCTCCGTCCCGAGACCGCCCAGGCGATGTTCGTCAACTTCGACAACGTGCTGCAGTCCATGCGGCTCAGGCTCCCGTTCGGGATCGCCCAGGCCGGCCGGTCGTTCCGCAACGAGATCACGCCGGGTAACTTCATCTTTCGCACGCGCGAGTTCGAGCAGATGGAGATCGAGTTCTTCGTCAACCCGAACGATCGCGTCGACGGCCGCCCGGCCGACGAGTACTGGCACGACCGGTGGATCGAAGACTGCATGGCGTGGTTCAAGCGCTACGGTCTCGCCGCCGAGAACCTCAGGCTACGCGAGCACGAGCGCGACGAGCTGGCGCACTACGCCAAGCGCACGGTCGACATCGAGTACAAGTTCCCGATCGGCTGGAGCGAGCTGATGGGCATCGCGAACCGGACCGATTTCGACCTCAAGCAGCACGCGAAGTGGAGCGGCAAGTCGCTGACCTACTTCGACGACGAGCGCAAGGAGCATGTCGTGCCGTTCGTCGTCGAGCCCGCCGCGGGCGTCGATCGCGCGCTGCTCGCCTTCATGGCCGATGCGTATCGCGAGGAAGAGGTGCGCGGCGAAAAGCGGGTACTGCTCAAGCTCCACCCCGAGCTCGCGCCGCTCAAGGTGGCCGTGCTCCCACTCTTGAAGAAGCGCGACGACATCGTGCGCACCGCGCACACGATCCGCGCCGATCTCGCGCGGCACTGGCGCGTCGTCTATGACGACACCGCGGCCATCGGCCGCCTCTACCGGCGCCAGGATGAGGTTGGTACGCCCTACTGCGTGACGGTCGACGTCCAGACGGTTGGGGACCGCGAGCGCGGCGAGGCGGGCGACTCGCGGGTGACGATTCGCGACCGGGACTCGATGGAGCAGATGAGGGTCCCCATCGCGGAGCTCGGTGCGGTCTTCCGCGAGCTCCTCGACGGCGCGCCGTGGTCCCGAGTGTCGGGACGTTATCCGGCACCGACCGCTAAGGCGTCTGGCCCTTGAGCGGCGCGCCGGCGGCCGGCGGCGGGAGTTGCACGGGCGCCGGTCCGGGCGCCGGATTGGTTGGCGCCGCCGGCGCGGCGGGCGTCGTCGCGGGCGGCGCAGCGCTTGGCAGCGCAGCGCTGGGCGGCGAGGTGGCCGGCGGCAGCGCTTGCGCTCGAGGCTGTCCGACCCCGTTGCATGCCATCCCTGATTCGGTGCCCTTCACGAACGCCATCGTTACGGGGCGCAGACATTCGCCCGACGGATCCTCGTCGACCAGCATCGACACGACGTGCTCGGGGACCTGGAAATCTTCTCTGGGGCTGTCGCCGAGCACCTTGCCCATGTAGGTAACCCAGATCGGAACGGCGACGCGCGAGCCGGTCTCGTCCTTGCCGAGACTGCGTGGCCGGTCGTAGCCGACCCACACGCCGGTGGCGAGGCGCGGCGTGAAGCCGACGAACCACGCATTCGAGTAGTCGTTCGTCGTCCCGGTCTTTGCGGCAATCGGTCGCCCCAGAGCCTTGGCCGCCTGGCCGGTCCCGCGCTCGACCACGCCCCGGAGCATCTGGGTGATGACGAAAGCGGTCTCGGGCGCCACTGCCTCACGACCCTCGGGCACGTGCTCCTCGAGGAGCTTGCCCTGCGCGTCCGTGACGTAGCGAATCGTCACCGGAGGCATCCACACACCCTGGTTCGCGAGCGTGCCGTAGGCGGACGTCATCTCGAGAAGCGAGACGTCCGAGGTGCCGAGCGCTAGGCTCAGGTTCACGTCCAGCGGGCTCGTGATGCCAAGCCGCCGCGCGACCTGGATGGTCTTGGCGAGGCCGATTCGCTCCTGAAGCTTGACCGTCACGACGTTCACCGACTCCTCGATCGCCTGCTGCAAGGTCGTCGAGCCGCGGAACTTGCGGTCATAGTTCTCGGGCTTCCAGACTTGACCGTTCTTGCCGACGGCGAAGGAGACGGGAGAGTCCTCGATCTGCGACGCGGGGGTGAAACCGGCCTCGAGCGCGGCGATGTAGATGAATGGCTTGAATGCGGAGCCGGGCTGCCGCTTGGCCTGCACGGCGCGATTGAATTCGCTGCGGAAGAAGTCAGAGCCGCCGACCATCGCCTTGACGTAGCCGGTCTGCGGCTCGACCGTGACGACCGCGCCTTCCGGCGTTTCTCCAGGACGACCCTGAGTCGTCGCGGCGGTGCGACCCTGCAGCGCCTTCAGCCCGTCACGCAGCGACTGCTCGGCGGTGAGCTGCATCGTCGGGTTCACGGTCGTGTAGACGTTGAGCCCGCCCTTCAGGACCAGGTCCGGGCCATACTTGGCCTCGAGCGTCTGCTGGACGTAGTCGATGAAGTATTGACCAGTCGTCCGGCGCTTCTCGGGTGGGATCAGCCCGAGATCTGTCTTCGCCAGCCGCTTGGCTTCCTCGTCCTTGATGGTCCCGAATTCGACCAGGCGCCGCAGCACCACCTCTCGCCGCCGCTTGGCCGCTTCGGGGCGATCGAACGGCGAGTAGTTCGTCGGGGCCCGCGGCAGCCCCGCGATCAGCGCCGACTCGCGTACGGTCAGCTCGGAGACGCTCTTTCCGAAGTAGGTCCGCGCCGCGGCTTCGACACCGTAGGAGCCCGAGCCGAAGTAGACCTGGTTCAGGTACATCTCGAGGATGCGGTCCTTGGAGTAGCGCCGCTCGAGCTCCAACGCCAGGACAGCCTCTCGGAGCTTGCGCTCGAGACTCTTGTCAGGCGTGAGAAAGAGCACCTTGGTGAGCTGCTGAGTGATCGTCCTTCCCCCTTCGACGATCTTTCCGCGCCGGTAGTTCTGGACGATCGCGCGCGCCACGCCGATCGGATCGATCCCCCAGTGCGAGTAGAAGCGCCGGTCCTCGGTGGCGAGGATGGCGTCGCGCAGCGACTGGGGGATCTGGGTCAAGGGCACCAGGATCCGGCGCTCCACGTGCAGCTCGGTGATCGGCTCGTCGTTGTCGTCGTAGATCTTGGTGCCCTGGATGGGCTGGAGCGTCTCGAGCGCGGTGACCGAGGGCAGCGAGCGCGGGAGAATCGTGAACGCCCACAACACCGCCGCGCCCACGACTAGGAGGCCGAGCAGGGTGAGGCCGCCGATGCCGATGAGCAACCGGCGGAACCAGCGGCGGCGCCACAGCGGAGGCTTCGGAGGACCTGACGGCCGGTCCGTCGCTACAGCCATAACCCAGACATTATAGGCCCCGGAGGCTCCAGAACCGTCCGTTGCCTTGCACCCCTAGAATCCGTGTGATACAACGCCGATGCTTTGAGCCTCGCGGAGTTCCGCCCGGTCGACGAGCAGCTTCCGATCATCAGGCGCGGGGCCGCGGACATCATCGTGGAGTCCGAGCTGATCCAGAAGCTCGAGCGCTCGCGACGGACCCGGACGCCGCTTCTGGTCAAGCTCGGGCTCGACCCGACCGCGCCGGACCTGCACCTCGGGCACACGGTGGTGCTGAGAAAGCTGCGCGACTTCCAGGACCTGGGCCACCAGATCGTCGTGATCATCGGCGACTTCACGGGGCTCATCGGAGATCCGACCGGACGATCGGAAACACGCAAGCCGCTCTCACGCGACGAGATCCTCGCGAACGCCGAGACGTATCGCGCGCAGCTGGGCAAAGTCATCGACATGTCGCGCACGCGTGTCGAGTTCAACTCGACGTGGCTCGCGAAGCTCAGCTTCGAGGACATCATTCGCGAGACCGCACGCCTCACCGTGGCGCGGATGCTCCAGCGCGAGGACTTCGCCGCGCGCTATGCCGCCGAGCGTCCGATCAGCCTGCACGAGTTCCTGTACCCGATCGCGCAGGCCTACGATTCGGTGGCGCTCCAGGCCGACATCGAGATGGGCGGCACCGACCAGACGTTCAATCTCCTGGTGGGGCGTGACCTGCAGCGGGCGCATGGCCAGGAGCCGCAAATCGCGCTGACGGTGCCGCTGCTCGAGGGGCTCGACGGCGTGCAGAAGATGTCGAAGAGCTACGCCAATTACGTTGGCATCAACGAGAAGCCGGAGGACATCTACGGCAAGCTGATGTCGCTCTCGGATGCGATGATGTGGCGCTACTTCGAGCTGCTGACGCGAGTGCCGGTGGCCGAGATCGATGCCCTCCGCGCCGGCCATCCGATGGAAGCCAAGAAGCGTCTGGCCCGCACGATCACCGCGCAGTATTACGGCGAGCGCGGCGCCGTCGAAGCCGAGGAGCATTTCGCGCGCGTCCACCAGCAGCGCGCCCTGCCCGACGAGATCGAAACGGCTCGCGTGCCCGCGGCCGGGGCCGCCGGCGGCACGGGATTGCCCCCCAAAGGTGCGCCGTGGCCGGTGTGGCTCGTGCTCAAGGAGGCAGGCCTCGTACCTTCCACGTCCGAAGCGCGGCGCATGATCCAGCAGGGCGCGGTCGAAGTCGATCGGCGCCGCGTCACCAGCACCGAGGAGACCCTCGTCCCGGGGAGCGCGTACCTGATCCAGGTGGGCAAACGCCGCTTCAAACGAGTCGTCCTCGAAGGGGCTGGCTGAGAACTTGACAAGCCCCAGGGCGATCCGTATAGTCAGTCGTTGCCTCGCGGAGACGCGTGGCGCTCAGAAGTAAGCCCGGTC
>Ga0126369_10002138_pt1 | contig 13972 bp, 9 predicted proteins | sample PanSoiMetaPlot_1_FD_109646 | JGI IMG/M metagenome (GOLD analysis project Ga0126369, IMG submission 109646) | Tropical forest soil microbial communities from Panama - MetaG Plot_1 | ecosystem: Environmental > Terrestrial > Soil > Tropical forest > Bulk soil | place: Panama | collected 2016-02-17 | reverse complement strand
GGGAATCCGTTTCAGGGAAAAGTGGATTTGTCGCGCATCGCGTTGATGGGACATTCGCGCGGAGGCGAGGCGGCGGCCACGGCCGCGGCGTTTAACCGGATGAAATATTATCCGGACGACGCGAACATCAAATTCGACTACGGGTTCGCGATCAAGGGCTTGGTGGCCATTGCGCCGGCCGATGGGCAGTACAAACCGGCGGAGCAGGACCGCTGGATTTCGGACGTGAGCTACCTGACTTTGCAGGGCGCGCACGACGCGGACGTCTCTTCATTTTTGGGCAGCCGCCAGTGGGACCACGTGAAGTTCACGCAGCCGGGGCCGTGGTTCAAGTCGGAGATTTACGCGTATCGGGCGAATCATGGGCAGTTCAACACCGTATGGGGAAACACCGACGCGGGGCCGCCGCTGAGCTGGCTTTTGAATTTGAAGCCATTGATGCCAGGCGACGAGCAGCGGCGGATTTCAAGGACGTACATCTCGGCGTTCCTGGAAGCGACGCTGCACGACCGGCACGAATATCTTCCGTTGTTTCAGGATTGGCGAGTGGGGCGCGAGTGGCTCCCGGACACGCTTTACGAGAACCGCTATCAGGACGCGTCATACGTGGCACTGGCTGCGTTCACCGAAGATGCGGACCTCACGACGACCACGGCGCCGGGCGGAAGCATCGCGGGAGAGAATTTGTCGGTATGGCATGAAGGCAAAATTCCTTGGCGCGAGGGAGACCGCGACTACAACGGCGTGTTTCTGGGTTGGAAGCGCGCGAAGGGAGCGCCTGCGGCAACGTACACACTGACCCTTCCTGCGGGCGCGGTGGCGAAATGGCAACTGGGCAAAGGATCGACGGTGGAGCTTTCGGTTGCGGCGATGGATGAAGACGCGGACTTGCCTGGCAAGAAAAAAGACGACGAGAAGAAGAAGGAAGAAGAGGAGAAAAAGAAAAAGGAAGAAGAAAAGTCCAAGAAAAAAGAACGAGGGGCGCCGGATTTCACACTGGAGTTAGTGACGAGTGACGCCACGACGGCGAGCGCACCGGTGAGCAAGTTCATGGTGATTCCGCCACCATTCAAGGAACAATTCACAAAACTCGCGATACTTGACGAGAAAGGATACGAGAAGGATTGGGAGCCGGTGTTTCAGACCGTGCGAATACCATTTGCAAGTTTTGTAACCGGAGATGGAGCGAAGGAGTTTGAGCCGGGGAAGCTGACGGCGGTGCGGCTCAAGTTCGACCGCACGGAGATGAGCGTGATTTGCGTCAGCGGAATTGGATTTGGAAAACGCTAGACCTGATGGCCTTTTGAAAGGAAAAGCAGATTGCTCGTCGTCGCCTGCCGAGGGCAGGCTTCAATCCTCGGAATGACATGCTGTCGAAGTTTTTCAACAAACTTACGTTTTATCTTTTCTTGAAGAGGCAGACACCTGACCAGGGCTGGTTTCCGGCGGGGCCTTTCTTTTCCGGCAAACGACCCAAGAGTCGAAGGAAGAGCGGCGGGCGCTTGAATTTTGTGGCGGTCTTCAAGATGCTCTTCGCTTCCATTTCTTCCCAACCGTGAGGCAAGAAGAATGCGGGTCCTTCGGCGGGAGCGAATTTGAATGGTGCGCCGATTTCGCTCAAGCGCTTGCCGGTGGTCTTCTGCATCATTTTTAAGAGTCCGGGAGAGCACAAATCCATAATCCAGCGCCGGAAATTTGCCTCGACCGCCAGGTCGCGCGCAAGCGCCGCAACTTCTTTCGCACTCAAGTAGATCAGCAAGCCTTCGGTGAGGACGAGTATTTTCTTCGCGCGCTGATTGAGAGTTGTGAAGAGCGCTTGCCGCGCATTGACGTCCGCCAGATCCAGGCGGATGCGTTCAAGGGCGCAGGTGGGCTTTTCGCTTGCCAGGATTTCTTCTTTGTAGGCGAGGATTCCCGGAAGATCGACCTCGATCCATTGGAGCGAGGCGGGCAGCTTCATGCGATAGGGACGCGCATCGAGTCCGGCGGCAAGATTGAGCACCAGATCCACGCCTTGCTGCAGTTCTTGCGTGAGGAAATGGTCGAAGAGATAGGTGCGCGTCACCCAAGCCCAGGCGTGCTTGTTGCCGTCGGGCAGGGTGTTAGCAATGTCCACACCGTGCTGCCCGCACAAGCGCTCGGCGTAAGGATCGCGGAAAAGTGCATCGGGGCGCTTGGTTTCTTGCGCCCGGAAGTAGGCGGCCCAGCGCGCCGTATCAGAAATGTTGCGCGCTTCTTGAGGCTGTGCGGCTTGTGCTTCTGTCATAAGCTTTGTCTTTCACCAGGTTGCTGGTGTTCGGTTACCCACGCGGATTGTGGATAGTCTGACGCAATGGGCGGCCTCGAGCGGGAGAATGTTTTCAGAAGGTGCGCCGGACTCACTCCAGCGGCCAGAGCCAAGCGGCGCCGCGGACGCCGCTGGAATCACCGTGCTGCGCGGGCACGAGCGGCGTGTCGGCTTCTTTGCCGAAGACGTAGGCCTGCAGCAGCGCCGGAACACTTTTGTAGATGCGGGAGATTTGCGAGGCACCCCCGCCCATCACAATGATGTCGGGATCGAAGAGATTGATGACCCCTGCCAAGCCGCGGGCCAGGCGATCCTCAAAGCGGTCGAGGGCAGCGAGGGCTGCGGGTTCTCCTGCATCGCTGCGCGCGAGAATTTCCGGGCCGCGAACGGAGGTTTTAGTGGCGCGTTCGTAATCTTTCTCGAGGCCCGTGCCGGAAATCCAAGTCTCGATACAGCCGTGTTTCCCGCAGTAGCAGGCGGGGCCGGGGAATTCATCGGCGCGCATCCAGGGCAGCGGGTTGTGCCCCCACTCGCCGGCGACGCCGTTCGACCCGCTGTGAACGCGGCCATCCACCGCGATGCCGCCGCCGCAGCCGGTACCCAGAATCACCGCGAAGACGACGCGTTTGCCCGCGCCCGCACCGTCGGTGGCCTCGGAAACCGCGAGGCAGTTGGCATCGTTGGCGCAACGGACTTCGCGCTTGAGCGCGCGGCTCAAATCTTTGTCAAATGGTTTTCCGTTGAGCCAGGTTGAGTTGGCATTTTTCACGAGTCCGGTTCGCGTGGAGACGGTGCCGGGAATCCCTACGCCGACGGTGGCCGTACGGCTAAGTTGCTTTTCCATTTCTTTGACGCCGTCGGCGATGGCCCGGACCGTTCCTTGGTAGTCATGGCGCGGCGTGGCGATGCGATGACGGTGGAGTTCGGCGCCGTCGCGTTCGAGGGCGATGAATTCAATTTTTGTGCCGCCGAGGTCCACGCCAATGCGAAGGGAATTAGCTTTAACAAGAACCATCGCGCGGGTCCCCTTTCAAACGCGAAGCATTCTACTCCCTGGACCTTGATTGCAAAGGCAAAAGCAGATTCCTCCGCCGCAGCCCGCGCAAGAGCGCGTCCTGCCGGTCGGGATGACAGTTGGGTGGTTTCACGAGGGACTGGCCGACTTTGCTCTTGGAAACAGCCGGAAAAAAGCGCCCCCTCAGGATGACCCTCGCAACGGTTGTCGAGGACCATTGCGCTTCTGGAGATTCGACATGGAGAGGGAACCTTGTTCTGGGCGCTTATTGGTTATTGGTCGCCGCGGACTTGCCACCATTCGAGGCGCTCGAACTCAGCCATTTTTTCGGCGCCGTGATCCGCGTACCAGCGGTTCCAGGCGAGCGCGTCCGCCGGAACGTTGGCGTCTGTGATTTCCTGGAGCGCCAGGAAGGACCAGGAGCGCATTTGCGCGCTCGATTTTGCTTCGGCGGCGAGATCGATGAGTTTCGGCACCATGCGCAGGCGTTGCTTCCGCGTGAAGATTCCGCAATCGGCAATGTTGCAGCCGGCGCGATCGCGCACCTTCATCGAGGGATCTTCCGTGAAGGAGGTGAACAATTCATCGAGGACTTCGTCTTTGGCGAGAAAACGAAGACCCTCGACGGCCCACTGCCGGACAGTTGGATCTTTGTCGTTGCGCGCGTAGTTGAGGAGTGCCTGGTGGATGCGGTCGTAGTCCACACCTCGCGCGGCGAGCATTCCTAGATAAAAGACGGCCCAGGCGCGATATTGAGGATCCGTGCTGGCACGATTCATCAGGGAATCGGCGGCCTGCTGGTTTTCATGAAAGCCCTGAAGCGCCAAGCTCATGTCTGCGTGGGCGAGGCGGACGCGCAAATCCTTGGAGTATTGCGCGCGCTGCAGAAGCTGCGACATGCGATCGCTTTGATTGATGCGGCCGATCCAGCCGTCGAACTGTTGGCCGAAAAGTTCGAGCGCACGCTCGTCGTGACCAATGGCGCGTTCGAAGATCTCTTCGGCTTGCGCTTGCGGGGGAAGAGCGAGCACGCGCGTTGTGTCTGCGTCGGTCAGTGGACCGGAGAAGACGCGCGGCGGAACAGGCTTTGGCCTTGAGGCAGCTGCGGTTCGCGAGGAAGTTCGGGAAGAGTTCGCGCGGACGCTGCGAGCTCCGCCATTCCATTTCAATTGCCAGGCAAACATGGCGAGGACTATTGCGCCAAAGACGGCAAAGGCCACCCAGGAGGAGCCGCTGGTCTGTACGCGAACGTTTGGCCGGCCAGTGCGCAATTGCATTGGCTGGGCTTGTACGCCGAGAGGCAGGGCGACTTCGACACGCGTGTCGAGTTTCAGCCCGGCGAGCGTTTCGAGTTGCGAAACGACCCAGCGCGCTTCCTGGCGGCTGCTGATTTCGTCGGCCAGCATGATCTTCTGCCCACTCTTGGTGTGCAGCTGAATGGAATAGATGGAATTGCCGTCAGAGTTGCCGCCTTGCTGAACGCTCCCGACTGGAACGATAGAAGCGACTTCAGAAAAAGGAAACCGCCGCGTCGCACCCATCCCCAGGAAGCCACGCCGCGAGAGAATTTCACCGTTGCCAACGCCGATGCGCGCGCTGCCAAAAGTGACATGGAGGAATCCATAAAGCACGAGAAGATCGCCCAAAGCGAAAAGCACGGCAAAGAACAGTGGAACGCGGTTGTAGAACAGGGCATAGGTTGCGCCGGTGAAAATCGTAGCAACCATGAGAAGCATCAGCGCGCGGGCCGGCGTTCGAAGGGGAGGAAAATAGAATTCCGTGCCGCCGTCGTGCAGGGAGACGACAACTTTGGTGCGCACGGGTTGCGCAACCGCTCCGGAATCGGGGTCAATACTTTGCGCCGTCGCAAAACCGAAGTTTCCGGCGGAGCTGGCGAAACCTGTGTCGGCGAAAGATTCAGCGGCGGCATGCGGCGAGTCGGCTGTTCGAAAGACCGGCAACTCGAAATCGTCGGAGTAATCCACGCCGGGAACATCGGCCTGCGCGTGAAGCAGCCAGAGAATCTGGTCCCTGGGATTGTTGTGATCGGTGATGAGGGCATCCGACGGAAGGTCAAACTCCACGGGGATGGCGCGTCCGAGCGGGCCAGCTTCGAGGGCGCCCGAAGAAACGTTCTTGTCCGCCTGCCAGATCGTGACCCTGCTGACCGAGCTGTTTTTGCCCGAGCCCGTGACGATGCGGCGAACGCAACTGAGGCGGAGGTCGATGCCGTGCGTGGCTTGTGTTTCAAAACGAAGTTGAATCCTGCCGGCCATGCGGCGTCCGGGAGAAATCGGCAGCGGATCGAATTCGCAATACCCGTTGCCGAAGCGCTCGTGACGAATCGTGGCGCGAATCGCGTTGATAATCAGGATCGCGCTGAAGAGGTTGAATCCGAGGACGATAAAGATGCGTGGGTCACTCTTGCGCAGCAGGTCCGGAATCATGCCCAACATAAAAGGAGCGGTAATCAAGGTGCAAAAGGCGGCGGCGATCCATGCACCGATGTAGCTCTGTTTGTTGGCGCTTTCCGAACGGCGCTGAGCCCAATCGGTGCGCCAGAGCCAGGGGCAAAGGGGATTCGCTTCCTGGAGGGCCGCCAGTTTTTTGAGAAGACCGTAGCCCTTGAAGGCGGCGAAGATGAGTCCGCCGCCGACAAGGACGAAAAAGGACGCCACGAAAAGGCCTGTGGCGAGGCTACTGGCCTTAAAATTCGGGCTCGAAGAGAGCAGCCCGTAAATAAAGAAAAGCCCTCCGCCCAGAAAAGGCAGGGCGAAAATGGTCAGAAAAATGGGGCCGACTTTGGATGGCTGGGCCATAAGCCAATTTTAGGCTCGATGGGCGTTGCGACCAGGTCTTTGCCGGAGAAGGGAAGCCGAAATCGCACCTGCCCGGCGGTACAGGTGGGCTCGTTTTGGTTTTGCGCCGAGATTTTTCTTTTGCCTGACGAACCTTTCAGGCAATTCGAACGAATAACGTTATGGGAGCACACGTGGGGAATGACCACGAGTTGTGGGAACGGATTCGCGGCCGCGATGCGAGCGCTTTCGAGTCGTTCTATCGCGAGAATGCGGCGCGACTTTGCGCCTTCCTGCGGCAGCTGGTGGGCAGCCCACAGGCGGCAGAGGATCTGATGCAGGAAACGTTCACGCAGATGTGGAGGTCGCCGAATGGTTTCCGGCCGGAATGGGGGTCTTTGCGCTCGTACGTTTTTGGAATTGGGCGGAAACGCGCGGCGGAATGGTGGAGAAAGCGGCAGCGTTGCGGCCAGGAGCAGACCGGGAAGCAGGAACAAGGGATCGCCGATGGCGCGGCGAGTTTTTCGGCGATGCAAGACGCGCTTGGACGCTTGCCTGAGGAACATCGGTCACTCTTGTGGTTGCGCGAAGTGGAGGGGCAGTCGTATGCGGAGCTTGCAGAGATTCTGCAGATCCCTGTGGGCACGGTGAAGTCGAGATTGTTTGCTGCGAGGGAAGATCTGCGGCGCATCTGGCGCTCGCCTAGCGGCGGAGCAAGGAGCGAGAAATGAATTGTTCAGAAGCTGCGGAGTACGTTTCCGCGCTGTTCGATGGCAAACCCTTGTCGCGTGACGCGGCAGCGCACCTGTCGGATTGCGAAGAATGCCGCGCGCGACTAAACGACTATGCGGAGATTGCCGCGGAACTGCGGGATCTAGCCAACGCCTCTTCGCCGCAAGTCATTCCGGAAGGGCAATGGAGGTTGGCGGAACCAGCTCCCGCCACAAATTGGTTGAGGAAATGGAGAGGAACCATGCGGATACCAAGATTTGCCTTTGCCGTCATGTTGATTGCGATTGTTTCTTTAGCAGCAGGCATCGCGATTGTTCGAGCGAACGAACCGCACCAGTGGTTTCGATTTCAAGTTCGTACGCCTGGTGGAGATACCGTCGAATCGGGACTAGTGGATGCAAATCCAAAAGGAAATATTCCAGATCCTGGACCAGTGTTTTCATTAAACACTCCCGCCGGGGTTTTAGTGAACATTGTCCGTGTGCTCGATGCCAAAGGTGGCGCGGAAAAACTGGGTGTGCGCGCTTTGTGGCTCCCCGCCTCGGTGACGAGAAGCGAAGCGAACAAGCAGGTTCAAGGCGCTCCGGAGACCGAAATCTGGATGGTACCGGGTCAAGAACTCAAGTTCCCTGTTGCCGGATATGGAGACCTAACTATCTCGGGCCAGCTGCTCGACAAATTGCCGGATGAAAGCAATCCAGAAGAACAAAAACTTTATCCCAAACGAGGCCGGTTCCGGCTGAGATCGCCTCAAATCCTTTTACAGGACGGTCAATTGATTTGCAGCGGCGGAGGAGACGGAAGAGATTTGACGATGGACGGAAGCTATTTTGCATATTTTGTTCCGCGAGATGGCTGGTACCTCGTTGCATTCCGTGACTTTCCAGGTGCACACGAAGGTGTAATCAATGATAATCGCGTGGAATTCAAACTCGGCGGCAAATCCTACGAACTAATCGCGGCCGCACCGATAGTTGCTTCCGGTAATACAAAAATTTGGGCGAGACACATTGCTGGAAATGCGTTAGTGCAAGGCACACCGTTTGGCTCTACTGGTGAAGATTCACCCTCCGTGATGGCGTTTGGCGACTACAAAACGTTGAGCGACTATCTGCCGAAGGACTGAACACAGAATCAAAGGCGACGTCTCCCGTCCCCATGGTCCTTCCAAGCACGGGCCCACTCGTACAACGCGAGATTATTGAGGGAGGGAGAGGCGATTGGCGCTGATGAGGGCGCTTAGGTCAGCGGCAACTCTTGCGGCGAGCTTCTCGAGTTCTTCGCCGGAAGGATCGCGAGAGACTTCGAAGCGCTCCGCAGGAGCGTAGGAAGTGACAGTGATGACGGGTCCGTGGCGAGGATCAGGTGCTGGAGGATCCGCCAGCGAATAGAGCGGCTGCTCCGGCCTCTTCAGGTTGTTCACACCCACGTAGAGAATGATGTTCTGGCCGACCGGTTCACCTCCCACGAGCAGGCGGCGCGCGCGGTTCATTTCATCGGCTTCCGCAAAAACGCCCCGGATGCGAACTCCCTGCGGGGGGAGCGGCGCCCCGGCGGAGAGGCGGCGGGCGTCGAAGCCAGCCTTCGTAAGCGCGCGGATGACATTTTCAGAGACAGCGTTGACAAGAGCAGTGGCATGATCGGCGGGAGTCTCTTCCTTTGACGCTTCCGCGGATTCGGCAGTTTCAGTGCCTTGTGAGGGTGTCTGTTCGGAAACGGGAGGCTCTCCTTTTCTTGGGACGCCCGAGGATGAGCGCGAGGTGCTGCCCGGCTTGGGGCGCGATGAAGTGCGCGTCGTCGCTGGCTTCGGCGACGGCTTGCGCGGAACCACGTCCAAATCGAAGTCACTGACGTAAACAACCGGTGCGCCCGCAGGCGCAGCAGTCGCGGAAGGAGGCTGAGGAGAGGGCGTTTCGAGCACTGGTTGCTGCTGAGTTGACTGGGCAGCGGCAGAGAGCGCCAGGAAGGGGAAGAGAATCGAAAGTCGGAGAAGCCTCATACAAATCCTCAAAACACGAAGCATAACAATCATTTGATGAACCGCCCACAAAAGACGGCACATTCAGGAGATGAAAAGGCGGGGCTCAGGGTTGTCTACTTGATCCGTTTTAGGAATTAGCCGGCAAAAAGCGAGCGGCCTACTCCTACGATGGAGTGAGAATTTGCCGTGTGGCAGGATAGACGCGGCGGAAGGCGGCATAGCTAGCCCTGAGAGTTGCGACGGCGGCGGGTTGCGGATCGATGCGCGAGGCAACGCGAACCGTAGCTGCGCAAGCAGCGTCCGCCTTGGGCCAGATGCCTGCGCCAACAGCGGCAAGGAGTGCTGCGCCGTAAGCTGCGCCTTCTTCGGCTTCTACAATTTCGACCGAGTGGCCGTAAACGTCAGCTTGAATCTGACGCCACAGCGGGGAGCGCGCGCCGCCTCCGCCAAGGCGGATGGTGCTTACGGGAACATTCATTTCCTGAAATAAAGTGAAGGTGTCGCGCAGGCTGAACGCAACGCCTTCGAGAAGGGCGCGCACGATGTGTCCCCGCGTATGTGATGCGGTGAGGCCGACAAGCGCGCCACGGGCGCTGCCGTCGAGATGAGGAGTGCGCTCGCCCATCAGGTAAGGTGTCCAGAGGAGACCATCGGAACCGGGAGGAACTTTCGCCGCTTCTGCGGTGAGATGGTCGTAGGATTCCGCAGCGCCGCTAGAATTCATTGTGAACGTGTCGCGGAACCAGCGTAAAGAAAGCCCGGCGGCTTGCGTTACACCCATAACATGCCAGCGGCCAGGAATGGCGTGGCAAAACGTATGAACGCGGCCGCGCGAGTCGAGCGCAGGGCGATCCGTAGCCGCAAAGACGACGCCGGAAGTGCCAATCGTGGCGCTGACCGTTCCCGGAGAGACGATGCCCATGCCGACCGCACCGGCGGCTTGATCGCCGGCGCCAGCAACGACGGGAGTCCCTGGGGCGAGACCGCATTCCTCCGCGCCTTTGGCGGAAGCTTTCGCGCAGAGGTCAGGGGATTCATGGACGGAGGGCAATAGGCTCTCTTCGAGTGCCGCAGCGTCCAACATTTCCTTGGACCAGCGGCGATGCGCGACGTCTAGAAGCAAAGTGCCCGAAGCGTCGGCCATGTCCGTGGCGCGCTCACCGGTCAGCCGGAAGCGCACATAGTCTTTGGGAAGCAGCATGTAGCGAACGCGCTTCCAGTTGTCCGGCTCGTTTTCGCGGACCCAGAGAATTTTTGTGAGCGTGAAGTTGGGTAGGGCGGGATTGCAGGTAAGTTGAATCAAGCGCTGAAGGCCGAGCGCGCGCGTGAGGTCGCGGCATTGTTTTTCCGTACGAACGTCGCACCAGATGAGCGCGGGCCGAACGACGCTTCCTCGTTCGTCGAGCAAAACCGCGCCGTGCATTTGGCCAGAGAAGCCAATGCAAGCGATGTCCTCACCGCTGAGATTTGCACTTGCGAGCGCTTTGCGGACAGCGAGGCATGTCGCGCGCCACCAATTTTCGGGATGTTGTTCTGCCCAGCCGATTTGCGGGGTCGCGAAAGGCTCGTGATCCGCTGTTGCGGATGAAACAATCCGCCCGCCCTGATCCATGATGATCGCGCGTGTGCCGCCAGTGCCAACGTCAATCCCAAGTACGGGAATAAGGCCTCCTCGACTCCTTCAAACCAATTGAGTGGAGACATCATATACGGAGAAGCGAAGATGACAAGAGAGTGGAGAGGGTAAACGCGCCCTTGAAGAATTGCGCCAAGATTCAGGGGGCGGGAAATCAGCCCACTTGATTGGTCATCAGGAACAGAGGCCGCATCTCAAAGCTCGCATACTGAGGACGCAACCGCTCGGTGTTGTATTGTTCCTTGATGTTGACGAGTTTCTTGGAGGCGGTGACGGTTTCCAGCGGGATGTTGTCATAGTGGCCGTTCTTGAGGACGACCAGTCGTCCGCTGATGTTTTTGAGCAGAAGATCCAAGGCGAGGTTGCCATAAGCCATCGGCGCGATGGAGTCAATGGCGTCCGGATCGCCGCAACGCACGAGATAACCGAGCTTCTGGTTGATGACGTCGATTCTCTTGCCGTTGTTGAATTTGGCGGAGAGGTCGCGGACTTTTTCAGCAACGATATCGCCAATACCTCCAAGTTTCTTGTGGCCGAAAGCGTCAGCCTCGGCCCCTTCAAACACCATTTCGCCACCTTCGAACATCGCGCCTTCCGAAACGAGAACAATCGAGTACTTGCTGGGGTTTTTGCGGCGATCGGCAACCAGCAGCTCTGTGAGATGCTCGATGTTGAACTTGAATTCGGGGATGACGCAACGGTTGGCGGCGCCGGCCATCGTGGGCAGCATCGCCGTGAAACCAGCGTAGCGGCCGAAGACTTCCAGCACCATGAATCGTTCGTGAGATCCCGCCGAAGTGCGCAGGCTGTTGACCATCTGAATCGTACGCGTGACGCAGGTGCTGAAGCCGATGCAGTAGTCGGTGCCAGGGACGTCGTTGTCCATGGTCTTTGGAATGCCGATGACTTTGAAACCCTCTTTGTGGAGGTGGACGCCGTAGCTCAGCGTGTCATCGCCGCCAATGGGGATGAGCGTGTCAATGCCAAGCCACGCGAGATTTTTCAGAACTTCGGGCGTGAGGTCATTCTTTTCCGCGGTGAATTGGCTGCGAAGATGATCGGGGACGTTCGCTTTGCTGACTCGGGCGGGATTGGTGCGTGAGGAATGAAGAAAGGTGCCGCCGGTGCGGCCGGCCCGGTCAACCGTTTCTTCGTCGAGAAGGAAAAAGTTGTCGGAGTTGTCGTAGTCCCTTTCGCGAAGCATATCCACTAAGCCGGCCCAGCCGTGGCGAATGCCGATGATTTGATAGCCTTCGCGCAGAGCGCGGAGGGTGACAGCGCGGATCGCTGGATTGAGGCCGGGGACGTCGCCGCCCCCGGTGAGAATGCCGATGACACCCTTTTTGGTCTTCACGTTTGCCATGAGCAGACAGATCGCCCTTCCGTGAGATGTCGAACAAAGAATTATCCACTTTGCGGCGATTTTTAGGAAGGGCTGGAGCCAGGATTCGTTTTCTTGCATCCATGCATTCAAAAAAGAAAGGGCGGACCGAGTTCGCCCTTTCATACCTCAACAGAATCCAAAGTGCTTTCTTAGGAAGCGGCCGCAACCTGCTCCGTGGATTCCTGAATCGTGAGCATGTCCGTCCGCATTTTTTCCCATTCGAGAAGGGTGAGCCCATTCGCGGCAAAGAACCTGCGAATTTTGGCAGAGTCCCAATTCATTACTTTCTCCATCACCGGTACGAGCACGCTCATGGCGTTGTCGCTAAGGACGGTACGCCTGGCAACGCGTGTGATGAACTTGGCCTCACTCACCGCGATGGTCAAGCCGTCGTATTGATTGACGTGCATCATCACCGGCAAATCCGAGCTGCCGTCGCCCATGTAGATAATCTGGTCGTGGCTGATGCCGAGAGTCGCGCGCAGCTCTTCGAGCACGGTGATCTTGCCCCAGCCTGCGGACGCGCGAATAATGGAATCGACTTCTCCCGCTTCGTTGTAGCGGAAGCGTGTACCAAAGATGTGATCCGACGGAACGATGCCCTCGAGCGCCGATTCAATGATTTCCTGGGGCGCGGCGGAAATCACGTTGAAATGGAATTTGTAGCCGTCGCCAAGTGAATCAAGCGCGCGAGCGAATAACGCCACGTCGTGCTTCAGGCGGATGCGTTTGCCGGTCTCGATAAGATGTTCGCGCCGGACGTGGCGAAAGTCTGGGTCGTGCAGAATGAGGTAGCTTAGCTCCGCGCCCTGTTGGACGAGATTGATCTCCGCCAAGCCTTTGACCTTGTCAGGAAACCCGTGAAAACCGATGAGTTCGCTCAGAACGACTCCCGAGTCGTTAAAGCTGAGTGTTTGGTCGAAATCACTTGCCAGCAAGTATTGTTTCACCATGTACCAGTACTCCTTGTTTCCTTTCCCTAAGAGAGGATGACTCTGGGAGATTTGCACCCTCTAACAACACCTTAACCGCCTTACTCCCAGAACCCCTCACGAATTATTTTGATGGGTGCGATGCGATAAAAATGTGAACAATTCATTATACCTTGGTTTAGATGCGCGATGGGATAAATGGTTAGAAAGAAAGGGGATGCGTGTAGAAAACGGCACTAGGAATGTACAAATTCCACGCTGAAAAGGAGATAGTTAAGGCGAATGAGAGGCGAACGGGATGTGTTGGGATGGATTATTGATGGTGGGTGGGCGCAGAGCCCTTTGAAGGCAAAAGCCACGCTTCTAAGCGCCTTAGAAAAGTGCCACCGAGAGTCTTCGGCTCGCCGGCCAAGGGGCGCTCGACAGGTTCATCGGTCACTATGTAGAGCCTGCCGTTGCGAAGGTATAGCGCCTGGGCTTCGGCCCGGTTCAGCGGACGGGCGCCGCGGCGGCCAAAGACGGCAAGCTGGTTCCCGGATTCGTCTACGGCGCGGTCACGTTCGATGCCTTTCGAGATGGCGAGCGCAGGTCCCCGCGTGGGCGAGGTGGCAATCAGCTTCGGCGTTGGTCGTGGACTGAAGCCGGAGAAATGAGCCGGATCATCCCATGGAGAAATGATTTGCAGGATGCGCAAGCCGTTCTTTCCGTCGGCCACAAAAGCAAAAGCGCTGGCCGCGACCATGCCTATCCTTACCTCGTTTACGTCGTTGAGCTGGCCATTCGCGTTGAAAACTTGATCGAGCTTGGGAGCATCCGGTTTTTCCACGTCAACGATCGCGAGGCCTTGTTTGCCGGCGGAAACATACGCGTAGGTGCGCGCGACGTAAACATTGCGGGCGTCTTCGAGAGAGACCAGCGCATTCGTGAGCGGCTTCGGTTGCGAGAGATCAGTGATATCGAGAACTTTCAGACCATCGCGGTCCGCAACGAACGCGTAGCGGAATTGCACCGCAATGCCTCGCGGATCGTTCAGTGCGGGAGCGCCAATCCTCGCCGTCACGCGTGGGGCGAGCGGATTATCGAGGTCCACCACGACAAGAGTTTTGTCGGTCAGTACGTAAGCGAACGTTCCCGCAATTGCAATGCGGTGCGCTCCTGTGAGGACTCCGCCAGGGTTGAACGCAAGCGCGCGCTTCAAGAAGTTATT
>Ga0126369_10002136_pt1 | contig 13972 bp, 12 predicted proteins | sample PanSoiMetaPlot_1_FD_109646 | JGI IMG/M metagenome (GOLD analysis project Ga0126369, IMG submission 109646) | Tropical forest soil microbial communities from Panama - MetaG Plot_1 | ecosystem: Environmental > Terrestrial > Soil > Tropical forest > Bulk soil | place: Panama | collected 2016-02-17 | reverse complement strand
TTGTTCCAGGGAAAGAATGGCGCGAGCTACTTCTTCCACTTTCATCTCGCGCGGCCTTCCCTCCAACAGGATGTGCGCGGATTCGCGAAGGATGCCGATGGAGGAATAGAGAACCAGGAAGCCGATCGCCAGACCCAGGATAGGGTCAATCCAATGCGCGTGAGTGTAACGGATAATCACGGCGCCGATGATGATGGCAATGTTGGAAAGCGCGTCGCCGAAGTTGTGCACCAGGATGCTGCGGAGATTCAGGTCAGCATGGCCGCGCACCAAGGCTAGCGTAATGCCGCCGTTCACGGCCAACGCTGCGAGCGAGGTCCAGATCATCCAGCTTTCGACGACGCTTTGCGGAGTGCGCAGGCGCTCAATCGCTTCGTAGCCAAGCCAGAGAGATAGCAGGATCAGCAGGATTGCGTTGGTGAAAGCGGCCAAGGTTCCGGCGCGATGATAACCGTACGTGCGGTCGGAATCCGCGGGGCGCTGCGCCAGGCGCATGGCTAGCCAGGAGATGCCGAGAGCGGGGACGTCGGAGAGATTGTGAACGGCGTCGTTCAGAAGCGCGACGGAGCGACCGAGAAAGCCACCAAAGACTTCGGCGACAACCAGGCCGAGCGTCGCGACCATGGCCCAGCCCAGAACGGATGCGCTCATCGGGGGATGAGCGTGGCTGTGCCCGTGATTGTGGGCGTGGTCATGTGGGTGAGCGTGCACCGCCATATTGTACGAGTTTGGGGGACTCAAGTGCAGCCCGCCGCCCATCGGTTAGTGGGAAATATGACAACAGCCTACCGCGAATTCGTTGACGCTACCATTATCCACTGCCACCATCAGAAATGGCACCGACTCACCGGGAAGTATCAGTGCAGGCACCAGCCCGGAGGTCACGCCGACGGAGATGAGTAATCCTATTGCCAAATTATCGTTCTGGGGTGTGCGCGGTTCCACGCCCACCGTGGATCCCGCGACGTGGCGGTACGGCGGAAACACCCCTTGCCTGGAACTGATCGCGCCGGACGGCACGCAGTTCATCTTGGATTGCGGCACGGGTTTGCGGATGCTGGGAAACCGCTGGGGCAACGCCGACGGAGAACCTTATCCCGAGACGCACATTTTTGTAACTCACTACCATTGGGATCATATTCAGGGACTGCCGTTTTTCGCGCCTCTGTACGTGGAGAAAAATAAATTCCAGTTTTATAGTTTCCGATCGAAGTTTCTAGGCAAAGACTCGTTGAGGCAGGTGCTTGAGACGCAGATGGCACTGCCGTACTTCCCGGTGGACTTTTCCGCGATGAGCGCGCGGCGCAAATTCCGCGAACTGGACGGAGGCGAGAGTTTTCAGGTGGGCTCGAACAAGGTCACGGCGAGGTGGCTGAATCACCCGCAAGGATGCCTGGGGTTCCGCATCGAGACGCCGGCGGGAATCGTGGTTTACGCGACGGACAATGAGCCGGGCGATCGGGCGCTGGACAAAAGCCTGACGGAACTGGCGGCCGATGCCGACATCTTCATAAATGATGCACAATTCACGCCCACGCAACTTGCGACCACCAGAAAGGGTTGGGGACACTCTTCCTGGCGAGAAGGCGCAAGTGTTGCGCGCGAAGTGAATGCGAAGACTCTGGTGCTGTTCCACCACGATCCGGACTCTACGGATCGCATTATCGACGGGCTGTTGAGCCAGGCGCGGGAAGAGTTCGACTCCGTGTTCGCCGCGAGTGAAGGCATGGTGATTACGTTAGGTTCCGCGAACGAGCCGGTGCAGGCGCACATGCCCGGATCCCGCACGGCACTGCGGCGCGAAGCGCAATTCCGCGCTTGCGTGACGGGAGTTACCGCGGAGGGCCAGAAATTCGAGGAAGAAACGCTGGTGCGAGACTTGTCGCTCCAGGGCGCACTGATTTCGCTGAAACACAGTCCGAGGATGCAGTCTGAGCTGCAAGTAACGATGGAAACGCCGACGGCCGACGGACTGCAGGCCATGCGTCTGCGCGGCTACGTGGTGCGGATTGAAGAAGGTGTTGAAAAGGGTACGACTGCCGTGGGGGTAGTGTTCACCGACTAATCGCCGCCGGGACTGTTGCACACACAAATCGAAATTTTCGCCAGCTTAGCTGAGTTCTTCGATCTTCTGATCGAGATGCGCGAGAGCAGCTTCAAGCGACTTGCGATGATTTGGATTGGTAGCGTTCTGCAGGTCGTTCTGGATACGCGTTCGAGATAGTTGCAAGCCGCGGCGATCTTGTTCGCGGCGGACTTGCTCAGCGGTCTTCTGGCCCTTGCCCTGAGAATCAGTCACAATTTTCTTCGCTTCCACCTGGGATTCCACATCTTTGCTCTCCCAACCGCGTGCCATGCTTCTATTTTGACACAAACAGGCGTCCAGAATCGATTTTCCTCAAAGAAAAAGCGCTGGGGATTGCTATGCACCTGCGGAGCGGCGCTTGGCCGCTGCTGAAGCAGGAGGTACGACAAAGCTGCGAATGGAATGCTGCGCCAGGCGAGCGAAGCGCTCGGCGAAAAAGCCCGAGTAGGAGAATTGCGCCTGCTGATCGCCCCAGCGGATATGCAGCAGCCAGTTGTCACCGGCGGGTTCGACGACGATCGCCTTGATGTCGCGAGTGGGGATTACGAGGAGAGCGCGGAAATTCTTGTCGAGCGCCCACACGTTTTGAGGACACAGGAAAAGTTGCGTCGGCGCGGGAGGAGAAGCGCCCTGCTGGTACTCGCCGCCGCCCACAACGGTTTGCGCACCCAGTTCGCGCGCCTTCAGGTCCGTGGCGGATTCGGTTTCGGCGGGCGGCAGAAGAATGGAAGTTACGAAGAGAAGCAGCCCAAAAATGGCGGTCAACCAACCGTTCCAAAGACTCGGCGGCAATACCAGCAAGGCGGCGCCAAAGATGCCGAGAGCTATGCGGAACAGTGTCCAGGACTTTTCGTTGCGATGAAGCTGCAGCAACTTGGGGGAACGCTGGATGAATAAGAAGGCGGCGGCGCCAACGAAATTGCGCAAGCGCTGGAAGGAACTCAGGTCGCCGGTGGCGATGGCAGTAGGTGTCGTGCTCATGACTGGCTCTGGCCGTTATTCTACCCCAGGCTGAAGCCCTTGTATCTCCCTCATTCGGGCAAAGGCGCGGCGAACGTGCGGAATGGTGATGGAACCGCCCACGACCAGGGCAACGTCCAGGGCGTCGATTACCTCGGCGCGGCGCCAGCCGACTTCGCCGCAGCGGACCAGGTGATAGGTAATGCAGTCATCGCAGCGCAGGACTGTGGAAGCGACCAGGCCGAGGAGTTCCTTTGTTTTGGTGTCTAGCGGACCGGGTTCGTAAGCCTGATGGTCCAAAGCGAAGAAACGCTTGATGCCGAGGTGGCCGCAACGAAGGATTTCGTCGTTGAGTTCGGTGCGGGATTTCTGGAAATCGTCGAGAGCGTCAGGCATGGTGCCTCCGGGAAGACCGCAACATTATGCATGGGTGGAGACGGAATGCGAGGCGTGATCTGGCTTTATTCTGCAAAGTACTTGACAATAGAAACCTATTGGCCTAAGCTCTGCTGAGCGGCGGCAATTTCCTTCGAGGCACAGCCCAATGATCAAACGCATACTCGCGATCGCCGTCATTTTCGTTGGTACCGCCGTCGCCTGGTGCATTCTCGGTTCCACCATCTTTCTAAGGACGGAGTCGACGACAAGCTTGCTGTCCGGCCGAGTTGCTTCCACGTGGGGAGATACGCAGGAACAGACCCAGCCAGACATTCACTATCTGATAGAACACACCGAAACGGTGACCTCAGAAGAAAAGGGGAAGAAGATCACGCGGCAGCAGAAGAATGTTGTCGCGCAACCGGTGGCGTTGGACTCGAGCAAAATCCGCGCCGATTTTCACGTGGACTACCGGCAAAAAGGGTTGTTGTGGTTTAGCATCTATCAGGTTGCCTTCCAGGGAGAGCACTCCTTTCACAACCCGACGACAAGCGACCAGGTGTTTGAATTTCGGCTGGCGTTGCCGGCGCAAAAAGCGGTATATGACGGGCTGGCGCTCTATCTAGACGGGAAGCAGCTGCCGCTGACGTTTGGCGGAGCGGTGGTTTCGGCGAAGGCCGTGCTTCCCGCGGGAGCGAGCGGCGTGCTGAAGGCAATGTACCGTTCCCAAGGGCAGAAGAGCTGGAGGTATCGTCTGGGAGAGGCGTCGACAGGCAGGGCCATTGGGCACGAAGCGGCGGAGGTCTCGCAGGCCAACGATTTTCACATGAGCGTGGGGACCGATTTTGCAGGATTCGATTTCCCGGACAATACCCTTTCTCCCACGACCAAACAGCCGGCCGGAAAGGGCTGGGAGCTGCGATGGGATTACCAGAATCTAGTTTCCGGATTTGACATCGCGCTGCTGATGCCGGAGAAGCTGCAACCCGGACCGTTGGCAGGGGAGATCAGTTATTTTGCGCCGGTATCGCTGTTTTTCTTTTTCTTTTTGGTGTTCACCCTTTCGACGCTGCGCGGCATCGATCTCCACCCGATGAACTATTTCTTTCTTGCATGCGCTTTTTTTTCCTTTCACTTGCTGCTGGCGTATCTGGCCGACCATATCTCGATTCACTGGGCGTTTGCGATATCGTCGGCGGTATCGATGCTGCTGGTGGTGACGTATTTGAGATTGGTGGTGAATTTGCGATTTGCCTTGTGGGATGCGGGGCTGGCGCAACTCGTCTATCTGGTTCTGTTTTCGTACGCATTCTTCTTCCAGGGCTTCACGGGGTTGGCCATAACGATTGGAGCGATCCTGTCGCTGTTTGTGGTGATGCAGATGACCGGGCGCATTCCTTGGGAGCAGAAGTTTGTGCGCCGCGAGGCGATAAGTCTTCGCGCATAACGCGGGCGCGCGGAAGTGTTGCGATTGAGATTCTTCCTCGGCGCATGCCCGAAGAATGACACGGTTGGTTTTTCCCTTGGGGATGAGCAGCATGCCGGGAAACGCTGAATGCGAAGCAGGTGCTGAGCTGCTGCGGCGAAGCGGAAGCAAGAGCAAGGCGCTTGTTGCAGGGAATAGGGCTACGCGAAGTGGCGCGCCTAAAAGCGAGCGCCACTTTGAAGATAGCGGGAGCAATTCCGCTGGCGTTAGTTCAGCAATTCGCTGACGGCGCCGTGTACGCCGATGATTGAGCCGGGCTTCGCTCCTGTGGGCTTGCCGGAGTCCCAGACCAGCGTGCCGTTGACGAAAACTTTTTCGATTCCGGTGGAGAGCGCGGTTGGGTTGGTGTAGGTGGAGTGATCGATGATCGTATCGGGGTTGAACAACACGAGATCGGCGAACGCGCCCTCGCGAATGACGCCTCGATCTTTCCAGTTGAGGCGCTCGGCCGGCAGCGCAGTCATTTTGCGGATTGCTTCATGCAGGGTCAGCCAGTGTCTCTCGCGCACGAAGACGCCGAGTACACGCGGGAATGTGCCGGCGCCACGAGGGTGAGCAGCACCGATACCGCCGTCGCTGGCCACCATGACCCAAGGCTGCTGGTAGAGAGCTTTGATATCACTTTCCATCATTGACTGGCCGATGATTTCAGCTTCCGTGCCGGCCTTGTCGCCCTCGCGGATGATGCGGATGTACATGTCGACGGGAGTGAGGGAGTTAGATTTGGCAAGATCCGCGAGCGTGTGACCTTCGTAGGATTTGTTCGGAGTGAAATTGGTGATGGTGATGTGGGAAGCGCCGCCGACATCGGCGAGTGCTTTCGCGACGCTCTTGGCATTTTCGTACTGCTTGTCGGGAACGAGAACTTTAAAATTGGAATGCCACGCGTCGTAGGGATAGCAATCCGCCAGAAAATCGACGCCGCGACTTCGGGCCTGCTCAATCGCTTTGATGTACTGCGGAGCTTTTCCCCAGACGGCAACGGTGCCGAGTTTGATATGGGAGTGTTCCAGCGGAACATGGGCTCTTTCGCCTATGGTGATTTCTTCTTCGAGAGCTTCGAAGGATTTGTCGGCTTCATCGCGGATGTGGGTCATATAGAAGCCACCGTGTTGCGCGGCCACTTTGGCCATGGCGATGATCTCTTCGGTTGAGGAATAGCTGCCCACTTCGTACTCCAGGCCGGAAGAAAGGCCCAGGGCTTCCTGATTCATGGCCTGATCGACCATCATGCTCATGCGCTGTATTTCTTCGGGTGTTGAGACACGCTTGAAATCTTTGCCCAGCACCTGCTCGCGAATGGTGGCGTGGCCGGCGAGTACGCCGACATTCACGGCGGCGGGCTTTTGTTGCTGCAGGCGGACCCAGGTGATCAGCGGCCACGGAGAATCACCATCGGCGCCGACAATCAGGGTAGTTATGCCCTGAGAGATCTGTGTTTCGGCAAGGGGATCATTCTGGAGTCCTTCGGTGGAGTGATTGTGGATATCAATGAAGCCGGGTGCGAGAACCAGCCCGTGGGCGTCAATGGTGGGCTCACCTTGTTGGGGTTGGAGTTCGCCGACGCCCACGATGTGGCTGAGAGCGATTCGTACGTTACCTTTGCGCAGGGGAGTGCCGGTGCCGTCGGCAATCTGCGCATTCATGATGAGTAAGGATGCGCGATTCTGCTGAGAGCGGAGGGGCGGGAATAGGCAGAGACACAGGATCGCGATGGTGAGGATCAGAAGAAGTTTTGAGCGGCACATTCGGCGAGAAATCCTCTTTCAGGGCACGTTCGGCGTGATCGGCCCGGCAGGAAGAATGCCCGTAAAACATAGCACGACTTTTGTCTAAGCCGAAGCCGGACGGCGAAGATTGCGAATTAACAAGCCCAGAATTGCCACCAGCAACAATACGATACTCATTGCGGCGAAAGTCCACTTGGCGAGAGTGAATACATTGGCGAGTTTCTGCAAGTTCCGCAACTCCTCGGGGTAGCTCCGCAGGATGACGAGAAAACAGAGGTTTTCCGCGTAGTCAAAGAGTGTGGTGAACCAGGGAAGCAAGCTGAGTTTTTGCAGCGCTGGACGGTTGGGCACGAGACGAGAAAAACCGAAGGTGGTGACCATAACGAAGAAGAGGCCGTAGACCGCGGGGAACAGGAAATCGACGCGTTCAAGGAAAATGCGGTAGGCGGAGCGGCCATCCGCGCCGAAGTACGTGAGCTTTTTATAGATGGAGGAGGGGGAGTACGTGAACATCATGTCCGGAAAGCCGATTCGCAGCAGCGAGGCGATGGCAGGAATGCCGGGAACGCCTTGGAAATTGATGAGCCAGAAAAAAAGCAAAGTGATGACGGTGATGGCCGCGACGGTTGCCGGGCGAGAAATGCTCTGAAAGAAAGAATGCAGCGAATTTATTGACGACATCGATCGGACCTGCGAATAGAGATGCGCGGCGGCACTATGGGATTAGAGCACCACATCTGTCAGCGCTTTGTGAGCTAACTCTGAAGCCCTGCCGGATTTGCCCGCCAGGACCAGGTTGGCCCACTCGGCGGCGGCACGCGAGATGCGCACGGCTTCGGTGCTGAGAGACTCGGGTCCGCCAGAATCGGAATTGCCGAAGAAAATGCGCTCCATGGGTTTGGAGGCGATCATGCGGTTTTTCGTGAATTGGCCCGGGACCGCCATCATCATGGGATGACCGCGGCGGTACAGGCGAATCTCGATAGGGTCGACGTTGAATTCCGGCAAGGCCTTCTGGAAATCCTTCAGGACCTTTGCGGCCAGCACTTTGCAGTCGTCTTCCTGAAGGAGCATGGCACGCTCGGATTCACGAAGCGGGGTGTAGAAGGTGAGGATGTTGTATTTGGGGTGATAGCCGGGATTGTTGCGAACGGTCCAGTCAGCAACGATGAAGTCGGTGAAGGAATTGCCGGGACACCAATTGTCGTAGCCGCGGCGATAGACGGGCTTGTCGAAAATCATGTTGATTATGGGAAACGGCGCGTAGCGCATGCGGCGCATGGCCTGCTGTTGGTCGGTGGGAAGGCCGACGACCAAGCGCGCAGTGATGAATTTGGGCGTGCACATGAGAACGAGCTTGGCGGAAACGGTGGTGAGCTTGTCGCCCAGCAAGTAGGTGACGCGAACGGCGTCGCCATCCTGAGCGACGGAGACCACCGTGGCGCCCGAAATCATGCGGTCGGCGTTTTTTGGCTTTAGTACTTCGACCAGCTTGTAGCTGATGCAGCCAAGACCGCCCGGCAAAATGCAGCGAGTGTGGTCTTCGCCCTTGATGAGGTACTGCGCGTCGAAAACGCCGATGAATGCCGTGGTGTCTTCGGTGACTGCGCCCCAGTTGGATGGGCCGTAAGCGTCCCACCACTTGCCGACTTCAGGAGCGTAAGCCGAGGTGATTTCAGAGAAGGGCTTGGTGTCGAGCTCCAACATTTTGGCGCGGACATCGATCTTCATGATGTCGTCGCGGAATTTTTTGAAACTGGCGACGACATCTTTGTTGTAGGGAAGATGCTCGAGGCCGGAGCGCCAAGTGTCTGGGACGTAGGTGCGGTTGTCGATGGTAGGATCGGGCATGTCGACGAGGGGCATGTCGACACCGATTTCCTTAGCGAGTTGATCGCTGAAACTGCCGCGAAAGTCGTAGGCGGCGCCGGTGGAGAAAAACTGCCCGTGATATTCCTCTTCGTAGGCGTTACCGCCGAAGTGATCTTCTTTTTCGAGCAGCAGCCAATCTTTCTCGCGCAGAAAATAGGCGGTGGAGAGGCCCGCCATGCCCCCGCCGATGATGACAACTTCAGCAGTGCGGGTGGCGTCGGGCTTGGCGAAGGAGTGGCCGTCGCGAACCTGGTGGCATACGGCGAAGTGGTCGCCTTCGACCAGCGGGGCGGGATCATTGGAAGCGGGCTCCGCCAGCAAAGCGTTGTCGATGGGACAGCCGGAAGCGATGGAGCCAGCGACAACGAATTTGATGAAATCACGGCGCGTGTGAGGCATGCGAGACGGCCCTCCTAAGGTCGTTCGAGGAGTTCTTGAACTTGTTTGCCGATGGAACGAGTGCGAATGCGGTACCAGACGAGAATGAGAATCACGGAGACTAAGAAGATCACTGTGGAAATGGAATTGATTTCAGGGGTGATGCCGCGGCGGAGGCGAGCCCAGATTTCGAGTGGAAGAGTATTGTCGCGGCCGATGAGGAAAAAGGTGACGGCGATCTCATCCATGGAGAGAGTGAAGATGAGCAGGCCGGCGGCGATGAGCGAGAGCCTTAGATTGGGAAGCGTGATGCGCCAGAAGGTTTGCCACGGTGTGGCGCCGAGGTCCAGCGAGGCTTCTTCCTGCGCGCGGTCCATTTTTTGCAGGCCGGCGAAGAGTTCGGTGGTGGCAACGGAGATGAGTGCCGTGCCATGGCCGAGAAAAACTGTGACGAGGCTGAGCTGAAGGCCGGCAAAGACGGCGAACATGAGTAAAGAAAGGCCGGTGATGATGCCGGGGAGAATCAGAGGCAGAAGAACGAGGCGGCGGAAGCTGGATTTTCCCGGGAAGTCGGCGCGGTCGAGAGCGAGAGCGGCGAGCAGGCCGAGAGTGAGCGCGAGGACGACGGCGGCAACGGCGACAAGCAGGCTGTTGCGAAAAGAATCCCAGATGGAAGCGTCGCGGAAGAGTTGCCGATACCAATCGAAGGTGAAATGTTTCGGGGGAAACCCGCCGACACCATCCTTGTTGAAGGAATAGAGGACCAGAACGGCGATCGGAAGATAAAGAAACGCAAAGACAGCGAGGGTATAGGCGCCGAGAAGTGGCGCGCGGCGAGTCGCGTTTGCGCGCGCGCTCATCGGAAGGACCACCGCTTCTCAAGACGTTCGGCGAGGAAGAGCAGCGAGACGGTCAGGACGAGAATGAGAACGGAGATGGCGGCGCCGAGCGGCCAGTCGTAGGCGGTGCCGAAGAGGCTCTGAACGATGTTGGCAACCATGATGCTGGCGGGGCCGCCAACAAGTTGCGGCGCGAGGAAGTCGCCCAAGGTGAGAACGAAGGCGAACGTGGCGCCAGCCAGCAAGCCGGGAAGCGAGAGAGGGAGAACCACGCGGAAAAATGTCGCGCGCGGAGTGGCCCCAAGATCGTGGGAAGCTTCGATGAGATGGCGCGGGATATGTTCGAGCGAAGCGTAGAGAGAAAGAAAGACGAAGGGCGTGTAGATGTGCGTGAGCATGACAACAACGGCGAAGGGGCTGTAGAGGAAGAAGCTGACTGGCGCGTGGGTGATGTGAAGGTATTGCAGGAAGCCGTTGAGAACTCCTTCGGAGCCCAGGATGGTCTTCCACGCGTAACCGCGGACGAGATAACTGACCCACAGGGGAACGATCACGAGTTGGTAGAGAAGGTCTTTGCCAATGCCAGCGTGGAAAGACATGTAATAGGCGACAGGATAGCCGAGCAGCAAAGAAAGGAGCGTTACGCCGGCGGCGATACGCATGGAGCGGAAAAGAACTTGTGCGTAGACGGGATTCTGAAAAAGCTTGGCGTAGTTCTGTAAGGTCCAATCGTGAACGATGAAGCCGTCGCGGACCGTCCAGAAGCTGTGAGCGAACATGAGGGCGTAGGGCAGGAGCAGGAAGACGCCTACCCAGAGGAGAGGGGCAAGGGAAACGATGGTTTTGTAGGCGCGCGAGTACATGGAAGTTTTCAGTTGTCAGGTTCCGGTAGTCAGTTTCGTAAAATTGGAAATTGCCATACCGGCCTTGAGCTTCGTTGAGCTAGCGTTGAGATCCTGCCCTTCGCTCCGGATGACAGGTGGCACTTGGGCCTCCTCAAAGGGAAATGCGCCCGCCTCACTCCTGCGGCGGCAGGTAGAAGGCGGCCGGCACAAAACGTTCAGTCACCGACGGGAATTGCGTCGGGGGGGTCGAAGAAAAATTCGTGGGTGCCCGTGAGTAGCCCTCGGGCCGGAGTGCGTACCCGCAGCGACTGCCCGGCGCAGTCAACTTCAAGATCTTCAATCCACCCGGAATAGGTTTGTTGGCGAATGGTGGCGCGGAAACGCACTGCATCTGCCCGTGGTTGCGCGCTGGCGGTGAAGTGAATGGCTTCCGGGCGCAAGGAAAAGAGCAAAATGCCGTCGGGCTGAGTGGTGCGCCATTGCATGCCTCCGATGGAGGCAAGGCCGGAGCGGACTTGCGCACGCAGGAGGTTGGTCTGGCCGATGAATTGCGCGGTGTAGGCCGTGGCGGGGTGCGCGTAGATTTCGCGCGGCGAGGCGACTTGTTCGAGCGCGCCAGCTTTTAAAAGGGCGATGCGATCGGAGAGCGCCATGGCTTCGTCTTGATCGTGAGTGACAAAGAGAAAGGTGATGCCCAGTTCGCGTTGCAAGGATTTCAGTTCACCCTGCATTTGTTTGCGAAGATTGGCATCGAGCGCGGACAGCGGCTCGTCGAGCAGAAGGAGCTGCGGGCGATTAACCAGGGCGCGCGCGAGCGCGACGCGCTGTTGCTGGCCGCCACTTAGTTTTGCCGGGCGCGTGGCGGCGTACTCGTGCATTTTGACCATACGAAGGGTGTCGGCGACACGGGAGGAAATCTCCGCGGCGGCCACGCCGGTTACCCGCAGCCCGTAGGCGACATTTTCCTGCACGGTGAGATGAGGGAATAACGCGTAGTGCTGGAAGACGGTGTTCACGCGGCGGCGATAGGGAGGGAGCGTGTCCAGGCGCAGGCCATTCATCCAGATTTCACCGGAGGTTGGCTGTTCGAATCCCGCGACCAGACGGAGCAGCGTGGTTTTGCCGGAGCCACTTTCTCCCAGGAGGGTGAGAAATTCACCGGGAGCAATCTGCAGGGAAAGCTGCCGCAAGACTTCGCGGGCAGCAAAACGTTTGACGACGTTACGCACTTCCAGCAACACGCCCGCGGAAACCGTGGAAGTTTCACGGGCGAGAGAATTCGTGCTGAAGTCCGCGGAGGTCACTGGGCGGCTTTGACCTCGTTCCAGATTTCGATGTACTTGGCGCGGCGAGGAACGTCTTGCCAGAAATAGATGCGCTGCATGTAGGCATCGGGATCGTCGAGGTGCAAGCTCTTCTTCTCCGCGTCGGTCATGAATTGAGCCGCGGCGGGATTGGCGGGGGTGTACTGGGTGACGTCGGTGATCTGCTTCTGAGTTTTTGCCTGGATCATGTATTCGAGGAAGGCGTAGGCCAGTTGCTTGTGGGCGCTGGCCTTGGTGATCATGAGGTGATCGATCCAGCCGGTGGTATTTTCCTTGGGGATAGTTTCGCCGACGGGGAAGTTGGCTTGGCGGAGTTGATTGGTCATAAGCGGCCAGCCCATCGCGGCGACGATTTCGTGATTTTCAAAGAGGTTGGTAAGCTCGCCGCCGGTGGACCAGATTTTGCGAATGTTGGGTTTCAGGGCCAGGAGTTTCAGTTTTACCGCTGCGAGTTGCTCGTCGCTGAGGTTATACAACTGCGAGGGATCGGGCTTGTCGTAGCCGAGCAGCTGCGCAGCCATGTACACAGTGGACAGATCATCCCAAACGGAAATTTTTCCTTTGTACTTGGAATCCCAGAAAATCCCCCACGAGTCGGGCGCTGGGGCAAATGCCGTAGTGTCGTAGAGAAGAGGATTCGGGCCCCACATGAAGGGAACGCCGAAAAGTTGCCCCTTGGACTTGACCAGAGGAAGATCGCGCAACCTCGACGAGAGGTGCGGGTAGGTTGGGAGCTTCGTGAGATCGAGGGGCTCAGCCAGGCCGGTGCGCGCGATGGCAGCGGCAACGTCGCTCGAAGGCGAGATCACGTCATAGGTGGAAGCGCTGCCGCCGCGGAGCTTGGCGACGAGATCGTCGCTTGATCCCATATAGGATGCGGTGACTTTGCAATGGTGCGCCTGTTCAAACGCACGAACGAAGGAAGGATCCGCGTAGCCTTCCCAAACGAGCAAGCTTAGCGACTCTTCTCGCTTTTGGCATGAGCCGAGAATGAGTGTGGCGAGGCAAATCACCAGCAAATGGAAGACGCGGCTATTTTGTCTCGGCTTCATAGACAACTTTGCCTCCGACGATCGTGAAGACTACTTTGCTTTCGTGGATGTTTTGCGGATCGATTTCCAATAGGTTGTGATCAACGATAATGACATCGGCGAGTTTGCCTGCCTCCAGTGAGCCCTCAGTTTCTTCGCGGCGACCAGCATAGGCCGCGCCCAGGGTGTATCCCTCGATGGCCTTTGCGACGCTGAGCCGCTGCGAGGGAATGAATCCATCATGCGGTTTACCGTCGGTGGTCTGGCGAGTGACGGCTACCTGAATTCCTTCGAAGGGGTTCAAGGTGACGACCGGCCAATCGCTGCCGAAGGCGTAGTGGCCGCCGTCGTCGGCGATGGTCTTCCATAGCCAAGCGCGCCTGGCGCGCTCCGGGCCGACGTTGCGTGCCCAAACATCCAGGGTATCGGCGTCGGGATAAGCATGAAGCGGCTGCATGCTGGCAATGACGCCCAGCTTTCCGAACCGCGCGATATCCGGCGCGCTGACGTCTTCGATGTGCTCGACGCGCGGGCGATGGTCCTTTGTGTGATTTTTTGTTTCAGCGAAATCGTAGGCATCGAGAGCCGTGCGGATAGCGCTGTCGCCGATGGCATGAGTAAAGAGTTGAAGGTTACGCTGGTCCAGCTCCGCGACGGCTGACTGGTATTTCTCGGGATTCCAGAAAAGAGAGCCTTTAAGCGACGGATCATCTGAGTACGGTTCCAGGAAAGCCGCGGTGTGAGATTCGACAACGCCATCGAGCATGAATTTCACGGCCTCGGTATCGATCCACTCGTCGTGGAACTTTTTGCGAGCTTGTTCGATGGCTTCGATATCTTCGTTGCGCAGTTCCGGCGGATTCAGGAAATAGGCAACATAGAAGCGCACGGAAAGTTGTTTGGTCTGGCGAAGCTCTTCGAGTAATTCCAGTTCCTCAAAGTCGCCGCCGGCGCTGTGCACCCGGACAATCCCGTTTTGATTAGCCCATTTGATGCCGGCGCGGTAGGCCCTAAGTTTGTCGACGCGAGAAGGCTTGGGGAT
>Ga0126369_10002135_pt1 | contig 13974 bp, 16 predicted proteins | sample PanSoiMetaPlot_1_FD_109646 | JGI IMG/M metagenome (GOLD analysis project Ga0126369, IMG submission 109646) | Tropical forest soil microbial communities from Panama - MetaG Plot_1 | ecosystem: Environmental > Terrestrial > Soil > Tropical forest > Bulk soil | place: Panama | collected 2016-02-17 | reverse complement strand
GGCCGCTTCCCTGGCCGCGATCGTCTTTTTCTCGAGATCCGTTTCCCACCTGGCGAACTCGGCATATTTGGCCCGCTTATACATGTCGATTAATTCTTCGGTTCGAGCCGTGTCGCCGAATTGCTCTCTTAATGCTTGCTCTTTCAGAGCGATATCGATCTCCATCAGCTTTCGTTTTTGATCGATCTCATTTGTATCGGCCGCCAGGTTGATACGCGCGATCTCGACCATGACCATTTGATCGGCCTTGATCCTGTCCTGATTGACTTTCTCTATCTGAGCTGTTTCGGTTTCGGCCAAATAATTGAGCGCCGCCACGCGATCGCGTTTGTTGACTTCCAAATGGTCCCTTTGAGCCTGAATATCCTCTTTGATTACTTGCTCGCGCTTTGCGAACGTATCGGCTTGAAGCGCGATCTCGGCGTCGTGAGCCGCTTTCCGCAGATTGATTAATTCGTTTTGATATGCTCGAACCGCGCCGGCCGCCGAGTGAACCTTCGTCGTCAATTGATCGTATCGAGTGAGCGCCTGTTGAGTCTCAGAATCCAAATCTTTCATCGCGATCGTGTGATCCTTGACCGCTTGACTCAATTTTCCGAGCGAGCTCGCGTTCGCCCTGACCTGATCGTCGTAACGCTTGATGCCGGCCGCCGCCGTTTCGTCGAAACCGGCTTTAACCGACTGTTGTAACGCGAGAACCGCGTCGCGAGTTTTGGAATAATCGACGCTCGGCGCTTTCGCCGCGTCGACGGCCGCATTGAACCGCCTTTGTGCATACTCGGCCGCCGTCAATTCCTTTGTTAGATCCTCGAGCTCTTTTCCGGCGATTCCATAGGACCTGGCCACCGCTAGCAATTCCGCCGATGACTTGTTCGTTTCTTGCCCGAATGTCCGGATCGCGTCGACTACTTTGTTAACCGCGACCTCATCCTTTTGGCGAGTCTGAGTGAGTTTCTGTTGTTCCTCACTCAAATCGTGAAATCGATTCTTCAGAATTTCGGCGTCTAATTGAGCCTGGAAAGTATTCGCAATGCCGGCTTGTAGAACCTTGTTCCATTCCTGGCCGGCGTTGAAAACTTTGTAATAGCCTTCCGTTTCTTCGGCCGTCGCCTTTGCGACAGCTTCTTTCGCCGACTTATAGCTCAACATCAGAGTTTGCAAATCAGTCGTCAATTTCTGTTGACCTTCCATGCTTCTCTGATTCGCCTCGTCCTGTTTGAGAGCTTCCTCGTTAATGCCGATCAAATCCTGAGTCGCCCGTATTTTCTGAATGATCCATCCGACCAATAGAGCCATGCCGGCGATCAGAGCCAGTTGAGGAATCACGGCGAGACTGAAAGAATTCGCGAGTAACGCGATCGCTCGGCCGCCAGGTATAGCAACGTCGGCCAGGCGCGACACCGCGACGCCGACCCGTACCATTTGGCCGGCGCTCAACTCGGCCGCCGCGCTGCCTTCGGCCGTCGCGACCGTGAGAGTTTGTTGAGCCGCCGCCGCTTGACTCGCCGCCGCCGCCGCCTGTTCTTCGGCCGCCGCGAGTCGCTGTTGCATGCTCGCGAGCTCGGCCGATTGCGCGTCGAGTTGATTTTGAATCGCCAATAGTTGCTCTGTACTGGCCGCGAGAGCTCTCTCGCTCGCCTCGATCTGGTTCAATGCCCCCGTTGTAACGACGGCGCTCGATTGAGCCGACTTCGCGATTCCATCGAACCCCTTGCTCACTTCGGCCGTTTCGGCTTTTGATTGACTGCCGTCGACGAGCAAAGTTATTTTTGTCGTCTTATCCTGCATTACTCTTTCGTCGTTTGCTGTTGCTTCATTTGCTGGACTTCATAGCGAGCCTGTTCGGCCCTGACGATTAACAGATCGTGAAATGATTCGGCCTCGACTTCCGCAGGTCTCCACCCGTACCGCTCGAACAATTCGGCCAATTGAAAGCCGCTCATCGCCCGATGATAGAAAGACAAATCGCCGCAATGCTCGACGACATCGCTCAATAATTGCCATTCGTCGGCGCATGCTTGACACTCGAAAAACTCGATCTCGACGAGCTCGTCGCGCGGAATCATCCCCTGATCATCCCAACATTGCTGACCGCTACAATCCTCGTCGTGATCGAGAAACGGATCTCGAGAATCGCGCGAAGCAATTATCAGGAGAGCCGCGCGACTCAGTTTTTTGATTGATCCGCGCTCGGAAGCGACCGATTCAAATATTCGTTCGTCGCGGTTTTCATGAGAATGATTCCATCCGGATCGCTGAGGAAAAATTCTTTCGGTTCCATTCCGCCGCAATCATCGGCCGTCAATCCCTCGATCTCCTGGCATTTCCGTTTGAAAATGTACGAGATCGCCTCGTCGAAACCGCTTCGCTTCGAACCGCGCCGGCCGATTCCCGCCTCGAGATATCGGTCATATCGAACCTTTGTCTCGCCGTCGAGCGGCCCATAGACGACGAAAACCCCGCTCGATTCGTTTTCCGGCGTCAGGAGCTCGACCTTTACGATCTGTTTTGGTAGTAACGCCGCGATCTTGCTTCGCGACCCATTGCCATTGCTGCCATTATCGATCTCGATCATTTCCCTAAACCTCCAACCCTGGTTAAAGCCAGAGCCACTTGAGAGCGACATTAATTCGCGATCGCCGGATTCGCCATCTGCAGGTAATACATGAGAGCTTCGCCGGCTTTCCGGTTGTAAACGTCAGGATCTTTTACCTCGTCGGCCGTGAGCGACCATCGCCGGCAACGCTCTTTGATGAGCATGTCCGGTTCCGGCGTCAATCCGACCTCGACTGTAATGAATAACTTCGCGGCTTGCATTCGACCCCCCTACGGCGAGTTTTGTAGCAAATTCGCGAATCCGGTTTTGCAGACGAAAGCGCCAGGCCCGCCGTCTATCGCGTTGTGTTGTTCCATGACCTTGATGTCGAGATTGACCTCGTTCCCTGACGGTTTCGCTATCGCCGTGACTATGCATGAGCTCTGTGTAAGCGTGATCGAACGATTCGTATTGATCGTGAGCGCGCTTATATGTTTGACGACTGTCGGCGCCGCCGCCTGGTAGTAACCATAAATCGCATGACCCTTGTTCGCCTTGAGCGAGATCTCGATATCGATCTTCGGATTCTTCGGCCCATACTGGTACTCTGAAACCAAAACGCCGGCCGCCATCGACGGCGGTTCGACGATCCCGGAATTAATGGTCATTTTCCACGATCGGAGTAACGGCGTTATATCTTCCGTCCCGAGCGGCCCCAATTTGGTCGTAAGGTGATATCCAAAAAGCTTGTTGACCGCGAACGCCGCCGCTGGAACCGGAAAAACGACCGACGGTTGAGCCGTTTCAGAACCGTCATGCATGAGCGCGAGCGTCAGAGCGCCAGGCCCTTTGCCGTTGAACTCGAGCGTTAGCGTATTGATAACGACGCCTTTATAGAGCCAATTCGTCGCCGTTTGGCCGACGCAATCCTCACCCTCGACGAATGAAAAACTCGGCGGATTGACCGCGCAAACGTTCCGCCATTTTATTGTTTGCGTGTAATTCGGAGTCGCGCCGGAGCTCGTCACATTGCCGAGCATTTCGCCGAGAGCCCATGTGATAAGCTCGATCGACGCTTTCGCCTTTCGAGCCATCGTTCCTTTGCGCTCTTGAACCGTGTAAAGCGTACCGCCCACGTAACCATTGATCTCATCCTCGTCGGATTCGAAAGTCGTATCCATTTGAGAGAAATCAGCTTCCTTGATCTTGTACCAATCGGTTAGATCGGCGCTCGCCATTGCGACGCCGAAATTCCCTTCGGTTTTCGTCGATCCTATAAGCCACTTATACGACGCTGGTGTGCCCATAGCCTATTCACCCCCTTTTTTTGGTTTGAGCTTGACTCGACTGTCCTCAGTAACGCGGAATCCGCCTGATTCGACGGCCGCCGCCGCGAGCTCGGCCGAAACCTCGAAAGCGTCTTTCCCTGGTTCCGGCTGCCATTGCGAATAACCGCCTGGCCGATCAGAACTGATATAAGCTATTTGAGTGATCGGATCGACGCCGGCGACGCGCTCGATCTTCACCTTCGCGCTTGTTTTATCGACCTCTGTCATTTGGCCCCCCTTTCATTCCTCTCGAGCTCGAAAATATCGAAACTCGTAAATGTGAGTTTGTGAAACGAGATCGTCGTCGATACCGCCGCCCCGCTGATTCGTGAAACCGACCCGCCGAACAAACCAAACGTTGTAATGGTTCGTCGAATCCTTGTAGTAAAGCTCATACTCTTTATCGTCAGTCGCGATTACGACGTGATCTTGAATGACTCCATTCGGAATCGCCGCCGCCGCGAGCTCGACGAGCTTCGCCCCGACCTGATCATTACTGACCGTCGCGTTACACCCTGGAACATAAATCACGACCGTACACCGGCCGACCGCCATGTCGCCGACGAGCTTTCCGAGTATCGCGACTTCCGGAATCAGATCGACGACCTCGAGCCCGTTATGATTGACTGACGAATCAAAATCCAAATGTGGCGAGGCCTCGAGCGCCGACGACATCGCCGAGAGTTGATCTTGAAATATGTCCCAACTCGTCGCCGAGCCGTTCGTCGTTTTCGTCGCTCTCTGATTCATAACCGCTCGATTATGCTGTCCGGTAAATCCGACATCAGAATTTGATCGACGGCCGCCTCTGTCTCGTCGGCCGATCGGCCGAAAACTCGACGCGGCGCGATTCCCTTGACCGCGATCGCCCTGGCCGCCAGGAAAACCGGAATCCCTCTCACTTCCGCCCAACTCGAGAGCGTCCCGATATTCGGGAATGATCCGCCAGGCCGGCGCCCGCTCTCGATAACCGCGACCTTTTGCTCGCTGTCGTTCGAGAAAACATCGCCGCGCATCATGCCAGCTTCCGGCCCGACTTGAATATCAATGCTCGAGGCAAACACGCCGCTATATCGCGGCGCATTTCTTTGAACGGCCGCCTTTTCTCTCAAACACGCCTCTGTTAATGCGGCCCTGGATTCCTCATCGAAAATCGTCGAGTACTGATCGAGATTATCGTTCCGCTCGAATTCGGCGCTAACTTTCGCCATTTCAACCTCTGACCGTTCTAACGTCCTGGCCGGCCCGAATCCTGGCCGCCCTCAGATAACCGAATCCGAGCTTCCGGAGCTCGGCCGCGCGCGACGAATAGATTCCGCTCTTGTTCACAAACAAAGCGATATCGGCCGTCGCGACCGTATGCTCTGACGCTTGCGCGAATTCGTTCGCCAGGTATTGCAGAGCTTGAGCGGCCGAGAGATAGACGACCGCCGGCGAGTCGCTATCCGGAAAAGTACAATCCGGCCCGTCAGGTAAAACATGCGGATAGTTGTAATGGACTCTGACGAGCGTTCCGATCGGCGGAATGAGTGTCGTAAACCGAATCGAGAGAACGTCGTTATCGTCGTGATAAAGAATCCATTCGTCGCGATCCAGCCATTGCGGTTCGCCCCATTGAATAATCGGAAATTCGATCCGCATAGTTTGAGCCGCGAAACTCTCATCGAAAAATTGGAGATCGGCCGTATCGACGCGATAATTCGAATTCGTCGGAACCGCGACGCTTCGCGTTCTCGGCCGCACTTGAGAGTAAAGCGCCAGGCCTCCGTTAACCGCGTCCGTGTAAGCGTCCGGTTGATCCGAGAAATCGCCAGGCGAAGCTTGAAGCTTGCCGGCTTGATCTCGAACCATTTGCATTACCTGGCGAAGTAACTCATCGATTGTCATTTTTTCTTACCACTATCGAACATTCACTCTCGACCTGGCCGGCGCAAATCCTGGCGAGCCGGGGAGACTCGCCAGGACCTTACTTCCCGAGGCCCTCACAAAACCTCGAGGCCCGCGCCGGCTTGATCCTGGCGTTCTTGGTTGGGAGCTTCCCAGGATCGAGACAGATCAAAGCTCACCCATAAACCGCTTTTTTTCTTGCGGCGTCGGATCTCGCCAGTGCGATGTCATTTGATAGCCGCCGCCATTTTCCGGCGAAGCAAAAACCCAAATCGGAATGATGAGCTTTCCGTCGTTATCCGGATCGCGATCCGGATTCATTAGATATTCGTCAGTTGGCAAACAAGCCACTTTTGCCGGATAGCCTTTCGTGTCGGCCGCGCCCAAATAAACGAGATCCGGATAATTCATAAGTCGCCCCCTTTCGATCGGTTAAAATGTTGCGCAGGACCTGGCCGGCTTTTTTAGCGCCTGGCCGGCGGCGCTTTGTGCTTCTCGCCTTCCTTGTTGTGCTCGCCTTTATGCTCATGTTCTTCGATCGGTTCGCCGACTGTTTGAAACCCGTCTTTTTCGTATTGGTCGAATTCTTCCGGTTGAACCTCGAGCTCTTTATACATTCTGACGATCGTCGGCTTGAATCCCTGGCCCTTGTAACCCTCGACCTCATCGGGAGCGACCTCGATCTCTTTACACATTCGCTTGCTTTTTTCCTCTTTGCCTTTTTCCATTTCCTTCCCCTTTCATTCGAATTTTTTCGCCGGCCGAGCCGCTGGAACTCGGCCGGCATAGCAGGAGAACCAATCGAGTATTTTTTTGACGAGCTTCGCTTCCCCCTTTCCTGAAATTTGCGCCCACAACTCAACCCAATAGCAGGCCGACAAAATCCGGTTTGACGACCTTAACCCCCCAAGCGATTCCGAGCTCATATCGGATTCGGCGATATTGCCTATAGAGCGCGACCTGAAAAACTAATCCGCTCACCGGATCAGTGATCTCAGTAACGTCGTCGGCGTCGTCGCCGCCTTCCGGCATAGCGGGAAGCCTGGTTAACAAGTGAACCGCTTCCCGAACGAAAAACATATTCGGCGTGTAATTGCCGCCGACCGTGACCGCGACAGTATTCGCGAGCGGCTTTTTCAAACCTGGCAACGCAAGCGTTAGCGTCGTTCCCGAAAGCCCCGTAGTAACGTATCTATTCGTATCGCCGGCAAATGTAACCGTGTCGCCGGCTAGAATTGTGCCTGATCCTGTCCCGACCGTGATCGCCGTCGCCCCGACTGGATAACCCGCCGCGAAATTGACGACATAGCCGGCGCCGGTTCCTTTCGCGACTCCCACCGGAACTTGAGCCGACGTATGAATATCGAAACCCTCGACGCGACCGATGATTCCTTGCCTCAACAGATCGGCCGTACCCGCTTCGTTGATCTTGAACAAAACGGATTGTTTGCCCCTGACATTTGCGATCGCGGCCGAACCTAAAACGAGTTGACGATCGGTTAACGGCGCCCCATTGTCGTCGAGTACCTGTAACGAATTCGCGAAGTCGCTGAAGTCGCCGGCCGTTCCAAATGGAGCATTGCCGGCCGTTCCGACCGCGCGCGACGCGCTAGTGTAAAGCGCCGCGAGATCGATCTCGATCAGATTGACGAGAGCCCTGATTCCTTGCGCGAATTGCTGGATAATGACATTTTGCATTATCCCGGTTTGAGAAACCGCCTTTTGTTCTTCGCCTGTCCATTTGATCGGCGCATATTTCGACTTTGAGATCGTGAGCGTTCCGTTCCCGACGGCCATGTCGCCATCATCCGGCGGAATCGGCGCCGGCACGATATCGCCTGTCACGATCGCCGGCACGATCGGGTAATTAACTGTTTGGCCGAGCGCGACGCGATCCGCGTTTGAATTGCGGAAAGCCGCCATTGTGAATCCGACCATTTCGCGCGCGACGATATCGAGCGCCATGTAAATGATCGGAATGAGATTATTCAGATTATTCGCCACTGGTTTTGACCTCCCTCGAAAAGTTTTTCGGGGAGCTCGGAAAAGACTTTGCCGGCGACGAATTCACCGCGCGCGCGCTCGGAAAAATCTAATCCGTTATAGTGCCCCCCGATTTAACGTGTTCCATCTTCGCGGCCGGATCGAGAGCGTCGAAGTCGCCGCGTTTGAGCGTCGACTTTCCGGCCCCCGCGCCCTGGCCGGATTTGCCGCCAGGAGCTCCCGAACCGCCGGCGCCTGTCGCGTCCCAGGCCGAGCCGTAATCTTCGGAGCTCTTTAACTCGCCGATCAGAGTCGAAAGCGCCTTGTGTGAATCAGGCGAAGCATTGCCGGCCGCGTCGAATACCTGAATAACGTATTGACCTGAGTCGGCCGGTTGCTCGACGACCTTCACTCGCGATCGCACAGGACCGCCGCCGCCTTCCGGTAGAATCAGCTTCAAACGCTTTCCGCCGGCCGCGACGAAAGCTTGTGTTACCGCGCCGTCGACCATTTGCGCCTGTAATTGCGACGAGACTCTCGAGAGCTTTGCATTCAAGCCAGAGATCGCGGTTTGATGCGATTCTTCCATGCTCTTTTTCAAAGCCTCGAATTGTCCCGTCGACTCGAGCCGCTGTCGTTCCTGATCCTCGAGCGTCTTTAATGCTTTCCTTGCCTTTTCCGGATCGATGCCCGCGAACTTTTGCTCGAGAGTCGTTTTCTCGGCCAGGATTGCATCGCGATTGCTTTTGAGCCCCGTCGTATCTTCCGGTTCGGGAATGTCGATCTCATCCTTGAGTCGAAAACCGTCGCCGTCCTGTTGGTATAGATTGCGATAACCTTCTGGTACATCGCCGAGCTTTGCAATTTTGCCTTTCAGTTTCATCGACTAGACTCCTGTCTATTGATGCGCGCGACTCCTGTCGCGCCTGGTTATCAATTGCCGTCGCCGCCCGTCGTGACTCCTGCCCCGACTTCTGACAACGATTCCATTTCCTTCATCTTCGCCCGCATATTGCCGCGAAATAATTCCCGCAACGCGAGCGCCCGCGCTTCCGCGAGCTCACATAAAAACTTGCGGACCTTCAAAGACTGAATATCGTCTTTGCAAGTATCGAAAACGATATAGCCATCCTCGACCTCGATCTCGACGAATATCGCGCCGTCGTCCTCGACGATCGTCGCCGTCGCGTTCGAACTTTGAAGCAAATCGACAACTTTCATTCGCTCCCCCTTTAATCAGATCCAGCCGCGCCGGCGCCGGTTCCATTCGAGCCGGCCGAGCCGCCGATATCGGCCGAGCCCGCGCCCGTTCCGCCTGGCGCGTCGCCGGCGCCGAGCATGCCGGCGACTCCTGGCGCCGTAGTCGTTCGGATCGTCGAGAGTAACTTTCTTTCGGCGACGATTCGAACTAATTCCTCTGACGCCATGAAGTCGGACATCAGCAAATTACCGCGCTCGAGAATTGTCCACATAGTCTCGAGCGAGAGCGCCGGCGGATTCCCGCCAACTAACGCCGCGAGCGCCGTCACCATGTGACCGTCGACTTTCGCTCGAGTGAAATCTCGATTGACTTGAACGTCGCCGCCGCTGTCGAGGCCCTGGTACTCGGCCGAAAACTCGAGCCCCGCCTCGAGGCCATCTTCCAGAGCGCGCGCCATGCCGGCGAGCTCGCTCGTTTCGGCTTCCCATTCGAGAATTTCTTCCGTCGCCGTCGTTCCGGTTCCCCCTTGCTTTGCCTGCAGGACCGTCAGGCCGAGAACGGCCATGTTCTCTTTCGAGCTCTTGATCTCGTCCTGAGCCTTGCCGATCGCGGCGCCGTTATGCTCGACGAATTTCAAGTCGCCGCCATGCCCGATCCTATAAACCGAATTCGGCGAGATTACCCGTTCCGGCCGCGTTCCGGCCGGTTCCATGAGCTTCCCGCCCTCGACCTGGCCGTCGATCATGTCGTTATCGCCCATGATCTCGGCCAGGATCGGAACATTCGCGATCGTCAGAATATGATCGAGCGCGCTTTGCAAGCGATAAAACCTCAAATTCTCGAACGCGAGATCGTATAACGGCGGAAGTGAAACGAGCGGCGCTTTCGAAGCAGTCGAGATAATGACGAGCGGAATGTTTTGAACTGAGAATGTCCCGCCGTCGATTTGAACGATCGCCGTCGGTTGTTGTTCGTAGAGCTCCCACCCGCCAGGATAAAGAATCCGATATCGGCGCCTCATTTCCTGGCCGTATTTTCCGACGGGAAGCATTACATACTCGGCGAGTGTGACTTGTGAGAGCATTGTCGCGCCGCCGATTACTTCCGTTCGCCAGTTGATGATTTGCGCTTTCTTGTAAAACGCCCAATACGGCCGACGACTGTTTCGCTCGTCGACGAGCGTCGCGTTTGGAACGCTTTTCGTTATCGGTTCCGGCATGTCGATCAGAATCGCCGCGTGTCCATCATTGATCGATGCCTGAAAAACCTCTTTGGCAAACACATCAAAGTGTGTGCCCATCAGATCGATATTCTCGGCTTGCTGTCTTAATAGTTGGGGAACGTTTGCCGAGAGAACCGGATTCCGGCGGAAAACCATTCCGACGAGGCCCGAAATCGTTCGCCGATATGCATTCCAGAATGTCGAGTTTGCCAGGCGCGCCGCGTAAGCCTGGCGACTTTCTTTCTCGAACTTCGGGAGATACTTTTTCCCGCCCGCCTGTATCGCCTCTTGACCTGTAAAACAATCGTCGACCAAATTGAGAGCCGGCAATTGAGCCCGATATGCCGGCGACTGATAAGCCGGCGAATTAGGATCTCCGATCAGTTGTGTTAGACCGTTCATGCTCGAGCTCCCGTCGAGATTCCAGGCCCTCGACCGCCGATAATGAATTCAGTCTCGGCCGTTTGAACGGCCCGAATCGACGACAACGCGAGCGTAAGCGCCGAGACTTGCTCGGCGTTCGAGCCATTCGGAAATTCCGCCGCTTCCGAGATCAGGCCCTCGACCCATGCCGCTGTCTTAGGATGAGGCAAAAATACGCGGCCGTGATAAACGCCGGCGCCGGCCGCGTTCGCTCGAGAAACGAGATTCCCTTCCGGTTCGATCGCCGTGATCGGCGACGCCTGTTTTCGGATTCCTCGAATGATCGCGGCGCCGTTTTGGATCTTGTCGACGAGCTTCGCATTCCGGCTGCCAGGCCATTTCTCGCTCATCCTCGAGATTGCCGCAGTCAAGCCCGGAAAGTCGTATCGCCGGCGATCCTGATCGATGACATAACAGTCGGCGCCCTTGTAACCGTGGACCTGGCCGACGACAAACGCCGCTTTGTTTGGCGGTTCGTCGTCTTTGAATGCCGAATGCCACGTTTGAAGGATCAAATCGAATCTTTCGGGAAGCTCGACGCATTCGACGAACTCGAGCTCGCCGTTTAAACCAATAACCTCGACGGCGCCGAGGCCCTCGCCAGGCCGGCACCAATAGCGCCACCAATGACGCTTGAAAATTCCGTCGGCTTCCGGCCAAAAAGCCATGACTACCGCGTCGCCGGCGTCAGTCGAGCCGCCGATTCGAGATCTCATTTTCCGTTTGCTCTCAACTCTGATCTTTCCGTTACTTTCTTCGCGCCATCGCGGAGTCGTCAGATCGCGAGTGAGCGAGCTCGTTTCGGTTTCGTATTCGGGAAGCATGATCTCGCGGCCGTTCGATGGATCGAGTAACTCGCGAAAATGCCAATACGCGGCCGATCTCTTGTCGGCGAACTCGAGCTCGCCCGATGTCATGTCGCGCATGCTCGTCGACTTCCCGCCATTGAACGGAATCACGGCCATTTCGAGCTCGCGTAATCTGTGAACGACGCCGGTTCCGACCGCGACGATATCGACGACCGCGCTAGCGCCAGGATTCGCTTTCAATCGCCTGGCGATCGCGCCTGTCGCTTGCATAGTGTCCGACGACTCGCATGTGATCTCGCCTATGATGTTATTTTCCCGATGAGCGAGAATAGTCGCGTCGACCCCGCCGGCCGCGATGTCGCCGCCGATCGCCGTCAATCTCGAGATCGCGCCGCCGGCCGCCTTCCATGCTTTCCATCTTTCTTGAGCCGCGCGAATCCACGCGAGCGGAATGATTCCCTCTTTGTCGTCGATCGAGAATTGACCCTCGACGCGATTGAGATAAAGCCTCGAGTTAACGCCCCATTGCGTTCGTCGAGCTTCCGCCCATGCTTTTGCCATTTGGCCGGCCGCGATAACGCGCTCTTTCGTGACGTGTATCGGTTCCCAATCCAAATAGCCTGGCTTTCGCGAGTGAATATCATAAAAGCGCCCGATCGCTTCGCCAGGAGTCGAGAGCGCGACCGCGTAAGCTTCGCCGATCGAGAAAGCGCCCTCACAGGCGTCGAACGTTTGCTCGGCGATCGCTTTCGACTCGTCGAATATAAACAAGATTTGCGGCGCGTGAGCGCCCTCGATGAGCTCATGATTTGAGCTCGCGACGGCGAAAGCCTGGCCCCATCCGAGTTTCAACTCAGTCGCGAGTAATTGATAGCGCGTGAACGGCGTCAGAGGAATCTTTGCCCAATCCAGCCGGCGCGCCCAATGATGTATTTCAGGCCATAGATATCGTTTGAGTTGTCTATGCGAGCCGGCCGTCGTGACGACCTTCCATTCGACGCCGGCGATCTCGCGTGTTATTGCAAACCATAAAATCAGAATCGCCGCGAGCGCCGTTTTTCCGAGCCCATGAGGCCCTCGAACCGCGACTCGTCGACGCTCGATTAAACGATCGCAAATCTCGCCCTGGTACTCGGCGAGCCCTTTATCTTTTTGTGTCCATTTGATGAGATCGCCGGCGAATTTCCGGCAGTCGGCAAAATAGGAATGAAATGTCGAGAGTTGTCCAAGCTGAATAAGCCGGCGCCGTAAACGCAGAATCGCCCCGACCTCGTTCGCTCGAACGACATACATATAGGGAATCCCCTACTTAATCCCCTGAGTAAGACAAAGGGAAATTTTAGTCTGCCACCCTATTAACGAAAAACCACTGTTTAGGCGCGATTCAGTAATATATCGGAGAGCTGCTCGCCCTCTCTTAATCGTTGTAGTGTACTTTCGATTTGCTCGAGCGATAAATTCTCTAACAAGCTTTCAGGAATCTTGACGATATCTAACTTCTCGCCGAATCCCCTCTTTCGGCCGAGCGTTCCGAGAATCCACTTCGCAAGATTCCGGCGTTCCGTCGGATCGCAACGCGACGCGGTTACATGCCGCCCGTTCCCTGGCCCATCTTCGCCGGCCGGTATAGCCGCGCGCGCCTTGCATTGCTCGTATTCTTGTGCGACTGTGACGATCGACTCGCCACAATACAAACACGGCGCCTCGATAGCGTCGGCGATCAGAGCCTCACTATTGTCGAGCAACACTTCGCGCGCGCTTTCTCGTACTTCGCGAAGCCTTTGATTCTTTTTGAGTCGCTTGTCGATTGTGGTGTGACTGCAATCAAGCAACCTGGCCGCTTGCGCGACGATCCCGCGCGATCGCATCAAAGCGAGAGCGATCTGTTTCTCAGTGAGCGACGGCGTTTTTTCCTTTCGCTCGATTCGAGCGTCAGGAAATAGCGCCCCCTGAGTTGTTAAAGCGTCGTGTGCTTCCATCGCCGCTTACCTGCCTTGCGCGCGATCTCTTTCCGACGTTCCGGAGTGAGTTTTGCCGCTCGAGCTTTACCACCTTTGAGGCCTCCGCGCCGGCCGAGCTCGACGGCCGCCGGATTCTTGAGCTCCCCATCGCGTTTGTATTCTGACTTCATAAATGTTGGAATTCTGTAACATGATTCTTGACCGCTTTACAATAGCAAATTATCCGAGATCAAAATTAGGCATAACCTGTTAATTCTGACAGGTTATGTCTATTGCGGATTCTTCCGCAATTCCCGAGCTCGAGATAGCAATTTCCTATAACCGTCAATTTCGACGTTAGCCTTTGCAAATGCGCATTTTCTTGATTGCGGATTTTTCACCAGTCGGCCGACTATCCGGCTTTCCGACTATCCGGCTTTCCGCATATCCGGCCCGTCAGGCGATCGGAACCTCGAGCCAGGACCTCGAGGCCGGCCGGCGATCCGGAGCTCGTCAGGAGCTCACCAGGCGCCGGCGCCGGCCGCCAGGAGCTCGAGCCAGGACAAAAAAAAACCGGCGCCCCTTTCGGCGCCGGCGGAATCTCGAGCTCGAGGCCTCTTATCGATCGCCGAGCTTTTCTTTCGG
>Ga0126369_10002134_pt1 | contig 13974 bp, 7 predicted proteins | sample PanSoiMetaPlot_1_FD_109646 | JGI IMG/M metagenome (GOLD analysis project Ga0126369, IMG submission 109646) | Tropical forest soil microbial communities from Panama - MetaG Plot_1 | ecosystem: Environmental > Terrestrial > Soil > Tropical forest > Bulk soil | place: Panama | collected 2016-02-17 | reverse complement strand
CGCGATACTGGGATCCCTTCGGACCGACGATGACCGCTCCGTACAACCCGTTCCGAGGATTGACGACGATATTGCCGCCGTCCCAGACCAGCGACGTCGTTTCCTCATTGGAAGGATGCGCGTAGAAGGTATAGGTCCGGCTTTCGCCCGGAGCGATGGTCTGATCGCCGGGGTTGTTCCCGACGTTCAGGCCCAGACTGTCTTTCGGATCGAAGGACAGGCCTGGCGCGAAAAAGGATGCCCGGCTTGCCTTCATCTTGTTCTTCAGATTGACCTTGATGCAGTCACCAAGGTTCACCCGCAGCGTCAGCGGGTTGGGTGTTGCCCCGCTCGCCACCGTGGTTGCTTCCTCTTCGAGCGCATAGATCTTGCCTTCCGGCACGGTCAATTCGATTTTCCGCTCGAAATCCACCTCGATCACATCCGGCGCCTTCGAGTTCAGCTTCATCGGGCGATCCAGCGCCACGACGTTGAAGGTCTTCACCGGAGCATCAGACGGACAGACAGAGCTAGGCGTGGCAGGAATCCCGAGAGGATTCGTTCCCTTCGGAAGCTTCTGAAGATCAGGTGTTTCCTTATCCAGCACGCGGACCAGTCCCCATCCCCCTTCGGCGAAGTGCGAGCTTCGGCCGTTGAAGTGGATGTAATCGCCCGGCATACCCTGGAATCCCCCCGCCTTGGTCACAAGGTCATACCGCTCGGCAATCCCTACGTGGATCGAGTTCTTCCGATTGGCATCCGCCGCATACCGTTCCGTCAGGAAGGTATGGCCGGAGAGTGTCCAGACGTGGGACTCGTTCATCAACTGGTGCAGCAGGCGGAAGACCATGGTGTCGCCCGTGTACGCCCGCAATAGTGGCGTGTCAGGATCTCCATGAATCGCGCTGCTGAACAGCTTCGATGTGTCCGGATTGTTCGAGAGGCGTTGCGCAAACGGTTCGGCGCGGAAGTTCAAGCCGCTGCCGGTCGTATGCGTACCGCCGTTGATGTACTTGTTCGGTGCATTCAGGATCTTCTCTGGCATCTGGAACGACACCGTTTTGCCAGCTTCCAGCGCCACCTCGACCGGCTGTCCGGGAGGATTACCGGCTTCGATGATATTCACGGTGTGCGGCACCGTGTCGTGGATGGAAACCATCAACTCACGGAAGCTGCCGCTCACTCCCGCCCCGATCGGCTCGTTGCTGTGGATGTCCGCAATCGGACCGCTCCACACGAGCTTGCCGTTCTTCGGATCGTGATAGGTGGATCCGAAGGGCTCCACAAGGGTCACGCCGAACCCGCCGTGCGGCCAGGTCGTCGCGCCGAACGCGTGGTCGTGCCAGAACACGGTTCCCAGGTCGACGTCGACCCACCACCGATAGCGCACAAACTCCGGCGACACGAGGTCGCCCGCAGGGTGGTTATGCTTCAGCGGCTTGAACAATGTGATGCTATCGCCCTTGATCGCTTTGATGCGGGCGACTTCGGAGCAGCTCTTATCCCGCGGCAGTGAAGCCGTGGGATCGTTGCCCTTCTCCAGACAGTCCATCCCAACCATCAGCTCGGTGTTTTCGTGGAACTTCGTCGCACCGGGCGCCAGTTGGATCTGGATGGAGGTCGCGCCTGCTTTCACCGCACCTGAGAGTTTTGCCACCATCGGCGCCGGCAACCCATGCTTCGTCTTCTTGCCAAACATGGTGAACGGCCGGACCGACATTTCATATTCGAACCCGGAGATCACGCCATCCGAATTCCCCGTATCGAACTGGAAGAAGTGGGGATGGATGTTGATCTTGGACGACTGGAAGTTGGTGAAATCGTCGTCGTCCCATTCGCTGGTGAGAATCGAATCCACACAGTCATACACGTTGGCACGAATGACCGCGGGGTACTTCATATCGTCGTTGGCTCTGGTCAGCCGCTCTTCTTCATGCAGCACATAGATCAACCCGTCTTTGTCTACAATGGCCGGCTCTTTGCCTTGCTTCTTGGCTAGGGTGATCGGCATCCGGACAAAGTGAATGTTGTAGAATTTCCGATTGGCGTTTTCAGGACAGAGGCTCCACCGGCCCTGCTCCCCCGGTTGGGCCGGCTCACTGGTTCGTTCACCGTTTGCGTCCTGGTGAATCGGCTCTAACCATGGCGCGCCACTGTGGTTCGCCGAGAAAGGCACGCGCTTGCCGAAGTGCGGCTTGAATAGCGGCCATGCCAGCTTGCCGGTGGTTGGATCGAACAGAATCGCTGGTCTGGTGCTGTCATCCCACTTGGCTGCCCACTGATACTTCGGGTTCTGGGCTGTGCTCTCCCGCTCTCCGACTGCCACATTGCCGTTCCACTTCCAGTCCCACACGGTCGCATCGTAGGCCATGATCTGGCCCTTTTCGTCGTTCGTGTGGCCGGGCTGACCCTGAGCTGGCACGAACATCTCGACCCAGTCCTTGATGTTCACGATCACCGGATCGGATTTCCAGTTGGTCTTCTGACTCTTGTCGACGATCTTGAAGGTTTTGCCGAACCAATCAACGGTCGTCCCGATCAGTTTGTCGGATGACACACCGAGCTTCATCCGACCTTGCCGATCCGGCAATTCCCGCATGTCCGGCATCGTGTCGGTGTGACCCGCTCCTACTTGGAACGTGTTGTACACGCGGGCATACCCCCACATCCCCGCCACGTAGTGGTGCGCAACGTGGCAGTGGAAGAGGAACTCGCCGGCCAGATGCTGGCATTGACCAGCTCCGCATTCCGGCTCGAGGTCGAGCGATTCGGACGGACCGATGACTTCGACGTCCACCCGGTCTGACTTGGTCCGGACGACCGGATATTTGACCGGCCCGTCCTGACCCATCGCCCACATGTTATTGGGTTCGGTGGCCGGACTCCGCTGCCAGCGGATCGATCCGCTGTGGGGATGGTGGGAATGGAACACTTCCGACCCGCCATGGACCAGCCGCCACTTGACCGGATCGCCGAGATAGGCACGAGGAATTGTCGTCGGCACATCGCCGAACGTATAAGCGCTATAGGCCAGCGACTCGTCCTCGAAACCGAAATATTCGTGTTGCAAGTGCATCTGATCGATACCGAATGGTTCGCTGCGATAGTTCAACGCACGACCGCCCGGCCGATAGGCATCGGTCAATGGATCGCGCTGGGGCAAGAAGTCGCCCTTCTTGTTCAACGGACGGAAGGCTTCGTCTCCGATCTCGTGGTAGAAAATCACAAACTCGCGGAAGTCCGGTCCTGACCCATTGTCGATCGCCACCTGCCAACCGCTCTTGGTTTCCGGAGCGGAGCCGGTGCCGAGCGGATCGAGGTATTTGGAGCCTTTGGGTTCAACGATGAATGCGCCGAAGAGACCCAGGACGGTGAGCTCGCGGTCATGGCTGTAAGAATGGAACTGCCGCACACCTTCCTGCATGTGCGGATGGATATACCACTCAAACTCCTGTGACTTGCCTGGCGCAATGATCGAATCCGGGTTCGTCGTCGTCGCCGGCTTGCCGGTCGCGCTCACAATCATGCTGGAGGCTTGGATGAACATACTGCCATCCTCGCTCTCCATTTGATTGCGGAGCGTGAGCTTCACACAATCGCCCTGGTTGCCACGCAGAACTAACGGCTGGATCACATCGCCCTGGAGACCAGTGGACACGGCCCCTGGATCGAAGCCTTCCTTCTCACGCGCGTCTTTGTTCTTGGCTTCCTCGGCGCGCGCCTTTTCGACATTTTCAGTCAGGATGTACATGTAGCCCGGATAGTAGTCGAGCCACCGATTCAGCGTGATCTCGATGTTGATCATCGAGACATCGTATTGATTCGTCGGCGCACCGGCCGGACACCTGCCGCCCGACGTCATGACGGGCTCACCCTTGCCGGAATCAGTCATGAGCAGGAAGCTCGACCCGTCCCCGCCCATGTACTGGTGCATCATCGATGTGTGGTTGAAGGCTCCGGACGTCTGCTGGGCCTGCGCGTCTTTCTGGGCCTGCTCTTCAAGCCTGCGCATTAGACGATTGTGCTGCATCTCCAATTTCTCTGATCGCCCCGCCCGTCCTTCAATCGCATCCTCGACCAAGGTCTGACTCTTAAGGGCCTGGGCCCAGCCAGGCATCGAGACAGAAGTGGCATGTCCCTCGTGAGATGCTCCTCCCGGTTCTGCCGCAAACAATCCCGGTGTCACCACCAGACTGCTCGTTAGCAGCACGCTATTCAGCATCAGCGCCGGATTGGTTCGGCGCTGCCTGCCTCTTCGTTGAAATAGAAAAGAACTCATCGTACGGCCTCCTCATCTAAGTCCACCTCAACGGGCGGATTGGTCATTAAGAACTCGCTGTTCATATCTCGTCGATCACTTAAAAACGATGCTTCAACAAGACCGCTCTAGAGCGACCGGCCTCAATTAAGTAAAAGGGCTGGTGAAGGGTTCCTTCTTGCGAAGAAATGGGTCATTCGGAGGCCGGTCCAAAATCACCCAGGCCTTCACCAGCAGAGTCCCTCAAGCGCAATCGACGTGCCGGAGTGGCGACTCAGAAATCGGAGTGGAAATTTCCTTGCGAACACATGGAGTTAGTGGGATGCCACCCATTCAGACGGTTAGCAATGGCTGATGAAAATTTCTACGCTGTTAGACAGTGCCATATGTCGCGAGAAGGAGGATGTTGAGATTTCAACATGTTTGGGTGTCTAACCCCTTGGACACTTTGAGTAGGAGAAGTGGGGAGATTCGGGGCAGAAACTGATGAAATGCGGTACCGCAGGTGCTCGGTCTGCGGACTCGTTCGGCTGTTGTCAGAGGCTCATTTAGCTGCCGGAAGGACGTTGCCCATCCCGGAGCTCTGACAAGGCCTTGAGAATTTCCGATGGGCGCGGCGGGCAGCCGGTAATGCGGATGTCGACCGGAATGTGGCGCTCGACCGGGCCGGTAACGGCGTAGCTGCCCTTGAACATGCCACAGTGAACCGCACAGTCACCGAGCGCGATGACAATCTTCGGGTCAGGCGTTTGTTTGTACACATCCTTCAATGCCCGCTCCATGTTGACCGTGACTGGACCCGTCACCACCAGCGCGTCGGCGTGGCGCGGCGACGCTGCGATATGGACGCCAAACCGCTCCACGTCGTAGACGGGATTCGCCAGGGCATTCATCTCCATCTCGCAGGCATTGCAAGACCCGGTATCGACCTCGCGGATCGTGAGAGACCGTCGAAAGGGTTTGGTCTTTTCGGCTGCCTCAGGACTGATCCGTTCCGGTGACGCTTCGGCTTTCGAATATCGCCCCGTCACCACGCCCGTCCTCAGACTTTTCCTGATGATCCGAAACATGTGTCCCCTTCTCGCAAGGTCGTGAGGCGTCAGGCGCTTTAGGACGCTGACTTGTTGTCATGCTCCGTATCCCTCACGCCTCACCCCTTACTCCTCTCGGTCAAAGATCATTGCCAGCATACGACAGATTGAAACTCTTATTGATCAGTGGAAAGTCCGGAATGATGTTACCGAGCACCGCCCATTGGATCGCAGGCCAATTGACAAACGACGGGTCGCGCACCTTGCAACGATGAATCTGCCCTGCTTCGCCTGCCATCACGACGTAAAGAATTTCACCCCGCCAGCCCTCCACCGCGGAGAAGGCCCAAGTTCCCCTGGCAGGCACACGAGTCGGCAGGGTGAGCCCCGGTCCTTGAGGTATGTGTCGCTTGATGTCTCTGATGAGTCGGATGGATTCATGAATCTCATCGATGCGCACCCGCATCCGTGCTCTGACATCCCCATACCGATAGAGCGCCACCTTAAGAAGCAATTCGTCATAGGCAGCGAACGGGTGGTCGCGACGGATATCACGATCGATCCCCGATGCCCGGCCCACGAGCCCGATCGCTGCGTGATCCCATGCCGTACGCTCTGTCAGAATGCCGGTGGTCTCCAATCGATCCGTCAAAGAGGCATTAGCAAACAGAATCTTCTCAAGGTCCGTGAACTCGGTCTCGATGGAATCCAATTCTGTCACCACCTGGGTCAACTGCTCGTGGGTCAGATCGATGCCAACGCCACCCACGCGATTGACCCCTCGCAGAAATCGCGATCCGGTCAGTCGGTCATTGAGCTGCATGATGCGCTCTTTGAGCCGGCCACAATGTGCATGAGGCAGGGCATAGGCCGTGTCGTTGCAGATGGCCCCGACGTCGCCCAGATGGTTGTGGAGGCGTTCCAGTTCCAAAAAGAGACTCCGCAGATAGCGAGCGCGTCGCGGCACCTCAACCTGCATCAGTGTTTCGACCGCTTGGCAGTAGGCGAGGCTATGGCCGACCGTCGTGTCGCCTGACACCCGCTCGGCCAGGGGCACGGCTTCCGTGAGTCGCTCCCGCTCGAACAGCTTCTCCACTCCTCGATGCTTCCAAAAATGATGAACCTCGAGCTGCATGATTGGCTCGCCGGCGACCGAGAACCGGAAATGCCCTGGCTCGATGATGCCCGCGTGGATCGGTCCAACGGGAACCTCGAAGACCCCCTCGCCTTCGATCCGTCGGAACGCATAGTTCCCTTGGGCCCGCTCCAAGACCGTGTCCCACTGGAAGTCTTTCTTGAGTGGATGGGCGCCCTTCGGCCAGTGCTCGTGACGGACGAGGCGGCGCATATCCGGGTGTCCGACCGGAATCAAGCCGAACATGTCGCGGATCTCACGCTCGTACCATTTGGCCGCATGGATATGGGGCGTGATGGACCGGAACAAACGATCATCTCCCTCCAGGTCCGTGCAGAGCAGCAGCCAGTCTTTCCGCTCCGCCAGTGTGAACAGATAGCAGAGTTCGTAGCGCGCCTCGTGCGGTCGATGGTCCACGGCCCACAGGAGCGACAAGGCACCCCGGAGACTCGGATGGGTATGGAGATAATGCGCGACCACCGGCACATCCTCTTTGTTGAGCTTCAGCCGAGGCGTGCTGTGGACAGGGGACATCTCCACGACGGAATTTCCGTACGCCGCTTTTAACTGCTCGACGCCTGCCATGACATCAGCCATTGCATCACCTCACGAGCAGCACGCTGACCGCGCGATCCAATAGTGCTTTGATGGGCTCAGGAAGCGTCACACCTAATCCCACTAATGCCAAGCCTATGACGACCAGCGGGATATGCCCAATGTTCCATGTTTCCCCGCGCTTCACACCGTCCGGCGGCGTTCCCCACACCATGGAAGTAAGCCGATAGGCAAAGCCTCCGAAAAGCGCGACCGCAAACAGCAGAAATACGGTGACGATCGACAAGCTGCGCACATCATCGGCGACACTGACAGTGAGAAAGCGACCCACGTGCAGCGTGTCCGAGGCAAAACTCTGGGTTGCGAGCGCGGAGATGACCATGATTTCACTGACAAACATCGAGAACGGGGGCATCCCGACCAAGGCCAAGCCTGCAACGAGCATCGCCACCGCCGTGACCGGTTGAACCTGTGCCAGCCCCTGCACCTCACCGATGTCACGGGTGGCAAACCGGCGATGCACATTGCCTGCCGAGAAGAACGCCAGCGACTTCGCCAACGCGTGGTTGAGCAAATGGAACAGGCCGCCGAACAGGCCCACCGGTCCCCCCACCCCGAACCCCACCATGGCCAACCCCATGTGTTCGACACTGGAATAGGCGAACAACCGTTTATAGTCGCGCTGGATCAGGATGAAGAGGGCGGCCACCACGAATGAAATCAGCCCGAACAGCATCAATAGGTTGCCCGTGAAGGCAGACGGGAGTGCCTGATCCATGATGGCTTTGCTGCGAAGCACGGCATAGACGGCCACGGTTTCCAATACCCCGGCCAGCATCGCCGTAACTGGCGCCGGCGCCTCGCTATAGGCATCCGGGAGCCAGGCATGCATGGGCACGAGCCCGATCTTGGTCCCGTAGCCGACCAGGAGAAAGATGAACGCGAGCTTGAGCACGTGTGGATCCAGATGCCCGGCTACTTCGAAGAGTTTGGTCACGTTCAACGCCGTACTTTCATCTCCCAGGACCCGGACCGATGAATAATAGGTCAGCACCGTGCCGAACAAGGCCAGGGCGATACCGACCGAGCAGAGAATCAGGTACTTCCATCCCGCTTCCAGCCCTTCGCGCCTTCGAAAGAAGGCGATCAGGAAGGTCGTTGCCAAGGTCGTCCCTTCGATGGCCACCCATAACACGCCCAGACTGTTTGCCATCGTCGCCACAATCATGGCAAACAAAAAGGCATGAAACAGGACAAAGAACCGGCTCAGGCGCCTTGGAGTGATGACACCCCCAGCCACGTAATCGTCGAAATAGGCCCATGTGTACAACGAACAGGACAATCCGATCACGGTCACGATGAACAGGATGAACGTCGAGAGCGCATCAAGGTAGACCAGCCCCCAGAGCGCGGTGATGGGTCCTCGGGCCAGCACCTGTTGAATGAGCGCGATCTCTGAGACGACCATGCCGATCATCGTGGTGAGATTCACCCCATGCAACAGACGGGCGTGCGTGGTCGCCATGCTGAGAACAGCGGCGAGCAGTGGTGCGCCGAGGAACATCGCCACCGGCGCCGTGATCATAAGCATTAGGGCGCCTCGATCCCGAGGTTGAACATCTTCACGATGGACGCCAACAAGGTTCCTAGCCCGGATGGAACCTGCAGCCCAATCATGCCCAACGCAACAATGTTGATTCCCACTGCGGTACTCGTGAAGACGCGGCACTGTCCACCCACCGCAGTGCCTGCCTCTCCCGGCGCGCCGAGTGCCATACGCAGGACCTGAAAGAGCAAGGTCGCAAAGGCCAGCGCCAGAAGAGCCAGGAACACGTAGGCCACTTCAGGCCTGGCGGTATAGGCTCCGGCGACAATCAACACCTCACTCGTAAAGAGTCCGAAGGGCGGCATGCCAGCCAATGCGACGCCGGCCACGAGGATAGCGATCCCTGCGACCGGCATCCGGCCCAGCAAGCCAGTCACCCGATCGAGCAATCTGTGGTTGTGCCGAAGAAACACGAGCCCGGCGCCGTAGAACGCCATGGATTTGGCGAGGGCGTGGTTCATCAAATGCCATGCGCCCGCAAAAATCCCGAGGCCGCCGATACCGAATCCCAGCAACGCGATCCCAATGTGCTCGATGCTCGAGTAGGCGAACAATCGCTTGTAATCACGCTGGACCAGAAAGAAGGTCGCCGAGACGGCGAGCGACAGCAGCGCTAATCCGATGATCAGCTTACCGGTAAATTCCGATCCCACACTTCTATCCGTCACCGCTTTGAATCGCAGGATGGCGTACACAGCGAGCGTCAGCATATTTGCCGACAACATGGCACTCACGGGCGTGGGAGCTTCGGCATGCGCATCGGGCAGCCACGTATGCATCGGGGCAATTCCCGCCTTCGTCCCGTAGCCGATTAACGCGAAGATAAAGGCAATCTTGATAGCGGTCGGATTCAACCGTTCGGCTGTCTGGTACAACTGGGACCACCGCAGGGCCTCACTCGAGACACCCAACACATGTTCCGAGGAATAGTAGATCAGGATGGTGCCAAACAACGCGAGCGCAATGCCGACTGAGCTCAGGATCACATACTTCCAACCGGCCTCTAAGGCCGCCTTGCTTCGGTCAAACCCGATGAGCAGCGCGGCCGAAAGGGTGGAACCCTCGATGGCGATCCACATGATGGCGATGTTTTCGATGTTGATTGCCAGGAGCATCGCGGCGAGGTAGAGATCGAACAAACAGAAAAACTGGCTGTAGCGTCTCAACGACACGTGCGCGCGATCCAATTCTTCACCCATGTAGCCCACGGCAAAGAGCGTCCCGGTGCTCCCCACGACGCCGACGATCAAATCAAGCCAAGCGCTCAACGAGTCCGATACCAAGAAGTTCCCCGCCGATACGCCGCCAGTTGCGACGACCCGTTCCGCCACGAGCGCGGCGGCGACCAGCATCGCCCCAGCCTGGACGCACTGGAGGACCTCGATCGCCCGCCTCTGCCCCACGAGCAGGCTTACGAATCCCGCCACCACAGGAGTCGAGACTAAAAGGACGAGGGACCAGGTCATGTGTGCTATTCCCTGAGGGTTGTCAGCTTGCTGGTATCCACGCTGTCAAAGGCATCCTGCAGCCGGTGACTGTAGATGCCGACGATCAAGGCGCCCACCAGCACATCGAAAAACACGCCCAGCTCGACGATGAGCGGCATGCCGTAGGCTGCGGCGGTGGCCCCCAGGAACAGGCCGTTCTCCATCACGAGAAATCCGATCACCTGGGTGACGGCTTTCTTGCGTGCGATCATCGTGAAAAACCCGATCAGGACGATCGCCAGGGCAATCGCCAGAGAATCACGCGTGAGCAGGAAACCAAGAGGAATGATCGGCTGGGTGATGAAGAACGCCAGGATCACGAGCGCGCCGCAAATCAACAGGCCCGTCGGGACGTTCACATTCATCATCAATTCGCGCGAGACGTTGAGTCGCTCGATCACGTTCTTCAAGATCCGCGGGATGACAACCACCTTGATGATGATCGTGAGAGCGGCGGCGATGTAAATGTGATGAATCCCCGTGAGAAAGGCGACGAGGGAGGCTGTGAGGGCGAGAAAGACCGACTGCAGGGCGAACAGATCGACACAGGCCGAGAGGCGCCGCTGCGCCACGATCGCAAAACATGTCAGCAGCAAGAGCGCCGAGCCCAAGTCCACGATTTGGGAACCGATGTGAGGCGAAAAGAGCGGCACGTCATCCTCGCAAGACGTAGAAAAACACCAGCCCGAGCAGCGCCAGGATAAAGGCGACCCCCAGCAAGTCCGTCACCCTGAACAAACGCAGCTTCGCGAACATGGATTCGATCACGCCGATCAGCACCGCCAACGCGGACACTTTCACGAGATACGTTGCCAGGCCAACGCCCAGTGCGGCTGGTTCTACACTGGTCGCAATTCCCCACGGAGCGAATACATTCGCGATCAAGGTGAGAAACACTAGCAACTTGAGTCCGGCTGCCCACTCGACCAATGCCAGATAGCGTCCTGAGTATTCCAAGACCATGGCTTCATGGATCATGGTGAGTTCCAAGTGAGTCGCTGGATTGTCCACCGGCACTCGTCCCGTTTCGGCAATCGCCACGATGAACAGGGAGGCGAGAGCCATGAGATGGGGTGAGGGATCGGTCACAATCCCTTCGAGCAACGCCGTCTTGTGGACAATGGTGCTGAGGTTCGTCGACCCGGCGGTAAGCGCGATTGCAAAGATCGAGAGAATCATGGCCGGTTCGGTCAGCGACGCGACGATGGCCTCGCGGCTGCTTCCCATGCCGCCGAAGGCTGACCCCGCGTCGAGGCCCGCCAGGATGAGAAAGAAAGTCCCCAACGCGAGCAGGTACACGAGGGCAATGATGTTGCCCGCAAAGTTTAGTGGAGTCTTGGACACAAACACCGGCACCAACAGTCCTGCCGCCAGCGTTGAGGCAAATAAGATGTAGGGGCTGACGGCAAAGATCCAGGAAGTCGTGGATGAAACGACCGGTTGCTTGCGGAAGAGCTTGGCGATGTCCATGTAAGGTTGGAAAACACTGGCCCCGCGGCGTAATTGCAGACGCGCCTTCACTTTCCTGATGAGTCCCACGATAAATGGTGAGACGGCGAGCAACACGATGATCTGTCCGACGACAACGATGATGGCTTGCAGCATCTGGTTACACCGCGATCAACAGCAAGACGACCAACGTGACAAAGATGTAGGCCAAGTACAGGTGCAGGCTTCCCGCCTGGATCACCCGTAGACGCTCGGCCATGGCTGTGAAGAACGCGACCAGAGGATCATAGAGGTACTTCTGGAACACCGGTTCAATGTGGAACTCGAACCGGCGTCGCTTGGCGAAGTACCGCGATTCTTCGAGAAACTCCGTCTCGAGCTTCACGGTCGGTTGATAGATCGTACTGAAGACTCGCTTGATCGGTTGCACGAACCCGGTCGCAGTGTACTCCATGCGACGCGTGAGGTTGATCCCGCAGCCCCAAGTCTTGTAATAGCGTTTCCTCACGAGTCCGCCGAATGCCACCACGAGCCCGAGCGCGAGCATCGACAGCGCCACTAGCAACAGCGCGAGGACGGGCGGCGAGAGGCTGGAGAACTCCACATTCACCGGAGCCAAGGCCCAACCATCAAGGGCAAGCACTTTGCCCTCGATCGACACACTTGCAAACGGTGTGACGACCCGATCCAGTAGCGGCACGACCACCATCGGTGCGACACCAAGGACGACGCAGATGATCGCCAACAGGGCCATCCCGAGGCGCATAGAAACCGAAACCTCTCTCGCGTGGCGGGCATGGGAGCTTCGTGGCAGAGCGAGAAATGAAATTCCGAACGCTTTCGCGAAGCAGGCCAGAGCGAGCACCCCAGTCAGGGCCAACATCGCTGCCGCGAGTGGAAGTATCAGCTTCAGAAGGATGCTGGGGATATGAAAGCTCAGAAAGAGGCTTTGGAAGACCAGCCATTCGCTCACGAATCCGTTCGTGGGTGGGAGCGCCGCGATCGACACCGCTCCGATGAGAAAACAGGCCCCTGTCCAGGGCATCCGCCGGAGTAAGCCGCCGTATTCCTCCATGTTTCGGGTGTGGGTGGCGTAGAGCAGTGAGCCGGCGCCCAAAAAGAGCAGCGCCTTGAACATCGCGTGGTTGATCGTATGATAGAGCCCGGCCAGCAAGCCAAGCGCGGCAAACTCGTTGAGCCCGTAGGTCTGAAAGATCATACCGGAACCGATCCCTAACAGGATGATGCCGACGTTCTCCACGCTGTGGTAGGCGAGGAGGCTTTTCAGATCATGTTCCATCAGCGCGTACATCACACCCAGCAATGCCGACACGGTTCCGACGAGCAACACAACAAACCCCCACCACCAGGGAAATTGGCCGCCGAGAAAATCGAAATACACGCGCACGAGCGCGTAGATAGCTGTCTTGATCATCACCCCGGACATCAGTGCTGAGATATGAGACGGCGCGGCGGGATGCGCATAGGGCAACCACACGTGGAGTGGCACAATACCCGCCTTGGTTCCGAAACCGATCAGAGCCATCAGAAAGGCGACGGTTCTCATCCCTTCCGGCAGGGGCTGCTCCGGATGCCGGAAGGCCTCGAACGAAAATGACCCCCCCTCTTGGAAGAAGATCAGGAAAGTCAGCATGATGAAGGCCGTCCCGACGTGAGTCATGATCAAATAGAACAACCCAGCGTAGCGAACGTCAGCCTTCTCATGTTCTGTCACGACGAGAAAGTACGAGAGGAGCGACATCAGTTCCCAAACGATGAGGAAGAAGAACCCATTGTCGGCGAGGACCACGAGCGTCATGGAAAGCAGAAACCCATTGAAGAGAGAACCGAGTGCCCCGAGGGAAGCACGACCGTAGTATTCGGTCGCGTACCCGAGGGCATAGATCGAGGCAGCTACACCGACGAGCGAGATGGTCAGCAGGAAAAACGCCGCCAGCGGATCGAGGCGGATTGCAAAACTGAGATAGGGAATGGTGGAGGAAAGCGAGGTGGTCAGGGGTTCAGGTGCGATCAGACCTGCTATGCCAAGCGCTACACCAAGGAGGCCCGCCGTACAGGCGAGGCTGTGGGCGACAAGATTCTGGTGTGTAGGGCGGCTTGGCAGACAAGCAGGTACGACGACACCCGCCGCGTAACATGTTAGCAGGGCCATGACGAGCACACTCATCACGGTCCAAACTCACAACGTCGAACACCGTAATGATTCCTCATCAGTAGCAACTAGTTGCTCTCGGAATACCAAAGAACGGACAAAGAATATACTGATCGCGTGCGGTTACTACTTTGTTGCAACCCCGACAATTCGGCGTTAATGAATCTGATACGTTCTCAGCTTGTTATAGAGGCTCGCCCGACTGATGTTGAGCAATTTGGCCGTTTTGACTCGGTTGCCCTCGGCCTGGTGCAGGGCCTGGCGGATGCGGGCCTCTTCCGCGTGGGTCACCGCCCGGCGG
>Ga0126369_10002132_pt1 | contig 13978 bp, 16 predicted proteins | sample PanSoiMetaPlot_1_FD_109646 | JGI IMG/M metagenome (GOLD analysis project Ga0126369, IMG submission 109646) | Tropical forest soil microbial communities from Panama - MetaG Plot_1 | ecosystem: Environmental > Terrestrial > Soil > Tropical forest > Bulk soil | place: Panama | collected 2016-02-17 | reverse complement strand
TGGTCGAAGACGATGAGCGGATGCAGGTTCCCGTCACCGGCGTGGAACACGTTCATCATCGTGAGGTCGTACTCGCCGGCGATCTCGTAGACCCGCTGCAGCACGTCCACGAGCCGGGTGCGCGGGACAACCGCGTCGTGCAGGTAGTAGTCGGGCGCGATGCGGGCGATGGCACCGAACGCCGACTTCCGGCCTTTCCAGAGGAGCGCGCGCTCGGCGTCGTCGGCGGCGACGCGCACGGTGCGGGCCCCGTGCTCGGCGCCGACGCGCCGAACGGCCTCGACCTGGGCCGCGACACCCGCCGGGAGCCCGTCGAGCTCGACGAGCAGCACCGCCGCCGCGTCCCGCGGATACCCGGCGCCGACGAAGTCCTCGACGGCGCGGGTGATCTCGGCGTCCATCATCTCCAGCGCGGCCGGGACGATACCGGCGGAGATGATCCCGCTCACCGTGGCCGCCGCCGCTTCGATCGATGTGAAGTCGAGCAGCAGGGTCCGCACCGCGGGCGGATCGGGCAGCAGCCGCACCGCGATGCGGGTGGCGATGCCCATCGTGCCTTCGCTCCCCACGAAACAGCCCCGCAGGTCGTAGCCGGCCTGGTCCGGCTCCAGCCCACCGAGCTGCGTGGTCGAGCCGTCGCCGAGCACGACCTCGATCGCGAGCACGTGCATCGCCGTGACGCCCGACGCCAGGCAATGGGGCCCGCCAGCGTTCGTCGCCACGTTGCCGCCGATCGTGCACGCCTGCTGTGACGACGGATCGGGTGCGTAGTGCAGACCGAGGTGGTGCACGGCCCGGGTGAGATCGAGGTTGAGGACGCCGGGCTCGACCCATGCGTAGCGCTCCTCGACGTTCACCTCGAGGATCCGGTTGAGATGCGTCGTCACGATCACCAAGGGATCGCCGACGGGCGTCGCGCCGCCGGCGAGGCCGGTACCGCTGCCCCGGGCCACGAAAGGACGGCCGTGGCCGGCGGCAACCCGGACCGCAGCGGCCACGTCCGCGCCGCCCTCGGGGAAGCACACGGCGGCCGCGTCGCCCCGGTCGACCCCTGCGTCGCGCTGGTACAGCGCGAGCTCGAGCGGCTCCGCACGCGCCCGTCCCGCACCCAACGCGGCCTCGAGGTCGGCCACCAACACGTGGACATCACCACTGGTCCCGATATGCGAAGCCTACCGACGCGCGGTCGCTACTCTCGGCGCCGTGAGCGCGTCGCGAACCCGGTCGGGCCCGGTCAGGGAGTGGGTGACCTTCGACGATCCCGCGGACGAGGGTCGCCGCTGGCAGATCGACGTGACGTTCCTCACGTCGCACTGGGAGTGCATCTTCGGCCGCGGGTGCCAAGGCGTGCTCACCGAGCCGGCACCGGAGATGGTGCAGGGCTGCTGCTCGTACGGGGCACACTTCTCGAACCGTAAGGACCGGGACCGTGTCGCGCGCGCCGCCAGGGAGCTCTCCGACGACGAGTGGCAGTACGCGAAAGCCGGGCGCGCCAAGGGCATCTATGCCAAATGTGGTAAGGACGAGGAAGGCCGCATCGAATGGCGCACGCGGCTCGTCGACGACGCGTGCATCTTCTTGAACCGGCCGGGGTTCGCCGCCGGCGCCGGATGCGCGCTGCACCTGCACGCGATGCACACGGGCCGGCACCACAGCGACCTCAAGCCCGATGTGTGCTGGCAGCTGCCGCTGCGATGCGTCGACGAGGAGCAGGAGGACGGCACCGTCGTCTCCACGTTGTCGGAGTTCGGTCGCGACGGTTGGGGCGAAGGGGGCGCCGAGTTCGCGTGGTGGTGCACCGAGGCGCCGGAGGCGTTCACCGGCCGGCAGCCGGTCTACCGGTCCATGGGCGAGGAGCTGCGCAAGATGCTCGGCAGCGACACGCTCTACGAGCAGGTCGTCGACTATCTCGACCAGCGTGCGCGGGCGAAGCCACCGCCGACACCGCATCCCGCTGAGACTCCCGTGCAGTTCACGCGCCGCCGGCCGGGGACGAACGGTCGTGCCGGGCGCACTGAATGACGCGCGCGTCGACCGACGTCACGGAGCTCCTCGACGCGCTCGCCGGCGAGCAGGTCGGCCTACAGGCCGACCTGCACGGCATCACAGATGACGACTGGTTCCGGCCCACACCCGCCCGGCGATGGGACGTGCGCGATCAGATCGCGCACCTCGCCGACATCGACGAGATCGCCATCGACACGTGTCTTGATGGGCCGCGTCCGCTGAACGACTTCGCAGCCCGCTTCGCGTCACCCGACGACACGACGCTCTGGGGCGTGCTTCGGGGACGGCGCATGGCCGGCCGCGACGTGCTCGCCTGGTGGGAGGAGACCTCGGCGCGCGAACGCGACGTCCTTGCAAGCCTTGACCCGGCCGCACGCGTTCCATGGGGCATCGGCATGCGGGCGCCGTCGCTGATTACCGCGAGGCTGATGGAGACGTGGGCCCACGGCCTCGATGTGCGTGAGGCGCTCGGCCTCCCGGTCGTCGACACCGACCGCCTTCGCCACGTCGCCTGGCTCGCCTATCGCGCGCTCCCCTACGCGTTCTCGTTCGCGGGGCGCGAACGCCCGCCCGGCGAGCTTCGCGTGGAGATCACCTCGCCTGAGGGCGACGACACCTGGGAGTACGGCCCGGCCGAGGCACCCAACCGGATCACGGGTCCGGCGGGCGAGCTGTGCCGGTTGTTCGCCCAGCGGATCACTCGGTACGAGGCGCGCGGGCTCGTCGCCGAGGGCGACGGCGCCGTCGCCGCGCTCGAGGTCGCGCGGGCGTTCCTGTAACTACGGGCCGCCGACCAGTCCGCCACCGTCGACGACGATCACGTCGCCCGTCATCCATGACGACGTGTCGGAGGCGAGGAACAACGCCGCGCCGGCGCAGTCGTCGGGGACACCGAGCCGCTTCATCGGGAACCGGGCCGCCGCCCCCTCCTCGTCATGCTCGAACAGCGCCCGGGCGAAATGCGTCTTCACGAGGCCGGGCGCGATCGCGTTGACGCGCACGCCCGGTGCGAGCTCGACCGCGAGCTGGCGCGTCAAGTGGATCAGCGCCGCCTTCGACGTGTTGTACATGCCGATCCCCAAGGACGGCCTGATCCCGCCGAGAGACGCAACGTTGATGACGGCACCGCCGTGGTCGCGCATCCACGATCGCCACGCCGCCTGCGCCAGCAGCAGCGGACCTTCGAGGTTGACCTCGAGCACCTTGCGCACTGCCCGCGGCTCCGTCTCGATCATCGGGCCGAACGTCGGGTTGGTGCCGGCGTTGTTCACCAGGATGTCGAGCCCACCGAGATCGTTCACGCAGTGGGCGACGCCCGCTTCGATTGCCTCCGGGTCGCCCGCCGACCCCGCGAAGACGGTGACGCCGGGGCCGACCGCGGTGAGCGCGGCCTGCGTCTCGTCGAGCTCGTCCTGCTTGCGTGCCATGACGCAGACTCCGCCGCCGGCGGCGACGAACGCCTCTGCGATCGCACGGCCGATGCCACGCGTCCCGCCCGTGACGAGCGCCGCCCTCCCGTCGAGCCGGAACGTCTTCGCCGGATCGATCACGGTGCGCTCACAGGTACAGGCCCGTCTGGCCCTCGGTCCGGCTCGAAGCCACCGCGTGCACATCGCGCTCGCGCAGGATCAGGTAGTCGTCGCCGCGGATGTCGACCTCGAACCCGGCGTCGGGCGCGAAGAGCACGAGATCGCCTTCCTCCACGTTGCGGACCGTCGGCCCGACGGCAACCACCTTCGCCCAGTCGAGCCGGCGGTTCTGGGCCGCCGTCGCCGGGATGACGATCCCAGCCCGGCTCTTGCGCTCGCCCATCTCCTTGGTCGGCAACGCGAGGATGCGGTCGGCGGTCATGCGGATGGACTGCTTGACGTCGTCGGGCGACTCACCGTCGGGAGCCATGCGACGCCGAGGTTATCGGCCGCAGGGGTGGTTCCTGAGGAGCGAGAGGCCGCGGCTAGCCTCACGAAGAGGACGGTCGTCGCTGGAGATTCGTGGCTGACACCATCGTGATTGCCCACCGCGCCAGCTCGAAGATCCGGGCTTACGTCTTGCTCACGAAGCCCCGGGTCATCGAGCTGCTGCTCGTCACGACCGTCCCGGCGATGGTGCTCGCCGACGACGGCCTCCCCTCCCTCACGCTCATCGGCGCCGTGCTGCTGGGCGGCGCGCTCGCCGCCGGCGGGGCTAACACGATCAACTGCTGGATCGAACGAGACCGCGATCGCGTCATGCACCGCACCCAGGGCCGGCCGCTCCCGACCGGCGAGATCGAGCCCAGCCACGCGCTCGTGTTCGGCATCGCGCTCGAAGCCGTCGCGTTCCTGTGGCTCTGGGGCACCGTGAACCTGCTCGCGGCTTCGCTCGCGGTGAGCGCCATGCTCTTCTACGTCTTCGTGTACACGATCTGGCTCAAGCCGCGGAGCCCGCAGAACATCGTGATCGGCGGGGCCGCGGGTGCCGTGCCGGTCCTCGTCGGGTGGGCAGCCGTCACGGGAACGCTCGACGCGCCGGCGTGGGTGCTGTTCGCGATCGTGTTCTGCTGGACGCCACCGCACTTCTGGGCGCTATCGCTCCGCTACCGCGACGACTACGCCGCCGCCGGAATCCCCATGCTGCCGGTGGCGCGGGGAGTCGCGACCGCGGCGCGCCAAATCCTCGTGTACGCGGTCGTCGTCGTCGCCGTGACGCTGCTGCTGTTCGCCTTCGACTCGATGGGCGTCGTGTACCTCGTCGCTGCGGTCGGTCTCGGGACCGCGTTCGTCTGGCAGGCGATCGGCTTGCTGCGGGACGCGTCGCCGAAGCGGGCTATGCGGCTGTTCGCGTACTCGAATACGTACCTCGCGCTGCTCTTCGCGGCCATTGCCGTCGACACGCTCGTCCGAGCCCGCTGACCGGCCCCGCCGCCGACGCGGCTGGCTCCTCATCCTGGCCGGCGTCCTCACCGTCGGGGTCGTCGCCGGGGTGCTCGTCGCCGTGCTGGGCGGCGGGTCGGAGAGCGGTGGCTCGACCCGCCCCGCCGAAGTCCGGGGCACGGGCGGGGAGGTCGGCTCCCCCGCCCCCGACTTCCGGGTGCCGGCGCTGAACGGCCAGGGCAACGTGTCGCTCGCCGACTTCCGCGGCCGTCCGGTCATCGTGAACTTCTGGGCGTCGTGGTGCAATCCGTGCCGCAAGGAGTTCCCACTCCTCAAGCAGGCGCTGCAAGACCACCGCGCCCAGCGGCTCGCGGTGCTCGGCGTCACCTACCAGGACATCCCCTCAGACTCGGGATCGTTCGTGAAGCGACAGAGCGCGACGTGGCCGCAGGGTGTGGACGACGGCGGCGCGGTGGCATCGGCGTACGGCGTGCGCGCGATTCCGCAGAGCTTCTTCGTGCGCCCCGACGGCACGATCGCCGCCCGCGTGTTCGGCGTCACGACGCAGTCCGCGCTCGCTGGTCCCCTGGCGAATCTCCTCGGCAGCTGACCCGGCGGACGGGAGGCGTTACTCCTCCCAGCGAAACAGGTACGCCGCCGCGATCGGTGCTGCTATCGCCCACACGACCAGCACGAGGACGTGCCCGACCGGGAACGCGTGAGCCGGTGAGAGCACGTCGCGCACCGACTCGGCCAGCGCGGCAGCAGGCAGCGCCTCGGCGACGTCCTGCACTGCCGTGGGCAGCCGGCTCAGCGGGTACGCCATCCCGCCGAGGAACAGCAGCAGCAGGAACAGCGCGTTGGAGAGCGCCAGGTTCGTCTCGGCCCGCAGCGTCCCGGCCATGAGCAACCCGATGCCTGCAAACGCGACCGTTCCGATCAGGAGGAGCACGATCGCGGGCAGGACGCGTTCGTTCGTGCTCCAGCCGAGCGCGATCCCGACGACCACGATCACGACGGCCTGCACCAACTCGATGAGTAGGACGTTGGCGGTCTTCGCGGTCAGGAGCCCGCCCCGTGACAGCGGGGTCGAGCCGAGACGCTTCAGGACGCCGTAGCGGCGTTCGTACCCGGTCGCGATGCCGAGACTCACCATCGCCGTCGCCATCACGGCCAGCGCGAGCACACCGGGAACGAGGAAGTCGACCGGGTCGGCGAGATCCGTCACGGCGTCGACCTTCGAGAAGAAGATCAGGATGCCGAGCGGGATGGCCAGCGTGACGAGCAGGCTCTCCGACCGGCGGACTGTCAGCAGCAGCTCGATGCGCGTCTGGGCCGCCAGCGCCCGGGGCCTCACGGTCGCTCCTCGCTCGTCAAGCGCAGGAACACCTCCTCGAGCGAACCGCGCGCTGCGTGCAGGTCGCCCAGGGTGACGTCCCGGTCGCGCAGCCAACCGGCGAGCCCGGCGATGAGCTCCGGCGTCGCCGTCACGTCGAGGACGTACTCCCCCGACCTCGGCTCCCGTACCTCGCCCGCGTCGAGACCGAGCGCCGCGGCCAGCGCGATGCGATCGAGGCCGGGAGGCGCCGAGAAACGCGTCTCCTCGACGGCGTTGGCCGCCGCCAGCTCGCCCGGGGTGCCGTACCCGACCATCCGCCCGTGGTCGATGATGGCGAGCCGGCTACAGAGCTGCTCCGCCTCGTCCATGGCGTGCGTCGTGAGCACGACCGTCGCGCCCTCATCGCGTAGCTCGCGAACGAGCTCCCAGGTCGTCGCGCGCGCTCGAGGGTCGAGCCCCGCCGTGGGCTCGTCGAGGAAGACCAGCGCCGGGCGTCCGATCAGCGCCAGCGCCAGCGACAGCCGCTGGTACTGACCACCCGACATGCGTCGCACGAGCGTGTGCTCGGCCTCCCGCAGCCCGACGACGTCCAGCAGCCGCTGCGGGTCGTCGGGATCGTCGTAGTACGACGCGAACAGGCTGAGCGCCTCGAGCGGGCGGATGCCCGGGTACAGGCCGCCGTCCTGCAGCATCACCCCGATGCTCGGTCGGAGACGGGAGCCTTCGCGCCACGGGTCGAGGTCGAGCACCCGCACGTCGCCGTCGTCGGCGCGCCGGTAGCCCTCGAGGATCTCGACCGTGGTGGTCTTGCCGGCGCCGTTGGGCCCGAGGAGCCCGAACACCTCGCCCGTCTCGACCGTCAGCGACACACCGTCGAGGGCGCGCACCGAGCCGTACCGCTTGCTGAGCCCGGCGACTTCGATGGCGGGACTCGCCGAAGGCACGGGCCGGGAGCCTACCGAGGGCCCCTCGTCCAACCCGGGTCGGGCATCGAACCAGTGGACAGAATGGGCGCGTTGGATCGGTACCAGTACCTGCTGCTCATGGCGGGGTGTCTCCTCGTCACGCTGCCCCTCGAGTTCGTGTTCCGTGCGCGCGTGTGGCGTCAGCCGCGGCGCTTGCTGGTCGCGCTCGTCCCGACGGTGATGCTGTTCGCCGCCTGGGACATCGCAGCCATCGCCCGCGAGCACTGGACCTTCAATGCGCGGTACGTCACCGGTTGGCGGCTGCCGGGAAACCTTCCGATCGAAGAGCTCGTGTTCTTCATCGTGATCCCGATCTGCGGTCTGCTCACCCTCGAGGCCGTCCGCCGCATCCTGGAGCGCGCTCGCTGATGTGGCAGTACACCGCGGCCGCCGTCGTCGCCGTGATCGGCGTCGTCGTACTCGAGCTCCGCGTGCTGCGCACCGGACTGCTGAAGACACGCGCGTACTGGGTGGCGATGGCCATCTGCTACGGATTCATGATCGCCGTGAACGGTTGGCTCACGAAGCTCACGGCTCCGATCGTGCTGTACGACGGCGACGCCACGACCGGCTGGCGCTTCCCGTGGGACATCCCCCTCGAGGACTACCTGTACGGCTTCGCCCTCCTGACGCTCGCGATGCTCCTCTGGGACGCGGCGGCGCCGAAACGGCGCGCCGCCGAGGTTCCCGGCACCGACGCGACGGTATCCTCGCCACCTCGAGAGACCGCGAGGGGGGCGCGATCGTGACCGAGGTGCTGGTTGCCGTGGCGGCGCTCGTGCTCATGGAGCCGGTCACCGCCGTCGTCCATCGCTTCGTGATGCACGGGTTCGGGATGGGATGGCACCGGAGCCATCATGAGCCGCCGCGCCGTGTGCTCGAGGCGAACGACCTCTTCCCCGTCGTCTTCGCGGGTGCGACGATCGTGCTGTTGGCGATCGGTGTCTCCGTCTCGGGGGCGCCGTCGCTCCTCGTCCCGATCGGGATCGGAGTGACCGCCTACGGCGCGGCCTACCTCCTGGTGCACGACGTCGTCATCCACCGGCGGCTCGCGTTCCTGCCCGTACCCGACGCCCTGCTCCGACCATGGCGCGACGCGCACAACGTGCATCACCTCTTCGCCCGGGCGCCGTACGGCTTTCTCGCCCCGATCGTCCCGGCGGAGCTGCGCCGGCGAGCCGCCGAATGGGGCGTGGACCGGACCCGACGGACGGTCAGCGAGGTCCCGGCATGATCGACCGGCCGACCACGAGCAACTTGCGCCACGTGGGCACGCGGGCGCGCCTGCTGAACACGTCGTAGTCCGCGGTCTCGATCCGGTCGAGGATCTCGGAATAGAGACACCGCGCCGAGCGGATGCAGCGCGCCGACGACGCCGGCAGGTACGCGATGCCGCAATCGGCCGAGACGTAGTAGTCGCGGGTCCGTGCGATCTCATAGCGCATGAGCTCGCGCCAGGATTCGGTTACTCGTCGCCCGTCGATGCTGACGCCGAAGCGCCGTAGGTCTTCCTGCGGGATGTAGACGCGCCCACGGTCCAGGTCCTCGCTCACGTCGCGCAGGAAGTTCGTCAGCTGGAACGCGATCCCGAGGTCGCGGGCATGCGGTCGCGCGTCGGACGACGAGGGTTCGAGGATCGGCAGCATCATCTCGCCGATGACCGCCGCCGACCCGTCCATGTACTCGAGGAGGTCGTCGAAGGTGTCGTAGCCCGAGACGGTCAGGTCCATCGCCATCGAGTTCAGGAACCGCTGGAAGCACCCGGGATCGATGCCGAACGCCTTCACGGTGTGCACGACCGCCTTGAGCACCGGGTCACAGGAGTTGCCGTCGGCAAGGTCGGCGAAGAAGCGGTCGCCGAAGTCGGCCAGCGCCTTCTCGCGCACCTCGACCGGCACCGGACCGAGGTCGTCGACGATGTCGTCGGCATAGCGGCAGAACCCGTAGAGCGCGTGCACGTGGTGGCGCTTGACCCGCGGCAGCACGAACGTCGCCGCGTAGTACGTGGTGCCGTACGCCTTGTTGAGCTCGCGGCAACGCGCGTAGGACTGGTCGAGCGTGATCACCGGCGTCCCTGTGTTCCTGCCCACTCGTCGACCCGGTCGGCCGCCAGGCGGCCGGAGATCAGCACCATCGGGATGCCGACGCCGGGCACGGTTCCCATCCCCGTGAACACGAGTCCGGGGATGCGACGGTCGACGTTGCAGGGCCGGAACGGGCCGGTCTGGAAGAAGCGGTGCGCGAGCGCGAAGGGCGTGCCCCGCTCGAGGCCCTGCGCCTCCCAGTCCCGCGGGTCGGTGAGCCGGTCGAGCACCACGTCCTCGACCGGATATCCCAGCGCCCCGACCCGGGCCGCCAGCTCGTCGCGCAGGCGGGGGCGCTCGGCGTCCCAGTCCACGCCGCCGTCGAGGTTGGGGGCGGGTTCGAGGACGAACAGCGTCGTGCAGCCGGGCGGCGCGAGCGTCGGGTCCGATGCCGTCGCGCTGGTCACGAGCACCGACGGGTCGGGCATGCGGCGACCGTCCTCGAGGAGTGCAGAGAAGGCTTCGCGCCAGGTCGTGCCGAAGTGAAGGTTGTGGTGCGCGGTACCCGCCGGCAAGCTCCCCCGCACTCCCGCCAGCCACACGACACATGACGGCGAGTAACGACCCCGTCGGGCCACACGCGGCGGCGGGAGCCCGAGCAGCGACCGGTACGCGACGGCGACGTCCACGTTGCACACGACGGCGTCGGCGGGGATCGATTCGCCCGACACCAGTCGCACGCCTCGCGCCGATCCGTCTGCATGCCGGGTGATGCGCTCGACGGGCGTGCTGAAGCGGAACGTCGCCCCCGCCTTCTCGGCCGCGGTGGTGAGACCGCGCGGTACCTCGTGCATCCCGCCATCGGGGAAGTACACGCCTTCGACCATGTCCATGTAGGTGATCACGGAGTAGATGGCGAGCGCCTCGAACGGTGACAGGCCCGCGTACATGGACTGGAACGAGAAGATCTTCTGCAGGCGTGAGTCCCGAAAGAAGCGCGCAACGGTCGGCGCGAGCTTGCGGAGCCCGCCGAGCCGAACGAGCTGCACGAGCGCCATCGGGTCCCGCGCCAGGTCGAGCGCGGAGTCGTAGTTGCGGTTGATGAACTTCGGGAGCTCCAGCTGGTAGAGCCGCCGCAGCCACGTGCAGAAGCGCTCGAACGCTGCTGCCTCATGGGCGCCGGCGAAGCCCCGGATCTCCTCGACCATCGCCTGACGGTCCGCCCGGACGCGCAGCTCACTGCCGTCGGGAAAGCACGCCCGGTACGCCGGGTCGAGACGCCGGAGCGACAGATGATCGTCGAGCCCGGCGCCGGCGGCGGCAAAGGTCTGCTCGAGCAACCCGACCATGGTCAGGACGGTCGGCCCCGAATCGATGCGGAAGCCGCGCTCCTCGACGACACCGGCGCGCCCGCCCGGCGCAGCTTCCCGATCGACCACCACCACCTCGTGACCGCGGCCGGCGAGATGGCAGGCGGCGGAGAGCCCGCCGAGCCCCGCCCCCACCACGACCGTGCGCACGCGCTCTCCCGGCTAGCGGTCCCGCCACGCGACGAACGTGCCGAGCTCCTCCAGCGCGACGCGGGCCTCGCCTTCGATCGGCGCCACTGCGAGCGCGTCGAGCGCCTGGTCCACCAGCCGCTCGATGCTGCGCTCCACCTCGTCGACGGCGCCAGTGTCGACGAGCACCGCTTGCAGCCCGGCGATCTCGGCGTCGTCGAGGTCCGGGCGGCCGAGTTTCTGGAGCCGCCGGACGGCAGCACCCGTCGCCCGGGCGGCGGCCGCTGCGACGAGTGGGGTGAGCTTGCCTTCGCGCAGGTCGTCGCCCACCGGCTTGCCGGTGACGGCGGCGTCGCCGAAGACGCCGAGGATGTCGTCCCGAAGCTGGAACGCCTCCCCCAACGGCAACCCGAACGCGCTCAGCGGATCGGCGAGCTCGTCGAGGCGCCCGGCGAGCGCGGCGCCGAGGTGCAATGGTCGCTCGACGGTGTACTTGCCGGACTTGTACCGCTCGATGCGCGCCGCCTGCACGGGATCGCTGCTACCGCTGGCGGTCCCTTCGAGGTCGAGGTACTGGCCGACGCACAGCTCGACGCGCAGCTCGTCGAACACGGGCCGGGCGGCGTCGGGCGCCGAGCGGAGCAGGATGTCCGAGTACACGAAGGCGAAGTCACCGACGAGGATGGCTGCGCCTTCGCCGTACCGGCGGGCGTCACCGCGCCACCGCTGCACGTCGTGGCGGGCCATGAAGTGCCGGTGGATCGCGGGCCGCCCGCGTCGCATGTTCGAGCCGTCCATCACGTCGTCGTGCACCAACGCGAAGGTGTGCAGGAGCTCCAACGCCGCGCCCACGTCGACGACCACGTCGTCGTCGGGCGCGCCTCCGGCGCCGACGTACGCCCAGTGACAGAACGCCGGCCGCAACCGCTTGCCCCCGGCCTGCACGAGCCCGCGCAGCGCGACGAGCGGCTCCGCAAGGTCGGGGTCGACGGCCCGCCACCGGGTGATCTCGTCGTCGACGAGCGTCGCGATGCGCGCTTCGACGCGACTGCCGACTTCGGCCAGGCTGGGCGGGACCTCGGTCAGCCGCCACGCCTGCGCCCTCGATGCCATCGAGAAACAGTACGCCGCAAGCCCCGGCGGCGGATGACTCAGCGGCGACGGCGTCGGGAAAGCGCGTGCACCTCGTAGCATCCGCCGGTGCCGGAATTCCTGTCCCGGGAATGGATCGAGGCGCTGGACGCGGCGGCGCGTGCGGCAACGCTGTCCGCCGACGCGGCCACGGTGTCGATCGAGATCGAGCAGGTCGTCAGGGACGCTCCCGGCGGTGAGATTCGGTACCACCTGCGACTCGAGGACGGCCGCGCACGCGTCCTCTCCGGCCCGGCGGCTGCGCCGCACCTCAGACTGATCGCCGACTACGACGTGGCGGCGCGCATCCAGCGCGGCGAGGTCAACGCCCAGGAGGCGCTCGCGACCGGGCGACTGAAGGTGCAAGGGCAGTTCGCGCACCTGCTCCGGGTGGACGAGGCGCTCCGGTCCCTCGAGGATGTGTTCGCCGCCGTACGCGCCGCGACCACGTACGCGGACGCGCGCCCGTCACGGTGACCAGTGCCGCCGCCTACGATGCGGCCTTGACCGCCCGGTCAAGACGAGCCGAGGCCGACGAGGAGGAGACCATGGGCACCATCTCGCTCGACGACTTCACGACCGAGGCCAAAGCCTTTCTCGACGCCAACGCCGAGCCCCGGTCCGAGCAGAGGTTCGTCTGGGGCGAGGGCCACGACCGCGTCGGCATCCTCGACGAGAAGACCGAAGAGGAAGAGGAGGAGGAGCTCCGCGCCGCCAAGGAATGGAAGGCCACGGAGTTCGACGCCGGCTTCGGGTGGATCACCGGCCCCGAGGAGTACGGCGGGCGAGCGCTCGCTGCCCCGTACCAGCGCGCCTACGGCGACGTGCAGGGCGGCTACTCGACCCCGAGCGTCGCGCCGTTCGCCGTCGGCTTGGGGATGGTCGCCCCGACGATCCTCGCCCACGCCATCCCGGAGGTGAAGGAGCGGTATCTCCGCCACCTCTACCGGGGTGACCTCGTGGCGTGCCAGCTGTTCTCCGAGCCGGCGGCGGGATCGGACCTCGCCGGGATCCAGACCCGCGCCGTGCGCGACGGCGACGAGTGGGTGATCAGTGGGCAGAAGGTGTGGACGTCGGGCGCCCAGGTGAGCGACCTCGGGGAGATCATCACCCGGACGTCCGCTGACAAGCCGAAGCACAAGGGCCTGACGATGTTCCTCGTCGACATGAAGGCGCCCGGCGTGACGGTGCGCCGGCTGCGGCAGATGACGGGGGGTGCGTCGTTCAACGAGGTGTTCTTCGACGAGGTCCGGGTGCACGACTCGCACCGCCTCGGCGACGTCGACGAAGGCTGGACCGTGGCGCTCACGACGCTCATGAACGAGCGGGCCGCGATCGGGGGCGGCATCGGCACCCGTGCGACGACGTTCACGCGCTTTGTCGAGCTCGCCCGCTACCTCGGTCTCGCCGAGGACCCGCTCGTGCGCCAGCGGCTGGCCGACTCGTACGTGAAGCTTCACGTGGCCCGGTACACGAACCAGCGCGCAATGGCGAAGATCCGCGCCGGGCAGCTGCCGGGACCCGAGATGTCGATCGCGAAGCTGTCGATGACGCAGAACTTCCAGCGGCTCGCGGAGACGCTGTCCACGATGCTGGGCCCCCGGATCGTGGCCGATACCGGGGAGTGGGGAACGTACGCGTGGTCGGAGCTCGTGCTGGGCGTGCCCGGCATGCGCGTCGCCGGCGGCACCGACGAGGTGATGCGCAACATCGTCGGCGAGCGCGTGCTCGGGTTGCCGAAGGAGCCGCGCGCCGACAGATAGCGGCTACCGCCGCGGCCGTCGCGTCTCTGCGGGGGTACTGTCGCTCGCGTGCAGCCGTTCGAGCGTCTGCGGTATCTCGCCCGTTGGTCGGACGAGGACGACAGTGCGCTCGTCTCGGAAGCGGCCGACTGCCTCGCCGGGTTCGCCGACGACCCCGCCGGGCTGGTCGTCGCCTGCCGCCGACTGCTCTCACACCACCCCGCGGCGGGCGCGCTGTGGTGGCTGTGCGCGCGCGTCCTCACCGCGCCCGACCCCGCCGACGCGGCGTGGGAGGCGTGGCAGCTCGTCAACGACGACCAGACCGCCGACCGCCTCGCCGGGCTCCTGCCGTTCCCCCACGACGAGCCGATCGCGGTGCTCGGTTGGCCGGACCTGGCGGGTGCCGCCCTGGCGGAGCG
>Ga0126369_10002131_pt1 | contig 13981 bp, 15 predicted proteins | sample PanSoiMetaPlot_1_FD_109646 | JGI IMG/M metagenome (GOLD analysis project Ga0126369, IMG submission 109646) | Tropical forest soil microbial communities from Panama - MetaG Plot_1 | ecosystem: Environmental > Terrestrial > Soil > Tropical forest > Bulk soil | place: Panama | collected 2016-02-17 | reverse complement strand
TGTGCGGAAATCTAAGCCTTGCATAACCTTTGTGATTGATAGCCGTGAGCCGCCAGAAACCAGATACCAGTTGGGTCCGCCGCGCCGAAGAGAGTTTGAAGATGGCGGAACGCTCTGCTACAAGCTTGACGAAGGAGATTATAGCGTCGAGCTGGACGCACAACTCTTGGCGATACGAATCGAGCGCAAAGCTATTGGAGATCTATTCGCCTGTGTCGGGCGTGAGAGAGACCGCTTTGAAGCCGAGCTCGAAAGACTCCGACCCTACCGGTCATATCTCATCATTGAAGGAACGGCTGCCGAGGTATCTGCGGGCATTGAACGGTCTCAAGTAAGCGGCAAGGCGGCCATGACGAGTGTACTTTGCTGGTCGATACGTTTTGGAATCAGCCCGATATTTGCCGGGAACTGGAGAATAGGCAACGCCATCTGCCAACGGCTGCTTGAGGAGGCTGCAATTCATGAGAAATAAGAGCGCACTGGCGGCTCTGTTCATGGGGATTCTCATTGGTGTGCTCTTCTGCCGTTGGGGGCGCAAGACTCCGCCAGCTCCAGTGCCGACCGGACCGGGCCCCGGCCCTACAGCCTGCACGGGTTTGGCCGTGAATCCGAGCGACAATCTACAAGCGCTCGTGAATGCCAACCCTCCGGGAACGACATTCTGTCTTCAACCCGGCATCCACCACGATCAAGTCATCCCTAAGTCAGGCGACGTGTTCACGGGCCTGCCGGGTGCGATCGAGAACGGAGGAAAGTTGCTGACGAACTGGCAGCGAGTGACGATCAAGGGTATTCCGTACTGGACGACTCCAGGTCCAGCGCTGCTCTATACCACACAGAATTCGGGCATTTGCCGCCCCGGCTATCCCGGATGCTAGCTGTCGAACCGCCTCTACGTCAATGACGTTTCCTATCCAAGTGTGCTCAAGCTATCCGGACTTACGGTGGGCAAATTCTATTTCGAGGTCAACGGACTGAACCTGATAACGGTGGCGCAGGGCGGCTCAGGATACAGAGCTGGCGATGTGCTCGCAGTGAATGGCGGAGGCAACCATCAGGGTGGGCGCGGATCGGTGAAGGTGACGGTCAGCCGGGGGGTAGTGACGGGAGTTCAATCTCCGTTGTGGACCACAGGAGACAGCTATCCCACGACACCCACCATCCAGACGACGACGGGCGGGTCGGGCACCGGAGCGACGTTCAACGTCACGGGCGGCGGCGGCGGCATCCTGGGCAACGTCTACATGGTGGACTCGGACGCGCCGAACACGAAGACGGTGGAGATGAGCCAATTTGGCACGGCGTTCTCGTCTACTTCGGCCAGAGGGGCCAACCCGATAAAGGGCGTGATTGTTCAAAACCTCATCGTCGAAAAGTACGGATCGGAAGCGCAAGGTGGCGCGGTGTGGGTTGGCTGGTACAACAATCCTGCGGGTTCGGGCTATTCGTCGGGATGGGTAGTGCGCAACAACGAGATAAGATTCAATCATTCGGGTCTGGCCGTGCAGAAGGGCGCCGACGGCATCCAAGTTTTTAACAACAACATCCATCACAACGGCCTGAATGAGTTCACGATGTCGGCGGCGATGAACGGCCTGTTTTCCGGCAACAATTTTGCCTTCTCGAACCGTGACCACGTGAACTGCAACTTTGGATGCGTCTTCAAGGTGACTGGGCACGGTCCGGCTGGTCCGGGTGACCCGCTCAACGCCATGTTCAGCCACAATACCAGCCACGATAACCCAGGAATGGGAATGTGGTCAGACGTAGTAGCAGCCGGCATCACCTACGACAGCAACACCATCTACAACAACGATGAGGCAGGGATTCAGGTCGAGGTGAGCTGGAAGAACACGGTCACGAACAATTATCTCTACAACAACGGCATCTGCGCCCAAGGCGCGTGCGTGCTCGGCCAAGGAAACTACGAGGCCATATTCTGTTCCCAATGTTCGGACACGACGATTATCCACAACAAAATTCAATTGCCGGCCATAGCGGGGGGCGGATGGGGCATAGGCATCGTGCATGAGATAGGTCGCAATAGCGAGCACCCGGCCTGGACGGTTCCCCAGAACATGCACGTCGAGAACAACCAGATCATCGTGCCCGTGGGTTTCCCAACCGGTCAGAGCATCGTTAACATGACGGACCTGCAAAAGAACTATAGCTGGCAGCTTCCAGGAATTTTCGTCGGAAACTGCTATCAGGTTATTTCCCAGCCTTGGGGAGCTTCACAGTGGGCGCAAAAGGGTGTATCGGTGCCGTTCGCGAGCTGGCGTGCGTCAGGGCAGGACGCCGACGAGTTCGGAAGAGTAACCACGGTGTGCCAATGAAACTTATTAGGGTTTTTCCGAGGAAAACAAAGGCGACGCCAGATGACGAATTGGTCCGCTTCGGGCCTCCTGGACTCTTCGAGCAGGCGGATGAAGTTCATGTAGATTGTACGTTCACGGCTGACAAGCTCCATGCGGAATGGCTCGCTGAGCAGTGGTATAAAGTGGCTCCAGTAAAAATAGGCGGAGTAGCTTACGGAAATCCAGGAGCCGAATTTGTTCCAGGTCTCTATATCAAGCCAGGGTATACGTTCACCTCCCGAGGTTGTCCAAGACGCTGCTGGTTCTGTTCCGTCTGGAAGCGCGATCCGACGCCGCGTCTGCTTCCTATTCAGGACGGATGGAACATCCTCGATGACAATCTTCTTGCCTGCCCGGAGGCGCACGTTCGGGCTGTTTTCGAGATGCTGAAAAGACAGTCTAGGCCAGTAGAGTTTACCGGAGGACTCGAAGCTCTCTCCCTACAGCATTACCAAGTGGAGCTGCTATGTGGCCTGAAGCCGCAGCCGACTTGTTTCTTCGCTTACGACCCAGGAGATGCTTTTGAAATGCTAGTGTGCGCCGCACGCCAGATGATCTCTTCTGGCTTCCGGATCAAAGGGCATAGAATGCGCTGCTACGTTCTGATCGGCTATCCCAAAGATACATTTTCTCTGGCCGAGAAGCGTTTGCGAGACATTCTCGGATTAGGGTTCACGCCCTATGCGATGCTTTGGCAACCAGAGACACCGAGCGCCGAGAAGTACCGTCCCAATGCGCAGTGGAAAGGCTTTCAGAGACGGTGGCTGCGGCCCGCAATCATTCATGTACAGCCAAAAGTGGCAGGCCATGGAAATTATTGGCAAATCTCGCTCAAAGAATTTGGTAAGAAAAAAGGAGAAATGAAATGTTCAAGAAAGTTTTTAAGTTGATAGTTATCGCAGCTCTGGCGGCTCAGGCCAGCGCCCAAAGCTTTTCCATCCGCTACAGGTTCATTGATTTCATCAACAGCAGCTTCGTGGAATCACCCAGCGCCCCCATCGGGCCAATCATTGTTGAAATGGACGGAACTATTTACGGCATGACTGCTGGCGGGGGTAAGTTTGGAACTTGCCAAGGCACCATCTATAAGCTCAGCCCCAATAATGTTCTGACTGTGATGCACTCTTTCTGCGGCGGAAACAACTCAACCTATTTCGGTGCAGAAACAGGTCTCGTTGCTGACTCGCAAGGCAACATGTACGGAGCGCGGCCCGGCCCCATCTCTTTATCTATTTACGCCGGGCAGGTCTTCGAGCTTGTCAAGCAACCTTCAGGCTCTTTCATCTACAAAGTCTTGTACAATTTTCCTTCCTCTTCTAATCTACTTTCCGGAAAGTATCCGCTGGGAAGCTTGGCGGTGGGACCGGACGGCAGCGTATATGGAACGACGTGGCGGGGCGGGAACTCGCCTGACCGAAGCACCAAGAACTCGTTCGGAACAGTATGGAAGCTGACTCCAACGCCTTCGGGACCGTACACGATCCAATACCTGCACCTGTTCGAGGGAGGCGCGGATGGCGCAAATCCAGAAACGAACGTTGTGCTGGACGACAGCGGCAACCTATACGGAATTTCATCTTCGCTTGACAGTGTTAATCGTGCCCAAAATTTATGGAAATGGTCTTCTGATTCAGGATTTTCAGTAGTGGCGGTCTTTGCTGGCGATGGGCCTGACGACGGCAACGACATATTGGATATCAACTCCATCCGATTCGGTCCGGACGACAATCTATACGTTTCCGGTTCTTATGGTGGGAATTGGAACAGTCTTCCTCAGTCGTCAGATTCTTCCTGCGGCGGAATTTACGAGGTTGAAAACGGGAGTTGGACGAAGAATCCGGTTTATTTCTTTCCGGCCACTCTTGATTCCAGCAACGTTCCCAACGCTCCCGAGGGGTGCCACCCTGGATCTATTTCCTTCGACGCCGCAGGAAACATTTATGGGGAGACGATACAAGCTGGAAGCGGCTACGGCACGCTGTTCAAACTCACGCCTGGAGCATCGGGGTGGACGGAGAGCACGCTGTGGATGTTCGGCGGCGTCTGGGCGCAGGGCACATCGAATCCGGTTACCATAAACCCGGCGAATGGTGCCATCCTCGGCGCAGCTAATTCCCCGCACCCGCCCATCAGCACCACGAAGGGCGTCATCTTCAGGCTTCTGCCCTAACGCTCATGGGAAGGACTCTTGCTGTAATACAGCTTCTCGAGTTCCTTCGTCTCCCTCTCCTTGTGCGGGTCCGGGGCGTTCCTGACACTCCTAAGTGATTCCCTGTAGCGGTCCCTGGCCTCAGCCGTCTTTTCGTGCTGGGCCGGATCGCGTTCCGGATGCAACCTCCGCAGGTACTCTACATATTGGGAATGTGTCATTGGTTCGCTCATCTGAATTTATACTCCTTTCGCTCGGAATCATAACCTTCAAGCCGTATAACTTCGCTTATCCTGCGCACCCCCGCCCGACGCTCCATCTGGACCACAACCTTAATCGTATTCCCTATAGAACGGCATAGCGCATCGTGGGGCTTTTGCGTGCCTGCGTCGTATAGGTAATCCGCCAGCTTATCCAGACACTCGAAAGCCGAGTCTGCATGGATCGTTGACATGCTGCCGGGGTGCCCGGAGTTCATGGCCTTCAGAAGCTCGGTCGCCTCGGCCCCGCGGACCTCCCCAACAATAATCCGATCAGGCCGCAGCCTCATAGCTAAGCGCACCAGATCACGGATAGTAACTTCGGGCACATCGCCGGCGGGGCGCGCCTGCATCTGGACCACATTGGTCTGTCGCAGCTTCAACTCCGTCACATCGTCAACCGTTACAATCCGGTCAGACATCGGTATCTGGTCGCACAGGGCGTTTAAGAGCGTTGTCTTGCCCGCCGACGTTCCGCCCGAGATTAGAATATTTTCCTTGTTCTGAACGGCCCAGATCAGAGAGGTCCCTACCTCTGGACTCATTAAACCGCCGGCGCAGAGTTGGTCAATCGTCAGGAGTTTTTGCGAGAACTTTCGGATGCTCAGAGTCGGCTCAGGAACGAGCGGAGGAATTATCATCGAAATGCGCGAGCCATCCGGCAGCTTACCATCGAAGTAGGGCCGGTCTTTCGAGAGATCCCCGCTCGTGTGGCGCGAGATTGTCACCATGCGTTCGCGCAGGAAATGGCAAGGGTCTCCGGTCGTCCAATCGGTTCCCTTAATGTGGGTATCCCTCATTACCCCGTCTTTCTCTATAAAGACAGATCCCGGACCGTTGACCATGACCTCGGACACCTCGGGATCCTCAAGGTAGGGCCGTAGGGGTTCTAGTAAAGGGACTACCAGATTCATGCTGGATTTAGCGTCACTCGACATGGTTCGTGGGGCCGGTCTCCGTCATACACCAAGGCTATTGCCTCATGGTTCGCTAACGATGTAAATTCCCCGGGTTCAAATATGTTTCTTTTCTGTTGGTTGTAGTGCTTTCCAGCCGATATTCCCCCGGGCTTTGATGAGACCATTTTACCAAACGAAAGCTTGGCCTGCTGGGCCTGCTCGCTGAGGTTGTAACTGGGGGTATAGACCCAGTGCTGCCCGCAGAGGTCTGAGGCGTACTTGGCTGAGTCTGAATCCGCTAGGGTCAGGAAGAACTTCGACCGCAAGCCTTGAAGGATTGTTTTGTAGGACTCGCCAACCACCGATCGCAGGGAATTGACCCCCTGGGTCGCTATGATCGACATGCACCCAGCTTGGCCGCAGACGTTGAAAAACTCCTCGTCGCCGCAGGGGTCCGTCTTCCCGACCGTGGCAAACTCCTGATACTCGTCCATGACCAGAAAGCACGGCCTTGGGTTGGAACTACGGCACTTAACCGCCGTCTCAAAACAGAGCTTTGACATAACCCCGACAATCCTAGCTATTCCTGGGCTGAGAACCGAAGGGAAATTTATGCAAACTACCTTACCTTGCTCTATAGACCACTCCATTGAGTCTAGGATAGGCCTGGAATCGTCTTTCGGGCAGAAGGTGGTACCCAAGGCAGGGTTTTCCACGAACGGCTTCAGAAACGCCGTTACGCTCAAGGAAATGGCAGTTTTAAGCTTGTGCTCCATGTTCCTCCATTCGTCCCTGTACCAAAGCCTGACCGCATCCATCATGTCCTTGGTTTTCTGGTTCGCTTCCGTATCCCCGCCCCGGATAAGTTCGTTTGGAATAGAGTGCCGGCGGGAACCGTGCGGCGGGTTGAGGTAATCGTTAAGCTTCTCAGTCCATATGGCCTTGTAACTTCCAAGACGCTCATCCCATTCAAACCCATAGCTATCTTTCATAATCTGACGCCGTGGCCCGTAGGTCTCCTTGCTGACCGTAAACCACCGCTCGCCGTCTACAACCTTCTCGGCACGCGAGATTAATTTCTCTAAAGCCGTGGCTGACATGCAGCATTGATAGATGTCTTGGAACGTCACGGCCTCACCGGAGAGCTTGAGCGCCAGGATGACCGAGGACATGAGAGAAGTGTAAGCGAGGGGCCAGAATTGATCGTTGCTTGACCCGTATAGGTTTTTGAGCAAGGCCGTGACTGAGAAGGCCAAGGTGTAAGCATCGAGAGAAGGAGCCAGAGGATTAAACCGCCAGCCGTCCGTAATATTGACCTCAACATAGTCTTCCTCCCGCCCAAGAGCCCGCAAAACATCCCGAACCTGATAGCAAAAGTCCCCCTTGGCCTCGAGAACCAGACCCCCAATTCTATTCTTGTGCCCCAGGATCTGCCGCATGGCCGGGTACAGCACCCCACTGGTCTTCCCTGATCGGGTAGCCCCTATGACCGCCACGCCGGCGACGAGACCTTTTTGTGGTATGGTTACCCCCCCAAGCTCCAACGCCAGCTCCCCATTTTTTGCAGCACTTTTGTATACAAATCTGTCTAACTTTTTGAGGCTGGGGAACCATGCCCGGACCTGAGCCGCGCACCATAAAAGTCCTAGGGTCGGCGTGGTAAAAGACAGGACAACCCATGACCATCTCAGGTACTCGTAGCAGGTGGGATCCCGGAGGTAAATCTGTTGCAGAATCAGGTCCGACGCCGGCCAGGGGACCCGCTGAGAAACCCCATACCCGACAGCGAGGCCAACCCCGACCTGGAACAGGCTAATGCGCACCGTTTCCCTTCCACTCCTGGTACTCTTTATCCTTCCCCGCGATGTAAGAAATGGCGTTTTCCACGTAATGAGCCGGTTTACACCCCAAAAATCGGCAGTACGATTCCATCTCCGTAAATACCGACTTCTTGATCCTAACGTTCAGAGCCACTAGGGGATCGACGATTGGCCTCTCAATCAACGACATGATTCCTCCTTGTAAGAAGATGCAAGGACGCCGAATTAACGTCCCAAGAGTGATCCAACTACATCCGGGCCGTCTTTTACCCTTCGGACCTTTGCTGTGTACTCGCGTGAGTGAAACCCCGCTCGGTCCTTCTTAGCAACGTATCCCGGCCGGTAATGCTCCGATGTGCCCTCTAGGTTGACGTGCTTTATTTCGCCTTCTTTGTCCCGGACTATGAGTTGAACGTCGGGGATCTTCAGCTCTCCATCAACCACCGCTAGGTGCAGATATTCGGCAATCTGGACCTTTCCAACCTCATCCAAACGGCGCCCGGTCTCAAGATAACGGTACTGCTTCTCCCGGTTGAACCAGGCCTTCAGTTCGTTTTCCGGGACCGCCGCGAGCACGTGGCCGCCCCTCCGTTCAATGTCCTTTCTCGTGTCCTTGTAGAGCTCCAGGACCTCGCGGTCGTGGGCGGTCCGGGAGTCCGGCAAGAGCCGTTCAACCTCGCGCCGGTCGGGCCAACGTGAATCAGGTCGCTTCATCTTCTATTCCTCCCCGCTTATAAACTCCTCTAAGGCTATTATTACTTTCTTTGCCATATCCACCGTTAAATGACAGTCAGCAATGGGATCTTGTGTTATTGGGTGGATGACTATCTCAGGTTGGATTCTTACACAACGTTCACCGGAAAGACTAGATCTTACAATTCTTACTTTGTATGCATCATAGTCTTTGAACTCCGCATAGATACGAAAGCCTCTCTCTGTCCGCTTCATCGCTCAAACCTCATCTCTCCCTCGCGGAATTCCCGGTCAATCATCGCAACCTTAAGGCCGGGGCGGGTCATTTGGAACCTGCTGCCGAGGGCCGTGTAGATAAGCGAAAACAGCCAGTGGATGTTAAGCCCGAGCACCGCGAGGTAGCCCAGTATGTACCAGCGGTATCCGTAGTAAAGCAACTTCCACCAGGGGCGCAAGAAGGACAGACGGAACAACAAGGCAACGATGACCGCGCACATGACAAGACCTGTTAGATGGCTGACGCTTTTCATTTAGAGTGCTCCAACCCTTCGCTTTTAAGCACGAGACTGGTCAGGATGAGTCATCCTCCAATGTCTTTGATATTCCCTCATTTCTTCTTTTGTCATATACCAGATATCCGTCCGGCAACCGCCGTGAGTACTCCACTAAGGCCACCACCAGAAGCCCCACTAAATATGTGATTGCATAAAGATGGAGTCTTTAAAAGAGCATAAATGCCACCGAAAAGAACCAGCAAAAGACCCGGAGTGTTCCTGATTTCTTCAGCTAAAGACATCCCCGCCGGAAGGGCATTTAGGATTGCCAAAATGGCGCTAGCCACAACAAAAATCACTGCCGACACAATTACCTTTAAAAAGCTGAACTGAATCAGACTCCTTAACCATCCATCGAAAATCCAACTCAGAGACTTTGGGGCTACGAAAAATGGGACAAACAAAGGCCCTAGTAGAATGCAAACTGAAGTAGCAATTTGGGAATAAGCAAGAATGATCGCACCAACTGTCTGGCAAAGAAGAATGGAAACTATCAAGATAGCCCAGTAGACCATACCGACAAAATTTGTCAATCCAGGAGTTTCTAATCCCTGCTTGAACTGGTCGAGTCCATTTATCATTTTGTCGATCATTTGGACGCCGATTTTTCGAGATACCGCTTCAGCTTCCAAAGTGACAATTTTATGTAATCCGAATCCAAGGCCCGGAATCGGATCCGAGTAAAACCTGACCATCACCAACCCCACACAAAGAACAAATATGAGATTAATGAACCCTGCCAAGTCAAATTCCTCCGACAAAACCTGTTCCATCCCGAACCAAACCAAGAGACACGTAGCAAGAGCTGTCCATATGTTCATGCCAGAATGAACAAAAAAATCTAGGTTGCTATCCAACATCTGCTGAATAGCGAATTGAATGTTTTGCCAGTAGAAAAGCATTAGGGTAGTTTCGAGTCCTCAATAGCTTTACCGAGACCCTTGCCCCATTCTTTCTCCAACGTGGGAGACTTTTTCAGCGCATCTTTGCTACGCTGAATTTCCTGTTCTTGCTTTATACGAGCTTGCTCAGCACGGTGAAGATAGCCGAGAATGCACGTAAGCACGCACAAGATTGCAACCATGATTTTTGCTATCAAAGCCTGTTTCATATCGCCTCCTACGGAAGAGTTGAATCCATAATCGCCTGACCTAAACCGTCAACCGACGCCCGAGTAGTCTCAACCGTAGTGCCCGCTGCCACTACAGAATCAAGCGCCGAGACCCGTTCGTTGCGGTCCTGCAAAGCAACCGCCTGCTGCTGCTGCGCCATTGCCGACAAGATCTTGTTGGTGTCTATCCCCACTGTCTCTAAAGACCCGTTTGACGACCGAACAGTGCCAGCCTGATTGAGCAATGTGGAGTTTGCTCCGTCAATCAACTCAATGTTGGCAAACCTCGATAACGCCCGAGACCGACCGTCTCCCGACAATCCATTGATCCACGTCACTGGGTAGGATTGGAGAGGCACGTAAGGTCCAAGCCGGCCAGATCCCCCGGAATTGGCCGCATCAACCCAGGCCCCATTTAGCCCGTAGGTGTCCGAGGTCTCCGTCCTGATCCAGTCCTTCACAAGCCACTTGTAATGGTCAAGACTTGTCAGATTGTGGGACCATTCCTTGTACATCTGATAGTGCTGCTGGGCAATCATGTACTGTTCACGAGCTTGTCTAAGAACCTTGATTATCTGCGCGGTTTCTGGGATATCAATCACATGCCACTGCGCGGTCGCTGGGATATGGGAAAGTGGAAGAACGATAAATGCAGCAACGATTAAAGCTTTCTTCATAGGTCATCCCCAATCGTATGTGACGTGTAATCTGGAACTTTAATATCCCTACTCAGATACACCTTCATGCGGGTTCCCTCGGGGATCGTAATCGTCGGCATCCGGCTCAATAGCTTTTCCATCATCTGAAGACCAACCTGCGACAGCCCTTGACCCATACCAGCCCGAACCCTGTCAAACCCGTCCGCGGTAAGATAAGAACCAGTATCCGCCTGCGCCAATCCGCTCAGAACCCCAACCGCCAGAGCCGCCCCAAAGGTCATCGCATAATGGTTGTTTACCTTCCCGGTGACGCCCGAAGATCCTTCCTGCGAAAGCGCCATTTCGTCAACCAATGAGAGGGAATACCCATCCGGCATCAGCATCCGGTGGAACGTAATTGCCAGCCGAGCTTGTCCGGTAGCCGTAACCTTGCTGCTTTTACCTAAGAACCGAGTGCCCTCGGGAATCAGCACCAGCTTGCCGCTGTGGCTGTAAATCGGATTGGTTGCCATTGCCAAGACCGGCCCCTCGAATTCGCCCTGAATCTTGTTTATCAAGACCGCATCAACAACCGCGCCCTCGAAGATAACGTGCATCTTTCCGTTGGCTGAGTTGTATTCTCCAGGCTCCGCAACATTCGGGTCTTTGAGATCCTTAGCCTTTTCAGGGGGGTCTCCCCCGGCAGGTTTTGGCACATTGGGTGAGGTATCTTGCGCCGGGGGAGTCCTGAAGGTCATTTCAACCGGATCGGATAGCTCGGCTTCTATTCGCAAATCCTCTAACTTCTGCGCCCGTTCCATGCGTGCCTGCCGTGCAGAATCCATTACCGGATCAACCGGGGCCGATTGGGGCTGTGCTGTCCTAGCAACTTGCTGCTGGCCTACAACAAAGTTCTGTTCCCTGTCTAACTGCTGGCTTACCGGAACCGGACGAACCGGAACCGCTGGTGGCGCAAGCTGAGGCTTCGGCTTGGCCGGGGGTTTGCGGCTGGAAAGGAAAACAATGGCCCCTATAGCTACCGCTGCCCCGATCTTTATCCAGAGAATCTTTTTCTTGTCTACCGGCCCCGAAGGCAACCGGAAGTTATTGAGGATTTGCACGCTTTATCTCGACCTTTTTCTTCCCGATTTCCAACGTGAAAACATCTAGAACCTGGGGAACGATATAGACCCCGTGCCGAAGGTCGAAGTCAACCATGTCTGCCTTGCCGTCCTTCTGGTCGTACAGCGCCGCCCGCTCTTTGGCCTTGGTCCGGACGTAGGTAAATGCCCCATCGTGCATGACGCTTTCCACAAGGAACGGCTCGCTGCGGGCATGGCGGGGTATGTGATAATCGCTTACCATTTCGGCCCCGTGCTCCTGGGGAACAACCCGGCCCTTAAGCCTCTGATCCATATCCGCAAGCTGGGACTTGAACCCGTCCATCAGGCTTTTAGTCCCCGTAAGGTCCGTCCGGCAAGTCGCAAGCTCGGCTACTTCAGGAGGTGGGCCGGCTGATTCTACCTTCTTGGCTGGCGCATCGACATACACCTTGTAATCCGCCACCCGTCCATCTTTCGAGCACTCCCGCAGGACAAACGAATAGACCTTCCCGCTCGATGTTACTAACGCTAGATTAGTCTCAAGGGGTGATACCGTAGGCTTTGCCACTACGATATTTGGACTAGTACGACCAACAGGGAGAATCTGTTTTCCGACTCCGGCCACGATGTCCAAGACCTCTTCCTTAGCCGGCAGGATAACCATCGTCGCGTGCCGGCGCTGGACGTAGAGCGTGGGAACCTCATCTTCGGTCATGTGGATGTTACGGACTCTTTGGCCATAGGCCGAGGCACAAAAGAGGATTATTGCGAGACAAGTTTCTCTAGCCATTGTTCACCGTATTGTTCTATGGCCTCGCGCCGCTGGGCGTTCCCGGTCGGATCGTTGCGCCACAGCCAAGCGCTCTTAGCATCCACTTCAAGGCTGAGTTTCGAGCTTCCTTCCGGCTTGACAAGCAGCATGTCCCGCTTGGGCCGAAGGTCCCTGACCACCTTTATTTCCGCGGCATTCAGCTTCAATTTCAGCTTATAAAGTTCCTCATCCATTTTGGGATTCGCTAGGAAAATCCGCGTCATGCAGCTCTCAAGAATGATCTCGACAATTTCAGAGTGGCGCAGTTCATCGACTGACTGTGTAGATAGAACTACCATCGCGTTGTGCTTTCGCCAAGTCCGAAGCGCCTCAGAAACGTACTTCTGCATCTGCTTTGTTCCGAGATGTTTCCATGCTTCGTCAATCACCAGAACCTTGAGCCGCCTTGGGTCAGCCCCCAAGATTTCCCGGTCTGCCCGGTGAAGCATGTAAAGCATTAGGGGCTCCATCGCGTCAGGCTCAAGCTTCATCCCATACCAGTCGAAACACTGGAAATCCGCTATCGTTACCGTGTCTTCCACGTTGTCAAACAACCATCCGTGCTGCCCCCCTTGGCACCACTGAGAGAGGCGGGGTTTGAGTCGTGCCATGACTGCCAAGTGACTTAACCGGCGGTCCTCTGGAACAAGATCAAACATTGCCTCAATCTGCCAATACAGATCGGTTCCCTCTTCAACCGTAAGCGGCGGGGCCCCACCGATCTCAAGCAAGACCTTTACAAAGAGAGTAAGGAACTTCAGATTTTCTTTGGTAGGTTCGCAGGCAAACGGGTTTATCGTGAACCTTTTCTTGTCCTCGGAAACTTTGACATAACTCCCACCATAACGCCTCGTAAGGAACTCGAAAGACCCGCCGAAATCGAAAATCAAGGTAAACGGACTGTACTTCTGAAGCGCCGTTACCATGGCATTTAGAAGAAAACTCTTTCCAGAACCGGTGCGCCCAACGATAACTGAGTGTGCCGTATCCGCAAAGCTTCCCTCACTATGCAGGTTAAAATAGTACGGGGTCTTTGATTCCGTCCGCAGAACCGTCAGGCATTCTTTATCAAGGTGCGCGTTCTTCTTACTCCCTTCGGCGTGTTTCCAAACCAAGGAAAGGTCCGCATAGTTTGAGTCCATCAAGCAAAACTGCCGGTGATCATAAGTCTGGTTACCGGGGATCATTGCCACCCACGCGAAGAAAGCATTTTCGTGCTCTTGGTAAACCGACCCGCCACGCTGAACAATGGCTGTTTCGATCTTGCTTGCCCCCTCCGTGGCTACAATGGTCAATGAATACTGCCCAAGGCTGTGACCTTGATCCAGCATGGTCAGCGCCTTCCCCATTTCCCAAACCCGGTTAACTTGTGAAGCGTCAACCAAAATATCTTTCGTCACGCTTGAACCTACCGTGGCCCGCTTCTTGCTCTTGTGCGCATGAAGTTGGTTACGCTTGATAACCCCTTGTCCATCGGCAAAGGCCTGCCATTGGGAACACGCTATAAACTCGCCGTCAATACCAAGGAAAAGAGAACCTAGCGCACGTTCCGTAGCCGGAAGGTTTGCATCCTGCTCAATATACTT
>Ga0126369_10002130_pt1 | contig 13982 bp, 11 predicted proteins | sample PanSoiMetaPlot_1_FD_109646 | JGI IMG/M metagenome (GOLD analysis project Ga0126369, IMG submission 109646) | Tropical forest soil microbial communities from Panama - MetaG Plot_1 | ecosystem: Environmental > Terrestrial > Soil > Tropical forest > Bulk soil | place: Panama | collected 2016-02-17 | reverse complement strand
TTGGGGCGGGATTTCACCGGTGACGAAGGATTTCATCAATCCCGAGGCGGCGTGGCCGCAGATTTCGAAGTTGCGGGTGGAGACCGAAGCGCGCGGCTTCGTGCTGCGTGAGAGGCTGGCGCTGTACCCAGAATTTGTCGCGCGCGAAGAATTCGCTTCGTTGTGCGTGAGGGAGAAAATGAAAGCGCTTGCCGGGGCGGATGGATTTGCAAGGGATGAAACCTCTCGCGCTCAAGCGGGGGGATGAATTGGCCGCTACCCTTTGACCGACAAACCGGTAAAGCGAATGCCGGCGGTGTGGACCTTGTAACGGACGTTGAGGCCGATTAGCAAAGCGGTGAGCGACTCGACGATGCGGGCGTTTTCGAGTTTTCCGCCGTTAAGCGCACGGGCACCGGGAATTTTCCCAGCGAGTTCGCTGGCCACGCGTTTCGCTTCATCGTCATCACTGCAGACCAGTATGTCGCAATCGACGGGACCCTCCCTGGCGAGCAATTCGGCGCTGAGATTGTGAAACGCAGCGACCACAGCGACCGAAGCGGGAACCAACTCGCGGGTCTGTTGCGCTGCCGAACCTTGCCAGACGCTCAGCATGCGCGACGGAGTGCCGCCTACGGCAGCGGCAAGCGGCACGGTCGTGTCGATGAGAATCTGGCCTGGCTTCCAGTGCGGTTTCAGTTGCTTCAAGAGCGCAGCGTGGCCCGAGAAGGGCACCGTCAGTACGACAATGTCGCACTGCTCGACCGCGACGGCGTTCTCGGCGCTGTCGACCTTGGCGGTCGAACCGGCGCGCGAGCGCAAGAGGTTCGCGGTTTCTGCCGCGCGATTTGCGTCGCGTGAGCCGATCACCAGGTGCTCGCCTGCGGCCGCCCAGCGCGCGGCGAGCCCTGAGCCTTCGGGTCCCGTCCCGCCGATGATTCCAATCTTTCTGTTCATCATTTGCGTAAGTCGCCGCTGTCAATATAGTGGGATTTGAGTTGCAAGAAAAGCGAGAGCCACCGAGGACGGGACCAGACCGGCTTTTTGGCGCGGAAGCCTTTCGCCTTTCCACAAAAACCAGTTGGGCGCGGTATCCTTGGTGTGCCCAGAGCGCGGTATGCCGGAACTCCCGGATATTGTCGTGTACATCGAGGGTCTCGAGAAGCGCATTCTTAACCAGGCGCTCGAAGGTGTGCGTGTGGCGAGCCCATTTTTGTTGCGTACTGCGACTCCCCCAGTATCAAGCGCAAACGGCAAGAAGGTTGTGCGCCTGCGACGCCTCGGAAAGCGCATTTGTATCGGGTTTGAAGGCGAACTGTGGCTGGTGTTGCACCTGATGATTGCGGGCCGTCTGCACTGGCGGCCACACGGCGTGAAAGTTTCCCGGCCACGCGGTCTCGCCGCTTTCGATTTTCCTAACGGCTCGCTTTTGTGGACTGAGGCGGGTTCCCAGAAGCGCGCGTCGCTACACGTGGTGCTGGGCGAAGATGGACTTCGTGCGCTGGATCCCGGCGGCATCGAAGTGTTGGATTCCGACGCTTCGCAGTTCGCCGCGGTTCTTCTTTCCGCCAATCACACGCTGAAACGCGCGCTTACCGATCCGCGTCTGTTTAGCGGCATCGGCAATGCCTACTCCGACGAGATTCTCTTCCAGGCGAAACTTTCGCCGCTTGCGCTGACACAAAAGATAACGGCGCCAGAGATTTCCCGCCTGTTCGACGCCATGCGCACAACCCTTGCGCGCTGGACCGAACGTCTGCGATCAGAAACGGGAGGAAAATTCCCGGAGAATGTGACGGCCTTTCGGGAAGGCATGGCGGTACACGGACGGTACAAACAACCCTGTCCCCGCTGCGGGACGAAAATCCAGCGCATCCGGTACGCCTCGAACGAGACCAACTATTGCCCTACCTGCCAAACGGGAGGAAAGCTTCTGGCCGACCGCGCGCTCTCGCGGTTGCTCGGCGAAGATTGGCCGCGCACGCTCGAAGAACTTGAACTCCTCACATCCAAACGGACGTAGACCTTGCCCAACGCGTGGCACCGCGCCCCCGGAGGTTTCTTCAGTGCAGGATGGCGGCGATTTCTCCGTTGGCAAGCAATGTGGCGATTGCCGCGATGTCCGGTGCGAGCGGGCGGTCTACGGAAAGCATGGGGGAGGTGCCGCGAACAACTTCATAGGCCTTCCTCGCGAGAGTGCCAGTCTTCAGCGGAGCGAGCAGATCGATCCCCTGGCACGCGCATAACAGCTCAATTGCAACGGTGTTGCGAAGATTTTGGAGCATGCGGTCGAGTCGACGCGCACCGCTCATCCCCATGGAGACGTAATCTTCCTGATTTCCAGATGTAGAGATCGAGTCCACCGAATGCGGGGCTGCCAGAGCTTTGTTTTCGCTGGTCAGAGCCGCGGCGGTCACCTGCGCGATCATGAATCCAGAATTCAGGCCCGGCTCGGGAGTCAGGAATGCCGGAAGCATGCTGGTCAATGGATTGGTCATCTGCTCGACGCGGCGTTCAACGATGCCCCCGAGCGTAGCGAGGGCAATCGCAACCTGGTCTGCTGCCATCGCCAGTGGCTGCCCGTGAAAGTTTCCGCCGCTGACGATGTCGCCGTTTTTGTCCTCGCGCACAAACACCAACGGATTGTCCGTTGCACTGTTCAATTCCACGGCGGCAGTCTCCCTCGCCTGCGCCAGCGCGTCACGCGCCGCGCCATGAACTTGCGGCGTGCACCGCAGGCTGTAGGCATCCTGGACCCGCGGGTCTTTTTCGGCCGCCCGGTGCGACTCGCGAATCTGGCTCCCTTCGTTCAAATGGGCCAGGTTCCGTGCCGTGGTTGCGGCCCCCGCATAAGCGCGAGCGTGCATGATGCGCGCATCGAAAGCGCCCGGGCTGCCGCGAAGCGCGTCAAGCGAAAGGGAAGCGGCAACATCGGCGGAGTCCACCAGGATGTCGGCCTCGCGCAAGGCCAGACTCAGCAACGCCAGCATTCCCTGGGTGCCATTGAGAAGGGAGAGACCTTCTTTAGCGCCCAGCTCCAAGGGCGTAACACCCGCGCGTTTCATGGCCTCGCTGCCGGTTAAGGTCTCGCCATGAAATACGGCCTGTCCTTCACCGATGACCACATGCGCCAGATGCGCGAGCGGGGCAAGGTCGCCGGAAGCGCCGACCGAACCCTGGGATGGAATCACCGGATGGAGTTTTGCATTCAGCATCTGGCAGAGCGTTTCGACGACGCGTGGCCGCACGCCACTGAGTCCCTTGGCGAGCGCGTTTGCGCGCAGAACCATCAGCGCGCGAGTCTCGGCTTCGCCGAGCGGTTCGCCAACTCCGCTCGCATGGGAACGCACGAGATTGACTTGCAGCTGCCGCACCTGCTCGGGAGAAATGCGCACCGAAGCGAGTTTGCCAAAGCCGGTGTTGATGCCGTAAGCGGTCGCGCCGGAGGCTACCAGGCGCTCGACGACCGCGCGCGACGCGTTCATGCGCGCAGCGGCAGGGGGGGCGAGGCCCACTGTCTGGCCATGCAAAGCGATCGCGTAGAGTTGAGCGAATGTAAGATCGTTGCCCGTCAGCAAGATGCTCATGTGTGGCTCCGGCGCGGCTCCGGCGCGGTCGCGGCGACCATCATCCGCCTGTATTTCTCGGGGAGCAATTTGGGCCGCCCGTTGCTTCCACAGATCACGTGAGTCGTTTCGCCGTTGGCCAGGACTTTACCGTCGGCGTCGCGAATCACTTCGTAAGAAAAAACGATCACACGGTTTCTTGATTCCGCGATACGCGTACGGATGCGCAGCTCTTCGTCATAGCGCGCGGAATCATGGTAGCGGCAGCGGGCGTCCGCCACCACAATGCGGCAGTCGTCTTCCTTTTCCATCTTTTTGTATTCAACGCCCAGCGCGCGCATCAGCTCGACGCGGCCCACTTCAAACCAGATGAGAAAGTTCGCGTGATACACGACTCCCATCTGGTCGGTTTCCGCATAGCGCACGCGCACTTTTGCGTCGTGATATTCGAGCATGCGACTCTCTCGGTCTATTCCGGTTTGCCTTGCCAGACGGGCTTGCGCTTCTCGAGGAACGAAGCCAGGCCTTCTTTGAAGTCAGGCGTGCAGCGAATGCGCGCGTTCTCCAGGATGGCGCGTTCGAGGTCGTGGTCGACGCCTGGAGCGGCGGAGGAAGTCATGAGACGTTTCGCGCGAGACAAACTCCCGGGGCTTGCCGCAATCAACGCCTCGGAAAGCTCTTTGGAGCGCGCGAGAAGATTCTCAGCCGGGACGATTTCATTTACCAATCCCAATTCTTTCGCTTCCGCCGCTTCCAGGATTCTTCCCGTGAGCAACAGGTCCCGCGCTTTTTTCTCACCAATCTGCCGCGTGAGAAACACCGAAACAATCGCGGGGAGGAATCCGATCTTCACTTCGGTATACCCGAACTTTGCCTCCGGCACTGCCAACGTGAAGTCGCACAGCGTGGCAATCCCGCATCCCCCCGCCAGCGCAGCGCCGTTGACGGCAGCAATCAGCGGCCGAGGGAAGCTCCAGATGCGCCGGAACATTTTTGCCATGCGCCGGGAGTCTTCCTGATTCTCTGCTGGAGATTGCTGCGCAATCGCGCCGAGCAATTCCAGGTCCATGCCCGAGCAAAACGCTTTTCCCGCACCCGTGACAATTCCCACGCGCGCATGGCTCTTCTCAATTTCATCCATGGCCGTTTGCAGTTCGGCAATCATTGCGGCGGACATGGCGTTGCGCTTGTCCGGACGGTTCAGCGTGATGGTCGCGATTTGTCCCGATAGGTCGAGTAGCAGCGTGGAATACATATTTCGAAGTCTCCTCTCAATTCACGAGTGGAGCATGAGCGTATTTTGCGCGAATCTCGTTGGTCATTTCCAGCGCCTTTGCAAGCCGCGCCGTCTCGACCCCCGGGTCGGCTCCAGCTTGGCAGAGCGCCGCCAGCACGTCTTCTGTCGGGATGTTGCCGACCAGATTATCTCCAGCAAAGGGGCAGCCGCCAAGTCCGGTAAGCGCGCTGTCAAAGCGCCGGCATCCCGCTTCATAGGCGGCCAGGATTTTCTCTTCGGCATGCTCGGGCCGGCTATGCAGATGTACGCCCAGGTCGATTCCCGCAACGTGGTCCCTCACTTGGCGGTACAAATCACCAACGAGTTCGGGCGTTGCCGTGCCCACCGTATCGGCCAAAGAAACCGTGCGGACGCGCGTGTCTTTGAGCCATTCCAAAGTGTCGGCAACGATCTCCGGCCCCCAGGGCTCGTCGTAGGGGTTTCCGAAGGCCATCGAAACATAAATGACCAATCCCCGGTTTGTGGCTACGGTTTCCTTTTTCAATTTCTCCACCAGCGCTCGGGATTCGTCGCGAGTCATGTTGGCGTTCGCCCGGCGGAAGTAAGCGGAAATGGAATACGGGTATCCAATGGTGGTCACGCCAGGCGTAGCCAGAGCGCGCTCCAGTCCTTTCTCGTTCACCACGATGCCGATGATCTCCGGCGGCTCAACATTCGGCGGCAGGGAAGCGTTCAACTTCTCCATCACTCCTTCGCTGTCGGCCATTTGTTTCACGTGTTTAGGCGAAACAAAACTGACGGCGTCAATGTGGCGGAATCCCGCAATCACCAGCTCTCTCAAATACTCGGCCTTGTACTCTGTTGGAATGAAATCCGCCAAGCCTTGCCACGCGTCCCGCGGACATTCAATCAACTTTACGTTATCCATTTTAAGTTTGCAGGACCCCGGTTTTGAGTTCGCGGACGTCAGGGTTTAGCGCCGCTGCTTCGAGTGCCCAGATCAAGGCTTCGCGGGTGTGTGCAGGGTCGATGATGGCATCCACCCAGAGGCGGGCGGCAGCGTAGCGCGGGTCGGTTTGATGTTCGTAAGTACTGCGGACGGATTCGTATAACGCCTTTTTTTTCCTTTCGTCGACCTTTTCGCCTTCCCGTTCCATTTGCTTTAGCTTGATCTCGACCAGCGTACCAGCGGCGGAATCGCCGCTCATGACCGCGTAGCGGGCCGTGGGCCAGGCAAAAATAAATCGCGGGTCGTACGCTTTCCCGCACATCGCGTAATGGCCGGCGCCGAAACTTCCGCCGCAAATCACAGAAATCTTGGGAACGATGCTGTTTGCGACCGCATTGACCATCTTCGCGCCCGCGCGAATGATGCCGCTCCACTCGGCATCTTTGCCCACCATGAACCCGTTGACGTCATGCAGGAAAACAAGCGGGATGTGGTTTTGGTTGCAATCCAGAATGAAGCGCGCCGCCTTTTCCGCCGACTCCGTATAAATCACGCCACCAAATTCCATGCGCTTCTGCTCCGACCCGCGCGCGAGCGTTTGCACATGTTTTTTCTGATTCGCGACGACTCCGACAGCCCACCCGCCAACGCGACAGTATCCGCAAAGGAGCGTCTCGCCGTATTCCGCGCGATATTCCTCGAATTCACCAGCATCCACAAGGCGTGCAATGATTTCCCGCATCTCGTATTGCTTTGTGGGATCGCTCGAGAATAAGCCGTAGATTTCATCCGCGGAAAACAGGGGGTCTCGCGGGTTGGTATAGCTGAAGGGCGAACGGCCGGGCGCACCCATTTTGTCAACCAGTCCCCGAATCCGCGCGGTGCACGCTTCGTCATTTGGCTCCCGAAAATCCACCGTGCCGCTGATTTGGGAGTGCATTTTCGCGCCGCCCAATTCTTCGGCGGACGATTTTTGCCCAATCGCCGCCTGCACCAGCGCTGGTCCCGCCAGAAACAGCCCCGAGCCTTCGGTCATCAGGATGTGGTCGCACATCACCGGAAGATACGCGCCGCCCGCCACGCACATGCCCATAATCGCCGTAATTTGAGGAATGCCCATGGCGCTCATGACAGCGTTGTTCCGAAAGACGCGGCCAAAGTCGTCGGTATCCGGAAAAACGTCCTCCTGCAACGGCAAAAACACGCCGGCGGAATCAACCAAGTAAATGGTGGGAATGTGATTCTCGATGGCAATGTTTTGCGCCCGAATCACCTTCTTCGCCGTCATGGGAAAGAAGGCGCCGGCTTTCACGGTCGCGTCATTCGCGATGATCATGAACGTGCGCCCGCAAACCTTTGCGAGCCCGGTAACGGCGCCGGCCGCTGGCGCTCCGCCCCACTCTTCGTACATTTCGAACGCCGCGTAAATCCCCAGCTCGAAGAACTGGGTTCCCGGATCGATCAATCCGGCGATGCGTTCGCGCGCCGTCAGCCGCCCTTTTTTGTGTTGTGACTCAATGGCCTTCAGGCCGCCGCCCTGGCGAATCTGCTCCTCTTCATTCTTGATTTTCGTGAGGAGCTCGACCATGCGTCGTGTATTCTTTTCGAATTCGGGAGAGTTGCGATTCGCAGCGGTTTTCAGGACGGAAGCGGACACGCTATGCCCTCACGCAAGGTGGAACATGGTTCGATTCTGATGGGTCAATGTCCGTAGGCAACAAACGCTGGCCAGCCACGCCCCACAGTATACAGGTTTGCGGGTGCCGTGCGAATCGCAGCGGCCCTTCCGTCGTCAACGGATCGTAGGAGGCAAAACGCTTGCACTCTTTCAGAACCTAGGTAAGCTAGGTGCAGGTTCCTCGGGACACCTGCGAGCGTGGTCCAGCGATTTTTAAGCATTAATGGGTACCGATGTGTAGCCATCTGAAAGGAAACTTTGATGAAGGCGTTTGACAAACGTGTCCGGCTGCTCGGTGTGGCGGCCTCGTTAACTCTTGCGGTGACCTCGGCTGCACAGAAGCCCGCTCCGTCACCGTCGGCGGCACCAAGCTCGCCAAAAGCCACTGTCCAACCCGCGCCGCTCGAAGTTCCTCAACTCAAATTCGAGAAGTACAAACTGCAAAACGGACTTGTGGTCATCCTTTCCGAAGATCATCGGTTGCCGATGGTGGCCGTGAATCTGTGGTACCACGTCGGCCCGGCTTACGAGACTCGAGGAAAGACCGGATTCGCACACCTTTTCGAACACATGATGTTCGAGGGCTCTCGCCACGTCCCGGGAAACGCGCATTTTCATCTGCTGGAAGCCGCGGGGGCCAGCGACATCAACGGAACGACGGATTTCGACCGCACGAATTATTTTGAGACGCTCCCTTCGAATCAGCTCGAACTCGCACTGTGGCTTGAATCCGACCGCATGGGCTACCTACCCGATAAACTCGACCAGGCCAATCTCTCCAATCAGCAAGACGTTGTGCGAAACGAGCGGCGCCAAAGCGTCGAGAACCAGCCTTACGGGGTTGTGGAAGAAGGGATGTTCCATCTGCTTTATCCCCAGGGCCACCCTTATTACGCCGATGTCATCGGTTCGCATCAGGACATTCAATCGGCAAAGCTTGAAGACGTCAGGAATTTCTTCAAGCTGTACTACGCTCCCAACAATGCCAGCCTCGCCATCGTCGGCGACTTTGCGCCGGAGCACGCCAAAGAACTCGTAGAAAAATATTTTGGTCCGCTCAAACGCGGCGAAGACGCTCCAAAAATTACCGCGAAGACTCCGCCAATCACCGCCGAACGCCGCGCCGTGATTCAAGATAACGTGCAACTCCCCCGCGTGTACGAAGCCTGGCTGACTTCACCAATTTTTAAGCCTGGCGATGCCGAAGCGGATCTCGTGGCCACGGTGCTGGGGGGTGGAAAGTCCAGCCGCCTGTACAAGAAATTGGTTTACGAAAAGCAGATTGCGCTCGACGTTGCCGCGAATCAGCAATCCCTGATGCTGGGTTCTGAATTCCAGGTGCAGGCCACTGCTCGACCCGGAGTCAAGCCGGAAGATTTGGAAAAAGCGATTAACGCGGAACTTGATGCGTTTCGCGCGAACGGGCCAACCGAAGAAGAATTAAAGCGGGCACGGAATGTGCTTGAGTCTCGCATCATCGAAGGGCTGGAAACGCTCGGCGGATTTGGGGGCGTGGCGGACCGCTTGAACAGCTATAACCACTATCTCGGCACGCCCGATTTTCTCGGTGCGGACATCGCTCGCTACGAAAACGCATCCGTGGAATCGCTGAAAGCCTTTGCGCAAAATCAGCTCGGCACGAACCAGCGGGCGGTGGTGTACGGCGTACCCGGAAAACAAGACCTTGGCACGGAAGTGCCGACCCCCAAGGCCGAAACGAAAGACACCGCAAAACTTGGCGGTGAGCCGGTAAACCCGGACGCGGAGTGGCGCAAGGACCCGCCCAAGCCAGGTCCGTCCAGTCCGCTGCATTTGCCGGTTCCCCAGGAGTTCAAGCTTTCGAACGGATTGACCGTCCTTCACAGCGAACGGCCGGGACTGCCCGTAGTCGCTGCGAGCCTCGTGCTTCGTTCAGGGAGCGGCGCAAATCCGGCGGACAAGCCGGGCCTGGCAAGCTTCGCGGCGCGCATGTTGCAGCAGGGAACTGCCACTCGCAACGCGCTTCAGATTGCGGATGGCGCGGCCGACATAGGGGCCTCGCTTGGCTCCCACGCTTCGATGGATAGTTCCAGTATCGGCACGCAAGTGCTCACGCGGAACTTTTCCGAGGCTCTGGACCTATTGGCTGACGTAGCCCTGCATCCCACGTTTCCGAAAGAGGAAATCGAGCGTGTTCGGAAAGAGCGAGAAGCCGCGCTGGTGCAGGAAAAAGACGATCCCTTCGCTGTTGCCACCCGGGTCATGAGGAATGCGCTTTACGGCCCCCACAATCCGTATGGTTATCCGGACATCGGGACTTCGGATTCGCTGAAAACTATTTCTCGCGAAGACTTGGTGAAATTCTGGCAAGAACATTATTTCCCAAATGACGCCGCGATCATCGTTGCCGGGAACATCAAGCTGGCCACGCTAAAGCCGCTGCTCGAAAAAGCGTTTGGCGCGTGGAAGCCGGGACAGGCCGCGGCCGCAGCGGCCGAGAAACCGCAGAGTTCCGATGCGCGCCTGATTCTGGTCGACCGCCCGGGCGCCCCGCAAACCGCAGTCGAATGCTATGAGCTTGGCGCGGCGCGCTCAACACCCGACTATCCGCAACTGGAAGTCGTGAACACCGAATTGGGCGGCTTGTTCTCCAGCCGCATCAACATGAACCTGCGCGAAGCCCACGGCTACACCTACGGAGCCGGCTCCACGTTTGCCTATCATCGCCAGCCCGGGCCATTTCTCGCTTATTCCGCGGTTCGGACGGATGTGACCGCGCCGGCCGTGACCGAAATCTTCAACGAGTTGCGCCGGATGCGCGACACGCAAATGACCCCGGACGAGATGAAACTCTCGAAAGACTCCATCACGCGGTCCATGCCCGGACGATTCGAACGAGGCGGAGACGCCGTGGGAACGTTCGCCGAGCTTTTTATTTACGATTTGCCGTTGGATTATTTTTCAAAATTTCCTGATGCCGTGGATGCCGTGAATCCGGCGCAAGCCCAGGCGACTGCGCAGAAGTACATCCATCCCGAAAAAATCGCCGTCGTAGCCGTGGGCGATCGCTCGAAAATCGAAGACGAAATGAAGAAACTCAACCTCGGAAAAGTCGAAATCCGCGATCCTGAGGGCAAGCTTGTCCCATAAGTGCCCAATAAGTGCCCAATAAGTGGACGATTGACCGCTAACCTGGTTCTCGCTAGGATCTAACCTAGAGCAGGTACGGCGCGGTAAGCGGCCTGCTCAATTCCGCCAAGGAGGCGCCTGTGCGAACGCATAAACAAGTTGGCACGGGAGGGTGTGTCTCCGCGGCTCCTCGGCACTGAGTTCTCAAGCTCTGCCGCCGACGATTCCCGGCGGAACCGCCCCTCCCGCATCTCCACTTCCATTCATTTTACGTTGTCCTGATTGGCGCTAGCTGCGGCCGTGTGCTTGGTTATGGCCGCGGGAGGATACGTCCGTGACGATTCTTCTTTGGGGTTGGAATGACGATCTGGAAGCAGTTTGGAAAGGCGCAGAACGCGGGAGCGCGGTTCCGGCGCGAGTCATCGCGCAAGGCCGCGAAACTTGGCGTGTTGCAGGAGATTTCGGCGAGTGTCCGGCAAACGCTGCTGGAAAGCTGCGCCTTGCCACGGAAGCAGGCGCGGACTGGCCTGCGGTGGGAGATTGGGTGGCCGTGGAGCTCCGAGATCAGGGAAGTGCCGCGCAGATTCAAGAAGTCTTGCCGTGCCGCAGCCGGTTCACCCGGAAAGTGGCAGGGAAAAAGCTTGCGGAGCAAGTGATTGCCGCCAACGTGGACGTGGCGCTGCTGGTGTGCGCGCTCGATGGCGATTTCAATCCACGGCGCGTCGAAAGATATCTCGCACAATGTTGGGAGTCAGGAGCCCGGCCGGTGATTGTCTTGAACAAAGCGGATGTCTGCCAAGCGCCACAAAAGAGAGTTGACGAAATCGAGAGAGTTGCCATGGGCGTTCCGGTATGCGCGGTCAGCGGGAAGACGGGGCAGGGATTCGACGAGCTAGAAAATCATTTGGCACGGGGTCAGACCCTTGTGTTGCTGGGCTCTTCGGGAGTCGGCAAGTCAACGATTGTGAATCGTCTTTTGGGTCGCGCGATTCAGGAAGTCGAGCAAGTACGCGCATCGGACAGCCGTGGAAGGCACACAACAACGAAGAGAGAGCTTTTTGCTTTGCCCAACGGAGCTTTGCTCATGGACACTCCAGGCCTGCGCGAATTGCAGCTCTGGGATGCCGACCAAGGCATTTCTCAGACGTTTGTGGATATCGAGTCGCTGGCGGCGCAATGCCGCTTCGGAAACTGTCGTCACCAAGGCGAGCCAGGCTGCGCGGTGGAGGCCGCCATTCGATCAGGTTCGCTCGATGCCGCGCGTCTCAACAACTGGCGCAAACTCGAGCGCGAGATGGCGTTCCTGAGGCGTAAGGTGGATCCAGAAGCCAGTCACAACGAGAAACAGCGGATCAAACAGCTTATGCGCGGCGTAAACAAAATGTACCGCGACAGGAAAAAACGCTAGGTCCGAGGAACGCGCTTGTGAATGAAGTCCACGATGTCCTGAGTGGAAGTGCCGGGAAGAAAAATCTCAGCAATGCCGGACTTTTTCAGGCCGGAGATGTCAGCTTCAGGAATGATGCCGCCGACAAGGACCGTGACATCGCCCATGCCTTTCTCACGCAACAGCTTCATGAGTTGAGGGCAAATGGTGTTGTGGGCGCCCGACAGAATGGATAGGCCGATCACGTCCACGTCTTCCTGGATTGCAGCCGAAGCAATCATCTCAGGGGTCTGTCGCAGGCCGGTATAGATGACTTCCATGCCGGCGTCGCGCAGCGCTCGCGCAATGACCTTCGCACCGCGGTCATGTCCATCGAGCCCCGGCTTCGCAATCAGCACGCGTATCTTCTTGTCTGCCATTTCGGCCTGTTCTGCCTCTATTTTGGTCTGATCTCTTTCAGGAAGTCTTGGACTCCCACTAAAATCATCATTGCCATGACCAAGTAAATGCAGAGCAGGCCAATGAAGCGAAAAACTCTGCCATACCAAGTCTTCGGATCGTCCGTTCGAGGCTTGAAGACTCCCTTGGTGGCTTGGAATACGGTTTGAAAGATCGTGACGTCGCGATCCATGGCCTGGTACGCCCGCTGGACCTCGTAGCTGGCCGTCGGCGGGGCGGGCGGCTTCCAGGTGTTGTCGTCGTTATGGTCGGTCATGCATCTAGTAGTGATCTGCGGCTCGGGCTGAACGTAATCAAACTCAGGTGATGGCGACTTCTTCGTAGGTGCCGAAGACGTCGCGCAGGGCGTCGCAAATTTCGCCGAGAGTCGCGTAGGACTTCACGGCGTCGAAGATGAACGGCATCAGGTTTTCCGTGCCTTTGGCGGCACTGCGCAGAGCACCAAGGCGGCGGTCCACCTCCGCCTGCGACCGCTCAGCGCGCAGTTTGCGGAGGCGCACCGCTTGGCGCTGGGCAACGGTCTCGTCAATCTGCAGAATCTCGAGCGGCTTTTCTTCGGAGACGAAATCATTCACGCCAACGATGATTTTTTCCTTCTTGTCCACCGCCACCTGATACCGGTACGAAGCTTCCGCAATTTCGCGCTGCGGATACCCGCGTTCGATGGCGGCGACCATGCCGCCCATGGCATCAATCCGTTCCATGTAGTCCCACGCTGCGCGCTCCACTTCATTCGTCAACGTTTCCACAAAGTAGGATCCGCCAAGAGGGTCCACGGTATTCGTGACTCCCGTTTCGTGCGCGATGATTTGCTGTGTGCGCAAGGCAATCGTCGCGGCGAATTCCGTTGGCAGCGCCCAAGCTTCATCGAGCGAATTCGTGTGCAGGGACTGTGTGCCGCCCATCACCGCTGCGAGCGCCTGGAGAGCGGTGCGCACCACGTTGTTGTAGGGCTGCTGCGCGGTGAGTGAGCAACCTGCCGTTTGCGTGTGGAAGCGCAGCGCCCAGGACCGCGAATTCTTCGATTTGTAGCGCTCGACCATGGCTTTGTGCCAGATGCGCCGCGCCGCGCGATACTTGGCAATTTCTTCAAAGAAATCGTTGTGCGCGTTGAAAAAAAACGAGAGCTGCGGGACGAATTCATCCACATTCAGTCCGCGGCGCATGCCCCACTCGACGTACTCAAGGCCGTCGCGCAGGGTAAACGCTAATTCCTGAATTGCAGTCGAGCCGGCCTCCCGAATGTGATAGCCGCTGATCGAAATCGTGTTGAACTTCGGGGTGTTCTTGACGCCGAATTCAAAACTGTCAATGACCAGACGCATGGACGGTTCGGGCGGATAGATGTATTCCTTCTGCGCGATGTATTCCTTCAGGATGTCGTTCTGTAGCGTGCCGGAGATTTTCTTCCAGTCTGCGCCTTGCTTTTCCGCAACGGCCAAGTACATCGCCCAGATCACGGCGGCCGGCGAATTGATGGTCATGGAAGTGGTGACTTTACTCAGCGGAATTTTGTCGAAGAGCACTTCCATATCGGCGAGGGAGCTGATCGCCACTCCACATTTGCCGACTTCGCCTTCGGAAAGCGGATGATCCGAGTCGTAGCCCATCAGCGTCGG
>Ga0126369_10002129_pt1 | contig 13985 bp, 14 predicted proteins | sample PanSoiMetaPlot_1_FD_109646 | JGI IMG/M metagenome (GOLD analysis project Ga0126369, IMG submission 109646) | Tropical forest soil microbial communities from Panama - MetaG Plot_1 | ecosystem: Environmental > Terrestrial > Soil > Tropical forest > Bulk soil | place: Panama | collected 2016-02-17 | reverse complement strand
GCAAAGAGCCTGCAAGCTTGCTCACGCGCTCGGCGAACTGGCTATAGGTGAACCGTTGTTTCCCGCACACCACGGCGGTCCGCTTTGGAAATTGTTGTACGGCGTAGCGAAGAAAACGAATCGGTGTCAGAGGAATGTTCATGGCGAATTACGTCTAGGTTAGGCGGTCTGCCCTCCGTCAACAACCAATACATGTCCGGTAACAAAATCCGAAGCGTCGGATGCAAGAAACACGGCAGCCCCCTTTAAGTCATGATCGCTGCCGAAGCGGCCAAGAGGGATCTTCTTCAGAAAGGTTTCCCGGTTTTGTTCAATCGCCACTTCGGACATGTGCGTCGGGAACCAGCCAGGAGCAATGGCATTGACTTGGATGTTGTAAATGCCCCACTTGCAGGCCAAATCCTTGGTGAAAGCGATGACGCCACCCTTGCTGGCGTGATAGCCGATGGCTTGAAACTCCGGCGGGGCGCCTCGCATTCCCGCCACCGATGCGATGTTAATGATTTTCCCCCTCCGCTGCGAAAGCATGAATTTTCCAGCGGCCTGCGAGAAAAGGAATGTGCCGGTGAGGTTCGTCTCGATCACCTTGTTCCAATGCTCCAGTTTCATCTCCTCGATGGGAGCGCCCCAGGCCGTACCCGCATTGTTGACGAGAATGTCGATGCGGCCGAATTTCGAGACTGTTTCTTGAACAACATTGCCAACGTGCTCTGGATTCTTGACGTCGCACGCAAGAGCCAAAGTCTTGACGCCAAGTTGCTCTAGTTCTTCCGCGGCTTGCTCGCAACGCTCCTTCTTGCGGGCGCATAGCACCAGGTTCGCTCCCATCTCTGCCAAGCCTTCCGCCATTTGGCGGCCAAGGCCGATGGAGCCCCCGGTGACGACGGCTACGCGCCCGGACAGATCAAACAACTTCTTGGTGTTCATCACGCCCATCAACTGGCTGGAGTAACTCTAGTGATCGTCGCATCGAGATCCGAATCCGCATTCCTTAGATTCGCCATCAAACCGCCGACGATGTCGGGCCAGGTTGGAAATCACAGATCCAGGAGCGACGATCACGATCATTCCTTGGGGATTGGTAAAATGTTGAAGCTGGGGCCAAGGGCCTCCGCCGCATTCATATTAGGTGCCTCAACATCGAATTGTTCCGCCAGGTTAAAAAGTGAGCCGCAGCGCCAATTGGATTTCGCGCTTCGGGAATGCCGAGGTGAAGCCCAGCGGCTGGCTCGGCGACAGAGCGGAACTTCCATGAACATTAAAAGTCGGGTTCAGAACCCCGAACAAGGGACCCACTTCATTGTTCACACTGGCAAAATTCGTGTGGTTCGCGATGTTGAAGGTTTCCGCCGTGAGCCATAGAGCTGCCTTCTCGCCTACTTTATGTTTCCAGCTCAGGCGCGTGTCGAAGTTCGTATAACTCGGCCCCAAGCCGGTATCGCGGCCAGCCCCAATCGGCCGTTCGTTGGTTGTGTGGTTGTTGCCGTTGACCTCGCCGCCAGCTAGCAGGTTAAAGGGATGACCGCTGTGGTAGGTGAAAATTGGCGCCAGCTGGAAGCCCCCCATGATGTTTCCCTTCCACGGGCTGTCGAACACGCCCGCAACGACCACCTTGTGGCGCTCGTCAAACTCCGAGAGACCGCGGTCGAGGCTCAGGTTCGTAGGATCTTGCGGCCCGTAGTCACTGTTGAAGTCTGTGGAAGTGTCGAAGCCCTTGCTGAAAGTGTAGTTCCCGAAGAGTGAGAAGTTGCTGCTGAAACGCTTCTTTACCTCAAGGATTCCGCCTTCATACAAAGCAGAAGCGGCAGACGTGTACTGGTTGTTCTGGACAATCAGGGGATTGACAAAACAGGTGAACGGATTAGCCGCGCAGGGCGCAACCCCTGCACCCCCGACCAACTGCTTAGGCACGAGGGAAACAGGGTCGGTGGACGGGCTGGAGTTCCAGTTTCGATAGGAAGCCGTCTTGCCGTTCGCAAGGGTCAGGGTAGTGATTGGCGCCTGGAGCAGGTTCGTATCAATCGCCACGGGGAGCCGCAGCGTGTGCGAATAAATACCACTCCATGAAACAGAGAAACCAGGTGCGATTTCACGTTCAATGCCGAATGAAGCCTGCTGCGAATAAGGTGGCTTAAAGTTCGGAGGATTGCTGAAGAGCACGGTCAAAGGCGAAAGTTGGTGGCTGTTTGCCACAAAGATGCCGAATTGCGCTACGTCCGCCGGTGTGATGCACGCGGAGCTGCCTGCGGACGGCGTGGTGCACTGGATCTTGCCTTGTGCGAAAAGTGTCTGAAAGACTGCTCCAGCGCCTTGCAAGCCCAGCGCGGGTACCCCGGGGAGAGGATCCACATAGATGGCAATAAACCGCGTACAGGGGCTGCTTCCGCTTCCTGGGAAGATAGGAACGCCAGGCAATCCGATGCCGCAAGTTGCCACTACGTTGTTAACCTGGTCGGGCACCTGCGACTTATTGTTCTGGTTCTCCACCGTGCTGTAGTTCTTGTTCAGGACTCCCAGACTCAAATCCACTTGGGAAATCTGGGCGTCGATGGGGCCGAAGAAAATTCCGTAACCCCCGCGAATCACGGTCTTGTGATTGTTAAAAGGATCCCATGCAAAGGACAGGCGAGGCCCAATGTCCTTGTAGTAGGTATTCAGAGGCAAGTACTCAGAATCGATTTCGTATCTGGCGCCATAGTTCAGGGTGAAATTGCGCGCCATTTTCCAGGAATCTTGGAAGTACAAAGACGTATACGGCCGTGTATACGCTGGATAATCGGCATTTCCAAAACCTTGCTGATAGACTTGCGGAAGTCCTAGGGATGACGCCTGAAGGGAATTCATAAAGGCTCCGCCCGTCGCCAAGCCGCAGGGATTTGGATTTCCCCCCAGCAGGCAAGGGCTTAAAATCGCGCCCGGCAGGCTGCCAAATACGAAGCGTCCTGGGAAGAAGGTATGAGACTCCGAGTGGTTGCCACGCAGAAGCTCCGCGCCTCCAAACTTAAGACTGTGATTACCACGGGTAACACCAAAGTTGTCTCCGATTTCGGTGCGGCGGAGGATGGTCAGATTAGGCAAAAAGATGTTCGTACCCAGATTGTTCGCAAACCCGAAAATCTGCAGGCCTACCTCGGCGGGTTCATTGGGAATGACGTCAAAGTGCTCGTAGTTCCACTGCAGGCGCAGCTCATTCTGTGTAGCGGGGCTGAACTGGTGATACCACCCGCCCATGATCGTGTCGTCATAAAGATGAATCGAGCTGCCCGCTGAGAATCCTGTCAACGATTGCACATCGGGATTTTCTTCCAGGTCGTGTCCATATCGGTAGGTGAGAACCAACTGGTCCGAACCGCTTACAATGTGATCCAGACGGCCGGACGCCAAATACTCTCGTGTGTTGTAGTTGAACAATCCTCCGTTCGTTTCAAACTGATTGATGAGGAAATTGTTGAGCGCGTTTTGCCCAGCCGTCAGACCTGTCACGGGGCTGACCGTGAGGCCCAGTTGCAGGGCGCCGGCACAAGTCTGCGCGGGGAGACTGGTGATCGTGCCATTTGGATTGTTCAAACAGGGTACTGTGGGATTTCCCGGTTCGTTGACCAGAGCCGTGACCACGCCTTGCTGCGCGGCCCTCGGGTCGCCTATCGGAAAGGCTGTCGGCGCCGCTGCGGTAGGCCCAGCGAAGATAGAACTGTCCGTCAAAAGGGAGACGGCATTTTGGGCGTCTTGGCGGAGCCCTTCAAAAGCCATGAACAAATGGGTTTTGCCCTTCTTGATCGGGGCCCCCAAGGAGCCACCAAACTGATAACGGCTTAGCGAATTCTTAACCGCCTTTCCCTGCGCTGCAAAGGAAAAGGGGCCACCGGGCAGTAGCGCCTGGCTGCGGGCGAATGGGTCAGCTCCATCCATCGCATCGTTGCGGAAATAGCCGAACAAAGCTCCATGCACGTCATCGCTGCCGGACTTCGTGACGATATTAATGGACCCTCCGAAGGCCCCACCCTGGTCGGCGCCGTAGTTGCTGCGATTGACCTGGAATTCCTGCACGTCATCTTGACTGACAGTCAATCGCACGCCTCCCGCGTCGTCTTCGGCTTCTCCTCCGTCCACCGTCACGCCGTTTCCCCGGCCATTGCTTCCGTAGAAGGAAAGTCCACTCTGCGGCGTTTGCTTGACACGGAAATCCTGGTCATCGGCCAGGCGAGTGGAATTCGAGACGCCGGGCATCAGCAGCGTAAACGTGAGGTAATCGCGGCGGTCAATCGGCAGCTGCGCAATGTAGTCTTGGGTGAGAGTATCTGACTGGCTTCCCCTCTCGGTCTCCACAATGGGCAGCTCAGAACTGACTTCTACTTGTGACGTCATTCCCGATAATTTGAGGTGAAAGTCAAACACCAGGGTCTGCCCGACGGTTAAGACGACGCTAGTTGCGACTTCCGCCTGAAAACCCCCGTGCTCGACGCTGACCTTATACGTGGCCGGGGGCAATCCAGACACGCGATACAGACCGTGCTCGTCGGTCACTGCGGTCCGCTCCACGCCCTTTTCCGAGTCCGTCACCGTAATCTTCGCATTCGGTACGCCCGCTCCGGTGGGATCGGTCACTGTGCCGGTAAGGTCCGCGGATGTTCCCACCCCTTGTGCTGCCGTCGCATAGCGGGCAGGGAACAAACACGCAAGAAAAAGGATTCCAAGCGCCGAACAGGTTAGCTTCATAACTCCTCCTGGTTCATTCAGAGGCATCGAGACCCGGCTGTCGATCCCGGGAACTCTCGTGTCTCAATACGATGACCTCGCACCCAGCAGTTTCGGACTGGGTGGCCGCCCTCGACTGGTTTTTGGAAGCCCGAGCATGGATAGGAGAGTCTGCATTGCCTCGATCCCACGCTCTGCGGTTGAAAGCACCTCAGATTGTGATAGTCGGTATCACATTTTACGAACTAACGTCAACACGAAATTTTGTGGGATCCAAATCTTGAGATTCTGGGGACCGACCAAGAACGGGGGTTACGGTAGGGTGAGAACCATGCGCCCCGAAACTTGTCCGTGGCGCAGCTCACCAAGAACGAGGTTTGCGTCAGATAGCGGACGCGTTGCAGCGTGGCAGCGAATTCTTCCTTTGCCGGCCAGTGCCAGCACTTCGCGCAGATCCTGCGCTGTCCCCACTGCGCTGGCCTGGATGCGCACTTCTTTGGCAGCCATCAGAATAGGAGGAAAACATATATGCTCTGCTGGCAAGCCGACCGCAAGCAGCATTCCCGACGGGCGCAGGCAGGCAAAGGCGGTGTCATACGCTGCTTTTGCGGCTGAGGTCACCAGCGCTACGTGTACTCCACCTTTCGCGCGCAACTCCTTGGGGACATTCGTTGATGCGGCGTTGTAGCTGTACGCTGCGCCAAGCGACTCTGCCAGACGCAGCTTCTCGTCCGTCATATCCACCGCAATAACCTCTGCTCGGAACTCTCTTGCAACTTGCACCGCCAGGTGACCAAGTCCGCCAATTCCGAAAATGGCCAGCCTTTGACCCGGTGAGATTCTCGCCTGCTTCAAGGCCCGATAAACCGTCACTCCGGCACAAAACAAAGGAGCCGCCTCAACCGCGGCGAGTCCATCCGGGATTCTTACCACGTGACTTGCCGGTGCTTTCACAAACTCGGCGAACCCTCCATCCTCAGTAACTCCGGTAATCTTCTGTCTTGCGCAAAGGTTATCGTTGCCCTGCCTGCAAAACTCGCACTCTCCGCACGTCCAATGAATCCAAGGAAGGCCGACACGGTCATCGTTCTGGAACTCATGAACGGCGCTGCCTCTTTCAACCACGCGGCCGGCGATTTCATGTCCGAGGATGAGCGGCAACTTCGTAATCGGAGCGAACTGGGACCAATCTCCATCCGCTACATGCAAATCAGAATGACAAACGCCGCAAGCTTCCACCTGAACGAGGACGTCGCTCGCCTGCAGCGGAGGACGGGGAACATCCTCAAACGCCAAAGGTTTCTTGAATTCATGTAGGACCGCTGCCTTCATGTTTCTCACCGCAAATTCGCGCGGAGCCTGTTGCCTGCGTAAGGTTCTGTGGGTATCGGCTCGAGAGTTGGAGGACACCGAAACTGGGGCACGGACGGAACCAAGCCTCTCTTTGGTCAGCGGCCTATGCTTGTACGCCCTTCAGGAAAAACTCCAGCGCGCTGCGGACACGCTCGCTTAAGCTGTGAGGCCCGGAAAGGTCAACGGCCCAACGTCGAACCACGGTCGTATATAACCCTTCCATGAATTCAGCCAGGTGCGCGACAGGAAACGTTTTGGTCACTTCTCCGCGCTTCTGACCTTCGGCAAGAATTTCCCGCAGGAGGCTAACGGCGATTTCTTCGGGTCGCCGCATCTCGGGGGAGCGTACCGGGTCCATCGCTGCCGAAAGGACTACGGCCCTCCATAACGGGCGGTCCGACTCCACCTCGCGCGCCATACCTGCATACATCCGTCTCAATCGTTCAGCAGTTGTGGCGTTGCTTGAGAGCTCTGTTTCCAGATGCTCCTTGATGCAGGTGAAACCTCGCCGGCCAACTTCGCGGAGAACGGCGTCTTTGCTCGGGAAGTAGCGGAAGAATGTTGGCTGGCTAATCTCTAGAATCTGGACAATGTCCTCGACTCTTGTGTTTTCGTACCCGTATTTGCGAAAAAGCCGTATCGAGGTGTCGATAATCTGCTGCCGCAGCCTGGCCTTCTTTCGTTCCCGAAGGCCCAGCGACTCTCGATTGCCTGTAGCATCCGCTCGAGAAAAGCGTCCTTGCTTTGCTAGGTTCCTGTGACTTCGAGCCGGGGCGCCCCCCGGGGCACGGGGCCGGCCTTCGGCGACTCTCATTCGCCGCATGTTGGTTTTGTTCTCCTCGACAGCCTGACAAAAACAGCCCGCGGGGCAAAATCGCAAGAGTTACTCTAACATGATAGAAGCCCACGTCAAGTTGGTCTCGACACAGTTGGTCTCGACACAGTGGACGCAATGAAATCGTCGTCGACGTACGCCCGAAAAATGGGGAATCTCCCGGCGTTGCCAAAACGAAGGGGAGCCATGATTCCACCGAAGAGCCTCCATGGACTCGGCCGGCTTTACCGAAGAGCACCTGCTCCATTTGCTTCTTGAATAATCGCTTTCCTCCGATCTGTGCCCGACCGAGAACCTAACGCAGCTAGAATCGAAACCGAGGTTAGTAGTTGGAATACAGCTTGAGGCGAGTGATGCGAGCAATGCGTGAGAAATCCTGATCGACAGTGAAGAGAACCGCGCGATGATCAAGGGCAATGGCAGCAATGAGGGTGTCGATGGTGGTGAGAGAGAATCCCTTTGCACGACCGAGACGAAAAATAGCCGCCGCTTCGCGGTACGTCGAGATGCCAGGGGGTTCGAGCATTTCCCACTGTGAAAGATGATGCTCGATTTGATCAGCGTCACGCTTCAGGCCTTGCAAGATCTCGGAGACGATAACGCCCGAGAGAGCAAAAGGTTCTGCGTCGCCGATCATTCGACCTAATTCAGTTCCGGCGCGACTCGTGGAAGGGCTGAAGAAGTCGACCCACACGGACGTATCGACCAAGATCAAACGCGATTTCTCCTCGCCGCCTTGTAGTTACCTTTCCAGATACCAGTGCCCTGGTATCGAAGGATGCTTTTGCGATCCTCCGAGCGGACCAGCAACTCCAAGGCTCTATCCACGATTTCGCGCTTCGTTTTCAGCCGCGTGAGTTTCCGTGCCTTGCGGATCAAGCCTTCGTCAATGTTAATGTTGGTGCGGGCCATATGAGAATTATACACCGATTTCAGAGGAATTGGTGTATGCGGCAACGACGAGGTTTCAAGTGGCACTTCTAGACCTTGGTCCCGATTTCGATGAACCAGCTCCCGGGGCATCGTTTTTTTTAGCCAATTCGCTGGCGCATGTAGCCGTCTACGATGGCCCCAATTAAATGCGACTGAGGACCCACTCGCAGAAGGCCGTCTTGAGCGCGCTGACAGGATGGTGACACCGACTTTGCCACGCCTCGTTTTGGCAACACTTGGCAACAATGGACTCACGGAACGGCTGGTAGCACCTTGTTCCGGTGAGGCTTAGACATGTGGGATGCAATTCGATTCCCATCGCCCGCTCCAGATTCAACGCACTTTTCTTCCCACGCTTCCGTGCACTCGAATCTTCCGTTTGGGTGATTCTGGATATGACAAGACTTGGGCTATTATTAGCGTTAAGCGAGCCTGTACATTTGCTTATGGTTTGCGCGCCCGGGAACACCGGCGTCGCATCGAACAGACAGTGATCTAACCAGGGGCGCCTGCGATTTCGTAAAGGAGGAAGTGGTTCTCGTGAACCAGGGAAGTTTACTGCTCAAGATGGAGTTGCGCAGCAATCCCGAAACTCTTTGCGTCGTCAGAAATACGCTGGCGGAGCTTGCGCAAACCTTGGGATTTCCTGAGGCAGAATGCCGCGCCGTAGTTTTGGCCGTCGATGAGGCCCTGACGAACATTATTCGGCACGCGTATCAGGGGAGAACGGAACAGCCAATTGAAGCCACGTTTCGCCGCATTCGAGTGGCTCGGGATGGCCTCGAACAACCGGCTCTCGAAATCGTGTTGGAAGATCGCGGCGTGAATGTAGATCGCGAAAAACTCTGCGGGCGGAAGTTGGAAGATGTGAAGCCGGGCGGCCTCGGGTTGCATTTCATGCGAGAAAGCATGGATACGGTAGAATTTCGGCGAAGATGGGGCCGTAACCAGGTACGCATGGTCAAGTTGCTGCAGGCTGCGGAAACGGCCAAAGGGTCTTGAGGGAGTGCATGTTGAAGATCTCAGTAAGACATTTGGAAAAAACGACAATTCTTGATGTTTCGGGAGATATCGATCTGGCGAGCTCGCCTGAATTGCGGAAGGCTCTCTTGCGCGAGCTTCGGGAATTACGCACGCCGCGTGTCGTGCTGAACCTCAATGAGGTTCGCTACACGGACAGCTCCGGCGTAGCATCCCTGGTCGAAGGTCTCAAGGCATCGCGCGACGTAGGCTCGCGCCTTGTTCTGTTTGGTCTGAGCTCCGCCGTGCGAGAGGTTCTTCAGCTTTCCAAGCTGCTCAGGATTTTTGAGATCGCGGATAGCGAAGAACAGGCGGTGGCGCCCTAGGGCGCCAAATCCAGCCCGCGGAACCGGGCCGTGAAATGTCATGGAACTCACATCGCAAATCGGAGGCTCCGTTGTAGACGGCATTGCGTATCTCGGAGGGCTGGCTTCGCTGGGTGGCCGCGCTGCGTACTTCACGTTCGTCGCCCCTTTCCGCGGCAGACCGCTCCGGCTGCGGCAGGCCATTTCGCAAGCGATGCAAGTGGGCGTTCGGGCGCTGCCTATCCTTTCTCTCATCACATTTTTTATCGGCTTAATCCTGGCGCTGCAGAGCGCGTACGAACTGCGAAAGCTCGGCGCCATAACCTTTGTCGCAAACGCGGTGGCCATTTCGATGACCAGAGAGCTTGGGCCGCTCATCACGGCAATCGTGGTGATTGGCCGCTCGGGCTCGGCGTTCGCAGCGGAAATCGGTACGATGAAGGTTTCCGAGGAAATCGACGCGCTGGAAACAATGGCGATACATCCGGTCGACTTCTTGGTCACGCCCAAGTTTCTGGCCATGATCGTGATGCTGCCGTGCCTGACGATTTGGGCGAACTCCATGGGGATCTTAGGAGGCGCGCTGTTTGGGGTGGCGCAGGCGGATTTCACCTGGATGCGCTACATCCAGGCGTCGCTCGATGCGCTCTTTCTACGGGACATCGTGACCGGATTGGTGAAAAGCGTGATGTTCGGGATCACCATTACCGCCGTCGGATGCTATGAAGGACTCTCGACCGGGGCAGGCGCGGAGCAAGTAGGGCGTTCGACGACGCGCGCCGTCGTAGTTTCGATTTTTCTGGTTATTCTTGTCGACCTGGTTTTTACATCACTCTTTTTCTTTATGACCGAACACTAGCATGGCGATGCGAGACGGCTTGATGGCTCACGCAGACGAACAAACTGAAACGATGATCTCGCTGCGAAATCTTCGCGTGAGCTATGGGGATCGGGAAATCCTGCACGGGATCAATTTCGATGTGACCCGCGGCGAAACGCTCGTGATTTTGGGCGGCTCTGGGTCTGGCAAAAGCACGCTGCTGCGGACGCTTGTAGGTCTGGAAAAGCCAAGCTCCGGGGAAATCTGGCTGAGAGGCAAGAATCTAGCATCCATTTCCAGTACAGAAATGGACGAAATTCGAAAGAAAATTGGGATGTCTTTTCAAGGAGGGGCGCTCTTTGGGTCTATGACGGTGGGGGAGAACGTCGCCCTGCCGCTGCGCGAGCACACCAAGCTCGAAGACTCGACCATCGGGATCATTCTGCGGCTGAAACTGGACCAAGTGGGCCTGGCCGGATTCGAGAATTACATGCCATCCCAGCTTAGTGGAGGAATGAAGAAGCGCGCCGCAGTGGCTCGTGCGCTCGCAATGGACCCCGAGATCCTTTTTTTCGACGAGCCGTCGGCGGGCCTCGACCCCATTATCGCGGCGGGCGTCGACCAACTTATCTTAGAATTGAAGAAAGCATTTCACATGACCATCATCGTGGTCACCCACGAACTGGCCAGCGCTTTTTTGATCGCTGACCGGATGGTTCTTATTGATAAAGGAAATGTGGTAGCCATCGGCACGGTCGAGGAGATGCGTTCGAGCACTCATCCTCGCGTGCGGCAGTTTCTGGACCGCATCGCTGAACCAGAGGTAGCGCAAGAGTTGGACTATTTGCAGATGCTGACGGAAATCACGCGTCCGGGCCGCTAGGCATCCAAGGAGCGAGGTGTGCGATGAATTCAAAAAGCGAGCAAACCATGGTGGGATTGTTCGTGCTCGTTGCTGCCGCCGTGCTCGTCGTCACGGTTTTTGCATTGAGCGGGGCATTCGCCGGGCCGGCAAAGACCTACCGCGCCTATTTTCCATTTGCCGGAGGAGTCGAACCGGGCACGACGGTTCGCTATGCGGGAGGACCGAAAGTCGGGCGCGTGGAAAAACTACAGCTTGATCCGAAGGATGCGTCGCGGATCGAGATCACTTTCAGCGTGAAGTCGGATTTGCCGGTGAGGACGGACAGCCGCGTAAAGATCATGAGCATGAGCCCGCTCGGCGACAATCATTTGGAGATTATCCCGGGAAGCGACAACGCGGCTATGGCCGGAACTGGCGCGCTTTTGCCCTCAGACCCGTATGTGGATTTTAATGCGCTAACGCAAAAGATCAACGATATTGCGCCGCAAGCGCAGCAGCTTCTTAGGACTCTGAACAGCCGCGCGGGTGAATTGCAGGAGACGCTGGCACGAGTCAATGATCTGCTCAACAGTTCGAACCGCGCGAATCTCGCGGCAACACTCGCCGAAACGCGGGGGATGATTGCGGAGAATCGTCCGCAGGTGAAGTCCACCGTACAAAACCTCAATTCCGCGAGCCAGAAGCTGGAACCTTTGCTGCAAGACTTGCGGAAAACTTCAGCGGAGGCCAATCAAGCCTTAGATCATATTGATTCCTTGATTGGAGAGAATCGGAAGGATATTCGCCAGGTCATCCTCGACCTTCGACGGTCTCTGGTAACCGTGAACGATCTGACAGGCCGGCTAGACCAGACCGTGGACGTGAACTCTGAGAACATTGACGAGCTGCTGGATAATCTTCGACATGTTTCTGAGAACCTGAAAGAATTCACGAACACCATCAAGACTCGGCCTTACACTCTGATTCGTTCAAGCAACCCGCGAGAGCACAAAACAGGGGAACAATGATGAGTCCGGTGAGAAGAAAGGCGGCAGTTTTCCTGTTGGCGATAGCTGCGGTGTTTCTTGGCGGCTGTGGAGCCACACGCCCTAGCAAATATTATCAATTGACGGTCCCCGGAGACCCCGCTGCCGGACCAGCAGCCGATCCGGCACCGGTAACACTGCTCGTTGGGAATTTGTTCGCCCCTGATCTCTACCGCGAAGACCGCATCGTTTACAGTACCACCGGGGAGCAGATGGGCACTTATCAATATCAACGTTGGGCGGAACCGCCTACAGAAATGATTCAGCAAGTCCTGCTGCGTGCGCTCCGGTCTTCGGGGCATTATCGGGCGGTTTTCACGCACCGGAGTGATGCGAGTGGAGACTTTTTGCTTCGTGGGCGCCTCTATGATTTCAAGGAAGTGTCAGCAAATGGGATGGCTGCCCGATTGACGGTCGACTTCGAGATGCGCAATCTCAAAAATGGCGCGACAGTGTGGACGCACTTTTATCAGCATGACGAACCGGTGAATGGAAAGAACGTTTCCGCCGTTGTGCAGGCATTAGATAAGAATGTGCAGCGTGCCATTAAGGAAGTTTTGGAAAGCCTGGACCAGCATTTTGCCTCGCATCCCAGTAAGTAACAGCGGCCAGGTATTTCAAAGCGTTTTTCAGCGATCGCTCAGGCGACGCGACGGAGCGTCAGCAGGGTCACATCGTCTTCCAAATCGGCGTCGCGGCCGCGATACTCTTGTACTCCACCGAGCAGGGCGTTTGAGAACTCGGGCAAAACCAGTGGATGAGCCAACCGGCTCGCTGTTTTCTCCGCCAGTTCCAAGAAACCCTTCGAACTGAGCTGCACTCCAATGGGCGAGCGAACCTCCGTTGCGCCATCAGAGAAGGCTAGAATCATATCTCCAGCGTGCAGACGAATGCTCTGCTGGTTGTAGGTTTCGCCGGCGACAAATCCCAAGGGCAAACCTTCCAAACCTTCGCCCAATTCCAAAAATCGCCTTTCCTTGTCGCGCCACAACAGCATCCGTGGATGCGCGGCATAGGCGAAATTGAATTCGCCACTGTTCGCGTCGAACATCGCTGTAACTACGGTGGTCAACCGTAGCGGCCCATTCGTTTTTTCGTTGGAAAGTGTGAAGGCATCGTTCAGCGCGGCCAGCAAACCGGCGGTATCCCGGATGTCCTGGAATTCATGCAGTAAGTGGTGGACGTGCCGGGCAACGCCACTGGCGGTGTACCCGTGGCCGACACAGTCAGCCAGGACAACCCGGGCAATATTGTCAGTGCAAGAAAATACCGCCGACAGGTCGCCACCTTTGTCTCCGCCGGAAGGAGCGGCAATGATGTCGCTTTCCAGGCCGGCGAGTTCCAAAGAGCGGTGCGCGCGCTCGTTGCCGGCCCAGAGTTCCATGCAACCGAAGGGGCGCTTTTCAGACGTCGTACATTCGAGCTGACGGGGTTCAACTTTCCTGAATCTCATAGCTTCTCTGTAGCTACTCACAATCGAACCACACACACCCTTTCGATGCCCCGTCATTAAACGGAGGTATAAACGGTATTCCCAACCAGGAGTTCCCGTAGTATGTTATCGCGGTTCAGCAATTCAGTCGGTGGGGGGAGAGTCTTGTTCCGACCGATCATCTGCCGATGGCTGCCGGTTGCTGCCGCGGTTCTGTGCCTTCCGGCTCTCGCCGCCTGGCAAATGCCGTCGAGGCCAACCGAAAAGCCGGTAGACTTCGACCGCGATGTTCGCCCCATTCTTTCGGACAATTGCTTTGCCTGCCATGGCCCTGAGGAAGACGGCCGCCAGGGGAATTTGCGGCTCGACACCAAAGATGGCGTGTTCGCAGACCGCGGCGCATATCAAATCATCGTCCCCGGCAAGAGCGCGGGCAGCCGTCTATACCAGCGGATTAGTGCGACGCAGAGGCGCATGCCGCCAGCTTCGTCCGGCAGGACGCTGACGCCAAAGCAAATCGAATTGATTCGCGAATGGATTGACCAAGGCGCGAAGTGGGAATCCCATTGGTCGTTTGATCCGCCAAAGCGTCCCGCCCTGCCCGAAGTCAGAGACAAAGCCTGGCCAAACAATCCTATCGACGCTTTCGTTCTCGCGCGCCTGGAAGCCGATGGATTGAAACCTTCGCCCGTAGGCGACAAG
>Ga0126369_10002128_pt1 | contig 13990 bp, 17 predicted proteins | sample PanSoiMetaPlot_1_FD_109646 | JGI IMG/M metagenome (GOLD analysis project Ga0126369, IMG submission 109646) | Tropical forest soil microbial communities from Panama - MetaG Plot_1 | ecosystem: Environmental > Terrestrial > Soil > Tropical forest > Bulk soil | place: Panama | collected 2016-02-17 | reverse complement strand
GAGGTGCGGGAGGTGCGGGAGGTGCGGGAGGGGTTTCCTTCGCGACCCATGCCTTACCGTCGTACCAATGCGTCGCGTTGACGTGCGTTGCCGGTAGCCCATCCCACGGATTACCAGGCGGGCCAATGGGGGGCGGATTAATGGGGGGCGCCCCAGGATAACGATTCTGCATATCGGCTAGAAATTGAGCGGCTTGCGTCATGTTGTTTGCTCCTGATAACCAATCTGAGAATGAGAGATTACAACGTTCTTTATGTTGACATCCGCCAAATGCATTACATGCGGCGGGATTAGGGGGTAATTCGAGGGCCCTTTTGCCAGATGAAAGGATTGAATCCCCCAAATCGGCTAGGGCTAAGGCGCGATCGATTGTCGGCTTGATATCTCGCCATTCTACTTCTACCACTACCGGAAGAACACGAGGCTTGCGACGAGTTACGTAATTCCACTGCAAGGTAACATGCTTCGCACCGGTCTCGTGCATCGTAAATGCTGCATAGAGACAGGCCTGAATATCGACAATCAAAGCCGAGGGGTGCTTGGCCCATTTGAGATCCGATGTAGTCTTATGATCCCACACCTTCGAGCCGAGTACTAGATCCCTTGCCCCGTGAAATCGGCCATATGTATAGAGCCCACGTTCCCCTTCCTTTGGGATGTACTCTTTTTGGAATTCTTCGATTACGAGACCAGGCTGCACTGGAGGGAGATGGCTTAGTAGTGCAAGAGCGCAATCCCCCTCGGGTGTACTGATGTCCGGCATCAAACCGATACGATACCAATCTTCAATGTGCTTGTGAGTTTTGATGCCGAATTCTTGATAGGGCGTAGCCGTGCGTGGAACTTTATCGATCTTGTCCCATGCGAATTTGCGCTGACACAATTCGAGCGCCGAGAGGGTCGAGGGGGAATAGATCAATGGCCGAGCCATTTGCGGCATTGTTCATAATGCCCGAACGATTCTTTGATATCATCGATAGCCCGGTGCGCATTCGCCTTAGGAAGTTCAGGCATTCCGAGTGATTGACAGAAAAGCTTGATGGCGCTCACATCGAATAATCGATGTGAAAAGAGCTTGGCGAGCCGGGGCATATGCACCTGCAAGAATGCCCGATCAAAATGCACAGAACTGCCAGCCATCGTGTAGGGCCCGGCGAATGCCATCCGGTCGAGCCAACCAATAGCCTCACTTTCGGTCAAGCCGATTGAAGCCCCATAATTCTCTACGTCTTTCAGTAAGCCACTATTCATATGCATATTCAGAACAAAATCAGACATCCCTTCTAGATCCCATCGGGGCGTGATAACTTGCGAATACTCAGGTTCTAGAAGTTGCCCATTCTGTGAGATCATCATTCCGATCTCAAGAGGACAATCATTCCTAGGATCCAACCCCGTCGTTTCCAAATCGATCCAGATGAGTTGCATTATTTACTCCAGAGATAGGACCAGAGATATGCGAATCCCAATGCCAGTGCGAAACCCACGAAGATGCCACCGATGAAAGGAATCACATTTCCTCATTAGCAAGGTGGAAACCACCAGCCCGGCCGTTCGCGCTCGGGCGAGACACCTTTGCGATTTCTTCGACGACTTCCGGCCAGCGATCCAAAGCGCTCGTATCCCCTGTCGCGAACCATACGAGCATCGCATGTACAACGGATTCGACCTCCGTTTCGTGTGGCTCATGCTCCCGGGGCGCGTAGGCGTCAGCGAGGGCCATGACGGCCTTGATCGGGGGTCGAGCCGAGCGAGGCGAGGACGGGCGTGCGGGCCCCGGTGCGGGGTTGCTAGGCGCGCTGGCAGGCGCCGGCGGGGCCTTCCCGCGGCCGAGCGCATAGGCTTCCGTGAGCCCGAGGGCACCGGTACGAAGTCGTTCCTGATCGGCAGGAGTGAGTTTGAGGAGGGATAGCCAATTATCCAAGGTCTGTTTACTAATGGTCGTACCATCATCCGCCTGGAATGATGCGCAGACCTGATCCTTCGTATGGCCCCAGTCCAGTAGGCGCTTCGCCTCCCGAGCGCGCATGAGAGGCGTCTTGCGCTTGCGAAATTCATTCGAAATAACGACCGTACGGGCGTCCGAATCGTTCTTCGTAACATAGGGAACCTGGATGAAATAGTCCCCCTTCTGCGCTTTCAGGCGCTTATTCGCTTCCCGCGCACCCATTACCCTTTGGCGGCCGTTGACTACGATGCGGTAACGATCGCCTGAGGTCGCCCGCACAGAATAGCAAGTGATTGGATCATTCACACCGTGGGTCATGATCGACACGATTAGACCCTCATCCGGCGGCTCATGTCGTTCGGAATCATCTTGGAATTGCTTGATCTCGTCAAGATCCACACCCTTGGGAATGGGGTCGATGCCGACGATGATCAGAGATTCCGGATTCTCATAGGCGCCGGTCAAACGGCGCACATCTTGAACGATTTTACTGGTAGCCATTTCGCTCCTGTTCGGCCTTCACGTTCTGTGCGGCCTGGTTTGCCAATTCGTAGGCGCGGCGTGCCTGACAACAATTCGGGCACTCACACCATTGGAATTCGAATTCACCCCGAAGGGCGAGGTAACTTTGCGCGTACTGAAAGAATTGCCACGCGCGCCAGATACGTTTACGCGCTAGGGGGGTCACGAAGGCAATCCGCGCGCGATAATGATGCGTGCATAACGATCAATAACCGCCACAGCCTTGAATTCTTTCGAGCGCCTACGCGGGCGACGGTTACGAAGGCGTTTGGCGCGATTGTGTGCACGAAGCCAACCGTCGCAGACTTTGACGATAGGGATCACTTCGCACCCCGGAGCGCCTTCGCGTAGGCGCGGCCCCGGGCCGCAGCAAGACAGGCAGCGTCCCACCAACCAGGGCCAACCGCGACCCGAGTCCCGGACGGGTGCGGCGTCGCGCTCGGAGCCTCATTATAGGCGACGCCCCACGGAAAGAAGATGCGGGCATTTTCGCGGGCCCCCACCCACCGCCGAATCACCCGCCGCGCCGTCGCCCTATCCGCTTCGGTGATATTCATTACTTACTCCACGAATTCTGAAAGGTCCCATACATCTCGCGCTCGCGTTCGATCCTGGCGAACGTTTCCGCGGCAGTGAATGGGCCTTCAAAGTTGATTTGGAACGAGTCTTTGCCCCATCGCGTCACGCTCATGACCCCGCACACCGTCACGAGGGTGCCAAGCGGCAGGGCGTTCAGTTCCGCGATGGTCATGTTACCCGTTCTAGCACAAGTTAGGCCAGTTAGTAGGCCTAACAATTTGGCCCCTTTTGGCGCCTATTTCTTCGATGGGGTATGACATCCGGATCATACTGAAAACGTAAGTACCGAATATTATTGGATCATGGTATGTCATAGGTACGCAATATCTTCTTTATCTAGGCGGCAGGCGTGTAGCTCGGGCGGCTTGTCCAAGAGTCGCGCCGCCGCGATGCGCTCCCGGGCTCGATCAACCCATTCAGGATCGTTGTCCAAGCCGATGTAATTTCGGCCGAGCATGACGCACGCTTCTCCGATTCGTCCCGAACCGGCGAAAGGATCGAATATGGTTTCTCCGGGCTCAGAAAACTTATTGACCAATTCGAGACAGAGTTTCAAGGGTTTCTGATTCGGATGACGTTCCTTCTCGCCACGCGTTCCGTTGCACGCCCAAAAGGCGAACCCGCCCCGGCCGTTCCAACGCATCTTCTCGCCAGGGGGATGCATGACCGCGATGCCTTCGTAACTCGCTGCGGGCCGGTCGCCTGTGAGTTGCCCCATTGAATTGGGCTTGTACCAAATCCCGCCGCGAACCCACATACCCGAGCCCTTAGGCTGACGCCTTCCACCAACCGTATCACAGAAACGGCCGAGATCTTCTACGGTGCAAAAGACGATTGACCAACGTTTTGCGAGATTCACCAATCGCGGCACCCATTCGTAACCCGCTAATGGGGCAAAGGGCAAATCCACCTTGGCCAGGGTCGTGCCGGACATTTGATTATCCTGACAATGCGCTTCGTAGGGCGGATCGGTAATGATCACGTCGCATACTGGCGGACCATTCATGATGGCGAAACTATCCGGGCAATACTCGATTTGAGCGACCATGAAATTCTAGCCTTTCGAGAATCCAATCTACGGTATGGCCGGTATTCTCAGCGAACTTAATTAATGCGTCTGTATCGATCGCATAATACCATCCGGGCTTAAGACCGCGATGTATATATTTCCGTTCCAAAGAAATCGCACTAATGGCATCCCTCTTCTGCGAAGCGCTAGTCACCTTGATATCCTGTGGGAATGCGAAGAGACCAGGCAAAATATGAAGCAAACCCTCCCACATCATAACACCGGGGGGAAGAGATTGTCCTTCGAGTAGACGGAAGATAAGACCGCAGACAATTCCAGGTAGGAATTGATTGATAACGAAAGAGTAGTCGAGCGGTTGTGGGGTAATCCCAAAGCGATGTGTAGCAACCGGCTTAGGGAATGTAAGAAGATGCGCCGCAAAACGATCCGTCTCAGCGATCGATTTCGTGTCGGTGATTTTCAGGAATCGAGCACATTCGCCGGGGAGATCAATCCTCAGAATGCGAGCGCTGATAGCTTCGAAATCTTCGCGGGTGAGTACATTCTTTCCAAGACGGAACATGTTCGGATTGTTTGCCGTCATGACACAACGTACGTGTCCCCGGAGATTCATGACCGGACGATATTTTTGATTAATCTTATGATAGAAGGCTTGAATGAGATCACGCAATTCTTCCGTCTTATAAGTACCATCGTGGTGTTGCGGGAATTTTTCATCCGCCCAGCATAAAGGAGAATCTAACATCGTAGCATTGAAACCCTCATCCCTTTGAAGTGCAGAAGACATATTCGTATATCCGCCCCATAGGCGGCTGAGCGCCAGAACGAAAAGACTTTTACCGGTTCCAGGCTGGCCGTGAAGGAATAGGGCCGCGAGGGGCTGAGTAAGATGTGGCACCCATGAAAGCCATTCCCGAAATACGCCCCTCTGATTGCCGGCCATGAGATCGATCCAGTGATCCATTTCTGGATCATAAAGTGGGGCGATCTCCTTCCTAGGTGCCGTGGCGATAATAAATGTCTTGCCATCAAAAGTACTGCGTTCATGTAAATAAGAATATTCGACGATTGCAGCTTGTTGCCCGTGCTCTTCTAGAATTTTCTTTGGTGGTTTTACGGAGCCTGATGCATCCCTGAATTCTACATTAGGAAATGGCGATAAGGCTTTGACGATATCTGGTAGCTCTGCACGCCCGAAGGGTTTATAACCTTCAATAGTAAGGCCATAGATATATCCGTGAGCTTCTACGAGATACCCCAGATGATCTTGATCTGCGAAAGAGTTACGCATGAAAATCATTTCTTCGTGAGTATAAGGTTCGCTACGGATGCGACCCAGACGTTTGAAATGCTGCCTTACCCTCTCTTCCGTGGCATCTAATTGTTCGGTTCGCGCTTTACTGAATACCCGCTCTAATTTTTCTCGGGCGTGATCATGACGGCAATCAGGATCCATTAGGTTAAGGGATCGATCCATAACCTGAATAATACTTTCTGTGTCGATATCCTGACCCCAGAATTTAAGCATTTCACAAGCAAGCCCGAACATTGTCTGATCACGTTCACCCTGAGGGGCATAAGGCTGGCCGATTAGGATATTATCAATAGCCTGGACTAGGGGACGCAATCGGATACGTTGTTCTTCGTTGCCGCAATTCTTCTTTTTCTTGGCGAGGTTTCGCCGTAAAGCATCCCAATCATTGATAGTAATAATCTGTTCGCCAGGAAGGAGAGACGGATCAAAAGGCCTGCCTTTGAGGCGAATGAAGGCTGGCGAAGGTGCACCGGGACGTGAGCACGGGATGAAAAAGATGCGCGCTAAATCGTGTGTCTTTTCATCATCCGGGACGCCTAGCCAATTCAAAGTCCTGATGCGGTCTTTTTTCCAACGTGCAGGAGAAAGCTCCTGATGTGGAAGGATCAGACGGATAGCGATACCTTTGGGGCCATAGTTATAGGTCGAATAGATGAGACCTTGGAAACGTTCGACCTTGGCAACTAAGGCCGTGAATTGATCCGGAGAGATCCCATCGAAATCGAACGCCATCATGCAAAGGGAAAGGACGTCATCGTTGGAACGTCGCATGCCGCGTAATTGATGTGGTCCGAATGCAGGCCTATCGGCTTCATTGGCGATGACCGGTGGCGCCTTCGTGAGACGGGCCTCGAAATCTAGCCACGACATTTCGACGGCTTGCGGAGGCGCCGTACGACTTTCATAAAGTGAGATTTTCACGTGATGAAAATCTTCGGGTCAACATCAAGAAAAAGACACCAACGAATGAAGGCCGATGCTTTTGGCTCCGTTCGACCGGCCTCCCAGTTCGTGAAAGTCGCATACTCTACTCGAATAGCTCGGGCTGTCTCCGCGATAGAGAGACCGCGTTTCTGCCGAGCCGCACGGAGAGTTGCAGCAAGATGGGTTAACGGTGGCGCTTTAAGGTTTTCTGCCCGCATCGAAAGGAGAGCATGACATGTCCCGGGCATGCGGGTCAAGAATTATTGTTGATAAAAGGTAGGACATCATCCTACTTATTTTTACCTACATATCCCTACGTTTTGGCCTCTTCTTACTTTACCTACTAGGCCACTACACTACTCACTAATTAAATAATTAAATATGGTAGTGAGTAGTGTAGGGCTGGCTAACTACAGTATGGTAAAACGAGTGTTTTTTCAGCGTAACTATGCGAAACTGCGATCGCGGATCTGCTAATCGCAACACGACACCCCTTTTCATACTGTAATTTTTGACTACATTGGACTACGTAACAATTTGCCTTGCGCCGGCCTTGACGACGTGCCACGCTATGCCGGCGGTAGCCATGTCCTCTCCCATGTTTCCAGGGCCCCCTACGCCCACAGAATACGACATTGAATGTCCGTGGAATCGGCAGCCTTTCGATACGTTCGAAAGTTACACGGTCTTTCAAACGTACCTGCTCGAACCCAAACGCCCTCGCCCGATCCCGCAGGGTAAGTATCGCCTTAATTATGAGGCGCAAGCTTGGCAGCAACGTGCGCTAGCTTGGGATGAGGCAATGTCGAATCGCATTCTTGCGGCCACGGAAGAGACACGTCTCACCATGGCGGAGCGACACGCGAAACTTGGCCTTCGTTTCCAGGCCGTGTCATCTAAGGAATTGGCGAAACTTGAAAGGGCTTCTGACGCGTCGAAAGACATCCCGGCCATTCGCGAAGGAACGGTTTATCGTTACGCTGAGGTAGGTATCCGTATCGAGCGTGAAGCTACAAACGGGGCGCCGCCCGAACAAGAGCCGGGGTTAGACCTAAGTAAGCTATCGGTAGAAGAATTACGCGTTCTGAGGGAATTAACCGCAAAAGCGCAAAAGTGACCGGAGCGGGAATCGAACCCGCAAAAAACCCGATTTTAAGTCGGGCGCGTTTGCCTGTTTCGCCATCCGGTCAGGAAGGGCGATTCTTTTCGGCATCGCGAAGGCCTTGCTTCGCGGCCCTGTAGGCAGCTAGAAACTCTTCCCGATGTTTCCCTTCGGCGAAGAATTCTAAAGGCATACATTCGCCTTCAGAAGTCCGGCCGCACGTATCGATAGTTTCGAGTGCCCGGATTAGCCTACGAAGTAGTTTTTCCACGGTGCGCGCCCTGGGATTCGAACCCAGAAAAAGCAGTTCCTAAAACTGCCGCGTATGCCTTTCCGCCAGGCGCGCTGTCCTCTTACATCTCCGAACGCTCTTCGTCCAGGTGGACATTGAACGTCGCCCCACCCTTGACCTGGCGGAAGTTCAAGCGGCCCTGCTCGAACCGGAAGGGACCATTTGCCCCGGCCGTATCGACGAGCGTGCGGATGACGCCCGCGCCCGCCTCATCATGATCGGCAAGTGCCTTGACGAGCGAGTCTCGGTGATTGAGCCAACCCTGAACGGGTGCCTTCGCTGCCGAGATAGCAGCCATCTTCTGATCTTTCTTCGACATGATCAACTCCTGGTAGCCCTAAATGGGCGTGTTCGTTAAGATTACTACTAAAAACTTGCGCGTCAAGATATTTCGACGCATCTTAGCCGGGTCATGCAAACCACGACCCTCATCTACGGACGTCAGCGCTACACCGTCCCGACGGAGCGCGTGGCAGAAATTCTACGTTACGCACCCTGGCTAAGGCCGGAGCGTCAAGAGAACGCTGCGGATCGGGCGCGGCGGATTTGGTTCACTCGCACGAACCCCTCCCGTCGCATCGCCCAATCTTGACGTCCGCGTTCGGGAAGCACTCCGTGCCGGCCGGGACCATGAACGTCAGGCAGGAGTCAGATGCTTGCCCCTCGCACCGCGTATCGTCTTCCAGCGCGTCACAGTAGACGGCGCTGACGCACGATGGGGTGATCAGGCATGCCGCCTGTGCATCGTCGTTCGGCGCCGGCTCGGCCTGTGCGGCCCATCCACGGGCACTAGGAGCGGGCGGCGAGGTCATGCAGCCGACGAGCGCCAGGACGGTCAGGAAGGCGGCCAGGAGCCGCGCCAGGGCCCGCGCGCGCCGCCACGCGGCTGCTCGGTCGGGATCCGCATCGCGCTCGTAGAGGTCGCGCGCGATGCGAAGGAGCGTGCGGTAATAGGTGGAGGTCACGGAAGCACCTGTTTACGGGCGGCCTGCAACATCATGATCAGTTCATCAATATCCGAACGCTTCATCGCGATGGTAAACCACGTATCATCGTGGTCCGGGAAAAGAATATCCAAACTAGAATGTAGGGTGTTTGGATAATTCACCCGCAGTGCTAAAGCACCATCATCAGACATCCAACCATTTTCAGTTTCAGTCGCCATGACTTATCCCTCTTGCGAGAGTTATGCCATCCTAAGTTAGGCGGTTCTGCGAGAGTTTCCCATCGTGCCCTGACATTTTTGTCATACCAAAAAGCAAAAACCCGGTTTCGGCCGGGTTTCGCTATGACATCCAATGTTCAACCCCGCAAACTTTACACCCTCAAACTGTAACTCACAAAAGCTCCAGCACTTGCAGCCCCGTCATCCTTGCGGATCGTGGCAATTTGGTTCCCTACGGCTTGGATGGCTACGAGACTCGGGCCGCCGATAGAGACTTGATTCTCGTCCGGGATGAAATCCCAATCGAGTCCGGCGTTCCTTCCGATGGCCAATCCCGGGATGATATTCGAATCCGGGGTAAGGAATTGAGCCCAAGCTACGATGACTCCCCCTACGGCGGCGGAGATTCCGACGACAAGGGTAGTATCGACCGTTTGGGCGTGGGAGAAGATGATCGTAGGTGTACTAGCGAGTGTCCAGGTAATCCCATCCGGAGAAGTGTAGACATTGGAAGTAGATGCCCCTACGGCCGTCACGCCGCACATCGCGTAGAAGAGTTGATCACCTTCAGACCATGCGAGGGAAGTAATCGCGCTTTGGAAGGGGTTACTTACATGGGTGAAAGTAGACCCATCCGTTGTGACCCACAAGTTACCTTGCGCGGCCGGTGGGGTTGTGACGGGACTTGTCGCTGCGATAACGAGCGTGCCTCCGCCTACGGCCATCAAGGGCGCGTAGGTGCTGCTCAGAGTGACGCTTGTTGCCCCTGGTAGCGTTAGATCGACACCCGTTCCGGCATTGCCGGTCGTGCTCGTAGGTTTCCAAGATGCGGCCGCCGGATGCGGACCGCTAGAAACGCCAGCGAAGATCCATCGATCGATGAACCATCGACCGGCGAGCCATTTGAGAGCGGTCGTATTCGTTACAGTTGACCAAACCCCGTCGAGGCCCCGGCGATAGAAGAAATTAGAGGACGAGTTACACGGGAATGCGAAGATACCGTTACCGGGTCCCCATACGATGCGATTGGGATGATCAACAGAACCCGCAACTACCGGTGCACCATCATTCGTCCAATTCTGTCCGTTCGAGGATGATAGGACGAGATTCGTATGCAGATTCGAAATATCCTGACCGGCAATGAAGAATTGTCGATTATCGCCTTCGTAAATTAGGACATTATCCTGAACGCATCCCGCAAGATCATGGCCCGAAGCATAGATGGGTGCGACCGGAACAGAATAAGAACGTACCTCGAGAGTATCCTGATAATCAAGCCATGGTTTCTGCGCGTTTAGCACATAATTCATGACTTGTGCAGGAAGCCCCTGACCAGGAACGAAACCGGCAGCGATATAGCTCGCGCCAGGATTGACTTTGGTCGGACTAGATGACCACGGATCAGATCCGGCAGGATAGTTGACGTCCGATGCGAATTCGGGAGCGGTACCGCCCGGGCGAGTAGTCACGGGTTAACCTCTAGACTGTAGCCCATTCGGGGCTGAAGTTGTCCGTTCAATGCAGCAATACGATTACCGGCTTGGATCATATTCGTTGTCCCGGTCGTGAAAATCCCTGGGACTTCGGTCCAATCACGAAGGCTATTCGTACCAATGAGGTAGATTTCTGGTCCGTTGCCATCGGGAGTTTCGTAGATGAATGGGACGACTACCGCATCGCCTAATCCTGAAGCCGGTCCTACGAATTCTCCTAGGCCTTCATAACCGGTTTTGACTTGCGACCACACAACTCCGTTGGGAGAAGAATAAATGGCGGAGGTTGTGATCGCCAGGAATACGAACGCGCCCGGGAGATATACGAGCCCGAGTAATGCTGTCCACGGGATAGTCACTCGAGTAAAATCGGATGCAACCGAGGACGTTCGCCATAATTTGTTGGGAGACGCAATCAATCGATTACCCTGGTTACCGCATCCGAAAATGAGAGCATCAATAACCGTTTCCGGAAGGATCAACGGATCCCATGTATCTCCGTCGATATCTACGGACCAGACGAGAGAATGGCCGGATCCATTGATGCCTGATACCACGAATCGATTATCCGAGGGAGCAAAATAGACGTGAGAAAGAAGAGGAAATGGCTGATTAGCGGATGCTGTAAAATTATCATTTCCTGTATTCGAGTTGAAATAGGCTTGACTCGGGCGGAGGACCAGATTACCCGATGTCAAGATGGCGAGCCATCGCCCGTCATTGGCTACAGCTACAGTATATTCGGAATCATCCCCCGGCCCGATATCTCCGGGGAGTGTGGTCGTTCCGAGCCGGAACCAAGTCACGCGGTCAGGAGAATAATAGAGCCGGCCCGGAGTACTGAATCCAAGCCGGCCCCCCATGAGATACCATTGACGCGTTGGATCCCATGCGAAACCATCCTGCCGTACATTCGTCAAGGCGTTGATAGTCGGGGCGCGAGTCCAGTTGCGGATTTCGACGGCATCCCGAACCTTCGACCATTTGCCGATCTGCTGATAAGCATCATCAAAGAATTCGGCGTTATGAGGCGTTCCGGTTGCAGGCGGAGGCCCATGACAAGGGAGGAAGCCATATGAAGGCGCGGCTTCCGGAATACCTCCTAACGGAGGGAATTGACCTAGAGGGCGCATAAGAGTTTCCCCCCGACAGGTGCTCCACCCCAATCAGAAAATTCAACATCCGTATCCCAGATGAATGAATCTGCAACCGGAGCGAACAGGAAAAGAAGTTTCACGCCGCCTTGCTTGGCCCGAAAAAACGCCTGAAATAGGGCTAGGATATTGAATGCCGGAATTTGATTAAACGTGACAAGTAGGGCGGCGTCGCCCATGTCCGTTAATCCGAATGTGTAGCCTAGCGGAATGGCGAGCGAACCGACCGTGAAAAGATCGTCCGCCGTTCCCGTGCTCCGAAGGATAGCAATCTCACATCGAAGGGCGATGCGGTAATCATCATCCACCAAACCGCCCCGAGGGCGATTCAGAATGAGTCCAATCGAATCAAGTTGTACGCCGATGCCGGAATCGATGTTACGCTTTTCTAGAATCTCCCAGAAACAATTTTCAATATCTTGGCAGACGTCTAGATAAATCGATAACCACGTTTTGAATTGGGTCGCGCTTTGATATTGCGAAATGAGCCGCGCTAGGCCTTGCTGAACATGGTCAGGAATGTAGGTAATCACGATAGTAATGAATTCACGACATCCGCCGTGATAGTTCCGGTAACCGCAAGCCCCTCATTGCTTTGGAAAGCTTTGATTGCGGCAGCCGTCTTGGGCCCAAAAATGCCATCTTCTACGAGTGGCGGCGCGGTAACTCCGAGGGCATTCAATCGTTCTTGGACCCATTCGACGGATCCCACGATGGGGGTATATTCGGAGCCGGGAGTCCAATCCTTCAATGCCGCAACGGCTTCATTGAATAAGGGCGCGATACCGCGCACGTAATCCTGGATATTTGCGCTCGGATCTCCCGCATGTACACCCGTGTAATAATGCGCCGCATACATTGCGGTTGCCTCTTCTACGGTATTAGCATCCGTAATACCCTGCTTTTCGGCAGCCGTTCGGAAGAATGAAACGAAATAGGCCGCACCTTCCTCATCCGAAGGGAATGCAGCAAACCATGTAAAATACACGATGCCAGGAGGGCGAGAATCCACGTGAATTGCGGCATCGGTAGGGAAGATGCCAGCCGCTCGAATGGCATCCGATGCCGCGGCTTCCGAGCTCAAGCGCGCGAGCTTGGGCTGTAGCACGGGCCCCCTGACGCCCGGAGGGATGACGCCGCCGGGCCCGGTGCTCCCGACTAGCCCCGCAGCCGAGAGAGCGTCGCGGTCAGCTTGCGAGAGCCCTCGGCGCGTCGTCGCACCCCAGTTGTGATCACCGGGCCATGCATCGCCACATGCGGTCTCATGGCACGCGATGGCGAGCAAGAGGGCTACTGAATGCATGTTGTAGCCCACCATGCTCCGCGCGATGGCGTTCGCTTTCTCGTACCACCAACTTTTGGCGTGACTCACTGAGGCACCATCGGGAAGGTTGCATCGCCTCGGGCCTTCAAAGCCTTATCGTAGTCTTCCCACGACATGGCGAAGTAACCATCCTTGCCCCAATTCTTACCCCATGAATTGGCAAACCAAACCAATTCATTGTCAGCATCGCAACCGATGATTTCAACCTCATGTCCGCCGCGAACGGTACCGTCATAAGTTACGATCCCATCCGAATCGGGTTCATCGCACCCGGTCAACCAAGTGATACCGGTAATGCCGGGCGAGATCGTTAATGCGCCTAGAACATGTTCTAAACCGAACGCGTGTGAGTAACCATCGATAAGACCCATGTTCTTTAGGGCCTTCATTGCAGCGAGACCGCTCGAACCTGTGTCTTCGGGAGGATAGACACCGCGAATGCGATCAAGGCGGGTCGCGGCAGAATAGACTTTGACAGCCATTTCTTCGGTACCTTTCACAGAAAAAGGTCCGGAAGAAACACAACCGGTTGCGGCATTACCGGTACAACTGCCTAAATCATCCTGATTGAAAATTGGCACATGTCGGGGCCAATTAACGGATGCGATGTCTTTCACGGGCGCGGGGAATTTACGCGACTTAGGATCATGCAAGACATGTCGACCAAGACGTTTGCCTGGAATATGCTGTTCTTTCGTGACCATTCGCAAAGTCATTTGGACACCTTGATCGGCTTGGCGCCGCTCATCTTGGCGAGCGCGTAAAGATCCGCATGCGTCATTGGGGGATTGAGCGCGGCGCCCGGCTTGGGTTTGTTCCAATCTTCAATGATCTTTTCCACAAGATTGATATCGGCGCACAATGGTTCGAGCCCAGGCTGGCCGGCGATGATCATTCCTCCCGCACAAAGCCCATCTAGCACTTCGGCGGTTACTTGACCCTGTGCGGCCGTACATGAAAGAGCGAACATAGGTAGAAGCGTTACTAGGAGTTTCATTGCTGTACCGGGCTGACGCGAGCGCGCGTCGCGATGGTGAGGGCAATACCGATCAGGGTGAGTACGGACGCGGCAATCACTTGTCCGTGCGGAGGGAGCAGATCTTCCACAGGCCGTACCGCTGCGACGATGGCAGGAAAAAATG
>Ga0126369_10002127_pt1 | contig 13990 bp, 10 predicted proteins | sample PanSoiMetaPlot_1_FD_109646 | JGI IMG/M metagenome (GOLD analysis project Ga0126369, IMG submission 109646) | Tropical forest soil microbial communities from Panama - MetaG Plot_1 | ecosystem: Environmental > Terrestrial > Soil > Tropical forest > Bulk soil | place: Panama | collected 2016-02-17 | reverse complement strand
GAGCGCGAGATCCCCGATCACCCGCTCGTCAACCAGACGGTGCACGACTGTCTCTACGACGCGATGGACGTCGAGGGCCTGGAGCAGCTGCTGCGCGGCATGGAGGCCGGAGAGATCGCCACCGTTCACCGCGATCTGACCGAACCCTCGCCGCTCGCGTTGCAGATCCTGACTGCGCGCCCGTACGCGTTCCTCGACGACGCACCGCTTGAAGAACGTCGCACGCAAGCTGTGATGAGCCGGCGCTGGCTCGACGAGGCATCCGCCGCCGGGCTCGGGCGGCTCGACGCCGACGCAATCGTACGCGTGAAGAGCGAAGCCTGGCCGAGCCCGGTCAACGCCGACGAATTGCACGACGGCTTGCTCGCACTGGGCTTCGTCACCGACGCGGAAGTTGCCGAGCGCGGAGAGTGGAAACTGTTTCTCGCCGAGCTCGCCGAGCAGCGCCGTGTGACTCGCCTCGCGTTCGCCGCGGACGCGGCTCACGCGCTGTGGGTCGCCGCCGAACGCCTGCCGCAATTCGAGGTACTGTTTCCCAAAGCGCAGCGATCGCCGCAGATCGAAGCGCCGGAAGAATTTGCGGCGCGAACCTGGGCGGTCGACGAGGCTCTGATCGAGATCGTGCGCAGCCGGCTCGAAGGCCTCGGTCCGACCACGGCGGGTGCCATCGCCGAATCGCTCGCACTACCACGCAGTGACATCGACGTCGCGATGGCGAAGCTCGCCGCCGAAGGATTCGCGCTCAAAGGCTCGTTCACCCCGGATGCGGGCGAGCCCGAATGGTGCGAGCGGGCGCTGCTCGCGCGCATCCATCGTTACACGGTCAATCGGCTGCGCGCCGAGATCGAGCCGGTGACGAGTCAGGATTTCATGCGCTTCCTCTGTCGCTGGCAGCACGTGATTCCCGCCGAGCGGCGCGAGGGCCCCGACGCGCTGGCCGCGATCGTCACGCAGCTCGAAGGCTTCGAGGCGCCCGCAGCAGCGTGGGAAGCGGAAATCCTTCCGGCGCGGCTCGACAACTACGACTTCACCTGGCTCGACGATCTCTGCCTCGCCGGCCGCGCGGCCTGGACGCGCATCAGCGCGCCGGTGCGCGTCGCGGCAAAGAACGCCGGGCCGATTCGCACTACGCCCGTGACGTTGCTGGCGCGTCGGCACGCGGCGCTCTGGGCCCGCGCGGTGCTGACCTCGATGGCCGAGCCCGCGCCGATCACGGCGCGCGCGCAGAGCGTCGCCGACTATCTGAAGGAGCACGGCGCTTGTTTCTACGACGAGATCGTCGAGGGCACCGGATTGCTGCGCACGCAGGTGGAGGACGCGCTCGCCGAGCTCGTTGTCGTTGGTCTCGTGCACTCGGACAGTTTTTCCGGTCTGCGCGCCCTGCTGATTCCATCGGATCGACGCAAACCACTGGGCGACGGCAAGCGGCGGCGGCGCACTGCGCTCTTCGGGATCGAGGACGCGGGGCGCTGGGCGCTGGTGCGGCGACCCGCGCGCAGGCCCGCGACAGGACGCAGCATCGAGGAACCCGATCAGGATGTCGTCGAGCACGTCGCACGCACCCTGCTGCGCCGCTACGGTGTCGTTTTCTGGCGCCTGCTCGAGCGCGAAGCGGCGTGGCTGCCGCCATGGCGCGATCTCCTACGCATGCTGCGCCGGCTCGAAGCGCGCGGCGAGATTCGCGGCGGACGCTTCGTCGGCAGCGTGACCGGCGAGCAGTTCGCACTGCCAGAAGCGGTGGCGATGCTGCGCGAGACGCGACGCGCGCCGCTCGCGAAGACGTGGATCTCGGTGTCCGGGGCCGACCCGGTGAATCTCGTCGGGACCGTCGTCCCCGGCCCGAAGGTTCCTGCCGTGACCGGCAATCGCGTGCTCTATCGCGATGGCGTGCCCATCGCGACGCTCGTCGGCGGCGCCACACAATGGATCGTCGAGCTTGATCTCTCCGAGCAGCGCGAAGCCGAGAACGTGCTGATCAGGCGGCAGCCAGGATCGCCGCTGCTCGCCTATCTCGGCTGAGCGTCGCTTTTTTCCTCCTCGAAGGGCTCGATCAGCCGCGCTCGCGCGAGCTGAATACGGTTTGTTGGCCGGCCTTGCCCGTTCGGCGCAGAAGTCAGCGAAACGTCAGATATCCTTACATGCTGTCTTGTTTCCTTCGCGGCACAGAGGGCTTAACTCGCTGTAATCACTAGACAAACGGGTCAGCGGGTACGTTTGTTGCATACAAGTTGTTCCCAGCGCTTGAGAAGGGGCTGGTTGTAAAGCGGCGGAGATAGCCATGCCTAAGCCCTATGTGCTTCCCCTGAGCAGAGATGTCCTCCTGGAAGAATCGGATGAGCTTCCGCTGGGGAGACATGTCTTCCTGGAAAGGGTGCTCCTCTGGATCGTAGTTCTCGGCGCGCTGTTGATGCTGGCGACGCCCGCATTCGCCGATCTGATCTTCAGTACCGGCGATCCTGACGGCAAGATCGCCACCGCATCGAGGCCTGGCAGTCCGGCAGGAATCGAAATCGAGTCGGCCGACGATTTCATCCTCAACCGCTTGACCGAGATCGACAGCGCCACCTTCACGGGCATCCTGACCGGCGCCAACCCGATCATCACGCAGGTCGTCGTCGAGATCTATCGGGTCTTCCCGAAGGACTCCGACACCTCGCGGACCCCGAACGTGAACACGCGCACGAATTCTCCGTCCGACGTAGAGTTGGTCGGCCGCGACAGCCAGGTCGCCGGCGAGCTTTCGTTCACCACGACGGAGGTGAGCCCGGCTCTCTTCGTTCAGAACAGCGTCTTGAACGGCATCAACCCGAAGCCAAATCAGCAGACCGGCGGCGAGGGTCCGATCAGCGGGGAAGAAATCCAGTTCAACGTTACCTTCGATCAGCCAATTGTTCTGCTCCCAGATCATTACTTTTTCGTGCCGCAGGTCCTGCTGGGTGATCCGAGCAATCAGTTCTTCTGGCTGTCGGCGCCGAAGCCGATCATGGGCGGCACCGGGCCGTTCACTCCCGATCTGCAGAGCTGGGTCCGCAACGGCGACCTCGCTCCGGACTGGTCGCGCGTCGGCACGGATATCGTCGGGCCGCCCGCAGCGGGTGGTGCAGCTCCGACGTTCAACGCGGCATTCTCCTTGAGCGGAGAAGTACCGGAGCCGGGATCGTTGGTGCTCTTGGGCATCGGCGGGTTGGTAGCTTGGTGGTTGCTCAGGCGCAAGTCCTGAGCGAGGGCGCGGGTTGGGGGCGGGCCGGGAGAACCTGAGGGTCGTCGAACACCGGGCGTGAGACCGGGTGATTGCGACCTTCAGTTCGGCCGCGTACCCATGCAATAGCGCAACCGCCAGCCATAGGGTTGCGGGCGCGGACTGCTGGCGCTCACAATGGGGCAATGAAACCGTCCCGCAATCCCGACTCGGCGCCAGGCGACTGGTACATCGACACCGCGTGCATCGATTGCGGCGCCTCGCGCCACGTCGCGCCGAATCTGATCGTCGCGCGAGGCGGCAAAAGCGTGTTCGCGCGCCAGCCTGCGACAGCCGAGGAGCAACTTGGCGCCTGGCGCGCGGTGCTCGTATGCCCGACCGCTTCGGTGCGAAGCGAGACGAAGCAGCCGCGGCCCAAAGACCCTCTCTTCCCGCAGGCGCTGACCGAGGGTGTTTGGCGGTGCGGGTTCAACGCGCGCTCGTCCTTCGGGGCGCACTCCTATTTCGCGAAACGCCCGAGCGGCAACCTCCTCGTCGACTCGCCACGCTTTGCGAGCGAGCTCGTGCACTGGTTCGAGGAGGCGGGCGGCATCGGCCACATCCTGCTTTCGCACCAGGACGACGTCGCGGACGCGGACAAATACGCGGAGCGGTTCGGCGCGCGCGTCTGGATCCATCGCGACGATCGGTCGGCGGCGCCGTATGCCACGGAGCTTCTCGACGGCGAGTCATCGCGTACGATCGCGCCGGGCCTCGTCGCGATCCCCGTGCCCGGGCACACGCGAGGAAGCGTCGTGTACCTGCTCGACGATCGGGTGCTCTTCGGCGGCGACTCGCTCGCCTGGAGCATGCGCGAGCAGGATCTCGTCGCCTTTCGCGATGCGTGCTGGTACTCGTGGAGCGCGCTCACGAGATCGCTCGAGAAGCTCGCCGACTATCGCTTCGAGTGGCTCCTCCCTGGCCACGGGTGGCCGGCGCACCTGGGCGCAGAGGAGATGAATGCGCGGCTGCGCGCGCTCGTCGCCCGGATGCGCGGAGCTTAGCGCGGCAGCGATTGCAGCAGGATCTCGAGGTTCTGAGGGATCACGTTGATAAGACCTCGTCGCGGACTGTCGATATCCGCGATGAGGAACAAGGCGACCGCAATCACGAGCGGCAGAACGACGAAGAGGCCTCGTCTCACCTTGTGTTCGTGTGCGCCAATGCCGACGAGCATCATGGCGCAGATGGACAACGCCGCCACCAGATACCAGGCTCCGACAGGAATTCGATTGAGCCAGGCCGCCTGCGTGTAGCCTTGCGAGTTCAACACGTCGTTCATGCCGGAAACGACCAGGGCCATCACCTGATGGGGCTGGGCCGTGGCCGGCGGGCGGATCGTGGACCATAGGTCGGTCTGCAGCTTCGCCGTTCTGGCGTTGATCTCGGCGAGCTCTTTGTCGTCGCGCGTTGTGTAGTAGAGGATGCGCTGTTCGGTGTAGCTCACCAACAGTGCTCGCACCTTCGCCGCTTCGGTTTGGGGAAGGAAATCGGCGCGGACGTATTCGGTGCCGATCGCATTGGCCTCGTCCTCCTCGAGGTTCTTGCGCTGGTCGTACCGTGTCAATGCCATCGAGAACGTGAAGCCGATGATGAGCGCGAGAAGCGTCAAGGTCGCGCCCTGGATGACGGCAAAGTCTTCCCGCTGCGCATCGATGACAGTCCTCAGATTCTTGAACCCAAGTGCACCTATCCAGGCAGCGATCCAAAGCACCACGAAGAAAACGGGCAGCACAGAAAGCGGGTAGTGAGTTAATGTTGTCACCTGGTTGTCCCCATCGCGCCCCCTCCCATCCGGGTATTTGTGAAGGGAGAATAGGGGGTTAACATGGTGCCGGCAAGTTGGCCAAGAATCAGCGAGTGTGGCTGATGCCCACCGACGATCGAGATCGAGCCCGCTCGGCCTTCCCGCTGTTTCGCGGCTTGTTGCCGCTCGATCGCAGCCGGCTGCCGAAGGATATCGTCGCGGGCATTACCCTCGCAGCGCTCGGCATCCCCGAAGTCATGGGCTACACGAAGATCTCGGGGACGCCGGTGGTGACCGGCTTGTACACGATGCTCCTTCCGGTCATCGTGTTCGCGCTGCTTGGCGGGTCGCGCCACCTCGTCGTTGCCGCCGACTCCGCCACCGCGGCGATTCTCGCTTCGATGCTCGTCCTGGTGGCGGCGCTGGGCACACCGGAATACGTCGGGTTGACCAGCCTCGTCGCCTTGATCGTCGCCGGCATGCTGGTGCTCGCCCGCATCTTCAGGCTCGCGTTCCTCGCCGACTTCCTGTCGCGCAGCGCATTGATCGGCTTCCTCACCGGGGTCGGCATCCAGGTCGCGGGCGGCGAATTGGCGGGGCTGCTCGGACTTCCCATGGAAGGCCACGGTGCGCTCGCTCAGATTGCGTCCGCGCTCGAGCGGCTGGGGTCGACCCATCTCGCCACACTCGCCATTTCGGCGATTGTCCTCGTGGTGATCGTCGGTTGCACGCGCTTCGCGCCGCGCGTTCCTGGCGCGCTCCTCGCCGTGATCGGTGCGATTGTCGCCAGCGCGTCGCTCGATCTCGCGGCACGTGGAATCGCGACGGTCGGCACCGTGCCGAGCGGGCTGCCATCGATCGCGCTGCCACCGCTGCACAGCAGCAACTTCTACCAGGTGCTGGCCTGCGCCGCTTCGTGCTTCATCGTGATCATCGCGCAGAGCGCCGCGACATCGCGCGCGTATGCGCTTCGCTACGAAGAACGATCCTCGGAGAACCCCGACCTCATCGGCCTCGCCGGCGCGAATGCGGCCGCCGCGCTCAGCGGGACGTTCGTCGTCAACGGCAGCCCGACCAAGACCGAGATGGTCGACGAGTCCGGCGGCCGGAGCCAGTTCGCGCACCTGACGACGGCGATCGTGGTGCTTCTCGTTTTGCTGTTTCTGACGCGTCCGTTGGGCTATCTGCCGAACGCAGTGCTGTCGGCCATCGTATTCATGATCGGGATCAAGCTGATCGACGTGAAGGGGATGCGCGAGCTGTGGGGCCTGCAGCGAAACGAGTTCTGGATCGCCCTGGCGACTGCCGCAACCGTGGTTGTCTTTACGGTGATGGCCGGCATCGCGGTGGCCGTGCTTCTTTCGCTGATCGACCACGTCCGACACACCTATCGACCCCGCGTTCTGGTTCTCGTTCGCGATGAAGGTGGGCATTGGCACGAAATCGCTGCCGCGCCCGACAAGCTCGCCGCCCCGGGAATACTCGTCTACCGGTTCGAGGCGAACCTCTTCTACGCAAACTCAACCCTGTTCATGGAAAAAATACTCGCGCTCATCTCCGCGGGCAGAGAGCCCGTGCGTGCGGTGGTATTCGATGCGTCGAGCATCGACGACGTTGATTACACGGCGGCGAAGATGCTGCTGCAGCTGCGCGACGAGTTGGCAAAGCGCGGTGTCGAGGTTGCGGTCGTGACGCCGCACGAGTCAATGCTGCAGGAGCTCGGGCGCTACGGCCTTGGTACCGATCGCAGCCGCATCTACCCGAGCGTGGATGCCGCGATGGCAGCGCTGGGGGCGCTGCCGCCGAGCGGCGCACCGCGTTAGAGACTAAGGCGCCCCGAGGAGCAGGTACAGGCTCCAGTTTCCGGAGCCGGCATAGCCGAAGCCCAAGTAAGCCGGCCCAAGGAAAGTATCCGCGCCGAGGAACACCGACGTTGACCACAGCGTGCCTTGCGAAAAGGACGAGTTGATGAAGCGATTCGACATGCGACCGACTTCCGCCGACCCGCCGAGATACGCGCCGGAGCCGAGAATGTCGGGCAGCGGGAAGATTCGTCGGTAGTACATCAATCTCCCGAACGCGTAGTCGCGCCCCGCGAACTCGTCGATCCGATAGCCCGACAGCCGCAGCGGCCCACCGAGCGTGAAGGAGTCGTAAGCGGGCATGTCCGTGCCGAGCGCCGTTCCTCCGCTGACAGCGAGGTTGAACGTGTTGGAATCCCAGCTCCAGATGCCACGCGCTCTTCCTTCGAGCCGATCGTAGTTGTGCGCTGAGCCCAACGAGGTCATCGCGGCGTAAGCCGTGCCGGTGATGGCGTAACCTGCGGACGGATACCAGGCGCGGTCCGTCTGGTCGACGAAGAGCGTCGCACGGAGCCCGGCAGTCGGTTCCCGCACCGTAGGCAGCAGCGGGGAACCTGTTTCGACCCGCGCATAGACCTTCGACCAGACGGGGCCTACACGAAGCTCGCCCCATGTCCCGAAATCCCTGCCGAAGTCCACTTCGGCTCCGCCCGAGCTGATCTGATACTCCGCGACTTTGGTACTGCCGACGAACACGGGGCGTTGTTGCTGGCCGATCACGCCGTTTGGCGCGATGAACCAGCGGCCATCCTCGGTAAACGGCTGGCGGAACTCGGTCGCAATGTGTGAGTCCTGCCCGATCTGCAGTTGGGTTGTCCATTCGCCACCCAGCGGATTCATCCAGGTTTTCCGATACTGGACAAGCGCATTGAACTGGCTGTCTCCCTGGAAATCGCTGGCGAGGCCCAACCCGAAGCGAAGGTAATCGGGCCCCCAGGATTTTTCCTTCGGCTCGATGATGGCCACCCGCGGGCTGCCGTCTCCGCCGATGATGCGGGTGTTGATGCTCTCGTAGTCGCCGGTGCCGTAGATGCGCCGTAGATCAGCGCTCATTGTCTCTGAAGTCAAAGGCTCGCCTGGCTTGCTCTCGATGAGCTCGCGCACGACGGCGGGATTAGTCTTCTGCAGTCCCTCGACGCGGATTTCATCGACCGCCCCGAGCGCCTTCGCTTGTGAGACCTGCGTGGCTCGAAGCGCCGCGTACTGTTCAGGCGGCAGGCTGTAGCGCTTGAGCTTGTCGGCCAGAGCGCGCGTCGCCTGCTCGCCGATTCTGATCGCATCGGCGGAGCGATCGAATGTGCCGGGGGAGATGTCGCCCAAGTCCGGCGTGATGAGCACGTCCTTGTCCGTGAGACTCTTCAGCTGCTTGTCGACGTTGTCCTTGCCAAGGAAGTTGCTAAGTTGCGCCACAACGGAGAGGACGGAGGTGATCTCGCTGCGCTTCAACGGCGGCGTCCCGATGTTGACCGCGATGATGACGTCGGCACACAACTTGCGTGCCTGGTCGATCGGAAGGTTGTTCACGATAAAACCATCCACCAGCAGCCTGCCGTTGATCTCGACAGGCGACATGGCACCGGGCACCGACATGCTGGCGCGCATTGCCTCGGACAAGCTGCCGCGATCGAGGACGACCTCCTGGCCGGTCTCTATGTCGGTGGCTACCGCCACGAAAGGAATCGGCAGCTTGCGGAAGTCGCTGATGCCGAACGAAGGCGTCGATAGCTCGCGGAAGAACGATTCGATCGAGACGCCGGCCAGCACCCCTTTGGGCAGCACGAGCCCGCCGTCCTTGACACCGAATTCCGGCGCGAAGAGCGTCTTGTAGTCGTCGATCTTGCGCTTGACCGCGATCTCGTTGCGCGGGGGCTTGTCCCGGAACACCTCGTCCCAGTCGACGCCGACCACGAACTTCTCCATCTCCTCCGGCGTCCGGCCCGAGGCGAAGGTACCCCCGACGATGGCACCCATGCTGGTGCCGGTTACGCAGTCGATCGGCACCCGCAGCTCCTCGAGTACCTTGAGCACGCCAACGTGCGCGATGCCGCGCGCGCCGCCGCCGGAGAGCGCGAGCCCGATGCGCGGACGCTGCTGCGGGGGGCTGGCCGGAGGAGTCTGCGCTGCCCCTGGGAAACACATTGCCAGCAACGCGAGCGCGAGCGTGGGGGCGAGGAGCCGCTTGGTGAATCGTGACGTTGAGCGCATGGTTTCACCCAATCGGGTTGACCCGCTGCGTCAGCGGGGAAATCGGGGGGTTATTTGTTAAGCACGCGACCGAGCAGGTCGAACCCGTCGGTTGGCTGCATCGAGTCAGGTTCGCCACCCGGTTGGAAAGCGTGCAGAACGACGCGGAGGACCGCGCCGTGGGTAATGATACAGCAGAGACCATCGTTCGCGTCCGCGTCGCGACGACGGTCATCTCCTCCGCGCCTTGATCGGGCCCGACTCGCGCATGATCAGCGCGTCGCGATACGGAAAGCGGCGATGATGTGAGCGACAGCAGCTCGAAGGCTGCCGTCGTATTAGTGCTTGTGCCTCGTTTCTACTTCTTGGTTTTCTGCGGATCGTCCTCGGCGTTGATGTAAGTGATGTCGAAAGGCCCGTTGCCATTGATCTGAATCACCGATTCGGTCTTGGCGACCAGGTAATGGTGGTCTTTCCCGGAGAGGTAATGGAAGGCGCCTGCCGTGATTATGGGTGCCTTGCTCGTTTCCGCCTTGTCACCCTTGCCGAAATAGAACGAGCCCGAGATGACGGTAAGGCTCTCATCCTGGGTGTGCCAGTGCGGCGGAATCTTGTACCCGGCGGGAACCATGAGGCGCATGACGAACGGCCCCGCTTTGCCCGGATCGCCTTGCAGAACGGCGATCTTCGCGCCCTTGGGAATCGAGGGTGGCGCAGGGCCCCATTTGATGTCCTTGGGATTGACGAAGCCCTCGTTCGCTCCCTGAGCTATCGCGGCGTTTGCAAGAATGCCCAGCGCGACAGCGATCAGCGACTTGGCGATCGTTACTTTCCCTGATGCTTTCATTGTGATCTCCCCTAAAGTTGAACCGCTCGCAGCGCCCGCTCGCGCACACCTTACGCCCAGAGTGCTTCGGCAGGCGGCATCTGATGCAGTCTTACTCTAGCATGACGGGGATACGCGCACACACGTAGCGCTTTCGGCGCCCGCTCGACGCGCTATTTTTTCGGCACGCGACCGAATAAGTAAAACTCGTCGTTGGGCCGCATCGCGATCATGTTCGCCATGCGGTTGGAGAGCGCGAAGAACGCGGCGATGCCGCCGATGTCCCACGCGTCCTCGTCACTGAAGCCGTGCGCGCGCAATGCCTGGAAGTCGGCTTCGACGATTTCCACCGAGCGCAGCGCGACCTTGAGCGCGAACTCGAGCATCGCCTTCTGCCGCTCGGAGATGTCCGCCTTGCGATAGTTGACCGCCACCTGGTCGGCGACGAGCGGGTTCTTGGCGTACACGCGCAGGATCGCGCCGTGCGCGATGATGCAGTAGAGGCAATCGTTCGCGCCGGAGGTTGCGACGACGATCATCTCCTTCTCGGCCTTGGTGAGTCCCGATTCGCGCAGCATCAAGGCGTCGTGGTAGGCGAAGAACGCCCTGAACTCGTCTGGGCGATGCGCGAGCGTGAGAAACACATTGGGAATGAAGCCCGCTTTCTCCTGCACTTCGTGCATCCGGGCGCGGATGTCGTCGGGTAGGTCTTCGAGCTTCGGGACGGGGTAGCGGCTGATGGCCGGAGCGTTCATGGTTGCTCTGTGGTCTCTGAATTGGCTTGGTCATGCATGCGATGTCCACCTCGGACCGAGCATGCCGGTTGCGAGTCGATTCTATACGTTGAAATGTCGCACGGGAGCGCGACGGTCGCCGCGTCGAATCCGGCTCGGTAATCGGTCGGCGCCTCCGTGGTCTTGTCCGGCCCAGGAACGACTCGTCGCCTGGCTCTTGAGCTCCAGTTCCGGCCCGGCGTAACGTCCCGCCACCGTAACCCCGCTGCGAACGCCGAAGGAGGAGCTATGAGACAGGCGACGAGCTTACGCGCAGCTGTCGCAGTCGCACTCTTCAGTGCCACGTGCGCCTGGGCAGAATCAGCGCCCGACAAGTTGGCGTCGGTCGAGTATCTGGTGGGCACGTGGAACTGCGCCCATACCGTCGGAGATTTTTCGGGAACTTACAAGACCAGCTACGCGAAAATTCTCGGGGGAGCGTGGCTCCGCCAAACCTATGAGTTTCCGCCCAAGCAATTCGGCGCGAACGCGCAGCCCGTTAGCGCCGAGTTTCTGATTGGCTACGACGAGCGTCGTCAGGCCTGGGTGCGCTTCGGAGTAACCAGCACGGGTCAGTACTTCGCAATCCGGATGACGGACATGCCCAATGGCTGGTCCTACAAGTATGTGAGCTTCTTCAGCCGACAGCAGCCCGAAACATCGGACAGCGATGCGACGTTCACCAAGAAGTCGGAGTCGGAATACCTCGTCGAGGGACCGAGCTACCCTGAGAACGGTGTGCGGGTGACTGAACGTCACGTGTGCAGGAAGGCGTAACACACGCATCGCGTGATGCGAACGGGGTCGAGCCCCGCTAGACCGACGGCAAGCGGTTCACGGGGTTTCCCACGACCCGATACGGGCTGAAGCCCGCTGCGCCGAAGCCAGTGCCGGCCAGCGTTGAAGCTGTTTCCTGAGTAGCCTTGACCCCCTCGGGGCAACGGCGTAGCGTCGCGCCATCTCGTGGCATGGCGCTTCAGGGAGCACGCCGTGAACAACAAGATCTTCCTTTGCCTGCTGGCGGCCTTGGCGCTGGCTGTTGTCCCAGCGGCTCACGCCCAACCTCGCAAACCGTACCGCGTCGGGGTCATTCACGAGGGAGGGGCTTATTTCGACGCCGTCGAAGGACTCAAAGACGGGCTCAAGGAGCTCGGACTGCAGCCTGGCAAGGACGTAGTGCTGGAAATCCGCGACTTGCAAGGCAATCCCGGTGCCGTCGGCGATGCTGCGCGGAGCCTCGAGCAGTCCAAGGTAGACGTTTTGTACTGCCTCTCGAGTTCCGTGACGATCGCGGCGAAGGCGGCGACGAAGGACATTCCCATCGTCTTCGCGATCGGCGCCGATGCGGTAGCCGACGGATTGGTCACGAGTCTCGCGCGGCCCGGTGGGCGTCTCACCGGCGTCTCGCGGCTTTCATCCGATTTCACGGCCAAGCGCCTCGAGATCCTGAAAGAGATCATTCCCAAGCTTCACCGAGTCGCCACGTTCTACAGTCCGAGCAACAGCGTCGCGGTTCGGGCGGCGAAAATGGCGCAGGAGGCAGGTCGGCAGCTCAAAGTCGAGATCGAGGAACAGCCCGTCGGCTCCGTCGCAGAACTTCGGCAGGCCATGAGCAAGCTCGACCCGAAGCACGTCGAAGCTTTCGTCTACGTCTCGGACGCCATGGTGACGAGCCAGAGCAAGTTCATCATCGACACGGCCAATGCCAAGAAGCTGGCGACGATGTTCTCGGATCCGGAGATCGTGACGCAGGGAGCGCTCGTCGGCTACGGCGTCAACCGCTACGACGAGGGCAAGCTTTCGGCGAAGTACGTCCAGCGCGTGCTTACCGGAACCAGCCCGAGGGAGTTGCCCGTCGAGTCGTTCAGCAGGTTCGAGCTGGGGATCAATCTGCAGACCGCGCGCAAGCTCGGCATCACCATTCCGCAGGCTGTGTTGTTCCGCGCGGACAAGGTCGTCGAATAGGCTCCGAATCGCGATGCGGAAGAGTCTGTTGGCGGTGTTATAAGTCACCTTTGGAGCCCGATCGTGCGAAGCGACCGCGACTCAGATCGGTTCCGCGAGCGCCTTCATGGAGGCAGCCATGAGAGCCGTCGGATCGGCGCCCGGAGCATGCGGCGTTTTTTCCCATTCGCTGAGCTGTCGCGAATTCTCGACCACGATCCGGCAGCGTTCATAGCGCCGCGTCATGAATTTCTCCAACACGGTGGAAAGCGGCAGATCGGCCTGAATCAGCTCGGCGAGCACGATCGCGTCTTCGATGGCTATGGTTGCGCCGCTCGCGAGTTGCGGGGCTGGGGTGTGCGCCGCGTCACCGATGACAAGCACTCGACCCCGATACCACGGCGGCGGCAAAAGCAGCGACCCTATGGGCCGATAGACGATGCGCGCCGGATCGACGATGCGGTCACGTACTTCGCCGATGTAACCGCCGAAATCCGCCAGCAGTTCCCGGATGACCGCAGGCCAGCGTTCGGGCTCGAGGCGCGGGTCTCCGGTGATGTTTTGCACGAGGTAGATGTACATCTCGTCCTGCGAAACGGGATTGAACCCCGCCTTGTGCTTTGGCCCGTAGTACGAGTGACGCGCGGTCACCTGCGGCGGGCGCGGTACCATCGCCCGCCACACCGCTTGCCCAATATAGGTCGGCTTGTACTCCGGACCGAATACCGCTTCACGGATTTTCGAATTGGCGCCGTCCGATCCGACAAGCAAGTCGTATGTGCCGTGCGATCCGTCGCTGAATTCGACCTCGACGGCGCTTGCTGTCTGCCGCAGCGATCTCACCGTCAAGCCGAACCGGACCGACACACCCGCTTCGGACATCGCATCTGCCAGGATCTCGTGCAGGGCTGGCCGCATCATGCCGACGGTGGCCGGGTATTGCGGCCCGTTGAGGCGCGGCAACTCGACGATCCCTTCGACGTTACCGCGCTGATCGCAGTTTACGACGCGGGAATAACCGAAGCTCCTCTCGATGCAGCGATCGAGCAGACCGATCGACTTCAAAGCCCGCAGCGCGGGTCCCTGCAGCGAAATTCCGACGCCGACCACATTCCACTGAGGATGAAGCTCGACAATGTCGGTCGCAACGCCGGCTCTTTTCAGCGCCGTCGCGAGCACGATCCCGGAGACACCGGCGCCTACGACCAACACACGGCGAACTTTGGATCCTGTGACTTCTGCGGACATCAGCTCTCCGTCACGTCACCCGCCGCGCCACCGTCGCGCGGTCATCCAGCGGCAGCTGAGACTCGCCGCCGCTGGCGCATTCAGCTAAGGTCTTATTGCTTCTCTACCACCACGCGGCCGGCGGAGTTGATGAAGATGTGGTAGCGGTTCTTGTCCTTGCAGGTTGCG
>Ga0126369_10002126_pt1 | contig 13996 bp, 12 predicted proteins | sample PanSoiMetaPlot_1_FD_109646 | JGI IMG/M metagenome (GOLD analysis project Ga0126369, IMG submission 109646) | Tropical forest soil microbial communities from Panama - MetaG Plot_1 | ecosystem: Environmental > Terrestrial > Soil > Tropical forest > Bulk soil | place: Panama | collected 2016-02-17 | reverse complement strand
GCTGCGTTTCGACGAGCTCCATCGTCAGGACCTAGGATTGGGGGCCAAGCGAGCGCGATTATGCCCGACCGCGAAGCACGACCAAAGTGCAGGCGAACGCCGCGCCGCGGGGATCGCCGGGCGTTTCACTCATCCGGGCGGCGGACAGGTCGCAGTGCCGAAATGACGCTCGCAGAAGTAGCAGCGCCCTTGCGGGAGGTAGGCCGGGATCCGGTAGTAGCGATCGCGCACGAGCGCGAGCACTCGGTCGCGGTAGGCGGAATAGTCGAAGTGCTCGCCCAGCACCAGGTGGAAGGTGGCGCCCCGGACCGTTACGTCGCGGTACTGCACGGCGCGGAAGAACGGCGCGTAGTCCTTCGGGTCGGGCGGGTCCTTGCGCACGATGAGGATGTCCTTGCCGTCGAACTGCCGGAAATCGGTGAGGATGTCGTCCTGACGTCCGTGGGAGGAACCCTGGCCGAAGACCGGGAAGTAATGGCGGCGCCACGGCTCGGCGGCCGCCGGCTGCGCGACGAAGCCGATCTCGCCCGCCCGGTACGAAAGCGTTGCCGCAGGCGAGTAGCCGTCCGCCGCGAGCACGAACTTGCCCTCGTAGGGTTTGAGCGCGGCGAGCAGCTCGCCGGGATGCATGGCCATCACGATCGAGTCGTACTTGCGCAGCCGCTGCAGCGCCTCGGTCGGCAGCGCGGCGACGACGAACACCAGAGCCACATGCGCGGCGGAGAAGATCACCAGGAACTTCGCCGAAGCGAGCGTACGGCGCACGCCGAGCGCGAGTGCGCCGACCATGAAGAGCGCCGGCATGAACGAGAGGAGCCAGTGCAGCCCGATCCGCTTGCCGATCGAGGCCGCGGCGAGGACGACAAGAGGTACGAACGCACAGGCGGCGAGCGCTGCGACCGCGGGCGCGCGCGCGGCTTCGCGCACCGTGGCGGGATTGCGCGCGAGATACCAGAGCAGAAGCGGGCTCGAGACGTAGACGACGAGCGCCGCGAAAACCAACGCGCTGTACCAGACGACGCCCGTCTCCCGGTTGTAGGCGTTGTGCAGGAGGTTCGCCCAGCAGTTCTGGTAGTTCCACCAGGCGTTGAAGAGCGCGAATGGCAGGGCCGCGGCCACGACGATCCCAAGGTCGCGCCAGCGGCCCTCGCGGCGCACGACGAGCGTGAAGACGAGATACGCGAAGCCGAGCAGCACTGCGAAGTACTTGGACAGGAACGCGAGCCCCAGGGCGACGCCCGCCGTGCAGACGAGCGCCCGCGAGCGGCGCTGCACTCCGAGCGCGAACGCGGCGAGCGAGAGAAAGGAGAACAAGGCGAGGGGGGTGTCGGTGGTGATCGCGATGTTCAGGACCTGCGCCGGCGCGACGAGCCAGGCGAGCGCGGCCGCGTAGCCGAGCGTCTCGGCGTCGGCTCCGGCGGCTGGACGAGCCAGTGCGCGCACAAGCCATGCCATGCCGACGGCGATGATCGCGGGCAGCACGACGGACGGCAGCCGCATGACGGGCTTGACGTGCGCTAGGGGTCCTAAGGCGGCGAGCATCCACCCGACCATGGGCGGATGGTCGTAGAAGCCTGCCGCGGGCGCGTCGGCCCAGTAGACGAAGTACGCCTCGTCGCCGGTCATCGGGAACCACCAGGCGAGCCAGAGGCGGAAGGCCACCGTCGCAGCGAGGGCCGTCCAGAAAAGCCGCCGCAGGGCGGCTACGCCCGGTGCCGATCCTCCCGTCGCGCTCAACGCGTGCGCTCCGCCTCCGTGCGATGCGCCGTGGAGGGATGCGCGGCGCGGCGCCGTCGCACCGCTTCGGCCAGCCGCTCGAGCAGCGGGGTCGAGTCGTCCCAGCCGAGGCATGCGTCGGTGATGCTCTGCCCGTAGACGAGGGGCTTGCCGATCACCAGGTCCTGGCGCCCCGGTTTCAGGTGGGACTCGATCATCAGGCCGATGATGCGTGGGTCGCCATGGGCGATCTGCTCGGCGACATCGGCCCCCACCGCGAGCTGACGCTGATAGTCCTTGCGGCTGTTCGCGTGCGAGCAGTCGATCATCAGCCGCTCCGGCAGTCCCGCGGCAGCGAGATCGCGGCACGCCGCGTCGATGCTCGTTCGGTCGTAGTTCGGCGCCTTCCCGCCGCGCAGGATGATGTGGCAGTCCTCGTTGCCCCGCGTCTCGACGATCGCCACTTGCCCGTTCTTGTGGACGGAGAGGAAATGATGCCGCTCGCGCGCGGCGAGGATCGCGTCGACGGCGATCCGGACGTTGCCGTCGGTGCCGTTCTTGAAGCCGATCGGCGCCGAGAGTCCGGAGGCGAGCTCGCGGTGGACCTGCGACTCGGTCGTGCGGGCGCCGATCGCGCCCCAGCTGATGAGGTCGCCGATGTACTGCGGCGAGATGGTGTCGAGGAATTCCGAACCGGCCGGCACGCCGGTCTGGTTGATCCGCAGCAGGAGATCGCGCGCGATCCGCAGACCCTCGTTGATGCGGAAGCTCCCGTTCAGGTAAGGGTCGTTGATCAGTCCCTTCCAGCCCACGGTGGTGCGCGGCTTCTCGAAGTAGACGCGCATCACGATCTCGAGGTCCGCGGCGAGCCGGGAGCGCGCCTCGGTGAGGCGCGCAGCGTATTCGACCGCCGCGGCCGGATCGTGGATCGAGCACGGCCCGATGACGACGAGCAGCCGGTCGGACCGGGCGTTCAGGATCGCCTTCAACCTTGCCCGCGTCTCGGCGACCAGCTTCTCGACCGCGGTGCCCTGGATCGGAAAAAAGCGGATGAGGTGCTCGGGCGGCGGGAGCGGGACGACGTCCTCGATGCGCTCGTCGTCGGTGAGGGAGGTCCGGTCGGCCGGAGCCGGAACCGGGAAGTTGTTGGGTGTAGTCATCGTGTGCACCTGCGGTGTTGGGGAGCTCCCGTAAAAAAAAACCGCCAGGCCGTCGCGGCGCTGGCGGTTTTTCGGGATCGGTTGCGTACGACCTAGCCTATTCCCTCCGCCAGCGGCTGGGGAAAGATGAAACCGAAGCTGAATGCGAAGATCCGATTCATGGCTAGCGTCTTGCGGGCGGAATTCAAGCACGCCCCGGCGAGGCTGGCAAGCCCCGCGTTTCCGACGGGGCGGGGCTGGGCGAGCCGCGGCCCGCGCCGCTCCGCCCGGTTAGCATCCGAACGCGTCGGCTGCTAAGGCGGCTGGTGGCGGGCATTTGTCGCGACCGGCGCACTCCTCGCTCGCGCGATCGTGGTGCGTTCGTCTACCGCTTCCGGTCTAGGCGCGTTTTATGCTTGAAGACGGATTGAATGGCCTCGCGCCGCATGCTAGGTTTTCCGGCGCAAGGGGTAATCTTCTTCGAGTGTGGAGGTGCGCGAGATGTCGCTGACGCCGAATTTGCCCGCGGTGACGCGGGGCGACGTGAACATCCCGATCGCGGGCTTCAAGGCCGTCTACGACGTGGACGTGGTCGACCGCGCGCTGGCGGAGCTGCCGCCGAGCGCGAACGAGGCGCTGAAAGCGACCTACGAGAAGATGCTCAAGGCCGGGGGGACGCGGCTCACCGTGAAGCCCGGAGGCGTCCCGGCGATGCGCGATCTCTACGACGAGCTTCCGAACTTCACTGAGGTGCTCGACGACGTGAAGAAGCAGATCGCGCTCTGCGCGTCCTCCTCGGACGCCCTCGAGCTGCAGCCGATGCTGCTCCTCGGCGCGCCCGGCATCGGCAAGACGCATTTCGCGCGCCGGCTCGCGGAGCTGGTCGCAACCGGCTACGGCTTCGTGTCGATGAGCTCGATGACCGCGGGCTGGATCCTCTCGGGCTCGTCGTCGCAATGGAAGAACTCAAAGCCGGGGAAGGTGTTCGACACCTTCCTGAACGGCCAGTACGCGAACCCGCTCATCCTGGTCGACGAGATCGACAAGGCGACCGGCGATTCGCAGTACGACCCGCTCGGGGCACTCTACGCGCTGCTCGAGCACGACACCGCGCGCGCGTTCATCGATGAATTCGTCGAGATCCCGATCGACGCCGCGAGCGTGTTCTGGGTCGCGACGGCGAACGACGCCGCGCGCATCCCGGAGCCGATCCTCAACCGCATGAACGTGTACGCGATCGACCCGCCGGACCACGACGGCGCGCGGCGCATTGCGCAGTCGATCTACGGCGAGATCCGCCGCTCGCACGACTGGGGCCGGCAGTTCCCGGACCGGCCCGCGGACGCCGTGCTCGACCGGCTCGCCTCGCTCACCCCGCGCGAGATGCGCCGCGCGATCCTGAACGGCTTCGGCAACGCCAAGCTCGCCGGCCGGCACGAAGTCGAAGTCGATGATATCCAGGACGGGCGCTCGGCGCGCAAGTCCCGGATCGGCTTCTAGGCCGAACCGCTCAAGGCGCGGCGAAGCCCTTCGGCTCGAAGGCCGCGAGCGCATCGCGGCTCGTGAGATAAGCGAGCAGCGCGCGCGCGGCCTCGGGCGATTTCGCGCCCGGCATCATCACCGCGGTATAGGTCGTCCACTTCTGAAGCGCGGGCGGCAGCGGCCCCACCAGCTTCACCCCCGGCACCGGCAGGATCTCGGTGATCTGGTGAACGCCGAGCTCGATCTCGCCGCGCCCCACGGGCGCGACGACGTAGCCGCCGGAGCCGAGCGTGGCCTTCGCGTTGACCTGCTCGGCGATGCCGAGCTGTTGCAGCACGCTCGCGAAGTGCTTCCCGCTCGTCCCGCGGGCCGGATCGATGTACACCACGGACTTCGCCGCGAGCAACGCTTGCTTGAACGCCTCCGGCGTGGAGATGTCGGGCGCGGGTGCGCGCTCGTTCACCGCCACGCCGATCCCGACCTTGCCGAGCGGCACGCGGCTGCCGGGCACGACTTTCCCTTGCTTCTCATACCCGTCGACGCCTTCCGCCGGCAGGATGAGGATGTCGTAGATCTCGCCAGCGGCGATCCGCTTGGCGATCTCACCGGCGGGAGCGAAGGTGAAGTTCACCTTGTGCCCCGAGCGGGACTCGAAGGCCGGCACCGCGGCCGTGAGCGGGGACTGCGCGGCGCCCGCGCTCAACACCATGATCTCGGCCGCGCCCGCAGTCACGGAGACAACGAGCGCGCCGAGCACCCAGGCGACTCGCGCGAGCCGCGGAACGCGCATCGCGCTCACTGCCCGGTCACCAGCTTCACGAGCGGCTGATAGTCGGCAACCCCGCCGTGCCCGCCGGCGAAGCGCGCGGGCTCGATCCCCCATTTCTGCACGCCGCTCACCACTGCCGCGAGCCCCGGGTTCGGCTTCGGCGGGAGCGGCGGTCCAGGGCTCCAGATGTCGGTGACGAAGCCGAGCTTCGCGTCCGGCACGTAGCCGATCAGCAAGCCTTCCGCGTGCGGGTTGTCGATCAGCAGCGCGTACACGTCGCGCTTGCCGTCGGTGATCACGAAGCGGCCGTCGACCTCGATGATCCGCGGTGTGATCTTCGCCTTCGGCGCATCCGCGCTGAGGCTGTCGGGACTCGTGAGCACCTTCTCGAAGAACGCGCCGTTGCCCTTACCGACGACGACCGTCGCCCCCGCGGCAGCGTAGGTGCGGATCCCGTAGGTGTGATCCATATGATGGTGCGTAAGTACGACATACTTGAATGGCTTGCCCGGGTACTTGCTCGCAGCGGCGTCGATCGTCCATTTCGACTGGCGGTCGCCGATCGGCGCGTCGAAGCCGACGAGGTAGTTGTCCATCTCCACGATCAGGCTGTTGTGCGAGCCGCCGACCACATGCGACACGCCCGGCGCGAGGTCGGCGAGCCGTAGGCCCTGGGACGCCTGCGGGTCGTACGAGATCGCGTCTGAGTCGAGGTAGGTGCCGATGAACTGCCGGCGAATGACCCATTGATAGGGCACGTCGCTCGGAATCGTCTTGGTCGCGCTGGCGCGGATCGCGGTCGGGATGTCGAACGCGCTGGCGACGAGCGTCGTGTTCACCGCTACCTCGTCGATCGAGCGCTCGATCACGTCGCGGCCGTTGAGCTGGTACACCTGCTTGAACGGATACTTGATCGGGCCCGCCTGGCGCCAGTCGGAGAGTACGAGATCGTACGTCGAGTCGCCTTGCAACCCGTCGAAGTCGAGCGTCCGAATGCGCGCCGGGAGACCCGTCGACCGGTCGAACAAGACAATGAACGTGTCCTGCTCGCCTCGGTAGCGAACCGCGGGCAGCGTGTCGTTGCCAACCTTCTGGTCGGGCAGCTTCGTGACCTTCGCTGGCGATTTCTTCATCTCCGCAACGAGCGCGGGAGAGGTGCGGGCAAGCTCGCGACTGGTTGCCGCGAAACGCACACCCGACATCGCGTGGCCGTTCAGCTCCTGGCTTTGCTTCGTGCGCCCGTTCGAGTCCACGCCGTCCACGTAGCCGACGCGATCAGCCACGACCTCGGTGAACTTGAACTCGCGCGGCGTCGGGTAAGCCATCTTGCGGTACCACTCGGTGCGGCTCTTTCCGGCAGCGAGGTCGCGCGACTGCGTGAATACGTCGTCGCTCGCCAGCCGAAAATCGCCCCCGGCGCGCACGGACTGATCCGGCTCGAGGTGCCGCACCCGGCCTTTGACGACGATCGTGCGGACCTCGAGCACCGCGGGCCCACCCATCGCCTGGACGGCGCGATCGACGTCCTTCTGCGGCGCCTGCGCCGCCACGAAGGTCGGCAAAGACAAGAACAAGAGAAGTGCAGCAATCGGGACCGATTTCATGACGCCTCCTTTGGAACTATCGTTGGCCGGCCGTGTTTCCCCTTGCCGGCAGCGGTCAACAGCTTGGCGATTAGAGCTATTCCCTGCTCTCGCCTTGGCGCGGATCTCACGGCTTACCCGGCGCGGCGGGGGCCGTTTGCGGGGCGGCGGGGGCGGTTTGCGGCGCAGCAGGGGGCGGCTGCGGGACGGGGACCACGATCCCCGGTGCGAGCGGGATCTCCTCGACCACCGAAACGCCAATGACATAGTGGCGCGTCTCGCCGAAGCAGCTCGTCGGCAGACCGACTTTTTCCTCGTAGCGCAGCGAGACCCGCCGGCCCATGTTGCGGTTGATCTGCGCCGCGACGTCGTCATCCCACACGGTGAAGAGGAACTTCTCTTGCGCGGTGCCCGGCATGGTCACCAGTGCGATCTCGCCCTCCCACGTCTTGCAGACCCAGCCCTTCTTCGAGAACTTCTGCACCCACCCGGCGCGCTCGCCGGTCGAGTAGTTCCAGCTGAGCACGATCCAGAAGTAGCCGGCGATCAAGAGGAGGGTCGCGACGACGATGCCGACGACGCGCATCGCGATCCTCAGCGGCCCTTGCCGCTCAGCGAGCCGCGGTTGTAGTCCTTGTCGCCGGGCGGAATGCAGCGCCCGAGCGAAAAGAGACCCTGCGAACCGGGCGGACACGCCCCGGCGACGGTCGCCGTACCGGGCGCGGGGGTCGGCGTCGGCTGGGCCGCAGGCTGGGGGTTCACCGCGCGCTTCGCCGGGTCGGCATATTCCCAGCGGCCGTCGGGGTAGATCAGGATCTTTTCGCCCGTGCCGGTCGTGGCCTCGGTCGGCGCGGGAGCTTGCGCCATGGCAGTCGGCATGGCTGCGGCTGCAGCGATCGCGGCCGTCACGATCGCGAGGCACGTCACACGTTGAGCCACCGGGTTCTCCTCGAGACGAGGGGAGTTGGCGGACGCGAAGAATACCAAAGACGCCACCCCGACGCGCTGCAGGCGACGCATCCGCGGTATCCTCGTGCGGGCAAGGAGGAAACGCGCATGGCCTACGAGCTCGAGGATCTGTGCAAGGACTGTCACCGGGCGCTCGCACGCGGCGGCAGACGGGAGGCGCTCGAGACGGTGCGGCGATCGCTCGCGCAGCTTCTCGCCAACGCGGAGTTCGTGGACCGCACGTGCGGTCCGGCCGCCACGCCCGGGCTGCACCTTCTCTACGAGGACAAGGAGCTCGGCTTTCAGGTGCTCGCGCACATCAACGAGAAGCCGCGGGTTTCGCCGCCCCACAACCACGGCGATTCTTGGGCGGTCTACGGCCAGGCGACCGGCCACACCGACATGACGGAGTTCAAGCGGATCGACGACGGCGCCGACCCCGCGCACGCCAAGCTCGAAGCGACCCGGAAATACCGGCTGAACCCGGGCGAGGTCGGCGTCTACGCGGACGGCGCGATCCACTCGATCGACTACCCGCCGAAGTCCCGCTTCATCCGCATCACCGGCACGAACCTCGACCAGATCTATCGCGACTCGTTCGACCCGGCGACCGGGAAGATCCAGCGGATGGGACCGCAGCGGGCGACCTGATCTAGCGCCGTCCGCGCGGACGTTCAGTCGATCTTCGCGCCCGACTCCTTCACGAGGCGCACCCAGAACTTGCCATCCTCCGCGAGAAATGCCGCGAAGTCCTCGGGCGAGCGCGAGAGCGCCGTCTCGGTGCCTTCGCGCGCGAGCATCTCCTTGACCTCCGGCCGCAGCAACGCGCCCGCAGTCGCCTCGAACAGGCGGTTCAGAATTGGCCGCGGCGTGCCCGCGGGCGCGAAAAAGCCGTACCAGAACGAGATCTCGTAGTCGGGCAGGCCCGCTTCCGCCATCCCCGGCAGTCCCGGCAGGAGCGGGGAGCTCGTCTTGCTCGTGATCGCGAGCCCGCGCAGACGCCCCGCCTGGATCTGCGGCAGGACCGAGGGCGGCGTCGCGAACATCACCTGCGTGTCGCCGGCGAGGAGCGACTGCACCGCCGGCCCGCCGCCCTTGTACGGCACGTGCACCAGGTCGACGCTCGCGATGCGGTTGAACAGGACCGCGGCGAGGTGCGGCGCCGCGCCGTTTCCGGACGAGGCGAAGTTGATGCGGCCCGGCGCCTTCCGCGCCGCGTCGATCAGCTCGCGCACCGACGCGACGCCGAGCGAGGGATGCACGGCGAGGACGAGCGGCGAGGCGCTCACGAGCGTGATCGGCGCAAGGTCGGTCTGCGCGTTGTAGCCGATCTTCGGGTTGAGGAGCGGGTTGACCGAGATGCTGCTCGGGCTCGCGATCAGGATCGTGTACCCGTCGGGCGCCGCCTTCGCAGCGAGCTCGGCGGCGATGCTCGAACCGGCGCCGGGCCGGTTCTCGATCACGATCGGCTGCCCGAGCGCGCGGCCGAGCGGATCGCCGATCGCCCGCGCGACGAAATCGGCGGCGCCGCCGGGCGGGAAGCCGACCAGCAACCGGATCGGCTTGGTCGGATAGGGTTGGGCGTGCGCGACCGCCGCGGTCGCAGCGAACGCGCAGACGAGCAAGCCGCGAGGCGTCCGCATCGCCCGACCCGCCTCGCGCTACTGCGGCGGCTTGACGCCGTCCTTGCTGACCTGGATCCGCGGCGCGGTGATCTTCCCGTCCTGGGCCACCTGCACGACGGCGAACACGTACTCCCCGGGCTTCAGATCCGACCGGTTCCCGGGCACGGCGCGGACGATCGGAACTCCCTCGGGGACCAGGATCTTCTGCATGCCGTCCTTGTACTTGACGGTCAGCTCGTGGTTCCCGGCCGCGCTCACCATCGCGTCGACGTTCGCGTTCGTCATCATCGAGCCCGGCTCGAGATCCCAGGGGATGTGTCCCTGGGGTACGGTAGGCGCGAGATAGTGGACTTCGCGGGCAATCAGCGCGCCATCGGCCCGCTTCTGCGTCGTCACGCCGACGTAGTCCCCTTGCTTGATGTCCTCGAACTTGATCGGCCGGGCGACTGCCACGCCGACGTCGTCGGCGAGGTTGAGCTTGACGTCCTGACCGTCCCGCAACTTCACCGACACCACGTTCCCGTCGACCGCGGTGATAGTGCCGCGAACCCGCATCGGGGTCTGAGCGTCCGCGCCGGCGCTCGCGAGCGCAAGCGCGCTGCAAAACAGTGCGAGATGTATCGTCTTCATGCCGCTTTGCTCCTCATGGTTTGGCCGCCGGGCTCGCCCCGCGGTCCGAGGTAAACACGCCGGAGTCCGCTCGGATTCCGGTCACGATGCGACAGCCAGCAGGGCGGAGCATATCCCAGTCCAACCCGCGACCGCGGCAGTCAGCCAACGGGGCGCCGGTCCGCGCCGCCGTAGGGCAAGTCGAGGTCGTTGCGCTGCTCCAGGCGCCACAGCTCGCCGAGCAGCCGACGGGCCGCCCCGTCGCCGAGCACCGGCGTCGCGAGCTCGAGATACTTGGCGTTCAGGTCGTCGTCGGTCAACGGCAGCTCGGGGTCGCCCTTGCGCGTGGGCTGGAAGTGCGACAGCGTCCGTCCGTCGGCGGTCTCGATCTCGACCTTGGCGGCGCGCTGCCGAGGGAAGTTGCGCGAGAGCTGCGGATCGGCAGCAACGGCCACGCGCTGCATCAGGTCGCGCACCGCCGGGTCCCTGAGCCGCTCGGCGCCGAACGCATCGAGCCGCACGCCGCCGTGCACCAGCGCATGCGCGACCACGTACGGCAGGGAGAATCGCGCTTCGAGGTCGCTCGTGGCGCGATGGTTGCCGACGAGGTTCACGCCCGCCTCGTAGGTCGCGACCGCGATGCGCCGCACGTCCGCGGCGGCGAAGCGGTGCTGCCGCTGCAGGTGGAGCGCACCGTCGATCGCCGCGAAGCTGTGCGCGCAGCAGCAGTGCGCCTTGAACGTGATGCGGGTGATGTGATAGTCGCGCCCGAGCTCGCGCGTCGCCTTCGACCAGTCGGCGTCCCGCCCCATCGCGTTGCCGAAGCCGAACCGGCCTTCGAGGATGTCGAGCCCGCCGATCACGCCCCGCCGCGCCGCGAGCGCGGCAAGTGTGCCCGAGTCGGCGGCGTGCGCGACGTGCAGCGGCTTGCTCATCGACTCCGACTGGAACGCCTGCTGCAGCCCGGCGGCGAACGTGCCGGCGGTCGCGACGGCGTGAGCGAACTGGTTCCGGTCGCAGCCGAGAAGGGTCGCGGCCGCGGCCGCCGCGCCGAAGGTGCCCGCGGTTCCGGTGACATGCCAATAGCGGTAATGCGCCGGCATCACGGCCTCGGCGATGCGGGTCGAGACTTCGTATCCGACGATGACCGCGCGCAGGAAGGCTTCGCCGCTCGCGCCGCGGTCCTGCGCGACGGCGAGCGCTGCGGCGATCACCGGTGCGCCGGGGTGATAGCCGGCGTCGCGGAAGACATCGTCCGTCTCGACCGAGTGCGACGCCGCGCCGTTGATCAGGGCCGCAGCTCGCAGTGTCGCGCGACGCCCGGACATGAGCCGGGCACGGCCGCGGTCCAGGTCCTCCGCGAGCGTCTGTTCGAGCAGGTTCGCCGGGGCGATCCGGCTCCCCGGGAACGCTCCTGCGTGCCAATCCACCACCGCGCGCTTCGCATGATGGATCACCTCCGGCGAGAGGCGCGAGGTCTGCTCGCGCACGGCGTAGTCGGCGACGTCGTGCAGCAACATGGACGCCCGCTAGCTCCTCTCGGGTCGCTGCGAAAACTGCCGCTCGAACACGCTCTCGGCGATGCGGTTCTTCAGGATCTCGACCGAGCCGCCGGCGATCATCCAGCCGCGGGTCTTGCGCAAGCAGTATTCGACGAGCGTGTCCTCGGTGTAGCCCATGCCGCCCATGATCTGCATCGCCTCCGAGCACACCTCGAAGCCGGTCTGGTTGCAGAACGCTTTGGCGATCGCCGTCTCCTCGGCGGACGGAAATCCGCGGTCGGCGTTGGCGGCGGCGCGGTAAAGGAGAAGCTGCCCCGCGTCGAGCTTGATCTTCATGTCGGCGAACTTCCACTGGGTGCCCTGGAACTCGGCGAGCAGCCGTCCGAACTGCTTGCGTTGCAGCGCCCACTGGCGCGCCTGCTCGTAGGCGTACCGCCCGAGCGCGAGCGAGCGGGCGGTGTTGCCGAGGCGCTCGACGTTGAACCCCGCGATCTGCTTCTTGAAGCCGCCTTCCTTCAGCACGACGTTCTCGGGCGGCACGTAGACGTTGTCGAGCCACGTCGTGACCCATTCCTCGCCGTTCAGGAAGCGCGACGGCTTGCCCTGCTTGACGCCGGGCGCACCGCGCTCGATCAGCACCGAGCCGATGCCGCCGACGCCCGGACCGAAGCGCACGTAGACCAGCATGACGTCGGCGTACGCGGCATGAGTGGTGAACACTTTTTCGCCGGTGACGCGATAACCGCCGCCATCCGGGGTCGCGCTCGCGCGGAGATCGGTGACGGCCGAGCCGGCCTCCGGCTCGGTCATGCCCACACAGATGACGCCTTCGCCGGCGAGCAGGCGCTTTAGGTAGCGGCGCTTCTGGTCCTCGGTTCCGTATTCAGCGAGCACGCGGATCGGGCCGAAGTTCCCAGCCTGCACGACATCGGCGCTCCGCGGGCAGGCCTGCGCGACCGTCTCGATCGCAAGGACCGCATCCATCAACGTGCCGCCCTGGCCGCCGTCCTTCTCGCCGACGGTGATGCCGAGCAATCCCTGCGCGGCCATGAGCTTCGCGACATCCCACGGATGCTCGGACGCGTGCGCGCGCTGCAGCGCCCCCGCGCGCAGGTGACGCTCGGCGAAACCGCGAACCGAATCGCGGAACAGCTCCTGCTCGGGGGTCAGCGCGAAGTCCATGGCGGTTCGGCGGCGACCGCGCATTGTACGGCGCGCGCGGCCGCGCGCCGCGTGGGGCCCGCGTCGCGACGCGCGATCGCCTAGCCGAGTGGCCCGGGTCGCTTGAGGTAGCGGTCCTTGATCGCGTCGAGCGTCCAGTAGGTGAGCGCACCCACGGTGTCGGTCGGGTTGTAGCCGCCGTTCTGCGGGAAGGCGCTCGCGCCGATCACGAACACGTTCGGCACATCCCAGCTCTGCAGGTACTTGTTGACCGCGCTCGTCGTCGGATCGGCGCCCATCACCGCGCCACCGGTGTTGTGCGTGCTCTGGTACGGCACGATGGTGTACTTGCCGACCCGCGGGTTGACGTTCATCTTCGACGGGCCGATCGCCTTCGCGATCTCCGCCGCCTTGCCGGTGATGTACTGCGACATCCGATGCTCGTTGTCCTGGCGGTCGAACGTCATGCGCAGGAGCGGCAGTCCGTAAGCGTCGCGGTAGGTAGGATCCCGGTCCAGGTAGTTGCCGCGGTAGCTCTGGCAGGCGCCCTGCAGCGCGAGGTTGAAGCTGCGGTTGAAGTAGTGCGTCGTGGCCTTCTTCCAGGCCGAACCCCAGCGCGGCGTGCCCGCGGGCACCGGCCGCACCTCGATCGGCCGCGAGCCGCTGCTCACCGAGCGGATGAAGCCGCCGCCGATGAAGCCGAGGTCGGTATGGTCGAAATTGTCGCCGTTGAACTCGTCGACCGACATGCCGAGTCCGCCCGCGCCCATGAAGCTGTTGAAGTGCTTGTCCTCGAAGAACAGCGTCACGCTGCTCGGCGTCTGGTAGGCGTAGTTGCGTCCCACCACACCGGTATTGGCGATCGGATCGTACGGCTTGCCGATCCCCGATTGCAGCATCAGGCGCACGTTGTTGAGGACGTACGAGCAGAGCAGCACGAGCTCGGCGGGCTGCTCGAACTCCCGCCCGCGCGAGTCGACGTAGGTGACGCCCAGCGCGCGTTTCTTCGCCGCGTCGAGGTTGACCCCGGTGACGTTCGCGAGCGTGCGCAGCTCGAAATTCTTGTTCTTCATCAGCACCGGCAGCACCGTGGTCTGCGGGCTCGCCTTGGCGCCGACCTCGCACGCGAAGCCCTCGCAGTAGCCGCAGTAGACACAGGCGTTCATGGTGACGCCGTAGGGGTTGGTGTACACCGCGGAGGGTGTGGCCACCGGCGTCGGGAACGGCTTGTACCCGAGCGATTCGGCCGCCTTGGTGAAGAGCGCGCTGGCGTGAGTCATCTTCATCGGCGGCAGCGGATACTCGCGGGAGCGCCGGCCTTCGAAGGGATTGCCGCCCGGGATGATCTTCCCGTTGAGGTTCCCCGCTTTGCCGCTGACCCCGTACAGATACTCGAACTTGGTGAAGTGCGGCTCGAGCTCGTCGTAGGTCACGCCCCAGTCCTGGCTCGTGCAATCCTCGG
>Ga0126369_10002122_pt1 | contig 14010 bp, 13 predicted proteins | sample PanSoiMetaPlot_1_FD_109646 | JGI IMG/M metagenome (GOLD analysis project Ga0126369, IMG submission 109646) | Tropical forest soil microbial communities from Panama - MetaG Plot_1 | ecosystem: Environmental > Terrestrial > Soil > Tropical forest > Bulk soil | place: Panama | collected 2016-02-17 | reverse complement strand
CACAGAGCAAAGTCCGTTGGATGACGCTTCTCGCCGACCTCGACGCGTTTCCCGGCTTCCAGCCCGGCCTTGTCGAGCCGCGCCAGATAGCCGTAGTCCGACTGCCGGCTGGTGTCGAAGTAAATCCCGTCCGACGTTCGGTACGTATAGCTTTTCTTCTCGATGTCCGCGATGAACTCGATCTGCTCGCGGATGTGATCGGTCGCCCGGCTGAGGACGACGGGTTCCTCGATGTTGAGCGCCCGCATGTCATCGAGGAAAGACTCGGTGTAAATGCGCGCAATCTCCCACGCCGATTTGCCGGTGCGGCGCGAGCCCTTCTCCATCTTGTCCTCGCCCTCGTCGGCGTCCGAAGTGAGATGGCCCACGTCGGTGACGTTCATGACATGGCGCACTTTGTACCCGTTCCATTCGAGCACGCGCTTCAGCACGTCCTCGAAAAGGTAGGTGCGGCAGTTGCCGATGTGCTGATAGTCGTAGACCGTCGGCCCGCAGGTGTAGAGCCCGACTGCTCCGGGCCGGAGCGGCTCGAAGGTGCGCAGGCTGCGCGTGTAGTTGTCGTACAGCTTGAGCGCTGGCGCCACGATCCCGCCCGCCCTTAGCCCCACGCTGCCGAAAGCGCGGCACGTGTCACAGCGACTTCGCCATGATGTAATCGTCCATCACGAACCCGTTGCCGATATCGACGACGATCGCTTCGCGAACGGCAAACCCATTTCTCTCGTAGGCGCGAATCGCCTGCACGTTGTTCTTGTTGACGTTGAGGATCAGCGCGGAGCACCCCTGCGCACGCGCTGCGCTTTCGATCTTCGCGATCAGGCGGCTCCCCACGCCGCGTCCCTGGAAGTCCTGATGGATGTAGAGCTTTTCGAGCTTGAGCTCGCGCGGCGAGTTCTTTCGCTGGTAGGCACCGAAGCCAACGAGCCGATTCCCTGCTCGTGCGAGCTCGAGACCGGAGCCTTCCTCCGCAATGAACGTGGAAAGAACCTCATGCGAATACCCGTGCTCGAGCATGTAATCGATCTGCTCGTGCGTGATGATGCCCGGATAGTGACGACGCCAGACGACGCCGGCGAGCGCCGCCACCGCGGCCAGATCGGCTTCCGTCGCCGGAACGATGGTAAGCGCTTCGATGTCGCCCATCCATCCGAGAATAGCATGGGCGTCCTCGCGGCGACCGCGGTAAAATCCGGCGCTTCGCGATGCCGTCGACAACTGCGTCCGCCTTGACTTTGTCCACCCCGCTCAGGCGCCGCGGCGCAATCGCGCTTCTGGTCGTCTTCGCGCTGATCTGGTTCGCCAATCTCGATTTTCGTCGACTGGTCCATCCCGACGAGGGGCGTTACGCCGAGATCCCGCGCGAGATGGTCGCGAGCGGGGATTGGGTCACGCCGCGATTGAACGGCATCAAATACTTCGAGAAGCCGGCGCTGCAGTACTGGCTGACCGCCGCCGCGTACGAAGCTTTCGGCGTCCGCGAATGGGTGGCCCGCCTGTGGCCAGCGGTCGCGGGGTTTCTTGGTGTGTTTTTCGTCGGTTATATCGGGACACGACTGGGTGGCCAAAGGCTCGGGCTCGCCAGTGCCGCCGTGCTCGTCGGCAGCATCGGCTACACCCTCGAAGCGCATATCCTCACGCTCGACGCTGGCCTTACGCTGTGGATGAGCATCGGGCTTGGGAGCCTGTTCCTGGCGCAGCGCGACGACACGACGCCTGCCGGCACCAGGGCCTGGATGTGGACGGCGTGGGCGGCTCTCGCACTCGCCACGCTGTCCAAGGGCCTAATCGGGGTCGTGCTGCCCGGCGGCGCGCTGGTCATCTATTCGCTGCTGACTCGCGACTGGGGTGTGTGGCGGCGCCTGCATATCTTCTCAGGAGCGCTGATCTTTCTCGGCGTCACCGCGCCATGGTTCGTCGCTGTGTCGCTGCGCAACCCCGAATTCTTCGATTTCTTCTTCATCCACGAGCATTTCACGCGCTTCCTCACCACCGAGCATCACCGGCAAGGCGCATGGTGGTACTTCATTCCGATCCTTGCGCTTGGGATCCTGCCCTGGATCACTCTCGCTACGTGGACGGCGCTGCGGATGTGGACCGATGCGCCGCCGGGCGCGAACGGGTTCAATTGGCAGCGCTTTGCACTGGTTTGGTCGGTATTCATCTTCGTTTTCTTCAGCGCTTCGGGATCGAAGCTCCCCTCGTACATCCTCCCGATGTTCCCGGCACTCGCGCTCCTGATCGCCTGGCAGTGGACGCGCCTCGACGACGCGCAGCTCGCACGCCTCTTCGCGCCGCTAGTCGTCCTGATGGGAGCCCTGACCTTCGCCATGCTTTTCGGCTACGAGGGGATGGCCGGGCGCATCGCCGAGGAGCGGCAGCCCCTGGGGCCGCTGCTCGCCTACGGGCCCTGGATCAAGGTCGCCTGCTCCGTTGCTTTCATTTTGGGCGGGGCGGCGTGGTGGTGGCTCACACGCCGCCAGCGCACGCGGGCACTGCTCGCCCTGACCCTGGCTTCGCTCATCTTCGTGCAGCTCGTGATAACCGGCTACGACGAGCTGGCCGAATCTCGATCGAGCGAGCCGGTGCTCTCGCGAGTGATCGTCCTGCATGGACCGCTTCTGGAGGACGTGCCGTTCTACAGCATCCGGATGTACGATCAGACCTTGCCTTATTATCTCGGTCGCACGGTCGTCCTGGTCGCCCACGCGGACGAGCTGGCGCCGGGCATCGCAAGCGAGCCTGACAAGGCGATCGCCACGATCGCGGAGTGGGAGAGGCGCTGGGAGGGCGCCGATCAGGCCTATGCCATGATGCAACCTGACCAATACGAAAAACTGCGGCGCGAGGGGGTGGCGATGGTCGAGCTGGGACGCGATCCACGTCGGGTCGTCGTCAGCCGGCGGTGATGCCCCAGTGACCTGGCCCGCTTTCACGTTCCTCGTCATCGGCGTCCTGCTCAACGCGAGCGCGCAGCTTCTGCTCAAGGCCGGCACCAACGTCCTCGGCGTGATCACGCTCACTCGCGAGAACTGGGTGGGCGAGTTCGGCAGGATGGCGGTCGAGCCCCACCTGCTCGGCGGCATCCTCTGCTACGGCGTGAGCGTGATCGTTTGGATCATCGGGCTCTCACGCGTGCCGGTGTCGATCGCGTATCCGATGCTGTCCCTGGGGTACATAGTGAATGCGATCGCGGCGCACTATCTCTTAGGCGAATCGGTTACGCTCGCACGCTGGCTCGGCATAGGTTTCATCATCGTCGGCGTGTGGCTCGTGGCACGATCCTGATGTCCGCGTCGTATCTCAAGTTCTCGAGCCCGGTGCTCGACGACGACACGGTCGCCGGAGTCAGCGAGGTGCTGCGGTCGGGACACATCGCGAGCGGTCCCTGGGTGCAGAAGTTCGAAACTGACCTCTCGCGCTTCTGCGGCGGCCGGCCGGTGCGCGTGCTGACTTCCGCCACCGCCGCGGTCGAGGTCGCGTTGCAGCTCTGCGGCATTGGGCCGGGCGACGAAGTCATCACCTCCGCGCAAAGCTTCTTCACCGTCCTCAACATGATCGTCAAAGTCGGCGCGACGCCAGTGTTCGTCGACTGCGACCTGGTCACCCGCAACATCGATCTCGGTGCCGTCGAAAGGGCGATCACGCCGCGCACTAAGGCGATCGTGCCGACCCATTATCCGGGTTCGCTGGTCGACATGGATGCGCTCTTCGCGCTGGCGAAGCGCCATCGCGTGCGGGTGATCGAGGACGCGGCGCTCGTCATCGGCTCTCGCTGGAAAGGCCGCAACGTGGGCGCATTCGGAGACCTCGTGACCTTCAGCTTCCATCCGAACAAGAACATCACTTCGATCGAGGGTGGAGCGCTGGTTGTCAACGACGAGACTGAGGCGAAGCACGTCGAAGCGCTGCGCTTTCACGGCATCAAGTATCTCCCCGATCGCACCCGCGACGTCGACTTTCCCGGCGGGAAATTCAACCTGCCCGACGTGAACGCGCGCATCGGTTGCGCGCAACTCGAGCGGCTCCCGGAGTTTTTGGCGCGTCGACGCTCCCTGGCCGACCGCTACTTCGCGCGCTTCTCCTCCGACCCCGCGTGTGTGCTGCCGCCAAGGCCTTCCTCCAACGAGGAAAGCTACAGCTGGAACATGTTCTGCGTGCTGCTTCCGCTCGAGCGCATGACGATCTCGCGCAAGGCGTTTCGCGATACGCTCGAGGCACGGAGCATCGGCACGGGGGTATCCTACGAAGCGCTGCATCTTTGCACGCTTGGCCGTCGCTTCGGCGGCCGCGACGGTCAGTTTCCCAACGCCGAACGCATCGCGCGCGAGACAGTGACGCTGCCACTGCACGCCGGCATGAATGAGCAGGATGTCGACCGCGTCTGCGCAGCAGCCGGCGAAGTGATCGGCGCTGCGAGGAGATGATCGTGCATTCGCCGCAGGTATCCGTCGTCATCCCGGTCTTCAATGAGGAAGCCGGCTTGCCGACGCTCTTCGAGCGGCTCTACCCGGCGCTCGACAAGCTCGGGGCCACCTACGAGGTTCTGTTCGTCAACGACGGCAGCCGCGACCGCTCTGCCGCGATCCTGAAGAACCAGTTTCTGCACCGCCCGGACGTGACGCGCGTGATTCTTCTCAACGCCAACTACGGTCAGCACCTGGCAATCGTCGCCGGCTTCGATCACAGCCGCGGCGAGCGTGTGGTGACCCTCGATGCGGATTTGCAGAATCCGCCCGAAGAGATCGGCAAGCTCTTGGCTGCAATGGACGCCGGGCATGACTACGTCGGCGGCGTACGTCGCACGCGCGAGGACTCCTGGTGGCGGCGCGTCGCTTCGCTCGCGATGAACCGTGTGCGCGAACGGATCACTCGCATCAAGATGACCGATCAGGGCTGCATGCTGCGGGCCTATAGCCGCGACATCGTGCAAGCGATCGCGACCGCGCAGGAGGTCAGCACGTTCATTCCCGCACTCGCGTACACGTTCGCGCACAATCCCACCGAAGTCGAAGTGGCACATGCCGAACGAGCCGCCGGCGAGTCGAAGTATTCGCTCTACAAGCTCATCCGTCTCAACTTCGATCTCGTCACCGGCTTTTCGCTGGTGCCGCTGCAACTGTTCTCGATGTTCGGGATGGTCGTCTCCGTCGGCGCGTTGGCGACCTACCTCGTCGTCATCATCCAGCGACTCGTGCTCGCGGGGTGGCGCGAGGGTTTCGCCACGCTCTGGGACCGAGACATCCTTGCCTTCTTCCTGATCGGCATGCTTCTGTTCGGGCTCGGGCTGGTTGGCGAGTATGTCGGGCGGATCTATCAGCAGGTGCGCGCACGACCGCGCTACACGATCCAGGCCGTGCTCGAGCGCGACGAAAGAGCCCCGCGCGCGTCGTGACCCGCGCCGTTGTCTTCGCCTACCACAACGTTGGCGTCCGGTGCCTCAAGGCGCTGCTCGCACGCCAGGTCGAGGTGCCGCTCGTGGTCACGCACGAGGACAATCCAGGCGAGCAAATCTGGTTCGATAGCGTCGCGGCGACAGCTGCCGCGTACGGGATTGCCACTATCGCCCCAACGGATCCAAACTCCGGCCACGCGATCGCACGCGTGGCGGACAGCCGTCCGGACTTCATCTTCTCGTTCTACTACCGCGCGATACTGAAGGCGCCATTGCTCGCCCTTCCCTCGCGCGGCGCGCTGAACATGCACGGATCGCTACTTCCGCGGTACCGGGGGCGCGTCCCGATCAACTGGGCCATCATTCACGGGGAAACCGAGACCGGCGCGACGCTGCATTACATGACCGAGAAGCCCGACGCAGGGGACATCGTGGCGCAGACCGCTGTGCCGATCCTTCCCGACGACACGGCGAAGGAGGTCTTCGACAAGGTCACCGTCGCCGCTGAAATGACGCTGTACGCCTCGCTGCCAGCTCTGATCGCCAGCGTCGCGCCTCGGCTGCCTCAGGACCCGCGCCGCGCCAGCTACTTCGGTGGACGCACGCCCGAGGACGGTGTCATCGACTGGTCGAAGACCGCCACCGAGATCCACAACCTCGTGCGTGCGGTCGCCCCGCCCTATCCGGGCGCGCGCACGTTCCTGAACGGTCGCCCCGCGCGCGTCTTGAGCACGCGAGTCATCGATGCGACCGCAGGTCGAACCACACCGCCGTCACTATCGGTCGAAGACGATCACATCGTCGTGCGTTGCGGCGGCGGAGGAACACTCGCTATTCTCGAACTCGAGCTCGAAGGCGCCCGGATCGGATTCGAGACCATTGCCTCGCGTCTCGGCGCAGGCGCTGTCGTGCTCGGCCATTGACGATGCATTGCTCCAGATGACTGCGCGCACCACCGGTCCCATCCCGGGCCTGTCCAAGCATCGCATCGAGGGACTGGCCGACGGCATCTTTTCGGTCGCGATGACGCTGCTCGTGCTCGATATCAAGATGCCGGAGAGCGTCAGCTATGCGAGCGACTCCGAGGTCTGGCAGCGACTGGTCACGCTCGAGCATGCGGTCGCGAGCTACGCGATCAGCTTTCTCATGCTCGGCATGTATTGGGTGGGACACCATTTCCAGTTCCATTTCATCGAGCGCACCGACCGGGGGCTCCTGTGGATCAACCTGTGTTTCCTGCTCTGCGTCTGTCTGGTACCGTTTACCACTGACCTAGTCGGGGACAACGTCAACCTGCGCCTGCCGGCCCTGCTCTACGGTGTCAACCTCCTGTTGATCGCAGCGGCGTTCGCCGGCCAGCTGGAGTATCTCAGCCGACACTCCCATCTCGCGGCGCCCGAGTTCGACACCAGGGCGGTCCGGTTGCTCCGGCGTCGCGCGTGGCTGTTGGCGTTCGTCCCCATTTTGTCGATGGCAATGGCGTTTTACAGCCCGCGGCTGGCCCTGTATCTTTATCTTTCGCTCCCGTTGCTCCACATCCTGCCCAGCGCGCTGAATCGACTTCCAATCCCGTCGTCGAGCCATCGGGCGCGGCGGGAGGATCGTTCATGAGAAGAATCCTCATCCTCGGCGTCAACGGCTTCATCGGTCATCACCTCTCCCAGCGGATCATTGCCGCGACCGACTGGGAGATCTACGGCATGGACATGCAGACCGACCGGATCGCCGATCTCTTATCCGAGAAGCGCTTCCACTTCTTCGAGGGTGACATCACGATCAACAGGGAGTGGATCGAGTATCACATCAAGAAGTGCGACACCGTCCTGCCGCTGGTGGCGATCGCCACGCCGGCAACCTACGTGCGCGATCCGCTGCGCGTGTTCGAGCTCGACTTCGAGGCCAATCTGCCGATCGTGCGCGCCTGCGTGCGGCACCGGAAGCGGATCGTGTTTCCGTCCACATCCGAGGTCTACGGCATGTGCAGGGACGACGAATTCGATCCCGATTCCTCGGAGCTGGTGCTCGGACCGATCGGCAAGCCGCGGTGGATTTATGCCTGCGCCAAGCAGCTCATGGACCGCGTGATTCACGCCTACGGCATGCAGGACGGTCTCGACTACACGCTGTTCCGACCCTTCAACTGGATTGGAGCCGGCCTCGACTCGATCAATACACCCAAGGAAGGCAGCTCTCGCGTGATCACGCAGTTCCTCGGCCACATCGTGCGCGGGGAACCCATCAAACTGGTCGATGGCGGGACGCAGAAGCGCACGTTCACGTATATCGATGATGGCATCGCCGCGCTGATGAAGATCATCGCCAACCCCTCCGGCATCGCGTCGGGCAAGATCTATAACATCGGCAATCCGAAGAACAATTACTCGGTGCGAGAGCTGGCGCGGATGATGCTCGATCTCGCGCTCGGCTATCCGGAGTACCGCGACTCCGCGCGAGAAGTAAAGCTCATCGAGACGACGGCGGACGCCTACTACGGGCAAGGCTATCAGGACGTGCAGAACCGCGTGCCGAAGATCGACAACACCTGCGCCGATCTCGATTGGCGCCCGAGCGTCAGCCTGGAGGAGTCACTGCGCCGGATCTTCGACGCTTATCGCGGACAGGTTGGCGAAGCTCGGGCGTTGGTCGAGTGAGGTCGAGCGCGTCGATGTATCCGATCGGCGGCGGAACGCGTATAGCATGCGACCCACGGCAGTCCTGACGCCATGCTTCTTGCCTTGAAAGTCGACGTCGACACGCTGCGCGGAACCCGCGAAGGCGTGCCGCTGCTGATCGAGATGCTACGTCGGCACGAGGCCGGAGCGACCTTCCTCTTCAGCGTCGGCCCCGATCACACCGGCCGCGCGATCAAGCGGGTGTTCCGGCCGGGCTTCGTGCGCAAGGTGCAGCGTACCTCGGTGGTCCGTCACTACGGCATCAAGACTCTGCTCTATGGTACGTTGTTGCCCGGCCCCGACATCGGACGCAACGCCGGCGACGTGATGCGCCACGTCCGCGACGAAGGGTTCGACATTGGATTGCACGCCTGGGATCACGTCCGCTGGCAGGATGGGGTGGACGGCGCGTGCGCCGAGTGGACGGGCCGCGAGATGCAGCGCGCCTGCGAACGGTTTACCGACATCTTCAAGGAGCCGCCGCGGATTCATGGCGCCGCCGGCTGGCAGATGAACGTCCACGCGCTGCGGCTCACGCAATCCTTGGGTTTCGAGTTTTGCTCGGATGGGCGCGGCACGTACCCCCACCTGCCGGTGTGGAAGGCAGAGCTGATTCGCTGTCCCCAGCTTCCGACGACACTGCCGACACTCGACGAGTTGATCGGCGAGGACGGCGTGACGGAGGACAACGTCGACGAGCGTCTGCTCGCCCGCACCGCGAGCGAGCCCGCAACGGACATGCCTCAGGTTTTCACTTTGCATGCCGAGCTGGAAGGAATGCGTCTCGCGCCGGTACTCGAACGCCTCCTGGTTGGCTGGAAGGAGCAGGGCTGGCGACTTGCGTCGATGCGCAGCGTCTACGATACGCTGCAGGCCCTGGCGTTGCCGCGGTGCGAAGTGGGCGCCGGGACGGTTCCCGGGCGATCAGGCACGCTGCTCTGCCAGGGTAAGGAGTTTCTTGCCGACGTCGATCTGGCGCAGGCAGCCTAGAAGGAGCACATGCGATGACAGAAGTGAAAATCACAGACTTCAGCGCGCCGGCCACCGGCGGCGATTTCAGGCTCTCCACGCACAAGGGGCATCCCGTCGTGCTTTATTTCTATCCGAAGGACAGCACGCCGGGCTGCACGATGGAAGGCGCACAGTTCCGCGATTTGCACAGGAAGTTCGAGAAGGCCAGCGCCGTAGTGGTCGGCGTATCGCGCGACAGCCTGAAGTCGCACGAGAATTTCAAGGCCAAGATGGGGTTTCCCTTCGAGCTCATCTCCGACGCGGACGAGAAGCTCTGCAAACAGTTCGGTGTGATGAAAATGAAGAACATGTACGGCCGGAAGGTGCGCGGTGTCGAGCGCTCGACCTTTCTGATCGGACCCGACGGAAAACTCGTTCGCGAATGGCGAGGGGTCAAGGTGCCGGGCCATGCCGAAGAGGTCCTTGCGGCAGTGCAGGCACTGTAACGGTCTCGTAACCCTCAGCGCGACGAACTCGATTTTCGCGAGCCTGGGACGCCCCTGCGCGGTGGTCTGTTCCCTTTCCACCACAACAGATTCGATTTCGCGCCCGCGCGGCCACAATTTCTTGTGTTGGACCCAGAGGCTGATCTAGGATGGTCGCGATGTCTGCGGTCCCCTCGCGTCAACCCCCCGTTTGCCCGTAAGGAGGCTCATGGTCGAGCGCAATCTTCGTCTCGCCCCCCAAGTCGCCAAGACCAGCAAGACTTCCCTCCCCAAGCTCTTCGTGCTCGACACCAACGTGTTGATGCACGACCCCACCAGCCTCTATCGCTTCGAAGAGCACGACATCTTCCTGCCGATCCTGACCCTCGAGGAACTCGACAACAACAAGAAGGGCGTGACCGAGGTTGCTCGCAATGCCCGCCAGGCGTCGCGCTACCTAGACGAGCTGGTAACCGCCGCCGCGGCCATTGGCGGTGGCAGCATCGCCGGCGGGATTCCGCTCAAGCCCGCCAGCGGCGGCGCCGCAACCGGGCGCCTTTTCCTGCAGACCGAAGCAATTTCGACCGTGCTGCCGCCTTCGCTCGCCGGAGGCAAGGCAGACAACCAGATCATCGCCGTGGTGATGCACCTGCAGCGCGCCCATCCGAGGCGCAGCGTGATCCTCGTTTCCAAGGACATCAACATGCGCATCAAGGCGCATGCGCTCGGGATCGCGGCCGAAGACTACTTCAACGACAAGGTCCTCGAGGACACAGACCTGCTCTACAGCGGCATGCGCGAGCTGCCGGCCGACTTCTGGGACCGTCACGGCAAGGGCATGGAATCCTGGCAACAGGGCGGGCACACCTACTATCGAGTGACCGGACCGCTGTGCCACAACCTGCTCATCAACGAGTTCGTCTACCAGGAGGCCAAGGGCCCCGGAGAGACGCCGCTCTACGCGATGGTGAGGGAAGTCTCGGGACGCACCGCGCTGCTGCAGACGCTGCGCGACTACACTCATCACAAGAACAATGTCTGGGGTATCACCGCGCGCAACCGGGAACAGAATTTCGCGCTCAACCTGCTCATGAATCCGGACATCGACTTCGTCACGCTGCTCGGGCAAGCCGGCACGGGCAAGACCCTGCTGACGCTCGCCGCAGGGCTGATGACTACGCTCGAATACAAAGTCTATTCCGAGATCATCATGACGCGCGTCACGGTGCCGGTCGGCGAGGACATCGGGTTCCTGCCAGGCACCGAGGAAGAGAAGATGAACCCCTGGATGGGCGCGCTCGAGGACAACCTCGACGTGCTGAACAAAACCGACGACGAGGCTGGCGAGTGGGGTCGTGCGGCCACGCGTGATCTCATTCGCTCGCGCATCAAGGTGAAGTCGCTCAACTTCATGCGCGGGCGAACCTTCATCAACAAGTATCTGATCATCGACGAGGCACAGAACCTGACCCCGAAGCAGATGAAGACGCTGATCACTCGCGCCGGTCCCGGAACGAAGGTCGTGTGCCTGGGCAACATTGCGCAGATCGACACGCCGTACCTCACCGAAGGCAGCTCAGGGCTCACCTACGTCGTGGACCGCTTCAAGAACTGGTCGCACTCGGGGCACGTGACCCTGCTGCGCGGCGAGCGCTCGCGACTCGCCGACCACGCGGCCGAGATCCTGTAACGCCGTCTCGATTCGCCCCCCGCTCGTCATCTGCACCGCGGGCTGCGGCTAGCCGCCGGCACCTCTGGGCGATCTTGACCCAGGTCAACACGTCCTTTGGCCTGCCGATGTCTACTGAGCCGACTGTCTCAGCGGATACCGTTGATGAAACCGATCGATGCGATAAACCATCGGGCTCGGCCCTACGACGCGCGGCCCGCCGTTGCCGGAGCTCTTCTGATCATGATGTCGATCTCGCCGGCGATCGCCCAATCCGCGGGCACCGAGCGCACCGGTAAGCAAGTCGTCGATTCCGTCTGCATCGCTTGTCACGGGAGCGGCGCGAATGGAGCGCCGAAGATCGGCGACCAAAAGGCGTGGAGCCCGCTCGCCTCGCGCGGCCTCGCCTCGCTGTCCGAAGACGCGCTGAAAGGAATCCGCCAGATGCCGTCCCACGGCGGCAATCCTGGCCTCACCGATATCGAAATCCAGCGCGCGATCACCTATATGGTCAATCGTTCTGGCGGCCATTGGACCGAGCCGATCAGCCGCACTACGCCTCCCGCCGCGCGCAGCGGGGAGGAGATCGTCAAGTTAAGGTGCGCGGACTGCCATGAGACTGGGAAGAACAACGCGCCCAAGATAGGAGACAAGTCGGCGTGGATCCCGCGGCTGAAACCCGGCTTCGACAGCCTCGTCCAATCCGCGATTCACGGCCACGGCGCGATGCCCGCGCGTGGCGGGATGCCCGACCTCACTGATGCGGAAATTCGCAGCGCGATCGCCTATATGATCGGCGACCCCAGCGCAGCGAAGAAGCCCTAGCTCGACAAACGCCCTACCGAGTGATCGCCCTCGCGCTCTTCGATTCGCGCGCGATCTGCTCGGCAAGGGCCGCGTAACGTTCCTCGGTCCTGGATCCGAACAACGGATCCTCCAGGTGATCGATCTCCGCGTCGATCGCTGTCCAGTCCTTGTCGCCGAGCAGACGGCGGGCAAGAGGCAGGATCTCGTTGTCCTCGACTCGCATGTGATTGCGGAAGGACGCGAGATAGACCCGTGCGCTCGCCTCGACGCGCTCGCGCGGGAGGATCGACCCGTTGACGATGTCGCCCAAGTCGCGGACAAGCTGCTCCCCGGAACTCTTCAGCGAGGCGTGCTGGTTGGAGAGGGCGCCGACCCGCGACGCGACGCTTGCATCGCGCTCCATCATCAGCGCGAAGACAAGGTCTTCCTTGGGATGATGCATGACATCCGGGTAGTGGGTCATGTAATACATGATGTCGAGCATCAATTCGTAGTCGGGCGAGTCGCCCTCGTGAAAGAGGGCAAGCTGGTTTTCCAGAAGATCCAGGAGTTTCGTGAAATTTTCGTGCTCTGCGTGCCACAGGGCGAGGGTGTCAGGCATGGCTGTAACCTCGGGCAATGATTTGAGGGGCGGGCTCCGTACCCACGCACAGGAGATTTGCGCGGAGGTCTATTGAAATGGCTCGGCGCGCTGTATCAATTCCGACAAGCCCGACTCGCTCGGGTTGCGCGGCTTGCCGGGGTGAATGATCGAAACCTGACAGACCTCGGCTGCCTCGACCAACTGGCGAAACGTGCCTGCATCGATATCGGCGATGTAGGCTTGCTTGTTTTCGTTGTACTTGAACATGCGGTCGTTGATCAGCTGGCACTCGTTGCAACTTGGACATCGTGCCGTTTCTATCCATGCTTCGTCGGAATTGCGCGCCGGAGGAACGGCCGCTTCGGTGGACTCGAGCGCTGCGGGCGCGCCGCCGGCCGCATGAGTTCCCGGCGCGGTCGTTTGGCTCGTAAGAGCTCCGGCTGCCGCCCTGATCTGCTCGATCTCCGTCGCTTTGGCGCTTTCCCACTTCGCGTGCTCGCGCGCGAGCAGGATGTCTGCGTGGGAGTTGTGGATGCCACCCTGTTCCTGCAGACGGTGCCAGAACGTCCGGCAATGGGCCACCGTGCGCATCAGTCTCGCGTCGAGGATCACGCGTTGCAGCACATCATCGCCATCCACTGCCATGACGTAAGGAACCGCCTCATCGACGCGCTTCGGCTCGCGCGCCAGCCACTCGTCCGCGGGAACCATCGCGGCGTTCCAGCGCTCGCGTGGCACTCGGGCGAAGTGCGAGGCGTAGCGGCTGTCGCACAAGACGAAATCGGCGATGGTGAGCGGGCTTTCTTCGATCCTGCGCTGCATATTCTCATCGGCGTATTCGAGCGGGTGGACCGGCCAGTCGGCTTCGGGCTGAGGATTGTCCTCGAGCGAGAACCGGGCGGCCTGGTTGTCGCCCGCGTAGGGATCGTAGGTAAACGCGGGGAACGCCCGCGATTCCATCGCAGCGGCCGCAGCGAGATAGGGAGGCACCGAACCGGCCGCCGTGTCCACTCCCGCTCCCGCATACACGCTCACGAGCACTGCCCCGCGGTGGCGGAACGCCTTGCTGAGCCGGCTGCGCAGTGCGTAGAGATTCGAGCTTGCAGTCTGTACGACGAACACGCCACCGAGGCTGGTCGCAGTGTTCGCAAGCCTCATACTGCGCACGCCAAAGGCAAAGTGATGCGCTCCGGGCACCGCCTGCTCGAGCAGGTCGGCGGCCTCCACCAGCACTCTCACAGGCAGGCCGCCAGAGAGCATTTCGATGAGCCCGGCGTTCTCGGGCGCATCGTTGCGTCCGCCGGCGATGCAGACGAGGTAGTCCGGGAATATCGCGAGCTCGTCGCTCGACAGCGCTCCTGCGTCGAAACGCTCGAAAAAGGGATCGTGTTCGGCCTCCACATACCGTCCATCGGCTTCGAGCTCCGCGATCGCGATCGCCTTGACCACCT
>Ga0126369_10002121_pt1 | contig 14017 bp, 10 predicted proteins | sample PanSoiMetaPlot_1_FD_109646 | JGI IMG/M metagenome (GOLD analysis project Ga0126369, IMG submission 109646) | Tropical forest soil microbial communities from Panama - MetaG Plot_1 | ecosystem: Environmental > Terrestrial > Soil > Tropical forest > Bulk soil | place: Panama | collected 2016-02-17 | reverse complement strand
TTGAAATTCGCGCGAACCTTCGGGGGGGTGGTCCCTTTTTCGCGGTAGTAAACGCATACCCGTCAACGAAGTTGGGGGATAGCGGATATGGCGGTGAAAAAGGGACCACCCTGACACCCGCGCTACTATTGTGTCGCTTTCATGGTTATTAGCAGCATCCGCGCTGATCTCAGCACCTTACCGGCACTCTCTCGAATTCCCGGGTTAATCATCGCGTCTTCTTGTACCTGAGTTAATTTCGCCACTCCAGCCTCAGCGGCCGCAATCCCTTCCGTCTTTTTGCCGAGATGAAATAACACCGCGCCAATGTATACCTCGGTTTGTGCCTGCTCATTTACGTAAGCCATCACACTCTCGTGAAAGTCAGTTTGTTTCTGTGCGATCCCAAAATTGACTTCCGCCTGCTTTAGCAGCACCAGCGCGCCTTCCCAATCTCCGGCACGGAGCTTCGCTGTGCCCAGATCGTATTGCGCATCCGCACAACTCCCAGCCGCATTCGATCCAGGCTCACATTCCTTTTCTTTCGCTGTGAGAAATTTGGAATAAATCGAGATAGCCTCTTTCGCACGATTGTCTTGCATGTATCCGTTTGCGAGTTTGCTAAGAACCTTGTTCTCTTGTTCTACCAACAGGGGCTGTTTGTGAACCAACTCCAGAGCGGATTCGTAGTGTTTTACAGCACCGGCCGTATCTCCACTTTTTAGAGATTCGTCTCCATTGGAAATGATCACATCTAAGCGACCTTCCAGTTCCAATTGTTCTTTTGAGATTCCCGCGGACACAGTCACCGTATCAGTCCGTTTGATTGGCCGATTGGTTTGCGCAATGGTGTGGAAGGGAAATAACGCAATAAGGACGAGAGATAGAAAAGTTTTCATGGTTCCTCGTTCCCAGGAGGTGAGCGCTTACGCACTTAGCATACTGCACAAAAAGACGAATCGAAATCTAACCGGCCCGCCGAAGGAGTTCGCGTCCCGTGTAGCTTGTGGGAGGGGTGGTCACTTTTTGCGGGCATATCCGCTATCCCGTCAACGAAGTTGCGGGATACGATAGAGGGAAATTGCACTATTTCAGAGTGATTATTGAGTGGGATGGCGAAAAGACGTAGGTATTTACTTCAATATTCCAAAAGGAAGCGTTGGGGCCGATTCTCTGTCTATCTGAAAATCGTTAGCGACAAGCCTCCGATAAGCCTATCAGTCAAAAAAAGGAAGTTTCGCCTCGACCAGGGTCCCAGGCTCAGCATTCGAAATTGTCAGATCGCCGCCGAACTGGCGGACACGCTCGCGCATGCCGCCGATGCCGACTCCCAATTTGGGCGTCGTTACGTCTGCCGGAAAGCCTTTACCGTAGTCTCTGACACGAACAATCACCCATTCGGACTGCTTGTTGATTTCAATTCGCGCGGTCTGGGCTTGCGCGTGACGATAGATATTCATCAAGGATTCTTGGACGATTCGAAAGATCGCGGTTTCAAGATCAATATGCGAGCGGGGAAAGTCTGTTGGTTGAACACTCAAGGTTATCTCGATATTGCTTCGAGATTTCATGCCATCGACTAACCAATGCAGGGCTGAACGCAAACCCGTTTCATCGAGCAATGGCGGGTGCAGAAGGTAAGACAGGTTACGTATAGCGCTGATTGTGGAATTCAGAATCTCAATCGCTTCTTGGTTGGCATCTTTTGCCATTGTCATTTTTAGCGCCGTGAGTTGCTGTCCAATGTCGTCGTGCAAGTTGCGAGCAATGCGACGACGTTCTTCGTCTTGAATTTGCATTACACGCGCCGAGAGATTTTGAAGATCCAATGTTTTCAACTCAATGATGCGGTGAGATTCGTCCAGTTCAGAAATTCTCTTTCGAAGCTCTTTATTGAGGTTTAGGATGCGTTCGGCAGCGTCGTGCTGTTCCGTCATGTCCCGCGTAACCTTCGCAAAGCCGGTCAAATTGTTTGCTGAATCGCGCAACGCGGTGATGACGACGTAAGCCCAAAATGTAGAGCCGTCACGCCTGATTCGCCAGCCTTCGTCGATAAATCTGCCATCTTTTGCAGCCATGGCCAATTCGTGGTCCGGCCAACGGCTCTTTACAGCTTCAGGAGGGTAGAAAATGGAAAAATGCTTGCCAATAATTTCGTGTCGTTCATAACCCTTTAAGGCTTTGGCTCCCAAATTCCAAGTTAGAATATGGCCGTCAGGGTCCAACAGAAAGATTGCGTAGTCTCGTATGTTTTGAACGAGCAAACGCATTAGTTCGTCGTTCTGGTTAGCCCCTTTGGCTTCGTCAGAAGTCTCACTTGGCGGGATGCCGCGATTAGTCATTACATGGCCTGTGCTTATTTCTGCGTTCCAGTTTGTTATCGTAGGCGGCCCGAGTTGTCGGGCCAATCAAAGCTATGTTCGCTACAGTTTTGTTTCCCGGTTTGCCAATTCCTTCCTCAAATTCGCTAAGCGAGATTTTTCCGCTTCAGCTATTGCTAGCGGGCTCAAGTAGAAACGTTCATAGCAATCTCTACACTGAAAGGGTCGTAGCCCCCACATGTACATAACGCATCTCTCGACAAAGCTCTTCCATTGAGTCTCGTGGAAACGGCTGCCTCTACAGTGTGGACAGATCCGGTTTCTGGGTTTGCTGTGGCTGTGCATAGTCCATTCCCCTCGTGCTTTTCTGTTCCGAGCATCTTGGTTTGCATGAATTGTGGCAGCCCGAATTTGTTGAACAATTTGTCATTCCTGATAATGAATTGCGATTGCTGTCAAAAGAAGTAGCTGCTAGTGATTAACCAGGCTGTGTCAATTGCCATCTGGAGAAATAAAACTGCGCCCCGCAAGTGCTCCCTGAATTGCGGGCCAGAGGTCAGTATTCATTCTGAGCTTCGACACATAGGCAAGAGCTCCAGCGGCAAAGCAAGCTTTGATGACATCCTCGTCGTGATGAACTGTCAGAAAAACGATCCGTGACTTGGATCCGAACTCCTTCAACCTATTCGCTGCCTCAATTCCGTTGAGATTGGGCATAGAAATGTCTGTGACAATGACATCGGGTTTCGTTTTTGAGGCAGCTTGGATTAGGGCCTGCCCGTCGCCCACCTTTGCAACAACTCGACAGGTGCGCTTGAGGAGACGCGCCGCCATCTCACAAACTGAAGGATAGTCATCAGCGAGAAGTACGCTTACTTTGCGCATCTAGGGTCCCGCCTCCATTGGGTAGGACTGGACCAACCACTTCCCTCCTGCAGTGTGTGCCTACCTCCAAAAATGGTCAAGCATCTGCTACCATGTGGTAGCAGCACTTCGATGCCCCGCACTTCATTACTTATCCGCCTTTCCCATGAGGACGCTGCCCGCATTCGTAAAGGAGCCGCAGCCGAATACCGCTCCTTGAGTGGTTATTTGTTGTACGTGCTTGCGCGCAGTTGCCAGATTGAAGACAAAGTTGTTGTCGGTAAGGTGAGCGGCTCTCTTTTGGCTAAGCAAGCTCGGGCAACAATCGGATGGCAAGATAGAAAAAACCGTACGGCAATCCACTTGCGTTGCACAGTTGAGCAGGCAGCGAGAATCCGCGAGTACGCAGCCAAGCGACAATTGAGCATCGGCGACTTTGTGGTGTTTTCATTTCGGCGTTTGTGGATAGCCGTTGCGCGACTTCACGGTTGAAATTTTTTGCTGCAAGAATTCGGGTAAGAGTCGGCTGTCGCAAGAATTGTTGCGGCCTGGCGGCAAATTCGATGGGTTCGATGGGGCGCAGCTGGTTGCCTCCAGTTAGATCTTGGTGTTATACACGTGGTTCTATGCACGAAGCAGCGCAGACTCGTACGCCTGACACTCAGCTTTTCCATGATGTTTTCAACGCGAGTCCCATCGGGATTGCGGTGGAAAACCTAGACGGGCACCCGCTCTTTGTAAATGCCGCCTTCTGTTCATTCCTGGGTTTCAGCGAGGAGGAACTCCGCCACAAGCACTGTGTCGATTTTTCTCCCCCAGAAGACGCGGAGAAGGACTGGGCGCTGTTTCAACAATTGCGGGCAGGCTCGATAGATCACTATCAATTGGAGAAGCGCTATTTCCGAAAAGACGGCTCTTTGGTCTGGGGCAGTTTGCGCATCTCGTTGTTGCGCAGTCATCAACCTCCACTCGTACTTGCGATGGTGGAGGACATCACGGAAAAGAAGAGGGCAGACGAAGCCCGATTCCGGCATACGGCCATTGTTGAATCGTCTGAAGACGCGATTGCTTCGGCGACTCTGGATGGCACTATCTTGAGCTGGAATTTGGGTGCGCAGCGCATGTTCGAATATGCCGAAAGTGAGGCAGTTGGGAAGTCGGTCACCCTTATTGTCCCGCCTGAACTAGCAGATGAGGAGAACAAGATTATTGAAACGTTGAAAGCGGGTGGGCGCATCAATCAACTTGAAACGGTTCGCGTAACTAAAACAGGGAAAAGAATTAACGTATCCCTGACCATTTCCCCAATTAAGGACGCAAGCGGCAGAACTATTGCCATTTCTGGAATCGCTCGTGACATCACCGAGCGCAAGATGGCTGAACACAGGCTGAGAGATTACGAGGAGGCGGTGGAAGGCGCGGAGGATCTGATCGGGATCATCGACCGGCAGTACCGCTACCTACTTGTGAACCGTCAGTATTTGAAGATGCATAATGTGACGAGGGAGCAAGTTGTGGGGCATTTCCTCAGTGAGGTGTTGAACAAGGAAGTATTTGAGACTGCCGTCAAGCCCAAACTGGATGAATGTTTTCAAGGTAAGGTGGTCAGGTTCGAGATTAAATATTCGTATCCTACGGTTGGGGAGAGGGATTTTTTGGTCTCTTACTTTCCAATCCAGGGGGTTAACGGTGTTGATCGCGTCGCCGCTATTCTGCACGACATCACTGATCGCAAGCGGGCAGAAGAAGCGCTTTTGGAAATGAACCGCACGTTAGAAGCGCAGGGTTCATCACTGCGATCAGGGCAGGAACTGCTAAGCGTCTTCGTTAAGAACGTGCCGGCGGCGGTAGCGATGCTCGACCGTGACATGCGTTATCTGCAAGTAAGTGACCGATGGTGTTCTGACTACTTATCCGGCAGAGCGCAGGTAGTGGGGCGTTCCCACTATGAGATTTTTCCAGACCTGCCTGAGCGTTGGAAAGAGGTTCATCGCCGCGCCCTTGCCGGAGAAACCCTGCGAGCGGACGAGGACCGTTGGGACGGGCAAGACGGCACTCATTGGGCACGTTGGGAGGTTCGTCCTTGGAAGACCCCTGAAGGCACTGTGGGAGGAATTCTTATCCTTGCAGAGGACATTACCCGTCGCAAGCAGATGGAACAGGCACTCTCAGATATGAATCGAAGGTTGATCGAATCGCAGGAACAAGAACGCGCTCGCATTGGAAGAGAGCTTCATGACGACATCGCCCAGCGTCTTGCCCTGTTGGCAATCGAAATCGGACAGGTTCAAGACTGCTCTGAAAAACCCTCCGAAGTGCGGAAACTAACGCATGAACTTGTGGAGAGGACAAAGGAAATATCGTCCGACATCCAATCCTTATCGCACGAATTGCACTCCTCCGCATTTGAATTGCTGGGTTTCGAAGCAGGCATGAGAAGCTGGTGCAGAGAATTTGCCGAGCGGCAAAAATTGCAGATCGCTTTCCAGAGTCACAATGTGCCACAACTGCCGCGCGAAATTTCGTTGTGCCTCTTTCGAATTTTACAGGAAGCACTGCAGAATGCCGCCAAGCACAGTGGGGCTAAGCAGATAGAAGTGAAACTGGTGGAGAACACAGGAGAGGTTCGTCTCACAGTTAGTGATTCAGGCAAAGGATTCGAAGTCAAAGCGCCTGGACAAAGCCGAGGGCTGGGGCTCACAAGCATGCAGGAGCGAGTTCGGCTGGTGAACGGAACGATTGAGATTCAATCAAAGTTGATGAGGGGAACGACAATCCTTGTTCGCGTGCCCTTCAAATCGGACCATACTGCCCCGCGATCAGCGTAAGCGATAAACAGAGTGACGCATTCTGAATCGCACAAGAAGATCGCGGGGAACGGCTCGCGGGTATTGCGTCTATAGATTCCGAAGAAAGCAAAAAAACTGGAAGGCTAGTTATTTTTTTGGAGGGAAACTTTTCATCGTCTTTTGCACAAACTTGTCTATATTCTCTTTTAGCTTGCTTTTGAATTTTTCCGGGTCTCGAATCTCCTTAGACGCTATCGCTTGCCAAAGATTGTTCTTTGTCGCCGCATCCGTCACCGTGATCTGCATTTTGGCCAAGCTATAAGCCCATGCATCCGCGGAAATTCCCGCGAAGTTGCCCCACGTATAGTTGACCATTTCCGAAGCGTACAAGGTCCTCTGCGCGCTCACGTCGGTCTTAGCAATTCCGCCTGCTTCATAAGTAATTTTGAAGTCAGGATTCTGATCGTCTTCTGTGAATCCCGCGGCTTGTAGCGTCCGATTTATGGAGTCTACAATCGCCATGTTGATGCGTTCTTGAACGTCCTTAGGCTGGCGAGTCAACAGATAGTTTGATCCCCACGAATATTTCTTGTATTTCTTGAAATCCACGGATTTGTCGGAAGTAAATTTGACATCTTGTGCGATGACGATATGCCTCGGATACAGCAGGCTTATACAAAGCAGAAAAGTCGCTAACAGTCGGCTTCCATGCATGATGAAACTCCTCGCCACGCGAAATTCTCTGTTCAATCAAGATCGCCCATGAATCGGTTCATTATGCTTGGGTCAGAGGTTCATCCCCGCTGGTAGTATTGACAGTGAGGCGGGCAAAGACGCCCTTCCCTTATTCCTAAAACCCGACTCGGCTGGATTATCTTCGGCTGGCTCGCAAGGTTGCTTAGCCTCTGCGCACACCTGTACCTTCGGGCTATTCATGACACACCGAAAGAACCTCAAACTTAAGACCATAGGCTTTCGAGCTTGGGTGAACGCAACTCTGGGAGACAAAAAATGAAGAGAGTTCTTTGGCTGGTGTCGGCAGTCATTCTGACTACCATCTTGGATTGCTCAGCAAATCCCCAGAAAGCCACCTTCAGCACCGCACCTACTGTGGTGCGGGCTTCATCGGCTCCGGCAACATCTTCGGAGGCAACGGCTGCGATTCCTGCGCCCTTGATCGAAAATCCGAATCAGCAAGCTTGGCGCTTTGAAAATATAACGGATTACCTTGGTAACGCCGTCGCTCTGAAGGGGGTTTCGTCGGACGGCAAATTTGATTTGGTGATCCTCCAGAGGGGAACACATTCATTCGTATCTTTTGCGAAACACGATCGCTGGGAACAGGTTCATGAGCAGCCTGGCAAGGCCAAGTTAATGTACCTGCGCGTAAAATTCGAAGATGGACAAGAAAAACACATCGAGTGGGATGAGTTGGGGTTCGCTACGGACAACCTGTACAGCGTCCTGTGGTCATACCCTGCGAAGACAGGGGCACAGGCGGATGAACACCCGGGTGATTCCGTCGGCGGCGACCAACTCCTTATTCAAGAGATGCTCAAACACCAGGCGATGAATTTGGAGATCGAGCCGGGGGTCACCGCCCAGTTCGACTTGAGCGGGCTCCCGCAACAAATAGAAAAAAGTCGTGCTCTCGAAACGAAGCCAGGCCGCGAAGCCGGGCAAATTGTGCGTATCTAAGAATGGAATGGGCCGTCGATCACCGCGAGACCCTTCTATCTCACTTCCTCACCTCAAGCGCCCGTTCGGTGTGCTCTGGCAACTCCAATGATACGTGTTCCACCTTCGGCGTCGCGTCCAGTAGAGCCGACTTACTGGAATTGAGAGCAATTCTTCGTCAGGATGCGAACTTGCAGTACGGGCTAGAGGGCTTCTCGATGCGGTAGATCGGCCTCAGCCGTCACCTCGGTGCCTCCTCCTGGCTTTGACTCGACTAGAAGATTTCCTTCCACCAGCTTTAATCTCTCGCGCATTGTCGACAAGCCTAACCCGCCGGTGGAAATGTTGGGATCAAACCCGTGTCCGTCGTCCCTAATCTTCATTCTGAGCTTTCCGTCGTAAGCCATCACCTTTACTTCAATGTGGGCTGCACCGCTGTGTTTCAGTGAATTCCTCAGGGCTTCCTGAGCCACGCGGAAGAAGCAAAGTGCGCGGTCCTCTGGTAGGCGAAATGCAAAATCATCAGCCATGACCTCGATCTTCACGGCATGCTGCTTCGCCAGCCGTTGACAGAGCTCTTTTAATGCGGATTTCAACCCCAAGAACTCCAAATTCCTGGAATGCAAACTATGTGACAAGCCCTGGGTATCCTCTAGGATTTCCTTGATTACCTGCGCCGGGCCATGCACTGAACCGGTTAGGTTCGGATCGGGTCCCCGGTCCAACCTGTCAATTTCGATTGCCACTAATGCTAAACGCTGTGAAATATCATCATGCAACTCACGTGCAATCCGCTTGCGCTCATCTTCTTGGGCGCTGATTAACCTGCTTGTGAGATCGCGCTCCCGTTGGTAGTTCTCGCGCAGGCGCGCTTCAACAGCTTGACGCTCTTCAAAGAGAGTGGCGACAAAAAGGATCGGCAGAGCGAGTACGACCAGAAACAGCTGCAGGAAATGCATGTCGTGGGCGATCGGGTAAAACGGTCCTTTAATCTGAGAGAGTCCACTGATCACAAAGAGAGTTGTAAGGGTAAGCCCGCTGGAAGCGCCGATCGCTCCCAGGCGGGCCGCGGCCCAGATCAGAAAAGGAAACGGAGTATACAGCCCGATGAGCGATTGATTGACCCAGCTTGACCAAACGCCGAAGCCCAGACAAATGGAGAAGCCCAAAGCCCAGACTGCCGTCTCGAACACCCGAGGACGAAGGCTACGATATTCGTGGGAGAGCCATAAAAAAAGGGCGGGTGTCACCACAAGGTTGGCGAGAGCGTCCCCCAAGTACCACTGGCCAAATGCGGGCCAGAAGGCGTGTCCAAGCGTAAGACGCGCGAGTGCGCCGAACAACGCGGAAAGCAATGGTCCCAAGATTACGGCAACGCCCAAATAGGTTCCGTACTGTTTCACGCGTTTGAATAGAAGCGAGTTTACAGTTGCATATTGCAACAGGTATGCAGCAAGCAGGGCCTTGCCTATATCGTTGATCCAATTTGCCAGCAAGAACCAGGCGGGTGCCGGTACGCGAAGGCCAGGGACAAAACGCGCGGGCGCGGTGACAAGGACGTAAAGCCACCACTTCTTCCTTGGAACAAACAGGAGAGTACAGAGAAGAACAGAATCAGGAAGCCACAGCCGTGTACCTGTTCTTTGAGCAAAATATCTGGAACACGCATAGCTGCCCAGATACACTGCAGCGAAGAGCGCAATTTTCAGGAACTCAGGCAGGGGAAAATGAATCCGCAAACGCTCGGTGTTGGATGAGAGTGTCCGTGATATTTGTCCCTGGGGCGGCGCAGCAGACATGGACAGGTCCTTATTAGAGGGAAATGCTAAGCCGAAGGGCAACGGTTGTGAACCTTATAGGTTCAGCGTCCGAGCGAATGCAACCTGATCTGAAGGCCTAGGTTGCAGGTGAGCATTCTAAGCTTGAGAGCCCTGGTGCGAAAGGGAAAAGGTCCGATCCAGGTTGTTACTGCCTGAGGTTCACGTTCCTCGGCTTGTAGACAACCTTCGACCAAGGGGCCTGTGGTCAGCGCAAAAGGAGGGAGGATGAATTCCACCAAGAAGATCGCGAGGCTCGCGGGCGTGCTCTACCTGGTGAATGGACTGGCTGGTTTCTTCGGCATCGTCTACGTCCCCGGCAAACTGATTGTCTCGGGCAACACGGCAGCAACCGCCAGCAACATTCTCGCTTCCGAGCGGCTTTTTCGCCTTGGCATCGTTTCCGAACTGATTTGCGCGGCCGAATTCATCTACCTGGTCTGGGTTCTTTACCGATTATTTGGAGGCGTCAACAAAACGCATGCAGCGCTGATGGTGATTTGGGGGTTGGCCTTCATTCCGGTGATGACAGTGAATGTGTTAAGTGAGATCGCGGCCCTGGTGCTATTGCGCGGAACGGACTACTTGGCGGTCATTAGCCAGCTGAATCGCGAAGCCTTGGCCATGCTGTTCCTCGATTTGCATCGCTACGGGTACGTCATCGGCTGGATCTTTGGCCCTTGGCTTTTCCATTTAGGAGTTCTTATTTATAGATCCGGCTTCATCCCCCGCTTTCTGGGCGTCCTGCTGGTCGCCGCAGGTTTCGGTTATTTGGCGGATAGTGTTACGCCGTTGCTTCTGCCGAGTTACGCGAATGTCGTAAGCCGGATCGCGGGCATCCCGCTAACGCTAGGCGAACCCGCTCTTATCTTGTGGCTTTTGATCGTAGGCGCAAAGGGCCAATCATTAAAAGCTGCAGCGGTTGAAGGGCAAGACCAATAGACCGTCTGTGTATTTGCCGAAGTCTCCGAGCACGCCGCCCTAACCCGCCGCTGAGCTCCATCGCGACCGGAGCGTTCGCATTGTCCCGCCTCGCATGCACCTGTCAAAAGTGGCAGGTGATACACACTTCGAGTCGTAGTTACGATGGCTTGGCACACGGGGGAAGGCTTAACTGCGGTTTGAGCATGGTAGAATGCTGGCGAGGCTCCACCTACACACCAAAGGCCATTCGGGGTAGTGTCATCCAATAGTCTCGTGGCATTTCTGCTCTTTGCTTGAAAGCAATTCCAACGGCCTTTTCCTGTGAGCCTTGAGCCAGTAACCCACGTCTTCTTTGCTAAGTCCCGATTAACGGGCTTTATCGGAAAAGTTCCGCGCGGTCACAGGCACCCGACGACACGCCTCTTTCTGTAGGGGGTTCTAATGTTGAAATGCCCCAGCTGCTACAGTCATCGAATTCGCCATTCACAACGCAAAGGATTGCTGGAAGAGTGGCTCCTAGCCATGATTTTTGTCCGGCCCTTTCGTTGCGAGCGATGCGACGAACGATTTTTCGATTGGTCACTCAGAAAAACTCTGCATTCAGCGAGAAACAGGAACGCACCAAGTCTGATCGGCCTGAAACGGTAGCTATCGGTATCAAGGTGCTTTCTCAGCGAAGAACCGACCACCGTCACCCGAGAAGTCCCAAATACTTTAATACTTTGATTTGTGTCCCTCTCTAAGGCTTTGTCCGTGCCCATAAACCGTTAAGAGTGCAGAGATGCGGAAATATCGTTTACTAGGGCGGTATGCTTTCGAATACAAGACATAGTTTTGTTGACACTGGTAGTTTTGACAGGTCTTTTCAGCCCCTTTAGTCGGGGTATAAACCCTCCTTCTGGTAAGTTGCATAGGGTGCTGTACCATCCGGCGGTCGGGGTGTGGGGCTTTCCTGAGTTGGAACACTGGTGTATGAAGGAGTGGCGCCCCGGTTCCGCCTAAAACCAGCACTTACAAAACCTGCTCGGGGGTATTCCAAGGGCGGTGCGTCTACATTTGAGTACAATTCAATCCAAGCGTGGTCGGTGTTTCGGGCCACACGTGGTCGCTACATTACTTTGCCTTCTGCTCTTTGCTTTGCCAAGCCACGCCAGACCAGTGGAATCGCAAGCGAAGAACGTTTTGATCTTGTTTAGCTCTGTTGAATACAGCCAAGAGTTTTTTGCAACGATTGAACCTGTGATCCGGGCTCGTGTTACCGAACCAATCACCTTTTATGAAGCATATCTGGAAGACCCGCAGGTTGAAGAGCGTGCTTATAGAGAGAGCCAGGCAGAAACCTTCCGTCGCAGATATGCCGGTATAAAACTGGACGTTGTGATCGCGTGTAACCCGGCGGGACTTCATTTTGCATTGGAATACCGAGACAAGATATTTCCCGGCGTGCCGATTGTCTTTACTGCGGTCGGTGCCAGGGAATTGGTGGGCTTGAATCTTTCCGGTGTGACTGGTTTGACGTCCGCCTGGGGTTTGCGCGAAACCATCGATCTAGCGCTTCGTCTGCAGCCTGACACAAAGACAGTGGCGGTAATCGCCGGCACGACACAGTGGGACAAATATCAGTTGGAATTCACACGTGCCGAACTTCTTCGGCATCAGGACAAGGTGAAGGAGATTGACCTGGTTGGACCAATAGATGCTGAGTTGCTTGAGAAAGCAGGCGCGCTCCTTCCTCACACTGTGGTTTTGTTTCAAGCCTTTCCACAACTTTCGAATCAGCCAGAGTTTGGCACGTGGACACTACTCTCCGAGGTCGCTCAGCGCGTTCCGACATATTCTCAGTTTCCGAGGCTCTGTTTGCATGGCTGCATTGGAGGAGTGTACGCAGACGACAAAAAAGAAGTCTTGGAGACGGGGAAATTAGCGGCGCGGATTCTCTTGGGCGAACGAGCGGATACTATTCCGGTCGTCCACTCAACCGACCTTCAGATACGGGTGGATTGGCCAGCGCTTCAACGGTGGCATATCTCGGAGACCTTTTTACCGCCCGGCAGCGTGATTCTGAATCGGGAATTAACGCTCTGGGAGCGCGGGAGAAAGTACTTCATCCTTGGCAGCGCGCTAATTGTCGGTCAATTCTTACTGATCTTTGGATTGTTCTGGCAAAGAGCGCGCAAGCGAAAAGCGGAAGCGGAACTTATAAGTTCGGAAGAAAAGTTTTCCAAGACCTTTCGACATAGCCCTCTTGTGCTCGCGATAAGCAGAACAAGCGATTCTCGTTTTATCGAAATTAATGAGTCCTTCGAAGAACAATTAGGTTGGACGCGGGATGAGGTAATTGGCCGGACTGCGCCTGATTTAAATCTTTGGGCGGATGCCGAGCAACGGGCTACATTCGTGAGCCTGACCAGGGCGAACGGCAGTGTGCGGGATTTGGAAGCATTAATCCGTAGAAAGGATGGCGATATCCGGACGTTCCTTGTTTCGGCCGAAGTGCTTGATGTTGCCGGGCAGAATTGCACTCTTTCCGTGGGTGCGGACATTACAGAACGCAAACAGGCGGAAGAGATGCTTTCCACCATGAGTCGAAGATTGATCGAAGCGCAAGAGAAGGAGCGTGCCTGGATCGCCCGAGAATTGCACGACGATTTCGATCAGCGAGTCGCTATGGTATCCGTGAATCTGGATACCTTGGAAAGGAGCCTTTCCGGCTCGGAGCCGCAAGCAAGGTGCTACGCCGAAGAAATCAAAGGGCAGTTAAAGGAGCTCGGTAGCGATATCCATGCGTTGTCGCACCGCTTACATTCTTCGAAACTGGATTACTTGGGACTTGCCTCGGCGTGTAAAGGGTTTTGCGCGGAACTTTCCGCGAGACAGAATGTTGAAATAGAGTTTCACTCCGAAAACATCCCACGGGACTTATCCAAGGAAATTTCGCTTTGTTTATTTCGAGTTCTGCAAGAAGCGCTGCAGAATGCCGTAAAGCACAGTGGCGTTCTTCATTTTCAGGTGTCTCTCAAAGGCACGTCCGACAACGTCGAGCTGAGCGTAAGTGATACCGGTTCTGGGTTTGATTTCGACGAGGCGATCAGCCGAGAAGGACTGGGGTTGACCAGTATGAAGGAGCGGCTGAAGTTAGTTGACGGTCAGCTTTCCATCGAGTCGAAGACCGGGCACGGAACCACCATTCATGCGCGAGTGCCTTTGAGCTTGAAAACCGTGGAGGCGGGCGCAAGTTCTTAGCCTCGGTGTGACTGGTTCAATGAGAATAAACGGCTGTGTGTTCAGCACAGATTCTTTGGAAAATGTAGCTGTTTTCCCTGCGCCAGGAGTTGCCTAGCAGATATACACACCGTGTCTCCACGTCATACTTCCTGGCGATTTCATCCCAAAGGTGTTCAAGCTGAATGGCCGCGTACGGCCTGCCTTGCGCCCATAAAGTTGGCGCACACTCTCCGCAAGCGGCAACTCGAGGATTCGGTCCTTTTGCGGTTTTGGCTGCGCGCGTAAAGAGGTCGCCTGCCATCTTGAAGAATCGAGCCGAGTCAGGCCAATCATTGACCATGAAGGTAGAGAGGGTCTCTTCAGCGTCAAGCGCAAGGTAGCTTCCTTGTTGAATGGCCGAAGTGATATCCCAACCGTTTGT
>Ga0126369_10002120_pt1 | contig 14020 bp, 14 predicted proteins | sample PanSoiMetaPlot_1_FD_109646 | JGI IMG/M metagenome (GOLD analysis project Ga0126369, IMG submission 109646) | Tropical forest soil microbial communities from Panama - MetaG Plot_1 | ecosystem: Environmental > Terrestrial > Soil > Tropical forest > Bulk soil | place: Panama | collected 2016-02-17 | reverse complement strand
CGTCGTCCGGTCGTAGACCGCGCGCGCCAGGTAGTAGACGACGAAGGTCGTCAGGCCGCTGAATACGACCGCAAGCGCGACGTAGGCTGCGGTCGGATCGTGGAGCCACGCGTTGACGAGACGGCCCAGCACGACGTAGAGAATGTAGCCCGGAGGGTGGGGCTGGTGCTTGAGGACATCGTACTCGTTGACCGCGAGGGCGAACTGCACCGCGTCCCAGTTGTAGAGCAGCTTCGCGCGGTACGGGAGGCGCGAGACGATCGTCAGGAGCGACAGCGCGGCGGCGGCGAAAAAATCAGAGCGCGAGCTTACGTCTTGTTCTCCTCTGGCTTCTTGGCGGCGGCGGTGTTGTCCTCCGCCTTGGCCTCGTTGACCCCCTTCTTGAACTCTTTGACGCTCGAGCCGAGCGAGCGGGCGAGCTCCGGCAGTCGATTGGCACCGAACAGAATCAGCACGATAACGAGGATGATCAGCAGCTCTTGGTAGCCCAGCCCAAACATAGGGAACTCCTTTCCAGCGACGCCATACCTTACTCCCCCCCTACCCCGCGCGCAAGATGCGCCTTTCGCCGACGCGCGCGGTGACCCGGCGCTGATCGAAGAATTCGAGGAGCGGAATGGCGTATTTCCGGGAAATCCCCAGGAGGTCCTTGATGTCGCTCGGCCCGATCTCCTTGCGCTCGCGCAGTAGGGCCACGAGCTTGGTCTGGATCGAGTCGAGCGCCCGTGCATGGAAGAAGAGCGACTCCTTGACGCGCACGAGCTTGCCGGACTGGACCAGCACCTGGAAGAGCTCGTGCTCCTCGTCGCCTCCGACGCCCGCCCGGCCCAGCGCTTCCTCGGGGCTCGGGGGCGCGGCCTCGGCGCGGCTGAACTCGCTCTCGAGCGTGTCGACCACGCGCTGCTGCTCCGGCGAGAGGCGCACCTCGTGCGAGGCGAGCCGCGCCTTGTCACGCTCGGTCTTGACGACGCCCTCGGCGTCCAGCGCGGACATCAAGAACGCGAAGACGCGCTCGTCGGCGCCGCCGGCGCGGCCGCGGAGCTCCTCGCGCGACATCCCTGGCTTGAGCGGGTGCGCGCGGTGGAACGCCGACAGCTCGTCCACGACGAGTTCGCGCAGGCGCGCGAAGCTGTCGGGATGAATGAACCAGTCACGGTCGATGCTGACGGCCCGGCCGTGGGCCTGCAACGTCCCGAGCAGAACGCGGAGGCGCTCGGGTCCGAACGGCACGCGCCCCGACAGAGTCGTGAGCCGCACTCCACCGGACCCGACGTGTCGGATGTGCTCTTCGAGCACGACCTCTGGGCTCCCGGTCTGGAGCACCTCGAGATGGGTGATCAGGGCCGGCCCCTTTCGCTTGAAGCGCGGCGGATCGACGTCGAGCAAGGTGCCGCCGCCGATCGTCACGATCGGCGAATACGAGCGCACGACGAAGCGGTCGCCCGGCCGCGCGACCAGCGGCGCCTCGAGGCGGAAGCGCGCGAACGCCGTGTCGCCAGGTACCAGCTCAGGCCGATCGAGCAGCAGCGCCCGAGCCATGATCTCGCTCGTCCCGACGTGGAAGCGCACGCGCGTGCGCGTCTTCACCGCGCGCGGCGCGTCGGCCAGGAGCTCGAGCGTGCCGTCGACCAGGGTGGAGGCGACCAGGGTGCCGGGCCGGCCGACGACGTCTCCACGCGCGATCGCCGCCCGCTCGAGCCCTTGAAGATTGATCGCCGTGCGCTGACCGGCTCGCGCGGAAGCCACCGGATGGCCGTGCGCCTGCAGGCCACGGATCTTGGCCTCGGCCCGCTTGGGATAGACCTCGACGCGATCGTCGGTCCCGAGGGAGCCGGCCGTGAGCGTCCCCGTGACGACGGTGCCGAACCCCTTCACCGTGAACACGCGATCGATCGGGAGCCGCGGCAGCTCGTCGGTGCCGCGCTGGGGGACTGCCGCGGCCAGGGCGCGGAGCGCGACGCGAAGCTCGTCGAGCCCCTGGCCCGTCTTGGACGACACCGGCACGATCGGCGCGCCCTCGAGGAACGTCCCGCGGACGGCGCCGGCCACGTCCTCGCGGACCAGCTCGAGCCAGTCGGCTTCGACCAGATCGGCCTTGGTGAGCGCGATGAGCCCCGCCTTGATCTTCAAGAGGGAGCAGATGGCGAGATGCTCGCGTGTCTGCGGCATCACGCCCTCGTCGGCCGCGATCACGAGCATCGCCAGATCGATTCCGCCGACGCCCGCCAGCATGTTCTTGACGAAGCGCTCGTGGCCCGGGACGTCGACGATCTCGATCGTCAGCCCGCCCGGCTCCTCGAGAAACGCGAACCCGAGATCGATCGTGATCCCGCGCGCCTTCTCCTCGGGAAGACGGTCGGTGTCGGTGCCGGTCAACGCCTTGACCAGGGACGTCTTGCCGTGGTCGATGTGCCCGGCGGTGCCGACGACGACGTGCGTGGAGACCGCCGCGCTCATAGGCGCGCGGCGGCGAGGCTGAGTGCCTCCGCGAGGACACCCACCTGCGTCGGCAGCACCGTGCGGCAGTCGAGCAGCAGGCGATCGTGCGCGATGCGTCCCACCACCGGTGGATCGCCGCCGCGCAGCGCCTCGTCGAGCTGCATCGTCGCGTCCGCGCTTGCCCCGACCGCGACGGCCACGGTGGGGAGCTCGACCGTGGGCAACGCGCCGCCGCCGACCTTGCCCTGATCGTCGACGACGCTCGCCGCGAGACGCTGTCGCACCTCGGGGGCCAGGCGCCGCACCACACGGCGCGCACGGCTCCGCACCGATGCGAGGGGCTCCGTCAGCATCGCCAGGGTCGGCACGGTCTCGAGCGCGGTTCCCGCCTCGTAGGCGTAGAGCGTGGCCTCGAGCGCCGCGATCGTGAACTTGTCGATGCGGAGCGCCCGGTTCCACGGGTTCTTCTTGAGCCGCGACACGATCGCACGCCGCCCGACGACGATGCCGGCCTGCGGCCCCCCGAGAAGCTTGTCGCCGGAGAACGAGACGAGGTCGACCCCCGACGACACGGTCTCCTGAACAGTCGGCTCGTAGGGAAAGCCCCACGGGCGCAGATCGAGGAGCGATCCGGAGCCGAGATCCTCCATCACCGGGATGTTGCGCTCGCGGCCGAGCTCGACGAGCTCGCGAGACGACACCTCGGCGGTGAAGCCGACGACCCGGTAGTTCGAGGTGTGGACCTTGAGCAGGAGCGCCGTGTCGGCGGTGATCGCATCGGCGTAGTCGCGCAGGTGGGTGCGATTGGTCGCGCCGACCTCGCGGAGCACCGCGCCGCTCCGGAGCATGATGTCGGGGATCCGGAACTCGCCGCCGATCTCGATCAGCTCGCCGCGCGAGACGATGACCTCGCGGCCATGGGCGAGCGTCTCGAGGGCCAGGAGCACGGCGGCCGCGTTGTTGTTGACCACGAGGGCGTCCTCGGCGCCGGTGAGCCGGCGCAGCACCGCCTCCACGTGGCTATAGCGGGAACCGCGCTCCTTGCGCACCAGATCGAGCTCCAGATTCGAATACGTCGTCGCGACCGCCTGGAGCCGCTCGAGCGCGAGCGGGCTCAGGAGCGCGCGGCCGAGGTTGGTATGGAGCACGACGCCCTGCGCGTTGATGACGGGCCGCAGCGAGAAGGGGCCCGAGCGCCGCGCGCGCTCGACGACGCGCTCGGCCAGGAGCTCCGCGGTCGCCGGCGCGGTCCGCTCGGTCAGCACACGGCCGCGCTCCTGATCGAGAGTCTCGCGCACGAGCGCGGTCAGTCGCGCGCGCGTGACTCCGCGGAGCTCCGCATGCTCTCCGAGCCGCCGGAGGAGCTGGTCGACCGACGGCAGGCCGCGCAGCGCGGTCGCTGGGTCAGCGCTCACCGAGTGCGGCCTCGACCTTCTGCCGGACCCGGGCTACGACCTCCTGGGCCTCGTGGCGCCACGCCTGGGCCGTCCACCTACCCTCACCCGACTGCCGCCCCCGTCGCACCGCGTCCTCCACGAGCCCGGCCCAGAGCTCCTCCAAGTCGGCGGGTGAGAGGCCCTGGCCGCGCAACGCGTGCGTCCACTCGCCGGCAAGATCCTCGATGAGGCGATCTCGCTCGGCCGCGAGGCGACGCGCCTTCCGGATGAGATCGGCCAGTCGCGACGGCACGGTTACTCCTTCACCAGCTCGCGCACGGCGTCGAGCAGGTTCGCCTCGAACCGGCCCGTCGATGCGCACTGGTAGACGGGCGTCGGGCGCAGCTTGCCGCTCGAGCCCTTGCGCTGCATGTGGGTCCGCATCTTCGAGTTCACCAGGACGCGGGTCCACGTCCCGTTGGGCTCGGCGAACAGCGTGAAGGCCACCAGCGCCTCACCTTCCACCAGCTCGCTACCGACCCGGCCGCAGTCCGCATACACGCCGATCGGCGCAATGAAGTCGTCGGAGGCGATGACGCCGGAGTCTCGCGCAATCGCCCGGATCGGCACGTTTTCCCGCGCGAGCGCCCGGACCACCGCCGCCCATGTCGCCTCGTAGCGCGCGGCGATGTCGACCTGGTACGGCGGCGGCGCCAGCGGCGAGACATAGAGACCGGAGCAGGCGCCGAGCAGCAGGGTGACCCCCGCGAGGGCGGTGAGGCGGGCGCATGCCGCGGCCGCCGATGCCCCGGCGCGCGGCGCTGCGGCCCGGCTACTTGTGGTGGTCGATGCCACGGTAGGCCTCGATGAAGCGCGTGACGCGCCCCTCGTCGAGCTCGTCCATCGTGTCCAGCCGCGTCCACGCCGTCAGCGCGATCTTGTGGGGCATCCCCGGATACGGCGCGAGGATGACCTGCCGGTCGTACCGGTCCACGATCGCCTTCAGCTTCGCCACGAGGTCGGGGCATTCACAGTTGTACTGTACGACCACACCGCCGTCTTCCAGGTTGTGAACCTGGAGCTCGCGGACGATCGGCCGCGTGTGCACGCCCCATGGCGCGATATAGGGCAGATGAGGGCCCGACGTCGGTGGATCCGAGTTGTATTGCTCGTGCGGGGTGTCCGGGCTGGCGACGTGGAGATTGCCCTGATCTGCGAACTGCACGCCCGGCAGGTTCGCCTGAGCGCGGTAGGCGAAGTAGCCGACGACGGCCGCCGCCACCACGGCGACCGCGACGGCAATGACGGTTCGGCGCTGCCGCGACGCCCGTCTAGGCGCCCGCGCGCGCCGATCACCCCTGGCCATGTCTCTCCTTTGGCGGAAGCGTATGGGAGTCGAACCCATCGACCGTTTGTCTAGAACGGTCCACCGGATTTGAAGTCCGGGAGGCCCACCGGGTTCCTAGACGCTTCCGACGCTACAACGGTGGTTCGCCGAAACGGCAAGAGTTTACCACCGACCCGATTTGTCGCTCCGCCTGCTACGATGGGCCCGAGGTGAATCGGCTGAAGGGTACCCGGCCACCCGCCTCCCCCTGGGCGCTCGGAGGGCTTTCCTTTCGAGCGCTCGGCACGCGGGTCTATCAGAAGCTGTGGCAAGACGACATCTTGGACCGCGCCGCGGAGCTCTCCTACTACTTCGCGTTCGCGCTGGTGCCGACCTTGCTGTTTCTGACGGCACTGCTCGGCCTGCTTCCGGTTCCCGACCTCATGCCCCAATTGATGGGGTGGGCCGACCGCGTGTTGCCCGGAGACGTCGCCTCGCTGATCAAGAAAACGCTGGCGGAGGTCGTCCGGGGCGCGAGCGGAGGTCTGGTGTCGGTCGGTGCGCTCACGGCCCTGATCGGCGCGTCGAGCGGCATGCTCTCGATCATGAAGGGGTTGAATTCCGCCTATGCGGTCCTGGACCATCGGACCTGGTGGCAGAAGCGGCTGATCTCGATCGGGCTGACGATCGTCTTTTCGCTGTTCACGCTCAGCGCCCTGCTCGTGCTGGTCTTCGGGGTCCGCCTGGGAGAGACGATCGCGGACTTCTTGGGGATGGGTCCTCGGTTCACCCTGGCCTGGAAGCTCGCTCAGCTCCCGGTCGTGATGGTGTTGCTCCTCACTGGTCTGACGCTCGTCTACTACCTGGCTCCGGCCATGGAGCGCGTGTGGTGGTGGGTCACGCCGGGTTCGGCGTTCGCAGTCGTCTCCTGGCTTTTGATGTCGCTGGGGCTGCGTTTCTACGTCGGGTACTTCGACTACTACAACGCGACCTACGGCTCGATCGGCGGCCTGATCTTGCTGATGCTCTGGCTCTACTGCAGCGGCGTCGCCCTGCTGCTTGGGGCCGAGATCGATTCGACGATCGAGCAGGCCGGGACGGAGCGGACCGCAGAATCTGACCGCGGGCTGGCGCCGCTGGCGACGCTTTCTCGCGACGCCTAGCTCGCTCCGCCGGCCAGCGGCGGGAAGATCGTCACGACATCACGGGGTGCGAGCGGCGCGTTGGATCCGGCGTCGCGTCCGTTGACCAGGACCACCCGGGCGAGATCCGGCGGGATACCCAGGCGATCGGTGACGTCGACGATGGTACTGCCTTCGGGAATCTCGAGATCGGCTGCGCCGTCGCGGCTGTCAGCGGGAAGGAACGGGGCGAGGGTGGCGAAGAGTCGGACCTCGACCCTCACCTGAACCCGCCCTGTCCGTCGAGCTCGACGGTCGGGCGGAGAGCCGTGACACGAAGCCGGTCACCCGGGCGAATCGCATCCCCGTTCTCGAGGTTGTTCCAGCGAACGACATCGCTGGTCGTCACACCGTATAGCTTGGCGATCGAGCTGACGGTGTCTTTGGCGCGGACGACATGGATGCCGACGCCAGCCGGACGGCGGCTAGGAGCAGCCGCCGCCACCGTCACGACCTTCGGACGGGGCGTCAGGGCCGCGACGATGGTCTCGCGGGAGCCGGTCGGAACTCGAATCTCCCAGGCCTTGCCGGGCGGAGTGACGCCGCGGACGAGAACCGGATTGAGCGAGCGCAGAGTCTTCAGCGGGATTCCCGTGCTGAGCGACAGCTTCTTGAGCTCCGTCGACGCGGGAACCGACACTCGCTCGATGTCCGGCATCGCAACTGGGCTTGTGTCGAATCCGTACTGGCTCGGGTCGCGCCCGATCAGCATCGCGGCCTGGATGGCCGGGACGAAATCCTTCGTTTCACGGCGCAGGTACTTGGACCGGCTCAGATCCCAGAAATCAGTCGAGCCTGTTCCTCGGATCGCCTTGTCGATCTTGACGTCGCCCGCGTTGTACGCCGCCTGCGCGAGCTCCCACGAGCCGTACCGCACATAGAGATCGTTGAGGTATCCGGCCGCCGCCACCGTGGACTTCTCGGGGTCGAGCCGTTCATCGACCCAGCGGTCGACACGCAGCCCGTACAGGCGCGCGGTCGGCGCCATGAACTGCCAGAGCCCCTTCGCCCCGACTCGCGATACCGCCGTCGGGTTGAAGCCGCTCTCGATCATCGCCGTGAACGCGAGATCCTCCGGCAAGCCCTTCGCGCGGAACACCTCGAAGATCATCCCGAGATAGTGTCCGGAGCGCCGCACCCACAGCCCGACGACATCACGTCGGCTCGACGTAAAGCGGTCCACGAAGTATTTCACTTGCGAGTTGTTCGTGGCGATCGAGTACGTCGGAGCCTTTACGAATCGAACCGACCGCGCCTGGAGCCGCGACGACTCTGCGAAGGCGTAGGCCCAGGCATCGAAGTCGTCAGGCACCCATACCGAAGAGTCATCCTGTAAGCTCGGCTCTTCGGGCTTAATTTCGGTGGCGGGCGCAGGCGTCGAAAATTCGTCCGCGGGAACGGACGGAACGGACACTTCAAAAAAATCCGATGACGGCGATTGCGACTCTGCGCAAGCGGGTGAGATGGCGATCGGCGAAAAAATTCCGACGAAACCCGCCAGCAACAGTCGAAAAGGGGCTCGAATCGCCATATATGAGGATTTATTCGTTTGTATCACGCATAGCTCGAATCGGTCAACGGGGGACCAAGGTCTCCATCAGGCCGGTACGAGAAATTTGGATATCCGTTAGCCTTCCTGCACACTTAGACGAAGAATAAATGCCTTGTTCAAGTCGTCTATTGGCGGTAGGAAGCACTTTCCCCAACCCAAACTTGTAGCGGAGGAGTGACGAACGTGAAGAGATCTGTGGCGGTACTCATTGCTGTGGTCTTCGGGATCGGACTCGCCGGGTCTGCCATCGCTCAGACGACGACCCCCGCTCCGGCCACGCCTGCGCCGGCAACGACTACGGCTCCGGCTCAGAAGCCCGCCGAGGCGAAGCCGAAGTCCGACGTGAAGAAGGCGAAGAATGCCACCGGGACGGTGAAGTCGGCGTCGGCCGACAGCTTCGTGGTCGCGGGCAAAGAGAAGGGAAAGGACGCAGAGTGGACGTTCGCGGTCGATTCCAAGACCGCGGTCCGGAAGTCGGGCAAGGCGATCACCCCGGCCGATCTAAAGCCGGGTGACCAGGTTCAGGTCCGCTACATGGATCACGAGGGCAAGGCGACCGCGATGGCCGTTCAGGTCAAGCCGGGCGCCGCGTCGGCCAAGGCGCAGCCCGAGAAGAAGTAACCTTTTGTAGTAGCTTCGCTGAACCCGGACGCCGGCCCGCTAGCGGCCGGCGTCCGGCTGTCGGCTAGAGTCTTGCGGTCGGCCAGAGTCTTGCGGTCGGCCAGAGTCTTGCGGTCGGCTAGAATCTGACGGTCGGCTGGTGTCCGGGGGTCGGCTGGCACCCGACGTTTTGCCGGCCTCCGGCGCTCTCTCCTCGACGACCCCGGAGAACCAAGCGCCTCGATCCGTCAGCTCCAGATTCTCCGACGTTCCATTTGTGACCGTGACCTCGCGTACCCAAATCGTCACCCGCTGGAAACCGGTGAGATAGGTCTTCGGCGTGTAGACGCCTCGCTGCTTCATCGATGTCGGGACCGCATGCTTGTCAACCTTGGCGCTGTGGGTCGCGATCACGAGCCATTCGCCCGCGGGAAGGTCTGACACGACAAACCGTCCATCCGCATCGACAGTGGTGGCTTTAACGAGGTCGGCGGCGCCGGAGTCCCACAGCTCCTTTTCGTAAGCTCGACGAAGCGCCAGGATCGACGGACCGGCCGCCCGATAGTCGTCGGCCGAGTTTCTCGACGTCCTCTTGATGTCCTCGAGCTTCTTGAGGACGTCGTCGGACTTTGGCAACACGAACACCGCGGCGCCGGCAAATGGCAGATCCGGTGTCTGGGGCCGCTTGCGCTCTTCATATATACGGCCGGCGACTGCCCCGACCGCGCCCGAGGCCGCGGCTGCCCGGTACGATTGGGTGTCGATGCCGGCGCCCCGAGCCGGAGCAGGAACCGTCGAGATTGTCGCGAATGTCGCGAAGAGGATGGCGCCGAGCTTCCGAGCAATCACGTCCGGGACACCTCTGCCTTGGCCGGCTGCGTGCGCCATCGGTTGTGAACCCACAGCCACTGGTCCGGCGCTACGCCGATGGCGCGTTCGGTCGTGGCCGCGCACAGCTGAGTGATCTCGGCGACGGCCTGCTCGCTGTCTCCCTTGCTATCGAGACCGAAGGGCGGATGGATCTCGACCCGGTGCTCGTGGAGCCGCTCGCGATAGATGAAGATCGGAACTACCGGGGTCCGCGTACGCACGGCCAGGACGCCCAAGCTCTTGGAGGTCGAAGCCGGCCGGCCGAAGAAGGAGACGAAAATCCCCTCACGCCGAGAGGCGTTCTGATCCAGAAGGAGTGCCACCATACGCCCGTGGTTGAGGGCGCTCAGGACGGGCCGTAGCGCGGCGCGCTTCTCGATCAGTTCGATCCCGGCCCGCCGGCGTAGCCGGTCCGCGATCACATCGAGTGACGCCGCGTCGAGCGCTCGCATCACGACCGCCGTCGGGATGCCGCTCAACTGATGGGCGAGGGCGAGAAGCTCCCAGTTGCCCAGATGCGCGGTCAGAACGAGGACCCGCCCGTGCTCGGCCATCGCCTCTCGAAGGTGCTCCAGGCCCACGACCTTGATTCCCGCGAGGATCCCGTCGAGCGGCGCATTCATCGCGGTGCACAGCTCCACAAACATGAGCCCCAGATGCTGAAAGGATCTGCGGCCGACTCGCCGCCGCTCGGCCTCCGCCATCTCGGGAAACGCCACTTTGAGGTTCGCTAGCGCCAGACGGCGCCGGCTCGCGAGCGTTACGTAGGCCAGATTCCCGAGTCCGCGGCCCAGCCACGTCGCGGGGAGCCTCGGAAGCCACCCGACGACGCTCGCGAGAGCGGTGAGGACTATGCGGACCGCCGTCGGCGCTCCCGCAGGATCTCGACGAAGATCGGGATGACGGACAGCACGATCACGACGACGACGACGACGTGGACATAGTCACTGATGTTCGGAATCACTCGGCCGAGCAGATAGCCCGCCCAACTCATGCTGGTCACCCATCCCACACCACCAGCCACATTGTAGAAGAGGAATCGGCGGTATTCCATCTGACCGACGCCCGCGACGACCGGCGCGAACGTGCGGATGATCGGCACGAACCTGGCGATGACGATCGTCTTGGACCCGTGGCGCGCATAGAACGCCCGGGTCCGCTCGATGTGGCGCGGGTTGAACAGGAGCGACTTCGGCCGGGTGAAGAGCCGCGGCCCCACACGCACGCCGACGGCATAGCCGGCGCTGTCCCCGGTGATCGCCGCCACGATGAGCAGTGCGTTGATCCACCAGATGTTGAGCGCGCCCGCAGCGGCGACGACACCCGCCGTGATCAGGAGCGAGTCGCCCGGCAGGAAGAACCCGACCAGGAGACCCGTCTCCGTGAAGACGATCGCGAACAGGAGGACGTAGCCTCCCCAGCGGATCAGGTCGTCGAGCGAGCAGCCTCCGCTGACGACGCAGGAGAGGAGCTCCACCTGTCGGTTACTTGCCCCGCGCCGCCACGGCCACCCGCCCGGCCGGGGCGGTCGGTGCGCTGGTGCGGATCCGCATGCCGTAGAACGAGCGCCAGACGAACACGATCGACATTGCGAAGAAGATCGCGGCCAGGGCGCGGCTCAGGAAGGGTCCGCTCTCGGCCGTCAAGGTGACGGCGAGCTCCACCGCCAGAAGCCCGAAGAGGGTCGTGAACTTGATGACGGGATTCATCGCCACCGAGGAGGTGTCCTTGAACGGATCGCCGACCGTGTCGCCGACGACCGTCGCCGCGTGGAGCGGCGTGCCCTTCTCCTTCAGATCCACCTCGACGATCTTCTTGGCGTTGTCCCAGGCGCCGCCGGCGTTGGCCATGAACACCGCCTGGTACAGCCCGAAGAGCGCGATCGACATCAGGTAGCCGATGAAGAAGTACGGCTCCAGGAACGCGAACGCGAGGGTCGAGAAGAAGACGGTCAAGAAGATGTTGAACATCCCCTTCTGGGCGTACTGCGTGCAGATCTCGACGACCCGTTTGCTGTCGGTCACGGAGGCCTTGGTCGCGCCCTCCAGCCGGATGTTGGCCTTGATGAACTCGACTGCCCGATAGGCGCCGGTGGTCACCGCCTGCATCGACGCGCCGGTGAACCAGTAGATGACGGCGCCGCCGGTGACGAGCCCGAGCAGGAACGGCGGATGGAGAAGCGAGAGCTTGTCGAGATTCTGGGTCAGGCCGTGGGTGAGCACGACGATGATCGAGAAGATCATGGTCGTCGCGCCGACGACCGCGGTGCCGATCAGCACCGGTTTGGCCGTCGCCTTGAACGTGTTGCCGGCGCTGTCGTTCTGCTCGAGCAGATGCTTGGCCGCCTCGAAGTCCACATCGATGCCGTGGTCGCGCTTGAGCGACTGCTTCACGTTCGGGATCGTCTCGATCACCGAGAGCTCGAAGACCGACTGGGCGTTGTCCGTGACCGGGCCGTACGAATCGACCGCAATCGTCACCGGCCCCATCCCCAGGAAGCCGAACGCGACCAGACCGAATGCGAAGACCGCCGGTGCCGCCATCAGGGCGCCCAATCCGGCTGTGCTGACCGAGTAGGCGATGCCCATCAGTACCACCACGACGATGCCGAGCCAGTAGCCGCTGAAGTTTCCGGCGACTAGCCCCGACAGGATGCCGAGCGAGGGCCCACCTTCCCGGGCGGAGGTCACCACCTCCCGGACGTGGCCGGACTCTGTCGAGGTGAAGATCTTCACCAGCTCCGGGATGATGGCGCCGGCGAGGGTGCCGCAGGTGATGACGGTCGAGAGCTTCCACCAGAGCGTGCCGTCTCCGAGGTCACGAATCAGCACGTACGACGCGAAGTAAGTCAGGATCACGGATACAATCGACGTGAGCCACACGAGCGAGGTGAGCGGGGCTTCGAAGTTCATGCGCTTGCTCGCGCCGTACTTCGCGCGCGCGACTGTTTCGTTGATGAGATACGACACGCCGCTCGCCACGATCATCAGGACGCGCATCGTGAAGATCCACACCAGGAGCTGCACCTGCACCGCCGGCTCCTTGACCGCCAGCAGGATGAATGAGATCAGAGCGACGCCGGTGACGCCGTACGTCTCGAACCCGTCCGCGCTCGGGCCGACCGAGTCGCCGGCGTTGTCGCCGGTGCAGTCGGCGATGACACCCGGGTTGCGCGCGTCGTCCTCCTTGATGTTGAACACGATCTTCATGAGGTCCGAGCCGATGTCGGCGATCTTCGTGAAGATGCCGCCGGCGATCCGGAGCGCGGCCGCCCCGAGCGACTCGCCGATGGCGAATCCGATGAAGCAGGGCCCGGCGTAGTCGCCGGGGATGAAGAGCAGGATGCAGAGCATCAGGAACAGCTCGACGCTGATCAGGAGCATGCCGACACTCATGCCGGCCTTGAGCGGGATTGCGTAGACCGGGAAGGGCTTGCCTCCGAGGCTCGCGAACGCGGTGCGCGAGTTCGCGAAGGTGTTGATCCGCATCCCGAACCACGCCACCCCGTAGCTGCCGCCGATGCCGATCAGGCTGAAGGCGAGGATGATCACGACCTTCAAGGCGTCGAACTTCAGCAGAGCGCCGAAGTAGAGGACGATGATGACGCCGATGAACGCCTCGAGGACGAGCAGGAACTTGCCCTGCGTGATCAGGTACGTCTTGCACGTCTCGTAGATCAGCTCGGAGATCTCCCGCATCGACGTGTGCACCGGGAGCCCTTGCAGCTGCTTGAAGATCACGATCCCGAAAAGGAGCCCGAGCGCGCAGACGACGAGGCCCACCAGCAAGAGGCTCCGGCCGTTCATCCCGCCGACCGGGACCTTGCCGAGGTCCGGCACGATCAGGCTCGCCTCGCCTCCGGCATGCTGGCCCTGCGATGGTGCCGCGGCCCACGCATCGGGCGCCGCCGCGAGCCCGCCGAGCACGAGGCCGAGCAGGACGAGGGGAACGATCCAGAGTGTCGAGCGGGCTATCGCTGATTGCGATCGATTCATGCGGTGGACTCCTTGGGTGGAGAGATCTCCGCAACTCTACGCGACGCCGTCGATGGGTGTCAACGAAAACCGTGCCCCGCGCGAGCGCCAAGTGCCCGAGTTGACACGCTTTGCGGGCACTCGTAGGATTCGAGCCAGATGGACGACGCGTCCGGCGCCGGCGATGCCAACCGCGGATGACGCCCCCCTCCGACAGCGCGAGCGCACCGTGACCTGCCCGACGTGCGGCGAGCCCGCGGCGTGGCAGAGCAACGCGCATCGACCGTTCTGCTCACTCAACTGCCGCCTGATCGACCTGGGCGTGTGGCTCGACGAAGGCTATCGAGTCGCCGCGGACGAGGACGGCGATGTTCCGTAAGACGTCCGGATCCATCCTGTGCCCGTCGTGCGGGAGGCTCACGCACGCCTCGGCGCCGGTGTGCCTGGTCTGCGGCCGCCGCAATCCGGGGATGTGGGGATTCGCTGGGCCGCTGCGACAGATCTTTCGCTCGTGGAACTTCACGAACGCGGTGACGGCGGCGTGCATCGTCCTCTACATCACGACGCTCCTGTTCGACCCGAGCGCGGCGCTCAGGGCGCGGGGGCCCTTCGATCTGCTCCCGGTGAGTCCTCGAGCACTGTGGACGTTCGGCGGAGCCGGCGCCAGCGCGTGGGCAGCCGGGCGCTGGTGGACGGTTCTG